>Ga0164243_10000292_pt1 | contig 103879 bp, 82 predicted proteins | sample OricompcompostOP_FD_108781 | JGI IMG/M metagenome (GOLD analysis project Ga0164243, IMG submission 108781) | Organic Plus compost microbial communities from Emeryville, California, USA - Original compost - Organic plus compost (OP) | ecosystem: Engineered > Solid waste > Mixed feedstock >... | reverse complement strand
GGGGGGGGGGGGGGGGGGGGGGGAGTGCGTGGCGTGGAGAGTGGCGAACCGCCACGCCTACACCACCACAACCACAGACCACAGACCATCACCCCACGACCACAGACCACGACCACAGACCACAGACCATCACCCCACGACCACAGACCACGACCACAGGCCACAACCACAGACCACAACCACAGACCACACGATCACAACCACCAGACCAGAAACGCAACCCCGCCGGCCTCGAATCGGTTGGCGGAACTACGCTTCGACCGGCAATGGAACGGTGATGGATCCGCCCGGCGACGGTCCCATCTTGCGGACATGCCAAACGAACCCCTGGGAATGTCGTCGGTCCGATCGCTCCGCGTATGGCACGAGGCGATGGACCTCTACGTCGAAGGGCATGGCCTGACCCGAGCCTTTCCGCGCGACGAGATGTTCTGCCTCACCAGCCAGATGCGACGGTGCCTCCTCTCCATCCCATCGAATCTTTCGGAGGGGACCGAACGCGATTCACTCGCCGACCGGCGCCGCTTCGTCACGAGCGCACGCGGCTCACTCGCCGAAGTCGAAACGCAGCTCATCGCTGCCCGGCGGCTCGGCTACATCGACGGCCCGTCGCTTCGCGCGATGCTCACACGCACCGATCGGATCGGCCGAATGCTCACACAGCTGCGGCGAAACATCCGCGCGCGGCCATCGCTCGAGACGGGAACGGCTCCTCCCAAAAAGCGGGGAAAAGCGTCGCGCGCCGCCGAGGGAACGAGCGAGACCGGTGGTTCGCAGGGCGATCAGGCGTCGCCCGCTCGCGAGGCCAACGGCGGGCAGCGCGGAGACCAGGACAGGTAGTCAGCGCCTGGTGTCGTCGGGGCTTTGCGCGCGATCGGCCGGTGGTCCCGCGCGCGGTTCAGTCGGTCGTCCGTGGGTGATTCGCCTGGCCGCGCCGCACGTGGTTTCGCCGGCAGCGCTGTGAGTGGTTTGACCGGGGGGCACGTTGCTGCCGTGGTCAGCCGGGCTAGAGTCGCATGGTTTGTGAGCGGTTCGGTCGTTTGGTTGGGCGCGACGTCCGAAGCCGGCGCCGCGACGCCGAGTACTCGCGCGCCACGCACTCCCACCCCCCTGCCCCCGACCCCTCACCCGAGAGCTAACTGAACAGGCGCCCGATCCAGCCGAACAGCTTCTCGAACCCACCACGCGTGTCATTGTACATCACCGTCACGAACAGCAGACCGATCGCGACGAGCCCCACGCGTAGGATGTACTCGCGCGTCCGCAGGCTGAACGGACTCCCCTTCACCGATTCGAGAATGTTGATGAGAATCTGCCCGCCGTCGAGAATCGGAACGGGCAGCAGATTCAACACGGCGACGTTGATGCTCAGCACCGCGATCAACTGAAAGAGCATGTCCCAGCCGCTGCGCGCGGCGTCCACCGCGGCCCGCGTGATCGCGATCGGGCCGCCGAGCTGCCGAACGGACTGCTCGCCCGATCCGATGTCGCGCAGCACCTTGAAGACCAGACCGGCGTTCATCATCGTCATCTTCCAGCCGAGCGTCACCGAGCGGCCGAGGCCGATCGACTCGTGCACGACGGGGCTGCGCGCCGCGGCGCCCATCCGTCCCACGGTGTGGCGCTCGTTCGTCGCCGGATCGACCTCCTCGACGGCCTTCGGCGTCACGGTCAGCGTGTCCAGCCGACCCGCCCGCGCGACGACGAACGTCAGCGGCCTGTCCGGCGACGCGGTCACCCGTTCGACCATATCCGACCAGTTCGCGACCGGCCTGCCGTCGACCGCGACCACGGAGTCGCCCGCCTGAATGCCGGCGCGCTGCGCGGGATCGCCCGCCACCACGGAATCGATGATCGGCGACAGATGATACCCGACGGCGTAGAAGATCTCTTCCGCCGACGCCTTGCCCTTGCCCAGCGGCACCGTCACGTCGCCGCGCTGGGTCGTGAAGCGGATCGCCCCCGACGCCGAGATGATGCCGCGGCCCACGCCGTTCCAGTCGGTCACCGGCGTGCCGTTGATCGCGCGGATCGTGTCGCCCGAATGGAGCTGCGCCAGCTCGGGCGCGTTCGACGGAACCTGAACGGCGCCGACGACGGTCGACTTGATCGTGCTCTGCCCCTGGCGAGCCACCATGCTCACCGCCACGATCAGCGCCAGGATGATGTTCATCACGACGCCGGCGATCATGATGAAGATGCGGGCCCACAGCGGCTTCGACTCGAACCACCGATTCTCGGGGACCGGCTTGGGGCCGAACGGAATCATCGCGTTCGGATCGTAGTCGGGATCGGCCGCCGACTTGGCGCTCGCCTCCTCGCTTCCGCCCTCGATGAAGGCGGTCTCTCCGTCGTGGCGCGACGCCATTCGCACGTAGCCGCCCAGTGGCAGCCAGGCCAGCACGTACTCGGTCTCGCCGCGGCGGAAGCGGAAGATCGACGGACCAAAGCCGATCGAGAACCGCGGCGCGTAGACGCCGGTCGCCTTGGCGGCGAGGAAGTGTCCGAGCTCGTGCACGAAGATCACGAGCCCGAAGACGAGAATCGGGGCGAGAAACGCCATCAGCGAAACCTAGCGTTGACGGTACGGCGAGCCGCGGCGTCGGCGGCCAGAAGCGCGTCGCGAGAACCGCCCTCGTGCGCCGCGCATCTATCCATCGCCTCGGCAATCGCCGCACCGATGTCCTGAAAACGAATCTGTCCGTCGAGAAAGAGCGCCACGGCGGCTTCGTTCGCCGCGTTGAACACCGCGGGAGCCGCACCACCGCGGACGCCCGCGTCGACGCCGAGCGCGAAGGCGGGAAACAGCTCGCGACGGATGGGCTCGAAGGTCAGCGGCGACAGGGCGACCGGATCGAACGCTGGTACCCCTGAGTCCTCCACCCGATCCGGGTGCGTCAGCGCGTACAACACCGGCAGCTCCATGCTCGGAACGCCGAGTTGGGCGAGCACGCTGCCGTCCACGAATTCGACGAACGAGTGCACCACGCTCTGTGGATGCACCACGACCTCGATCCGGTCGTAGGGCAGCCCGAAGAGGAAGTGCGCTTCGATCACCTCGAGCGCCTTGTTCGCGAGCGTGGCGCTGTCGACGGTGATCTTCTTCCCCATCCGCCAGGTCGGGTGCCGGAGCGCGTCAGCGAGCGTGGCCCGCTCGAGCTGCTCCGGCGTCCACTGGCGAAACGGGCCGCCAGATGCCGTGATGACCACGCGGCGAACTTCTGACGCCGGACGCCCCGTGATGCACTGCAGAATCGCGCTATGCTCGCTGTCGACCGGGACGAGTTCCCCGTTGCCTCGGGCGCAGGCCTGGGTGACGAGATCGCCGGCCATTACCAGCGTTTCCTTGTTCGCCAGCGCGACGCGCTTGCCGCAATCCAGCGCCGCGAGCGTCGCATCGAGCCCGGCAGCCCCGACGACCGCGTTGAGCACGATATCGACGTCGTCGCGCTGCGCGGCTTCCACCAGACACGACGTGCCCGCCGCGGCCAGGCCGCTGAACGCCGGCGCGTACCGCGACACCTGCTCGGCGAGGGCGGCCTCGTTGCTGAACGCGGTCAGCGCCGCGACCCGAAAGCGGTCCCGGTGGCGATCGATGACGCGCAGCGCGGTGGTTCCGACCGAGCCCGTCGAGCCCAGGATCGCGACGCCGCGCCGTCCATTGTCCCGCGCGGTCACGGGACGACCGTCAACAGCCAGCCGAGTGCGACATAGCAGACCGGCAGCACGAAGAGCAGGCTGTCGCAGCGATCGAGAATGCCGCCGTGTCCAGGGATGAGCGTCGAGCTGTCCTTCACCCGCGCCTCGCGCTTGAGGAGCGATTCCGCGAGATCGCCGATCTGCGCGGCGACGCTGATCAACGCACCGAAGAACGCCGCACCGAACGGCCTCCAGCTGAAGCCGAGGTGCGTCGCCGGAGCGAGGACGAACTGAACGAAGGCCCAGGAGACGATCATGCTGGCGACGACGCCGCCGATCGCGCCCTCCACGGTCTTACCCGGACTGACCGCCGGAATCAGCTTCCGCTTGCCGAAGAGACGGCCGACCGCGTACGCGCCGATGTCCGACGCCCAGGTGGTCAGCAGCGGGAGCAACAGCAAGAACCCGCCGGACGGGATCGCCCACCCGCCGATGCTCCACTCCGACGGCGCGAACGCGTACTCATGCTGTCGAATCGCGAACGCGTAGCTGAGCGTGCCGCCGGTGTAGACGATTCCGAAGAGCGTCGACGCCGCGGCGCCGAGCGGCTTGCCTTCGACCCCGCGCCGCCAGATGGCGGCGCCCAGCAGCGCGACGGTGACGATGACGAGGATCGACGCGACGCTCGGCGCATGGCGCGCATTGGGGTCGTAGATCCCGAGATACCGCGCAAACACGCCCAGCGGGATGAGTGCCCCGATGGCGATGCCGATGTCTTCCATCGGCGTGAGCCCCGAGGCTCGCGCGATGCGGAAGAATTCCCACGCGCCGAGGGCGGCCGTAATGGCGAGGAGCGCCGCGAGCGGCGCTCCTCCGTACAACACGATGGCGATCGCCGCGGGCGCGGCGACGACGGCGAACAGTGTTCGCTTGGTGAGCTCCGAGCTCAAGAGAAGCTCAGACCTCCATGATCTCGGCTTCTTTCGCCTTGATCAGCTCGTCGATCTTGTGAATGAAGTCGTCGTGGACTTTCTGGAGCTCCTTTTCGGCGAGCTTCACGTCGTCCTCGGAGACGCCGGTCAGCTTCTTCAATGAGTCGCGCGCGTGCGTGCGGGCGTGGCGAACGGCGACCTTGCCGTCCTCCGCGAACTTGTGCACGACCTTCACGAGCTCCTTGCGGCGCTGCTCGTTCATCTGCGGGAGCGGCACGCGGATGATCGCGCCCTGCGCCGACGGCTCGAGGCCGAGTCCCGCCTCGCGGATCGCCTTCTCGACGACCTTGATCTGTCCCTTGTCGAACGGCGTGACGATGAGCACGCGGGGTTCGGGGGCGTTGATGGTCGCGACCTGGTTGAGGGCCATCTGCTGGCCGTACATCTCGACGCGAACGGTGTCGAGCATGTTGGGCGTGGCCTTGCCGGAGCGGACGGACGCGAATTCGTGTTTGACGTGCGCGATGTCCTTGTCCATCGCGGCGCGCGCGTCCTTCAGAATCTGGGGTATGGTCATCGAACGAGAGTGCCGATGCGTTCGCCGCGAATGGCCGCGACGATGGCGCCCGGGCGGTGAATGTTGAGAACGATGAGGGGAAGCGAATTCTCGCGGCAGAGGGTGATCGCGGTCTGATCGATCACCTTGAGATCTTCGATCATCACGTCGCGGAAGCTGATCTCCTCGTACCGCTTCGCGTTGGGGTCCTTCTTCGGGTCGGCCGAGTAGACGCCGTCGACGCTGGTGGCCTTGATGATGACGTTGGCCTTGATCTGGATGGCGCGCAGCACGGCGGCGGTGTCGGTTGAGAAGTACGGATTGCCGGTGCCGGCCGCGAAGATGGCGACGCGCCCCTTCTCGAGGTGGCGGATGGCCCGGCGCCGGATGTACGGCTCCGCGATCTCCTCCATGCGGATGGCGGTCATCACGCGGGTGTCGACGCCCTTGCGCTCGAGCACATCCTGCACGGCGAGCGCATTGATGACCGTGCCGAGCATGCCCATGTAGTCGGCGGCGACGCGGTCCATGCCGGTCTTGGAGAGCAGCGAGCCGCGGACGATGTTGCCGCCGCCGATCACGAGGGCGACGGAGGCGCCGGTGGCGATCACCGAGACCAGCTCGTCGGCGAGCCGATTGACGGTCTCGAAGTCGTAGCCGAATCCCTTGTCGCCGGCGAGAGCTTCGCCGGACAGCTTGAGCAGGACGCGCGGGTATTTCAGATCTGACATGAGCTACCGAAAGGGTCCGTGACGCGGGCGGGCACGAGAAACGCCCGAGTGGATGCTTCAGCCTTCAGACGAAAATAGCGTCCCATGGCCAATTGGCGATCCTCTCGGGCGCATCCGGTGCTGCAGGAGCGGCGGTGACGTGCGTGCGCGGCGCGCGGCCGCGCGGTCCGACGAACGCCGGCGCCGCGGTTGGCCGCGGCGCACGGCGTCTTACTCGCCGAGCTGATAGCGAACGAAGCGACGGACCTGGATGTTCTCACCCGTCTTCGCCGACGTCTCCTTCACGAGATCGCCGACGGTCTTCTTCGGGTCGCGGACCCACGCCTGATGCAGCAGGGCGACGTCCTTGTAGAACGCCTGGACCTTGCCTTCGACGATCTTGTCGATCATGTGCTCCGGCTTGCCTTCCTGCTTGACCTGCTCGATGAAGATGCGGCGCTCGGACTCGACCTTCTCGGCCGGAACGGCGTCCTTGTCGACGGCGAGCGGCGCGGCGGCGGCCACGTGCTCGGCGATGTACTTGCCGAGCTGCTGGAAGTCATCCGTGCGGGCGACGAAGTCGGTCTCGCAGTTCAGCTCGACCAGCACGGCGATCCTGCCGTTGTGGTGGATGTAGCTCGCGATCATGCCTTCCTTGACGGCACGGCCCGCGCGCTTTTCGGCCTTGGCCGCGCCCTTCGAGCGAAGGTACTCGACGGCCTTTTCCAGGTCGCCGTTGGTCTCTTCGAGGGCCTTCTTGCAATCCATCATGCCGGCGCCGGTCCGCTCACGCAGCGCGGCGACGTCTTTCGCGGTAATCGCCATAGTCGTGTCCAGTGGTATGTAGAGCGTCATCCTGAACGCAGCGAAGGATCCCGTTGCCCTGCGGAGCAAACTCTCCTCGGCGCCAAGGGATCCTTCGTGGCGCCGCTCTCGGGATGACCAACGGAGAGCGACGCTCGCTGCGAGATAGAAAACTTACTCGGCGTCGCCAGCCGGCTCGGCGGCCTCGGCCCCGCCTTCCTCGCCCGGGCCCTTGAGGCGGGCGGCGATGGCTTCGGGCTTGGCACGGCGACGGCGCGGGCGGCGGCGACGCTTCTTGTCGTCTTCACCCGCGGGCTCGGCGCCGCGGTCGGAGCTGTAGGTGTAGCTCTCGCCCTCTTCCTCTTCCTGACGGACCGGCGCTTCGCGACGGGCCTCGACGACCGCGTCGGCGATGGCGCGCGTGATCAGCTCGACCGAGCGAATGGCGTCGTCATTGCCGGCGATCGGAACCGTGATGAGATCCGGATCCGCGTTCGTGTCGACGATCGCGATGATCGGGATGTTCAGCTTGTTCGCTTCGCTGACGCCGATGCGCTCCTTCTTCGAGTCGACGACGAACATGAGGCCCGGCAGGCGGCCCATGTTGCGAATGCCGTTCAGGTACTTCGAGAGCTTCTCACGCTCGCGGCGGAGCATGAGCTGCTCCTTCTTGGTGTAGTTCTCGAACTCGCCGCCTTCCTCGCCGCCCGCCTCGAGCTCCTTCATGCGGCGCACCTGCTTCTTCACCGTCTGATAGTTGGTGAGCAGGCCGCCGAGCCAGCGCTCGGTGATGAACAGCGCGCCGCAGCGTTCGGCCTCGGCGCGAACGATGCCCGCGAGCTGGGGCTTGGTGCAGACGAAGAGAATGTTCTCGCCGCGCAGGACGATGTCGCGCGCCAGCTTCTGGGCGAGCTCGATCTGCCGAAGGGTCTTCTGCAGGTCGATGATGTGGATCCCGTTGCGCTCCGCGAAGATGAAGCGGCGCATCTTGGGGTTCCAGCGACGGGTCTGGTGCCCGAAGTGGACGCCGGCGGCGAGCAACGCTTCGAGCGTCGGCGTGGTGGTGGTTTCCTGCTGTTCTGCCATGATGTGTCCCTGTGTGGTTTGGTCGTTGGGCCGCCGTCATCGCCTGGGTCGCACCGGTTTCCCGGCACCGCGACGCTGGCTCGAGCCGCCCTGTGAGATGGTGAAGCGAGGTGTCGGGTCTCAGGTCCCGGGCACAGCGCCCGAACCGGAGACCCGACACCACTCTCCAGGCGCGCTTAACGCTTGGAGAACTGGAAGCGCTTACGCGCCTTGGGACGACCCGGCTTCTTACGCTCGACGGCACGGGCGTCGCGCGTGAGGAGGCCGAGGTCACGGAGCTTGCGGCGATGGCCTTCGTCGATCTTCACGAGGGCCCGCGCGACGGCGAGACGAAGCGCACCGGCCTGGCCGGTGGAACCGCCGCCGTCGACGTTCGCCTTGACGTCGTAACGGCCGAGGGTGTCGGTCGCGACGAACGCCTGCTGGATGGACGAGACGTGCGAGGGACGCGGGAAGTAGTCACCGAGCGTACGCCCGTTGACGTCCCACTTGCCCGAGCCCGGCTTGAGGAAGACACGGCAGACCGCTTCCTTGCGGCGGCCGATCGCGTGGATGCTCTGTTCGGCCATGGCTTACTTCTCACCCTTGGTGAAGGTCAACGTCGTCGGCTGCTGCGCGGTGTGCGGATGCTCGGCGGTCGCGTAGACGCGAAGCTTGCGGCGAAGCACCTGGCGTCCGAGGGCGGTCTTGGGCAGCATGCCGTAGACGGCCTTCTCGATGATGCGCTCGGGGTGCTTGGCGAGCATGGTCGCGAACGGCGTGAACAGCTCGTGACCCATGTAGCCGGTGTGGCGGAAGTATTCCTTCTGCTCGGCCTTGCGGCCGGTGACCTTCACCTTCGACGCATTGATGACGATGACGTTGTCACCGGTATCCATGTGCGGAGTGAAGATGGGTTTGTGCTTGCCGCGGATGATCCGGGCGACTTCGGTCGCGAGGCGTCCGAGGACCATGCCCTCGGCGTCCACGATGTACCACCGCTGCTCGATATCCGAGGGGGTGGCAGAGAATGTCTTCATCGTCTGACGAACTGAATGGGACCTGCGCCTCACCGGTGCGGGATGCAACCCGGGTCTCGGCAGCCATTGAAGGCGTTTTTTGACAGACACTTAGGATAGATAGAGCTCCGGCGCATGTCAATGTGGCGGCGCCCATGATCGGCATCGTCTCAGGCCTGGCTCACGCGGGCGCAGACCACTGGCCACGGCGACCGGCTCCTGCCTGGGGCGGGCGATTTCCGCTACCTTGTCGCGCTCCCGACCCACCCCGACCCATGACTCACCGAACCGCGGCAGCTCTCCTTCCCCTCCTCCTCTTCGCGGTGAGCGGCGGCGCGCCTCGCACCGCAGCGGCGCAAGGTGCACTCACCCGCGCTGATAGCGGGCTCGTCGCGCGGATACTCACCGCCGAAGACCGGCGCGATGCCGGGAGCGCGGCGCTGCGGGAAGGGCTCGAGCATCGTGACCCTCGCATCCGGCTCATCGCGCGGCGAGCGGTCGCGCGAATCGGCGATCCCAAATTCGCACTCAGAGACTCGCTTCCCGCTCCCGACGCGCCGCCATCCTATCCCGACGCGCCGTGGCGGACACGACTGCGGGCGCTCAACGCCCAGCCCGTCGACTGCGCGCGACTTCGGGCCGGGCTCGCAGATGACGTCTGGGCGGTGCGCCTGCAGGCCGCCGACAGAACCACCCCGGCCTGCGCGGGGGACACGGCCATCGTCGCGACGCTCACCCGTTGGGTGGCGACCATGCCGTCGAACTCGCGGCGGCACGCCGGCGAGGCGGGGTGGAGGCCGGCGGCACACGCACTCGTCGCGCTGGCGCGGATCGCTCCCGCCGACGCGCGGCGCGCCCTGCCCCGCTTCGCGACGAGCCCCGTGCCCGGGTTGCGGACCTACGCGGCACGCGCTGCCGCCCTTCTCGCCGACACGGCGACCCTCCGGGCGCTCGCCACCGACGCGAACGACAACGTTCGCGAGGCCGGGATCGACGCACTCTCGACCGTCGCCAGGCACTCGGCCGACGACCTGTATCTCCGCGCCTTGAATGCATCCGGCTATCAGGTGATCCGCGCCGGTGCGCGCGCGCTCCAGGGGTCGCCGCGCACCGCCGACATCATCGCGGCGGCGCAACCGGTCCTCGCGCGCCTGCGCGCCGACTCCAGCGAAACGTCGCGCGACGAGCGGGTTCTCCTGGCGCAGCGGCTCGCGGAGGCGGGGGTGAAGGACACGTCGTCGGCGCTGCTCCGGCCGCCGGCGCCGGTTCCCCTCCCGCGCGACGCGGTCGCACTCGCGCTCGGACTGAGCTATCGCCTGCGCGTGACGCTGGCCGACTCGAGCGGAGGCGGCGCGTTCGTCGTGCGGCTGCGCGGCGACGTCGCGCCGATCATGGCGGCACGCATCCTCGATCTCGCGCGGTCCGGGTGGTACAACGGGCGCACCTGGTACCGCGTCGAGCCGGACTTCGTGATCCAGGGCGGCGGCCCCGGGTCGAACGAATACGTCGGCCACCCGCGCTTTCTGCGCGATGAGCTCAGCGCGCTGCCGCAGGTGCGGGGCACGGTGGGCATGAGCACGCGCGGTCACGACACCGGCGACGCGCAGTGGTTCGTGAATCTGCGCGACAACAACCGGCTGACGCGCGACTACACCACGTTCGGCGAGGTGGTCGACGGGATCGACGTCGTGGACGGCATTCTCGAGGGGGACGTGATCGCGCGCGTCGACATCCTTCCGGCGAAGCCGCACGACTGACGTCGTGCGCCTTCCCGGCGGCGACCATTCCGGCTACTCGAGCTCGACGAGCAGCGCGCCCTTCTCGACCGCCGTTCCCGGCGTGGCCAGCACCGACTTCACCTTGCCGGCGGCCGTCGCGCGCAGCTCGTTCTCCATCTTCATCGCTTCCATCACGACGATTCCCTGGCCCGCCTGCACCTGGTCGCCGACCTGCACGTTGACTCGGACGATCAGGCCGGGCATGGGCGCCTTGAGGGGCGCGGGTCCGGACGGACCCGCGCTCGCGCCGGAGAGCTCGCGGATCGCGCGGGTACGTTCGTCCAGCGCCTCGACCTCGAAGCGCCAGCCGTCGAGCCACAGGGTATATGCACCGCGTGTGGCTCCGGGCCGCACGACGACGCGGTGGACCTCGTCGCCGATCGTCACCATGCGCTCGGGGGTGCCGTCGACCGGCATCACCTGAGCGGCGACGTCCTCACCGTCGATATGGACACCGGCGGCGTCGAGCAGAATCTCATGGTCTTCGTCGTTGACGCGGACGAAGTACTTCATGCGGCGCGCTCCTCGGGAATCAACTCGCACACGGTCTCGACGTGCGCGGTCTGGGGAAACAGGTCGAAGGCTCTGAGCGAAGCGATCCGATAACGCGGCATTCGCGCGAGATCGCGGCCGAGCGTCGCGGGATCACAGCTCACGTAGATCAGGGCGCGAGGCGCGGGGGCCGCCGCCTCGAGCATCTGTGCCACGCTCTCGTGCACGCCGGTGCGCGGCGGATTGATCAACACGACATCCGCGGGCAGCGCTGCGGCAATGGCATCTTCAACTCGCGCGGCAATCGCGCGCGATCCTGGCGGCAGTTGAGCCGCGCACCGGGCGACCGCGTCGCGATCGAGCTCGATGGCGGTGACGCGGGCGCCGTCGCGCGCGAGCGGAATGGCCGTCGCGCCGGTGCCGGCGTACGCGTCGACGACGCTGGCCGGCGCATGCGCCCGCGCGCGCTCGAGCACGTACGCATGCAGCGCGTCGCCCATCTCGGCGTTCACCTGGAGAAACGACGCGGCGCCCGCCGAGGTCGTGCGTTCGGCGACGAGCATCCGCCCGCGGTTCGCCGGACGCCACCAGAGCGACGTCGCCAGCGGAACGGCTTCAAAGAATGCTCGACGGGTCGGCCAGCCGGTCGCCCCTTCCATCACCACCGCCGCGCCGTCGGTCGTGATCTGTACCGCGCACCGCAGCTCGTCGGACGGCGGAAAGTGCGCGTGCGCCGCCATCACCTGACGCCACACGTCGAGCACGCGCTCGTCGGTGATCGGGCAGTCGTGCAGCTGAAAGACGCGGCCGGGGTTGTCGAACGGATGCAGCCCGATCGTCCACGCGCCGCTTCGAGCGCGCCGCATGGCGAGCGTCAGCTTGCGGCGATAGCGCCACGGCCGGCCGGCCGGTGTGACCGTCGGCAGCTCGACGTCGCGCTTGCCGATGCGCGCGAGCGAGTCGCGAATGATGCCGCGCTTCGCCTCGACCTGGGCCGCGTAGTCGAGGTGCTGCAGCTGACATCCGCCGCACCGGTCGTTCACGTAGTGTGGGCACGGCGGGTCGACGCGCTGCGCCGACGGGTGCACGAGCTCCTCGATCGTGCCGCGCGCGAACCGTTTCCGCACATCGAGGCGCACGCGCGCGCGATCGCCCGGCGCGGAGCGCGGCACGAACACCACGAGCTCGCCGTGGCGCGCGATGCCGTCTCCCCCCGCGGCGATGCGTTCGATCGTGACCTCGGCGACGGTCATCGCAGGCTTTCGTGACGCGCGAGCCGCAGCCAGTTGTCGTGCGTCGGCGCGGTCCGGCGGTCGTCGCGCTGGGTGGCCGCGCGCTTGGGCGCGTGCCGGTCGCGATCGGCGATGAGCGCGGCGATGAGCGCGGCATTCTTCGCCGTCTCGGCGGGGGGCTTTACGGCGAGGATATCGTTGAGCTTGCGCTCGAGCCATTGAATCTCGATGGCGCCGCTGCGGAAGTCGGCGTCCTCCATCATGCGCAGATGGAAGTCGCGCGACGTCTCGACGCCTTCGATCGTGAGCTCGAGGAGCGCGCGATGCATGCGCTCGATCGCCGTCTCACGCGTCGGCGCGTGGACGATGAGCTTCGCGAGCATCGGGTCGTAGTAGAGACTCACTTCCGTCCCGACCTCGATGCCGCCGTCCCAGCGAACGCCAGGCCCGCTCGGCAGGTGGAGGTACGAGATGCGACCGGTGGACGGCAGGAAGCCGTTGGCCGGATCCTCGCTCGTGATGCGGCACTCGATCGCCCAGCCGCGCGGGACGATCTCCTCCTGCTTGAACGGCAGCTTCTCGCCGGCGGCGACGCGGATCTGCCATTGCACGAGGTCGATGCCGGTGACGAGCTCCGTCACGGGGTGCTCGACCTGCAGGCGCGTGTTCATCTCGAGGAAGTAGAACTTCCCGTCCTGATCGAGGAGAAACTCGCACGTGCCGGCGTTGTAGTAGCCGGCGGCGCTCGCGGCGCGCACCGCGGTCTCGCCCATCGCCCGGCGGATCTCCGGGGTGACGGCGACGCTCGGCGCCTCCTCGATCATCTTCTGATGGCGGCGCTGCACGGAGCACTCGCGCTCGTTGAGCGACAGCATGGTCCCGTGCTGGTCGCCGAGTACCTGGATCTCGACGTGGCGCGGGCCGACGATGTACTTCTCGACGTACACCGCGTCGTCGCCGAAGGCGTTCTTCGCTTCGCGGCGCGCGGTCTCGAGCGCGTTCTCCATCTCCTTCGGCTCGCGGACGACGCGCATGCCCTTGCCGCCGCCGCCGGCGGCCGCCTTGAGCAGCACCGGGTATCCGAACTGCTCGGCGATGGCCTTCGCTTCGTCGGCGTCCTTCAGGCCCTCGGTCGTGCCGGGGACGACGGGCACGTTGGCCGCGATCGCGAGCTGGCGCGCGGCGGTCTTGCTGCCCATCGCGGCGATCGCTTCGGCGGGCGGTCCGATGAAGACGAGCCCCGCGTCGCGCACCGCACGCGCGAACCACTCGCGCTCGGAGAGAAAGCCGTAGCCCGGGTGAATGGCCTGCGCGCCGACCTTCTGCGCCGCGGCGATGATACGATCGCCCTTGAGGTACGACTCCGCCGACGGCGGCGCACCGACGTGCACGGCTTCGTCGGCCTCGCGGACGTGCGCCGCGCGCGCGTCGGCGTCGCTGTAGACGGCGACCGACCCGATGCCCAGCTCGCGGCAGGCGCGGATCACGCGGAGGGCGATCTCACCTCGATTGGCGATCAGAATCTTATCAAACATGTTTGCAAAAGGGCAGGATCAAAGCAACCGCAGAGACGCAAGGACGCAGAGAAACGCAGAGACAGCCAGACAATCGTTGAGAAAGCCGCCGCGTGTGCAAGGACGTCAGAACCACGCAAGACACCTTGACCGGTCGGCGCCCCTCGAGCGCAGTCATCGGCGCTTCTCTGCGCCGCCGCGTCTCCGCGGTGGAGAAGTTTCTCGATCTACAACGGAATGTTGCCGTGCTTCTTCGGCGGATTGCGATCGCGCTTGGTCCGCAGTGTGTCGAGGGCGTCGATCAGCCGGGGACGCGTATCGCGCGGGTCGATGATGTCATCGACGTAGCCACGCCCCGCCGCGATGTACGGGTTCGCGAACTTCGCGGTGTACTCGGCGACCTTCGCGTCGGTGGCGGCCTGCGGGTCCGGGCTGTCCTTGATGTCCTTGCGGAACAGAATCTCCACCGCGCCCTTCGGGCCCATCACCGCGATCTCGGCCGTGGGCCACGCGATGTTGTAGTCGCCGCGAATGTGCTTGGACGACATGACGTCGTACGCGCCGCCGTAGGCCTTGCGCGTGATCACGGTGAGCTTGGGGACGGTCGCCTCGCAGTAGGCGAACAGGAGCTTCGCCCCGTGCTTGATGATGCCGCCGTGCTCCTGCGCGACGCCGGGCAGGAAGCCGGGCACGTCCTCGAACGTGACGATCGGGATGTTGAACGCATCGCAGAAGCGAATGAACCGCGCGGCCTTGAGCGACGCGTTGATGTCCAGCACCCCGGCCAGCACGGCGGGCTGGTTCGCGACGATGCCGACGCTGTGCGCGCCGAGGTGCGCGAAGCCGCACACGATGTTCGCCGCGTAGTCCGGCTGGACCTCATAGAACTCGCCGTCGTCGACGACGCGCTTGATCACGTCGTGGATGTCGTACGGCTTGTTCGCGTTGTCGGGGACGATGTCGAGCAGCGCCTCGTCGCGGCGGTCGCGCGGATCCGTACCGCGGCCGCGCGGCGGATCGTCGACGTTGTTCTGCGGGATGTAGCGGAACAGGTCGCGAATCGCCTGGATCGTGGCCGGCTCGGAGTCGTACACGAAGTGCGCGACGCCCGACGTGCCCGCGTGCGTATCCGCGCCGCCGAGCGCCTCCATCGTCACGTCTTCGTGGGTGACCGTCTTCACGACGTTCGGACCCGTGACGAACATGTACGACGTGCCGCGCGCCATGTAGATGAAGTCCGTGATCGCCGGCGAGTACACCGCGCCGCCCGCGCACGGCCCGAGGATCGCCGAGATCTGCGGCACGACGCCTGACGCGAGCGTATTGCGGAGGAAAATGTCCGCATAGCCGCCGAGCGACACGACGCCTTCCTGGATTCGCGCGCCGCCGGAGTCGTTGAGGCCGATCACCGGCGCCCCGTTGCGCATCGCCAGGTCCATCACCTTGCAGATCTTCTCGGCGAACGCCTGTGACAGCGATCCGCCGAAGACGGTGAAATCCTGGGAGAAGACGTAGACGAGCCGTCCGTCGATGCGGCCGTAGCCCGTGACGACGCCGTCGCCGTAGTAGTGCTCCTGATCGAGCCCGAAATCCGTCGACCGGTGGACGACGAATCGGTCGAATTCGACGAAGCTGCCCTCGTCGAGCAGCAGATCGAGTCGCTCGCGCGCCGACAGCTTGCCCTTGGCGTGCTGCGCCTTCACCCGCTGCTCACCACCGCCCTGCTCCGACTCGGCGACGCGCCGCTCGAGCAGCTCCAGTTTCTCTCGCATGGTCATAGCCGAGGAAGCTATGCACGCGGGAGAAGTGATTCTAGCGGTCGAGCGACAATCGCGCGCGAATCGGCCGAAGGGGAGCGCCTGTCGGGCAACGTCTCCCGTTCACGCCGCGTACGGAAGGACAATGCCTCGGACCCTTCAATCCAGCTCGGCTGCGTACACGCCACCACCCTCGTCGCCGAGCGAGGCGACGTGGCGCCCGATCGTGCTGTTGTGCGGGCTCGCGGTGCTCATCTCCTACATCGATCGCACGAACATCTCCGTCGCGGCGATCCGCATGCAGGAGCAGTTCGCCTGGAGCGAGACGACCAAGGGCTACGTGCTCTCGTCGTTCTTCGTCGGCTATCTGGCCATGATGGCCGCGAGCGGCGCGCTCGCAAACCGGTACGGCGGCAAGCTGGTGCTCGGGCTCGCGGTGGTGTGGTGGTCCGTGTTCACCGCGCTCACGCCGCCCGCGGCGACGCTCTCGTTCGGCGCGCTGATCGCCGCGCGCATCGCGCTCGGCGCCGGCGAGGCGGCGGTCTTCCCGGCGTCGATCAACATGGTCGCGCGCTGGGTGCCGCACGAACATCGGTCGCGCGCGACGGCGCTCTTCTCCACCGGGCTCTCCATCGGCACGATGATCTCGCTGCCGCTCACCGGCTGGATGGTGCGCGTCTACGGTTGGCCGGTGCCGTTCTACGTGTTCGGGGCGATCGGCATCGTGTGGGCCGCGGTGTGGTTCACGAAAGTGAGCGGCGGGCGCGCGATCCACGACGATGAGAACGCCGGGCCTCGCGTGATCCCGTGGAAGCGGCTCCTGTCCGCACCGCCGGTGTGGGCCATCTTCGTCGCGCACTTCTGCAGCAACTGGTCGCTCTACGTGCTGCTCGCGTGGCTGCCGAGCTACTTCAAGTCGACGTTCGGGGTGACGCTCGCCAACGCGGGGCTGCTCTCGGCCGCGCCGTGGGCGTTCTACTTCGTGCTCGGCAACCTGGGCGGCGTGATGGCGGACCGCATGATCGCGGCGGGACGCTCGCGGACGTTCGTGCGCAAGCTGATGCAGAACACCTCGCTGATCGCGTCGGGAATCTTCCTGCTGATGCTTCCGCTCGCGCACTCGCCGACCGTCGCGATGCTGCTCATCTGCGGCGCGTCGGGGACGGTGTCGTTCTGCCTGTCGGGCTTCGGCGCGAATCCGTTCGACGTGGCGCCGCGCTACGCCGATGTCGTGTGGGGGATCAGCAACACCGGCGGGACGATGCCCGGGATCATCGGCGTGGCGGTGGCCGGCTGGCTGCTCGACCGCACCGGGTCGTACAACGCGCCGTTCACGCTGACGGCGATCGTCGGGTTCGTCGGCGCGCTGTTCTACTGGCGATTCGCGTCGGGCGAGAAAATCGTCGACTAGGGGGAGAACGAGAAAGGCCCCGCGCGACCGAGGTCGCGCGGGGCCTTTCGTTCGTGCGGGGAAGACTTACTTCGTCGCCGCGGCGAGGTCCTTGATCGCCTGGGCCATCGCGGCCACACGCTTCTGGTCCTTCGCGCCCTTCACGTCGCCGTCGACCTGCGAGGCGAGCTTGGTGAGCGCCGACTTCCGCGCTGAGCCGCTCTGCTTCTCGGCGGCGTCGAGCGCGCTGGCGATCGCCGTGCGACGAGCGGCGGCGAGGCCGTCGTTGCGGTTCAGCTGATCGAGGTACGAACGCACGACCGGGAACGCGGCCGGCCAGACGATCTTCGGCTGGCTCTGCGGGTTGTACTGCTCGAGGTGCACGAGCTTCGCGGCCGCGAGCTCGTTGGCCGACAGCTTGTCGGTCGGGAGCAGCTCGAGGATGTCGAGGCCGCGGGCGAGCTCGGACGAGTAGACCAGGCCGTTCCAGTAGTAGGCGCCCCACGAACCGCCGATCGTGCCGCGCGAACGGCTGATCGCCGCCGTCGCCTCACCAGCGGGCTCCGGCAGGTCGGCCGGGCCGCGGTCGAAGAACGCGATCTCGAACGGGTGATCCGGGTCGGTGAAGTCGATCACGTCGACGCCGCCCTGGTACCAGCCCTGAACCATGATGTCGCGGCCCGGCACCGGCACGAGGCCGCCGTTGTGCGACACGCAGTTCTCCTGCGCGCTCTGGGCCGTCGGGATCTTGAAGTAGGCGCGCTGCGTCATCTTGCCCTTGTCGATGGTCAGCGTCGTGTTGCCGCCCATCTCCATCATGCTGGTGGCCTGGCACATCGGGCCCGTGCCGCCGCCCCACTCGTCGGTGAACACGACCTTCGCCGCGTCGTTGCTGAACACCGCGGTGTGCCACAGCGAGAAGTTCGTGTCGGCGCGGGCGTCGAGACGAACCGGCTTCTCGGGGTTCGAGATGTCGACCATCAGACCGTAGCTGGCGCACGCGCCGGCCAGGAGGTTGTACTCCGGATACGCCGTCACGTCGTGGCAATTGCGCGGGCCGGTCGGCTGAGGAGCGCCTTCGCCACCGCGGCCGGCGCCACGACCACCACGGCCCGCGGCCGCCGCTGCGCGCGCGTTGCTCGTGGGAGCAGCGGACAGCCCCGTGAAGATGCGAGCGCCCGTCACGACCTCGGCCTGCTCAGGGTGCGCGAGCGGCACCTTGATCACGTCGAGGCGATAGAGCGAGTTGTTCTCGTCGGCCGGATCGGTGCCGTTGTTGCAGCCCGCGAGCTCGGTCGCCGGACGCGCGCCCTGGTTGCCAGACACGTAGAGGTAGATCACGCCCTTGTCCGTCTTGCTGGGGATGATCGTGTGCGTGTGCGAGCCCTTGCAGGTCTCGACGTTCTTGATCAACCGCGGCGTCGCCGGATTGGAGACGTCGTAGATGCGAACGCCGGCCGTGTGCTCGGACGGATCCTTCACGCCGCCCTTCGCGCAGTCCTTACGATTGCCGCCGCCTTCGGCGGAGATGAACAGCAGGTTGCCGTAGATCGACGGGTCACCCTGCGAGGTCACGCAGGCCACCACCGACACCATCTTGGGGCTCGCCGGGTTGCTCACGTCCCAGATCGAGAAGCCCGAGAAGTTGCCCTGGTAGACGAAGTTGCCCTTGAAGGCCAGGTCCGAGTTGATGAACGTCAGGCCCGCGGCCGTGTCGAATTCGGCGGGCTTTCTGGCAAACGAGACTTGGCGCATGCCACTCAGCGCGACTCCCGCGTCGTACAGGCCCGGCTTGAGGCCGTTCCGCGGGTCGTTGCCGGTGGGGTAGGTCTGAGCGAGCAGCGCGGGCGCCGCAACGGCCGCGAAAGCAACGCCGGTGATCAGCGCGCGCATCGAGCGAGCGTGTTCCATCAGGGAAAACTCCGGTAGTGGTCTCAAAGGGTACTCAACATCTGTTGCATCACGCCGATTTCCGCCGTCTGCACGGTCTCCACGTCATTCGCGAAGACCGACACATCGACGTCCTGCGCCGCGAGCGGAGTGGCGACGAGATCCGCCACCATCTTGAGCGCACCGTTGTGGTGCTGGATCATCATCGTGAGGAAGTTCCGGTCGAACTCCACGCCCCTGGAGGCGTCGAGCTGGGCCAGTTGCTCCTCGGTGAGCATGCCGGTCATGTGCATCGTGCGCCAGGACGACGTGTCGGGCACGAACTGATCGTGCGCCTTCAGCCAGTCCTGCATCAGTCGGATCTCGACGGCCTGTGACTGGTCGATCTTGTCGGCGAACTTGAGAAGTCGCGGGCTCGCCTGCCGTCCCGCCGCGAGGCGCGACATGTAGATCGCCTGGGCGTGGTGCGCGATCATGCCCTGCATGAACCGCACGTCGGCCTCAGTGTAGATCGCCCCCTCCGGGATGGTCACGGGAGGCATGCCCATGCTGCCCATGTCATGATTCATCGCCATGCCGGGCATGTGCTGATGATCGGGGGGCGTCGCGGGCGGTTTCGACGGAGGATTCTGCGCCGCCATCGTGCTGGCGAACGCTGCCGTCATCGCGAGCGACATCACGCTCTGAACGAACGGGATCTTGTTCACGGCTGTTCTGGTCCTTCGAATGGTTGGGGCCAAGCCTATACGCTATCGGATGGACGCGTGGCACGCCAGCGTACGGCCGTCAAAAAAAAACCAAACCGCCGGCTGACCCTACCGTTTACCCCGGATAGATGCCGCGGAGCCGCGCGTTCAGCCGGGCGATGCCCAGCAGCGCGTCGATGGTCGGGGTCCGAACGCCGACGCGCTGCCCGATCTCGCGAACCGACGCCACCAGCGCGTCCAGCTCGATCGGCCGGCCGGCCAGCGCGTCTTGCAGCATCGAGGTCCTGAAGCTGCCCAGGTGCCGCGTCACGCCCATCCGGTCCTCGGGCGATTCCTCGATGCGGCACCCGATCCGGTCGCCGATCGCCGCCGCCTCGACCATGCAGCGGGCGACGAATGGGCGCACGAGATCATCCTCGAGCAGGTCGCCGGTGGTCGCGCCGGTAATCACCGACAGCGGATTGAGAGTCATGTTCCCCCACAGCTTGAACCACACCGCCCGACGCACGTTCGCGGTCAACTCGGCCTGGAAGCCGGCGTCCCGGAACACCTGTCCCACCCGACGCACCCGCTCAGATTCCCCGCCCCGCGCCTCGCCGATGATGAGATGCTCGCCGTTGTTGTGCCGCACGACGCCCGGCTCGGTCGTCACGGCCGACAGGTGGACCACACAGCCGAGCACGCGGTCGAGCGGCAGGAGCGCGAGCAGCCGGCCGTCGGGATCGACGCTCTGCAACGGCGGCTGCTCCGGCAGCGCGGCGGGGAGAAACCACCACGGCACGCCGTTCATCGCCGGAAGCAGCATGGTGTCGGCACCGAGCAGCGGCGCGATGGAGGGCGCGACGGCCTGCATCCCGGTCGCCTTGAGCGCGATGACCACGAGATCCTGTTCGCCGAGGGCGCGCGGGTCGTCGCTGACCGCGATCCGCGCGGCGGTTCGCTCTCCCTGGCGGTCGAGAATCAATCCCCGCTCGCGCACCCGGTCGAGCGCCGCGCCGCGGGCGAGCGCGGAGACGTCGTGTCCCGCCGCCGAGAGACGCGCGGCAATGTAGCCGCCGATGGCTCCGAGTCCGACGATGGCGATGCGCATGCAGCGAAACTAGCGACGTCCGGCCCCGCGGGAGCGCGTCACGCGCTCAGGAGCGAGGCACTCACGGCGAGCACCGACGCCGACAGCGCGGCGATCGCGGAGGCATCCCATTCGGCACGAAACGCTTCGACCGCGGCGCGCTCCGCGCGGTGTGCGCGGGCCGCGAGTAGAACGAGCCCCGGCTCGAGGCGCGGGAGCCTCATCGGCTCGTCGGCGGCGCCGTCCGCCTCGATCGCACGCAGGCCGGCCAGACGGCCGTCGTGTGCCGCCAACTCGCCGAGTTCGCGCACGATCCGCTGCGCGGCGTCGTGCCGGTCGTGCGCGCCGCCCAGGGCATCCTGGATGCCGACGAGTCGGTCGAGGATCGGTCCGGTGCTCGCGTCGCGCGGAAGGAGCTCGAGGAGATACCGCAGCCGCTTCACCGCGATGCGGACGCGATGGTAGTCCCGGGCCGCGCCGGACGCTTCGGCCCTGTCCATCGCATCCGAGAAGTGCTCGACGGCTTTCAGGAGGGCCGCGTTCATCACGACGGCCATCGTCGGCGATTCACCGGTGTCGTCGATCGAATGCTCCTCCGAGTAGCCCGCGAGCGCAGTTGACAGTTTTCTGATGACCTTCGGCAAGCGCCGCTCGAGGACCGACCGCGCGTCGGCGGCAGCCAGGGCGTGCTCTCTCTCGATCCGCTCCACCAGATGGACTCGGGCCGCCTCCGTGCGACTGCTCGACGCCCCTCGCCCGTCCAGCCACTCGAGCACGACCTCGGCCTCGCGAATCGGATTCGTGGCGTGAGCGAGGGCGCGCAGTCGCCGGCGCGTCCTGCCCCGCACCGTATCGGAGAGCTCGGGGCGAAATGCGCGCAGCACGCTTCGAAGGCGCCTGAGCGCGACGCGCAGGTCGTGGAAGCTCGCGGCGTCGTTTGCCCGCAGCTCGGCGAACGCCGCCTCGACGCCGTCGAGGCGAGCCGCCGCGACCACGCGGACGGACCGGCGGGCGGGTGCCGCAAGGTCGGACTGCGTCAGCGCGACGAGGGCCGCCATGGTGGACTCAGCGCCGCGGCACGACCACGAGCGGCAGCGACACGTCGACGTCGAGCGCCGGCGGATCCACCGCGTGCACCCGAACCCGGTGGGTTCCCGCGGTGCCGCGGAGCTGAACCGACTTTCGGACGACGAGCGTATCGCCGGGCGCGAGCGACACGCCGGTCCCGTAGCACGCCGGCCCGATCCGGCCCGGGAATGCGCGGACGGCGTCGCCGGACACGGACGGGTAGCACAGCCGGGTGATCGACACCGCGCTCGCCCCGACGTTCCGCGCGACGAACTCGAACGTCGCGCCGTCCTTCGACGGCCGGACGGTGAGCGTCGTCGCGATCGAGCCGCCATCCTCGATGGTCCGCTTCGCCGTCGACGTCTCGACTCGCGCGACGGTCAACGTCGGCTCGGCGTCGATGGTCTCGAGGTAGTGGCAGACCGCCTCCTCGTCGAGGAAGCGCATGATAACCTGGGTGAGCTCGAGCGTGAGCCCGTCGCGCGGGACCACGACGGTGTCGCGGCTCGTCTGGTAGCCGATGCTCACGATGCGCAGCTCGTACGAGCCGGCGGGGACATTCGAGATCTCGAAACGTCCGGAGGAATCGGTGCGGGCGCGAAGCACCGCGCCGCCGTCGAGCGGCTGCAGCGCGATCACGCTCGCCGCGCGCACGAGCTCCCTGTCGGTGCCGCGCACCGTGCCGGAGACGATTCCGGACGCGCGCCCCTTCCCCCTGGACGTGATCTCGATCGCGTGCGCCCCGGTGTCGCTGCGCACACACGTGAGCGGCGGCTCGTCGTCAGGCCCCGCGTCGGGGGCCGGGGACGGCGTGGTTCGCGCGGCGCAGGCGGCGACCGCGGCGACGAGGGCCAGCGAGAGAATCGAGCGGCCGCGAAGGCCTCGGGCGTCGGGTGTCTGTCTCACAGGCAAAAGCTAATTCCGCGATGAAAAAGGCCATCGTCACCGATGGCCTCGTCCTGCGCATTGATGATGGCCGCGAGCGGCGCGGTCAGGCGTTCGCGGCGGCCGCGGCGGCGTTCGCGCGCGTGACCTTCACGCGCGCCACCACGTACGAGCCAAGCACGAGTGCCGCGGCGAGGCCCTGAGCGATCATGTTCTCGACGTTCGGGAAGACCGAGAACCACAGCCCGACCCAGCCGGGGATTCGATGCTCGAGCGCCGGAATGGTCGTCTCGGGAATCCAGTGCGCGAGCTGCATCTCCTGCACCTGCTCGCCTACCATCACGAGCAGCACGACGCCGAGCAGCGCGCCGGTGACGACCAGCATCGTCTTGTAGGGCAGACGACGGCGCGCCACGAAGGTGAGCGCCGCGACGACGCCCGCGAGCAGGCTGCCGATCAACACGCCGGTCAGCACGACCTGCCCGCCCAACTGCAGGCGATAGCTCTGAAGGAAGAGCACGACCTCGAAGCCTTCGCGGTAGAGCGACGTGAAGCCGAGGAAGCCAAGGCCGAGCAGCACGCGGCGGGCGCTCGCCGGAACGTCGTTCGACGTGTCGAGCAGTTCCCGCTTGCGGCGATTGTGCATGCTGATCCATCCCGTCCAGTAGACGCGATGGAAGAACCAGTTCATGACGACGAGCAGGACGACGATCGCGAGCAGTCCGGTCGCGGCCTGCACATCGAGCGCGGGGATGCTGTCGGTCAGCGCGTCGACGGCGCGAACGGCGACGAACCACGTGAGGACGGAGGCCGCCAGCCCCGCGACGGCGCCCCACCCGATCGGCGCGCGATACTCCGACTGGCGGCGCGACATGCCCGCCGTGATCGCCGACAGCACCAGCACCGATTCCAGCCCTTCGCGAAACACCAGCACCGAGATGTCGAGGGTCGCCGTGATCGGCGACCGGCCGGTGGCCGTCGGGTCTGGAACGCCGTACGCGACGATCGCTTGCCACACCAGCAGCGCGACGATGGCGACCGCGCCGATCGAGCACAGGGCGAGGAGCAGCGTCGGCGAGCGGCGCTGTGCCTGCTGTGCCTGCTGTGTCGGTTGTGCCGGTTCGCTCGATTCTGCGGTCGTGGGAAGGGTCATGGCGGACATTGCCCCAGCTTATCATCTGAAGCCGACGAAAACAATCGGGATTGTGTAGATTTCTTCAGATCGGTGCCGCAATCGGATGGTTGTCCGGTGCCCACGACCATCAGCCCGCGCACCTCCGCTGTTCGGCCGACCCTTCGCTCATGCACCAAAACCTACAGGCATATCGGGCGCTTATCCGGCGACGCATCGCGTTGCTGGTTATTCTGGCCGCCGCGGCACTCGCAGCCCTCTGCCTGGACCTCGCCACCGGACCGTCGAGCCTCTCCGTGATCGACGCGTTCCGGGCGCTCGTCTTCCCTTCCGCGGCCGACGAGACGGCGCTGCTGATCGTGCGTACCGTGCGACTCCCCGCGGCGACGATGGCCATCCTCTCCGGCGCGGCGCTCGCTCTGGCGGGCGCCGAGATGCAGACCGCCCTCAACAACCCGCTGGCGAGTCCGTTCACGCTGGGCGTTTCCTCCGGGGCGGTATTCGGCGCGGCGCTCGCGATCGTGGCCGGCATCTCCATTCCATTCATCGGTCCTGATTGGACGATCTCGGCGAACGCATTTCTCTTCGCCGTCATCGCGGTCACGGTGCTCCAGGCGCTCTCGCGTCTGCGACGCGCCGGCCCCGAAACGCTCGTGCTCTTCGGCACGGCGCTGTTCTTCACGTTCAACGCGCTCGTCGCAATCCTGCAGTACGTCGCGGGCGAACAGGCGCTTCAGCAGCTCGTCTTCTGGACGATGGGAAGCCTCGGCCGCGCCAACTGGGCGCGCGTCCAGCTGCTCGGGATCGCGATCGCGGCGATCGCCCCGCTCTCCTTCGCCGCGTCGTGGCGGCTCACCGCGCTGCGGCTCGGCGACGAGCGCGCGCAGTCGTTCGGCGTCGACGTGACGGCGCTCCGGCGCTTCTCGCTCCTTCGCATCAGCGTGCTCACGGCGGCGGCGGTGGCGTTCGTCGGAACCATCCCGTTCGTGGGGCTGGTCGGACCGCACATCGCGCGGCTCCTGGTCGGCGAAGATCATCGCTTCTTCCTGCCGGCAAGCGCGCTTTCGGGGGCGATCGTCATGTCGCTCGCGTCGGTCGCGAGCAAGACGGTGATCCCCGGCGCCACGATTCCGATCGGGCTGGTGGCGGCGCTCATCGGCGTGCCGTTCTTTCTCGCCCTCATCGTCACGTCGCGGCGCGCATGACGACCGACGCGCTCCGAATCCGCGATCTGACCGTCGGCTACGGCCGGCGGCGCGTGATCGACAGTCTCTCAGTGGAAGCGCTCGAGCCCGGGCACGTCACGGCGCTCGTGGGACCGAACGGCGCCGGGAAGTCCACGCTGCTGCGAGCGATCGCCGGGCTCGTTCGCGCGGGCGGCTCCGTCCGGGTCGGCGACCGGGAGCTCGTCGGGCTTGGCGCGCCTGCTCTCGCGGCACTGGTGACGTTCGTGCCGCAGGCGTTGCCGCAGGGCGTCGCGCTCTCGGTGCTCGAGGGGGTGCTGAGCGCCTTCCGTGCGTCGCGCGTGGGCGACGAAGTTCCGTCGCACGACGACGCCGTCGCACGCGCCCACGCGGTGCTCGAGCGGCTCGGCATCGAGCATCTCGCGCTGCGCCGGCTCGACGAGCTTTCGGGCGGCGAGCGACAGTTGGCCGGCCTCGCGCAGGCGGTGGTGCGCGACCCGAGAGTGCTGCTGCTCGACGAGCCGACGAGCGCGCTCGACCTCCGGCACCAGTTGACGGTGATGACGCTCGCTCGTGATCTCGCCGACGAGGGACGGATCGTGGTCGCGGCGCTGCACGACCTTCCGTCGGCGTGCCGCTGGTCCGACCGCGTGCTCGTGATGCGGGCGGGGCGCGTCGAGGCCTTCGGGGCACCTGACGACGCCATCGACGCCGGGCTACTCGCGCGGGTTTACGGCGTCGACGCGCGCGTCGAACGGTGCTCGCAGGGCCAGGTGCAGATCATCGTCGACGGGGTCGCCCGAGCGCCCCGCTGACCGTTTCTCTCGTTTCATGACCAATTCATTTCCGCCGAGTGCTCCGGAGCCGGTGACGATCCCGCGGTCGGATCGTTGGCGTTTGCGCCGCGAGAGCACGGGCCTCGAGTACATGGTTTCGGTCGCGTGGCCCGACGGTCCCGTTCCGCCTGACGGGTTTCCGGCGATCTACGTCCTCGATGCGGACGCGAGCTTCGCGACGGTGACGGAGGCGGTTCGCGCGAGAGCACAGCGTCCGTCGGCGACCGGCGTTGGGCCGGCGCTCGTCGTTGGCGTCGGCTACGGCGGCGACCAGCCGCACGACGCGGCGCGACGGCGGGCGGATTTCGCCGTGGATGGCGAGGGTGCGTCGTCTGGCTTTCGGGAGTTCCTCGAGCATGCCGTCAAGCCGGCGGTGGAACGCCGCTTTCCCGTGGACCGCACGCGACAATCGCTCATCGGTCACTCGCTCGGCGCCCGCTTCGTCGTCGAGACGCTGTTTGCGGCGCCGACCTCGTACGAGACGTTCGTCGCGATCAGCCCGTCGATCTGGGCGAATCGCGAGGCATTGATGGCGGCTGCGGAGCGTCCGCTTCATACCGGGGCGCACCAGGTGCGCGTCCTGATCACCGTCGGCGAGTTGGAGCAGACGCTGGCCGACTGGCAGGCGGCGACGAGTGAAGGCGCGGCCATGCGGGAGCGACGCGCCGAGCGGCGCATGGTGGACGATGCGCGGGAGGTGGCGCGGCGGATCGCGGCGGCCAACGGCGAGCACGTGGTCGTGGACTTTCTCGAGCTGGCCGGCGAGGACCATGCGTCGGCGGTCGCCGCGTCGCTGACGCCGGCGCTGCGCCTCGCGGCGAGGGTCCGGTGAGCGTGCGGGCCGGAGACATCCTGATCGACGTCTCACCGCTGCGGACGAGCGTCGATTTCCGCTGGCTGTATGCGGCGCGGCTCGTGTCCATCCTGAGCATTGGACTGATCGGCGTCGCGGTGAGCATGCAGGTGTTCGAGTTGACGCGCTCGTCGCTGCACGTCGGCCTGGTGAACCTCTGCCTCGCGGTGCCGATGACCATCGGGCTGCTGTGGGGCGGCGTGCTCGCGGATCGTCTGGACCGGCAGCAACTGATGGTGTCGACGCGCGGTGCGTACGTGGCGGTCGTGCTCACGTTCCTTCTCAACTCGATCGCTCCACATCCGCAACTTGGCGTGATTTACGCCGCGGCGCTCGTAGCCGGTGCGATCAACGGTCTGAGCGGACCGCCCCTTCTGGCGTCGTTGCCGTCGCTGGTCGAGCGACCGCAGATCGCCGCGGCGGGCGCACTGATCACGGTGGCCAACCAGGTGGGCGCGGTGCTCGGTCCGTCACTCGGCGGCGTGGTGGTGGCGCGCTGGGGATTCGTGGCCTGCTACACCGTGGTGGCGGTGGGCGCGGTGCTCACGCCGATCGTGCTGTCGCGAATCAAACCGCTGCCGCCGGTGCCCGGGCGTCCGTCGCTTCCGGTGCTGCATTCGCTGGCCGAGGGTTGGCGGTTCGTGCGCGGGAATCGTCTGATCCGGGCGCTGGTGTCGATCGAGATCGCGGCGGCGCTGTTCGCGTCGCCCACCGCGCTCTTTCCGCAGCTCGGCCTCGAGCGGTATCTGGGCGGCCCTGAGGCCGTCGGCTTCCTGTACGCGGCGCCGGGTGTGGGCGCGCTGATCGGCGCGCTCACGAGCGGATGGACCGGCCGTGCGACGACCGGGCGTGCACTCGTCATCGCCATCCTCGTCTGGGGGGCAGCGACGGCCGCAGTGGGGCCCATGCCCGCTCTCGCGGGCGCGCTGTTCCTGCTCGCCGTCGCGGGGGTGGGCCGCGCGACGTCGGAGATCCTGCGTCGCGCGATGCTGCAGCACAACACACCACCTGAACTGCAAGGGCGCATCGGCAGCGTGTGGCTGATTCAGGCGACGGTGCTGCCGTCGCTGGGCAACGTGCTGCTGGGTGGTGCGACGAAGGTGATGGCTCCGACGACGGCCATCCTCGCCGGGGGAATCGTGTGTTTGGTGGTTACCGTGTGGCTGGCGGTGGCCAATCGGGAGCTTTGGACGGGCTCAGAATCGATTCCGGAAGCAATCCCGATTGAATAGATCGGGATTGTCCGTTATGCTTGGCGGACTATGCGGCCCGCCCCGATTCACCGACTCGTTTCACGCACGACCGCTTATGCGGCGGCCGTCGCCCTCGCCATGGGCGCGGCGCCGGCGGCGAGAGCGCAGTCGGTCACCATCACCGATCTGAAGGATCGCAAGGTCACGCTCGCCCGCCCCGCGCGTCGTCTGCTGATCGACGACGGTCGCTATCTCGTCGCGCTCTCGCTCCTGCACAAGGATCCGGTCGCGATCCTCTCCGCGTGGCCGCGCGACGTGAATCGCATCGGGGAGCGGACGTTTCAGAAGTATCGCGCCGCGTTCCCCCGGATCGACAGCGTCGCGCAGATCCCGAGCTCGGCGGGCTCGTTCTCGCTCGAGAAGGTGATCGCCGTGCGTCCGGACGTGGCCGTGTTCACGCTGGGGCTCGGTCCATCGGACGAGCAGGTGAAACAGATGGAGGCCGCGGGGATCAAGGTCCTCTTCATCGACTTCTTCTCGCACCCGCTGGAACACCTCGACCGGAGCCTCACGGTGCTCGGTCAGGCCACCGGACGTTCCGCCGAAGCCACGCGCTTTCTCGAGTTCCGGCGAGCGCACATGCAGGTGATCGCGCGCGCGCTGGCCGCGAAGCGCGTCGCCGCGCCCAGGGTGTTCGTCGAGGCGCACGCGGGGCTCAACGACGACTGCTGCAACTCCCCTGGCAAGGGCAACGTCGGCGACTACATCGACTTCGTGGGCGGCCACAACATCGGCGCGGACGCGCTGTCGACCACCTACGGAAAGTTGAATCTCGAGTTCGTGATCGGGCAGAACCCCTTCGTCTACATCGCGACGGGCGGTCCGCATCTCGAGAAGGCGGGCGGGCTGGTGCTCGGGAGCGGCTACACCGCCGAGCGGGCGCGCGCGTCGCTCGCCAGGGTCGCCGCGCGGCCGGGCATCGCGTCACTCTCCGCCGTCAGGGCGGCGCGCGTGCATGGCATCGCGCATCAACTCCTCAACTCGCCCCTCGACATTCTCGCCGTCGAGTCGTTCGCGCGGTGGATCCATCCCGAGCTGTTCGCCACGCTCGATCCCGGGGCGACGCTCGCCGAGATCAACACGCGCTTTCTCGCGGTGCCGCTCGACGGTCCGCAGTGGATCGACCTGCGCTGACCGTCGTTCTCCTTCTCTCATCGGAGTGCATTCATGAAGTCTCTCTTCCCTCGCGCGACCGTCGCGCTTCTGTCGCTCGCCGCCGGCACGACGTTCGCCGGCGCACAGGCTCCAACGGTCGAGAAGTCCGCGAAGTTCGGCGACGGCCTGTATGAGATCGTCGCGAGCGGCAAGACGGACATGATCTGGGTCGCCGCCGCCGGCGCGCGCGACCGGAGTCCGGCCACGATCTACGGCCTCGACGCCAACTCGCTCGAGGTGAAGAAGACGATCGACATGACGGCGGCGCCCGCCTACGGGTTGGGGATCAACGACGCGACGCAGACGCTGTACACGAGCAACACGCGAGCCGGCAACGTGTCGGCGATCGATCTCGCGACGGGCAAGGTGGTGGCGACGATCGGCATCGAAGCGAAGCCGAAGGCGCACGTCATGGACGTGCTGGTCGACGAAGCGACGAACACGGTCTATGTGAGCATCGCCGAGAATCCGGCGAGCGTCTGGGTGATCGACGGCAAGACGAACACGCTGAAGACGGTCATCGACAGCATCGGCACGACGGCCACGGGCATCGCGGTCGACAACGCGACGAAGACGCTCTACGTCGCGAGCATGGGCACGAACGAGATCCTCGCGGTCGATCTCGACACGAAGAAGGTGACTCGCCGCATTCCGACCGATGGCCAGCGGTCGAGCAAGCTCGCGTACGACGCGAAGGGCGGACGGCTCTTCGTGACCAATCAGGGCTCGGGCGACATCAGCGTCATCGACGTGAAGGCCGGCTCGGTGGTCCGGAAGGTGGCGACCGGCGCGGGCGCGCTCGGCATCGACTTCGACGCGACGACGAACCGGATCTTCGTCGCCAATCGCCAGGCGGGCACCGTGACGATCGTCGACGGCACAACCTACGCGGTGGCGGCCAATCTCCCCGCCGGCAGCCTGCCGAACACGATCGCGGTCGACCCGCGCGGTCGCGCGGCGTACGTGACCAGCAAGGCGAAGTCGGGCGGACGCGGTGGACCGGCGGTCGCCGACGACAATGGCGACATCGTGACCCGCATCAAGTGGTGATTGCGGGGAGCTGTGGCCGCGACTGTTCTCGCGGCCCGTCGTTCCGGCTGGCCTGCGCCGATGAGACCATCGTGACGGCCGGCGTCGCCTACCGTCTGGCGGCGAGCGGCGAGGCACTGTCTCGCGCGGCGGAGCGTCGTCTCGCCGAGACTGACGACGGTGCCGCACGCATCGTCGTCGGCGCGCTGCCGTTCGATTCGCGCGAGCGCGCGCAGCTCTTTCAGCCGGTGAGCGTGGATCGCCGCGCGAGTCGCGCGCCGGCGCACGCTCCGCGCGATCTGTCGGGCTCGCGCGGACTCGCTCCCCTGCACCTCCGCGCCGAGCCGGCGGCGGAGGCGTATCGGGAGTCGGTGGCGGCGGCGTTGGCGCGGATTCGAGCGCGTACGTCGACGGCGCGGCTCGAGAAGGTGGTGCTCGCGCGCAGTCTGGTCGTCGAGATGGCGGAAGCGATCGACGTGGACCATCTCGTCGAGCGGTTGTCGGCTGACCCGTCGGCGATGACCTACGCCACGCCGCTGCGCGCGCGCGACGGCGGCGAGCGCGTTCTCGTCGGCGCGACGCCGGAGTTGCTCGTCGACAAGCGTGGCGCGCGCGTTCGCTCGCATCCGCTTGCCGGGTCGGCGAGACGCTCGCCGGACGCTTCACAGGACCGCGCCGCGGCCGATTCGCTTCGCCGCTCCGAGAAGGACGCGCGCGAACACGCGCTCGTCGCGGAGTGGACCGGCGACACGCTGGCCCCCTTCTGCGCGACACTTCGCGTGCCGAAGACGCCCACGCTCACGGCCACGCAGACGATGTGGCATCTCGCCTCGGACATCGAGGGCACGCTGCGCGATCCGTCGATGTCGTCGCTGCGGCTGGCGCAACTGCTCCATCCGACGCCCGCCGTGTGCGGAACGCCGCGCGAGCTCGCGCGCGAGACGATCGCCGCGCTCGAGCCGTTCGACCGCGGGTGTTACGCCGGCGCGGTCGGCTGGTGCGACGACACGGGGGACGGGCGCTGGCTCGTCGCCATTCGTTGCGCCGAGATCGCGGGCACGACGGCCCGACTCTTCGCCGGCGCGGGGATCGTCGACGGCTCCGACCCGCAAGGCGAGCTGCTCGAGACGGCGGCGAAGTTCGGGGCCTTGCTGCGCGCACTCGAGATCGATCCGTGCGCGCCGGCGCTCGCCATCCCGGAGCTCGCCTGATGCGCGCCGCGAAGCAGGTCTGGCCCGACGACTTCGCCGAGCGATACCGCGCGTCCGGCTATTGGCGGGGCGAGCTGTTGAGCGACATGCTGCACCGTCACGCCGCGGCGTCGCCCGAGCGACTCGCCGTCGTGTCGCCCGACGCGCGCTGGACCTACGCGGAGCTCGAGCGGCGCGCGCGGCGCATCGCCAACGGGCTGCGCGCGCTCGGCATCGCGCCGGGCGAGCGCGTGCTGCTCCATCTGCCGAACATCCCCGAGTTTCTGGCGGTCGTCTTTGCGCTGTTCGACACGGGAATCATTCCGGTGTTCGCCTTGCCGGGGCACCGGGCCTCGGAGATCACGAGCTTCGCGAATGCCGCCGAGGCGGTGGCCTACGTCATTCCCGACGTTCACGAGGGGTTCGATTACAGAACGCTCGCCGACGCGGCGCGCGCGGCAGTGCCGACGCTCCGGCACGTGCTGGTGGTCGGCGATCCGGGCGCGCACACGGGGCTCGCGGACATCGAGCGGGACTCGCCGGTGGCGGAAGCCGGCGGCGGAGCGACCAGACCACGGTCGTCCGACGTCGCGCACATGCAGCTCTCGGGCGGGAGCACGGGGTTGTCGAAGCTCATCCCGCGCACGCACGACGACTATCTGTACAGCGTTCGCGCCAGCGCCGAGATCTGCCGGCTGGACGAGCGCACCGTCTTCATGATCGTGCTGCCGGTCGCGCACAACTTCCCGATGAGCTCACCGGGCTTTCTCGGGGTGCTGTACGCGGGCGGCACGGTGGTGCTGAGCCCCTCGCCGTCGCCCGACGTCGCGTTCCCGCTCATCGCGCGCGAGGGCGTGACCTGGACGAGCCTCGTCCCACCGCTCGTGCACGTCTGGCTCGACGCGGCGGCACGCGACCGCTCGCTGCTCGCGACCCTCGAGGTCGTGCAGGTCGGGGGAGCCAAGCTGCCCGTCGAGATCGCGCGCCGCATCGGCCCGGGGCTCGGCGTCAAGCTTCAGCAGGTGTTCGGCATGGCCGAAGGGCTCGTGAACTACACGCGGCTCGACGACGACGAGGAAACGATCGTGACGACCCAGGGGCGTCCGATCAGCCCGGATGACGAAGTGCGGATCGTCGACGACGCGGACAATCCCGTGCCCGACGGCGAGGCGGGCAATCTGTTGACGCGCGGACCCTACACCATTCGCGCCTACCACAACGCCGACGCCGACAACGCGCGGGCATTCACCGCCGACGGCTTCTACCGCACCGGCGACATCGTCGCGCGAAACGCCGCGGGGTATCTCGTCGTGCTCGGCCGCGCGACGGATCAGATCAATCGCGGCGGCGAGAAGGTATCGCCGGACGAGATCGAGAATCACCTCCTGGCGCATCCGTCGATCGCGGACGCCGTCGTCGTCTCGATTCCCGACCCGTACCTCGGCGAACGCACGTGCGCGTACATCCTGCCGCGCGGCGACGCGCCGCGCGCGCCGGCGCTCAAGGCATGGATTCGCGGCCGCGGCCTCGCGAGCTACAAGGTTCCCGACCAGATCGTCTTCGTCGACTCCTTTCCGTCGACGAACGTCGGCAAGATCAGTCGCAAGGAGCTGCGCGCCGCGCTGCGAGCGCAGGCCACACAGGCGCGGGATACGGCTCCGCGAACCACGCCGGCCTGATCATACTTTCGTCATTCGTATCGTGTCTCTTCCGAAGATCCAGTCGTACGCACTGCCCCGCCCCGAGGAGCTCCCCGCGCGGCGGGTGAGCTGGCAGCCCGATTCTTCGCGGCTCGCGCTGCTCGTGCACGACATGCAGAACTACTTCGTCCGGGCGTTTCCAGCCGGCGACGCGCCGATCGCGCCGGTGATCGCGAACATCGCCGCGCTGCGCCAGGCGTGCGACGACGCGGGAATTCCCGTGTTCTACACCGCGCAGCCAGGCAATCAGGATCCACGCGACCGCGGACTGCAGCGCGAGTTCTGGGGCCCGGGGATGACCGACGCGCCGGAGCACCAGAGTATCGTCGACGCGCTCACACCGTTGCCGCACCACATCGTGCTCACGAAGTGGCGGTACAGCGCGTTCCAGCGGACCAACCTGGAGCCGATGCTGCGCGCGCGCGGACGCACGCAGCTGATCGTCTGCGGCGTGTACGCGCACATCGGCTGTCTCCTCTCGACCGCCGACGCCTTCATGCACGACATCGAGCCGTTCTACGTCGCCGACGCGGTCGCCGATTTCTCGCGCGAGCGGCACGACTTCGCGGTGGACTATGCGTCGACGCGCTGCGCGGTCGTGACCGACACCGCGTCGCTGATCGCCGCGCTCTCCGCGGAGGTCGCAGCATGAGCCAGGCTCACGACGCACCGCTCACGTTCGACGACGTTCGCGCCGATGTCGCCGAGATTCTCCGCGAGTCGGTCGACGACATCGGGGTCGAGGACAATCTCGTCGACTGGGGGCTCGATTCCATCCGGCTGATGCTGCTTCGGCAGCGCTGGATCGACCGTGGCGCCGACGTGCCGTTCGCGCAGCTCGCCGAACGCCCGCAGCTCACGCACTGGTGGACGCTGCTGCAGGCCGCGAAGTGACGACGTCGCGGCCGCTGACCGAGGCGCAGGAAGGGCTCTGGTACGCGCAGCGCGTCGATCCGCGGAATCCGATCTTCAACACCGGCCAGTGGGTCGAGCTTCGCGGCGCGCTCGATCGCGGCGCGTTCGCGTCGGCCGTCGAGCGCGCGGTCGCCGAGTCGCCAGCGCTCACGATTCGCGTCGTGGAGACGGCGGAGGGAGTCGAGCAGCAGGTACGGGACGGCGCGACGGTGTCGCTCGCGGTCGTCGATCTCACCGTCGGCCCCGGAGATCCGCTGGCGCGCGCCCGCGCATGGATGGCGAGCGACATGCGTCGCCCGCGCGATCCTCGCCGCGACTCGCTCGTCGACGAAGTGCTGCTCGTGCTCGGCGACGACCATCACGTGTGGTATCAGTGCATCCATCACCTCGTGATCGACGGCTACGGGACGGCGTTGATCACGCGTCGCGTGGCGGAGCTCTACTCGGCGCTGATCGGCACCGGCGAGGCTGGGCCGGCCCTCGGTTCGTACCAGGCCGTGCTCGACGAGGACGCCGCCTATCGCGCATCGCCCCGGCGCGACGCCGAGCGCGATTACTGGCAGCGCACGCTGGCCGGCGCGGTGCCGGCCAGGTCTCTGGCTGACGACGCGGCGCTCTCCGATCATGATGCGCATCGGACGGCCGTCGCACTGTCCGACGACGTCACGCGTGGCGTGAAGGCGCTCGCGGCGGCGGCCGACGTTCCCTGGCCCGACGCGATCGTCACGCTCGTCGCCGCGTATATCGCGCGCCACACCGGCAATGACGACGTGGTGCTGGGCGTGCCATACATGGCGAGGCTTGGCACGCCCGCCGCGCGCGTGCCGGCGATGGTGATGAACGTGATTCCGGCGCGCCTGCCGGTCGACGAAGATCGACCGCTCGTCGAGCTGGTGGCGGACCACGCGCGCGTGCTGCGCACGGGGCGCCGGCATGGTCGCTATCGCGGCGAGCAGATTCGCCGAGACCTGGGGCTGGTCGGGCCGAACACGCGGCTCCACGGGCCGCTGGTCAACGTGCTCCCCTTCGACGAGCCGCTCGCGTTCGCCGGTCTGGCGGCATCGATCCACCGGCTCGGCACCGGGCCCGTCGACGACATCACGATCACCTTCTGGGGCGCGTCCGGCGGCGAGACGCTGACTCTCGAGATCGAGGCGAATCCTCGCCTCCATGCCGCGACTGTCTGCGAGACGCACGCGACGCGCCTCGCCGGGTTCCTCGAGCGCGCTGCCGACGCGCCGACACTCGCGGCCGTGCGGACACTGACGCCGGCCGAGCAGGCGCGGTGGGTCGTGGCGGTGAACGACACGCGGCGCGACGTGCCCGACGTCACCCTCGTCGATCTCATCGAGGCGACGATGCGTCGCGCGCCGAGTGCTCCCGCGCTGACCGACGGCGACCGGGCGTTGAGCTATGCGGAGTTCGACGCGTTGACGGCGCGCGTCGGCGACGCGCTGGCGTCCCACGGCGTGGTGCGCGGCGACATCGTCGCGGTTGCGATGCCACGGTCGATCGAGCGCTCGATCGCGCTCGTGGGTGTGCTGCGCGCGGGAGCCGCCTATCTCCCGATCGACACCGACCTCCCCGGCGCGCGCATCGCGTCGATGTTCGATTCGGCGAAGCCGCGGTGCGTGGTCGTCGGCGCGCGCGACCTGCCGAACGTGCCGTCGGCGCCGGCGCGCGTCTCGATCGAGCAACTGGTCGCGGGGCACGGAGCGTCGCGCGGCGATGCGAACGGCCAGCGCGCGAGACCCGAGCCGGCCGACGCCGCGTACGTCATCTACACGTCGGGATCGACGGGCGTGCCCAAGGGCGTTCTCGTCGAGCATCGCGCGATCGTCAACCGGCTCGAGTGGATGCGCGAGCACTACGCGTTCGACGACGGCGACCGCATCCTGCAGAAGACGCCGTTCACCTTCGACGTGTCGGTGTGGGAGCTCTTCCTCCCGTTCATCGCCGGCGGCGTCTCGGTCATCGCGCCGCCCGACGCGCATCGCGATCCGCTGCAGCTCGCGTCGATCATTCGCGAGCAGCGCATCACGACGACGCACTTCGTGCCGTCGATGCTCGACGTCTTTCTCGCGGATCCGGCGTCGCGCGGTCTCGAGATTCGACGCGTGTTCTGCAGCGGCGAAGCGCTGCCGGCGCATCTGCGCGACCGCTTCCACGCGATCGTTCGCGGCGAGCTGCACAACCTGTACGGGCCGACCGAAGCGGCGGTCGACGTCACGTACTGGGAGGCCGGACCGAGCGATCGGTCGGCGCCCGTGCCGATCGGGTTCCCGGTCTGGAACACGCGAATGTACGTCCTCGATGGGCGCCTTCGTCCGCTTCCTCCGGGCGTCGCCGGACGGCTGTTCATCGCCGGCGTGCAACTCGCGCGCGGCTACGTGGGGCGCGACGATTTCACGCGCGAGCGGTTCGTAAACGATCCGTTCGTGTCGGGGGAGCGGATGTACGACACGGGGGACGTCGCCGCCTGGCGCGACGACGGGGCGCTCGTCTTCCTCGGCCGCTCCGACCATCAGGTGAAGATCCGCGGCCAGCGCGTCGAGCTGCAGGAGATCGAGGCGGCCTTGCTAGCGGTGCCGGGAGTCGCATCGGCGGCGGTGATCGCACGCGCGAACGCCGGCAGCGTCCACTCGCTCGTGGGATACGTCGTCCCGGCGCGGGACACGTCTCTCGACGACGCGGCCCTTCGCGCGGCGCTCGACGATCGCCTTCCGGGCCACATGATTCCAGACGCCTTCGTGCTGCTCGATGCGCTCCCGGTGACGTCGAACGGCAAGTTGGACCGCGCGGCATTGCCGACGCCCGCTCGCGGCGACCGGCCGGGCTCTGGACGCCATCCGTCGACACCGTCCGAACGTCGGGTCGCCGAGCTGTTTCAGAGTCTTCTCAAGGAGGCCGGTCGGCCGGTCGACGTCATTCACGCCGACGACGACTTCTTCCGGCTCGGCGGCCACTCGCTGCTCGCCGCGCGGTTGATGATTCGCGTTCGCGAAGCCTGTGGGCACGAGCTGGGGATCGGGGCGCTGTTCGCGAATCCCACCGTCGAGCGATTCGCCAGGCTGATCGACGGTCTCGCGAGCGACGTGAATCCGTCGCGCGACCTCGGGCTCGAGGTGCTGATTCGCCTCGACGGTCCGGCGACCGAGGCGCAGGCGCCGCTCTTCTGCGTCCATCCGGCGGGCGGCATCTCATGGTGTTACGCGGGGCTCGCGCGCACCCTCGGCGCGGCTCGCGCCGTCTACGGGCTTCAGGCGCGCGGCCTGAGCGACGCGTCTGCGCTGCCCGCGTCGCTCGACGAGATGGCCGACCATTACATCGCGGCGATGCGCTCCGTGCAGCCACACGGGCCATATCACCTCGCCGGTTGGTCGATTGGCGGAATCGTCGCACAGGCGATGGGTGTGCGGCTGCGCGATGCGGGGGAGAACGTCGCGCCGATCGTGCTTCTCGACGCGTACCCGAGCGACCGGTGGCGCAACGAGGACGAGGCGCCCGCTGACGCCGCGCTGCGCGCGGTGTTGTTGATCGCCGGCTTCGATCCGGCCGCGCTCGGGCTCACGCGTCCGACGGCCGCCGAGGTGATCGCGTTTCTCCGAGATGCCGGGCACCCGCTCGCGACCCTCTCGGATGACGCGCTGCACGGCGTGATGCGCGTCGTCGCGCACAACAACGCGCTGGTCCGCAAGTACGAGCAGCGCCGCTTCGACGGAACCTTGCTGCACTTCCGCGCGGCGCGGGACCACGCGGGTACCGATATTTCGCCTGGTGAATGGCTGCCCTACGCAGCCGAGCTCCGCACGTTCGACGTCGACGCGCTCCACGCGCACATGACCGGCCCGGCCGCGTCGCGTGCGGTCGCCGAGCGTCTGTCGCACTGGCATTCAGCAGGACACTCACCGTGAGACCCACAGGGTTGGAAGGACGCATCGTCGTCGTCACCGGCGCGCTCGGCGGCATCGGCCGCGCGATCTGTCGCGCCGCGCTCGACGAGGGCATGCGCGTCGTGGCGACGGACGTGAACGTCGCCGATGGTACGTCGCTGGCCGACGGCCACCGGGCAGATGCGCTGCGCGTCGAGACGCTCGACGTTCGCGATGCGCGCGCCGTCGACGCCATGATCGACCGCGTCGAAGCCGAGTGGGGACCGGTCGACTGCGGCGTCAACGCGGCCGGCGTCCTGGCCACCGGTCTCGCCACCGATCTCTCCGCCGACGAATGGCAGCGGCTCTTCGACGTGAACGTGACCGGCGTGTTCAACGTCTCGCGCGCGCTGGCGCGCGTGATGGCGCCGCGCGGCCGCGGGGCGATCGTGACGGTCGGGTCGAACGCCGGCGGGCTGCCGCGCCACGGCATGGCCGCATACGGCGCGTCGAAGGCCGCCGCGATGCTCTTCACCCGGTCGCTCGGCCTCGAGCTCGCGGCGTCGGGCATTCGGTGCAACGTCGTCGCGCCGGGTTCGACACGGACGCCGATGCTCGCGCCGGTGCTCGATGCCGGCGGTGAGGAGGCGCTGATCGCCGGCGACCTCGCGATCTACAAGAACGGCATCCCGCTGCGCAAGCTCGCTGAACCCCGGGATATTGCCGACGCGGTGCTGTTTCTGCTCTCGGACCGTGCGTCGCACATCACGATGGGCTCTCTGTACGTGGATGGAGGCGCGGCTCTTCATGAGTGAACAGACGATCGTTCCGCTCGTGCGTCGCGCGTCGCTCGCGCCGGCGCCGCAGCGCGAGCAGGCGCTCGTCACGCCGCGAGTCCTGCGCGAGATGCTCCCGGTCCCGCCGTCGGTCGCCGAACTGGTCGAGCAGAGCCGTGCGGAGATTCGCGCCGTTCTTCGCGGCACCGATTCGCGGCTCCTGGTCGTGGCCGGACCGTGCTCGGTACACGACGCGCCGTCGGCGCTGGAGTATGCCCGTCGGTTGGCCTCGCTCCGCGACGATCACGCCGACGCGCTGCTCGTCGTGATGCGCGTGTACATCGAAAAGCCGAGGACGCGGGTCGGCTGGAAAGGCTTCGCGATGGACCCCGACCTCGACGGCAGCGGCCGCGTGAACGACGGGCTGCACCGGTCGCGCGAGCTGTTCCTCGCGATTGCCGGCCTCGGGCTGCCCATCGCGACGGAGATCGTGAACCCGATGCTCGCGCCATACCTCGAGGACGTGGTGAGTTGGGTGGCGATCGGTGCGCGCACCACGGAGAGTCCGCTGCATCGTGAGCTGGCCGCGCGGCTGCCCTGCCCGGTCGGGTTCAAGAACGGCACCGACGGCGGCGTCGACACCGCGGTGAACGCCGTACTCGCCGCGCGCGAATCCCAGACGACCATCGCGATCGACGATGACGGTCGCGCGACGCTCGCGCGCGCACGCGGGAACCCCGATTGTCACGTCGTCCTGCGCGGTGGTGCCCGCCCGAACTACTCGGCGCCGGACGTCGCGGCGGCGATCGCCCGGCTCGAGGCCGCGTCGCTCGCCGGTCGGCTCATGGTGGACTGCGGGCACGGCAACGCACGGCCGGCGGGGATCGGGCAGCTCACGGCGGCCTGCGACGTCGCACGGCAGATTGCCGGCGGTTCGCGCGGCGTGGTCGGCGTGATGATCGAGAGCAACATCATCGGCGGCAAGCAGACGCTGGCCCCGTGCCGCGCGCCGACGGCCGGTCAGAGCATCACCGACGCTTGCCTCGACCTGGACGAGACGGCGGAGGCCCTTGCCGAGTTGGCGGGCGCCGTGCGGGCACGACGCGGGCCGGCCTGAGTAGGTCAGGCTGGTGGAAGTCCGCCCGGTCGGAGTGCGAGGAGACGGTCCGCCAGGCTGAACCCGAGGAAGGTGGCAAGCAGCGAGAGCCCCACGCTCGCGCCGACATAGGTCAGCGCGCGCGCGTGCTCGCCGTCCTGCATCAGCGCGGCGGTCTCGTAGCTGAACGTCGAGAAGGTCGTGTAGCCGCCGCAAAAGCCCGTGGTCAGCAGCAGCCGCAGCTCGGGTGACAGTGAGCCACCGTCGAGCGCGTAGCGCAGGAGAAAGGCGAGGAGGAAGCTGCCGGTGATGTTGATGACCAGCGTCCCCGTCGGAAAGCCGGCTCCCGCGCGCAGCTGAACGAACGAGCCGACGAAGTAGCGCGCCATGCTGCCGAGTGCGCCGCCGAGTGCGACCGCCAGGTAGAATCTCATCCAGCGTCTCCAAGCCGTGTGATGATGCCCATGAACGACAAACTCCCGCCGGGCCCGAAGGCCGCGACAGGAGTCATCAGCGCAGCGCGTGCGCGGTTTCGGCGAACTCCATCGCCATGGTTGTGTGCGATAGCCTAGGGGCGGCGCGCCGCGGGGTCAAGCAGGCTTCCGCCAAATCTCGAATTGCCGAATGCACGATCGGGGCGTAACGTTTGCCGCCGCATGATCGACCTATCGGAGCTGGAGATCTGGTTCGTCACGGGGAGCCAACACCTCTACGGCCCCGAAACGCTCGCGCGGGTGGCCGAGCATTCGCGCACCGTGAGTGCCGCGCTCGACGCATCCGAGACGATTCCCGTACGCGTCGTCTTCAAGTCGGTGCTCACCACCGCGGACGAGATCCGTCGCGTGATGCTCGACGCCAATGCGTCAGGCCGCTGCATCGGCGTCGTCGCGTGGATGCACACGTTCTCGCCGGCGAAGATGTGGATCGCCGGGCTGCAGGCCCTGCGGAAGCCGCTGGCGCACCTGCACACGCAGTTCAATCGGGACCTGCCCTGGTCGTCCATCGACATGGATTTCATGAACCTGAACCAGTCGGCGCACGGCGACCGCGAGTTCGGGTTCATCGGCGCACGCATGCGGATCGACCGCAAGGTGATCGTCGGCCACTGGCAGGATGCGCGAGTCGAGGCGCAGCTCGGCGCCTGGTCGCGCGCCGCCTGCGCGTGGCACGACGCGCAGGGCGCTCGTTTCGCGCGCTTCGGCGACAACATGCGCGAGGTCGCCGTCACCGAGGGCGACAAGGTGAGCGCACAGATGCGGCTCGGCTACAGCGTCAACGGCTACGGCGTCGGCGATCTGGCGGCCGTGGTGCGCGAGGTCTCAGACGGCGCGATAGACGAGCGGATCCGGCTGTATGAGAAATCCTATGATCTCGCGGCGGCGCTTCGCGCCGACGGCGCGCGGCGGGCGGCGCTCCGCGAGGCCGCGCGCATCGAGATCGGCATTCGCACCTTCCTCGAGCGCGGCAGCTTCAAGGGATTCACGACCACCTTCGAGGACCTGCACGGGCTCACGCAGCTCCCCGGTCTCGCGCCCCAACGGCTCATGGCCGACGGCTATGGCTTTGCCGCCGAGGGGGATTGGAAGACCGCGGCGCTCGTTCGCGCGATGAAGGTGATGAGCGCCGGACTTCCGGGCGGCACGTCGTTCATGGAGGATTACACGTACCATCTCGATCCGAGCGGCGAAGCGGTACTCGGCGCCCACATGCTCGAGATCTGTCCGTCGATCGCGAGCGGAACGCCGTCGCTCGAGGTGCATCCGCTCGGCATCGGCGGAAAGGCGGACCCGGTGCGGCTCGTGTTCGACTCGCGCACGGGACCGGCGGTGAACGCCTCGGTCGTCGAAATGGGCGACCGCTATCGCATGATCGTGAACGTCGTCGACGTCGTGCCGCCCGACGAGCCGCTCCCACGGCTGCCGGTTGCCCGCGCGCTCTGGCGTCCGCGCCCCGACCTGGCCACGGCCGCCGCCGCGTGGATCTACGCGGGGGGCGCGCACCACACGGGGCTGAGCTTCGATCTCACCGTCGAACATCTGGCCGACTTCGCCGAGATGGCCGGGATGGAGCTCGTCGTGATCGACGGGGCCTCCACCGTGCGCGGCATCCGGCAGGAGCTGCGCTGGAATGACCTCCATTATCGCCTCGCCAACGGCTTTTGACGGAGCGCTCGCCATGTCCAGGTTGATCCGCTACGCCGCGCTCGCGGCCGTCGCAATGCAGACGTCCGCCGCCGCGCAGACACCCCGCCGCAACGTCGCGCGCTTCGACTGGTTCGAGTATGCGGGGCACGACTCGGTGTACGACACGCACCGCGCCGGACCGAACGACTACACGAATCCCATCCTGATGGGCTTCTATCCGGACCCGAGCATCACCCGCGCGGGCGACGCCTACTATCTCGTCAACTCCACGTTCGCGTACTTCCCGGGGATCCCGGTGTTCCGCAGCACGGATCTGGTGAACTGGACGCAGATCGGCAATGCCATCGACCGGCCGTCGCAGTTGACCTTCGACTCGCTCCGGATCTCGCGCGGCGTGTTCGCGCCGGCGATCGCCTTTCACGCCGGCACGTTCTACATCGTGAACACGTGCGTGGACTGTGGCGGCAACTTCCTGATCACGGCGACGAACCCCGCCGGTCCGTGGTCCGACCCGATCTGGCTCGGTTTCGACGGCATCGACCCGTCGCTCTTCTTCGACGACGACGGCAAGGCGTACGTCGTGAACAACGGCCCGCCGGTCGGGCCGCCGCTCTACGACGGCCATCGCGCGATCTGGATCCAGGAGCTCGACCTGGCGACGAAGAAGCTCGTCGGCGAGCGCACGCTGATCGTGAACGGCGGCGTCGACATCTCGACGAAACCGAGCTGGATCGAGGGGCCGCACGTGTTGAAGCGCGACGGCAAGTACTATCTCATCGCCGCCGAGGGGGGCACGGGCGACTATCACTCGGAGGTGGTGTTCGGGGCGAGCGGTGTGCGCGGGCCGTACACGCCGTGGCCGGGCAACCCGATCCTCACCCAGCGCCACCTCGATCGAAATCGAGCCGATCCCATCACGTCGACCGGCCACGCCGACTTCGTGACGACGCCGTCCGGCGACACGTGGGCGATCTTCCTCGGCACGCGCCCCTACGCGAACGACACGTACAACACCGGCCGTGAGACTTTTCTCATGCCGGTGACCTGGCGCAATGGCTGGCCGGTGATCACGTCGGGCCAGGAGGGCGTGCCCTACGTGCACGCCAGACCGGCGCTTGCCGTGCAGCCGCGCTCCGCCATTCCGACGAGCGGCAACTTCACGGTGCGCGACGACTTCTCGTCGCGAACGCTCGCCCCCTACTGGTTGCAGCTCCGCACGCCGCACGAGCAGACGTTCGATCTCGCGGCGACGCCCGGCTGGCTGTTGCTCAGCGCGCGACCGGTCCCGATCCAGTCGCTCGGTCAGCCGTCGTTCGTCGGCCGGCGCCAGCAGCATCTGAGCGCGACGGCAACGACGGCGATGCGCTGGAATCCCGTGAACGACGGCGACCGGGCCGGCCTCGTCGCGTTCCAGGGGGAGAACTACTGGTACTTTCTGGCGGTGAGTCGCGCCGGCGGCAAGCGGGTGATTCAGGTGATCGAGCGCGGAGGCCGGGCGACGAACGGCGGCGACTCCGTGCTGGTCACCGCGCCGCTCCCCGATCGGCCGGACGGTACCGTCCAACTCCGGATCGCGGCTCGGCGCGGGCGATATGACTTCTCGTATGCGACCGCGCCTGGCCAGTGGACGACGCTGCTCCGCGACGCCGACGGCACGATCCTCAGCACCAAGACCGCCGGCGGGTTCGTGGGCACGGTGTTTGGCCTGCACGCCTACAGCGCCCGGTGAGTCGCGTGGCGCAGCCGATCGGACGGGCGTGGGTCGTCCGATCGGCGCGCCGATCGGTGCTCGTTCTCCTCGTCGCCGCCGGCGCCCCGCGCCTCGCCGCCGCGCAGACGACTCGGCCGGCCGCCGCGCCGGCCGCCATACAGCACCGACGGCGTGCGGTTCCAGCCGATCGGCTCGCCCTTCCCGACGGTCTTCCAGTTGAAGACCTTCCAGGGCGTCCGCTATGCGCTGTTCCACTACAACGAGCGCGGCGCCGCGGGCGGCTACGCCGATTTCGATGCGATGCGCGTCGTCGAACCGCAGCCGCGGGGCCTCACCCAGCGGATTCCCGCCGGCCGCGCGATCACGCTGCGCGGCGCCGCGAGCGACACGCCGCTCACGCTTGACGGCGCGGCCGAGTTCACCGTCGTCGATCGCGGACTTGGGCGCGTCGCCCTCCGCGCAACCACGGCGAGCGGCATACGGTGGGTCTCCGTGCGGCCCGAAACCGACAGCACGAGCCGCGTTTCGTTGCGTGCGGGAACCCCGGGCGACGGTGAAACGTTCCAGTGGATCGAGACCCCGTACGGCGATCTCACGCTCATGGCGCTGTCGACGCATCGGTATCTGCGCATCGGTCCCGATGGCCGCCTCTCGAGCGACAGCCGCGGGCCGTCGCCCGACCTCACCGAGGGGTCCGCGCTTCGCTGGCGTGTCGCGATCAGGCGGTCGCCGTGACGGCAGCCGCGCGCATCAGCGCGGGAGCGCGATGCCCCACGGCCGGTTGCCGACGGAGATCCGCCGAATGACCTTGTTCGTCCCCGCGTCGACGACGGCGATGTCGTTCGACATGCCGTTCGCCGTGTAGACGTACCGGCCGTCCTTCGAGACGGAGACACCCCACGGCCGCTTGCCGACCGGAATCGACGTCACCACCCGATTGGTCGTGGCGTCGACGACGGTGAGCGTCCCCGACCAGCCGCCGGCGACGTACACGCGCTTTCCGTCGGGCGACACCGCGACGCCGACCGGCTTCGCTTCGCCGTTGTCGATCGGAATCGTCTTGACCAGCGTGTGCGTCCTTGCATCGACCACCGACAGCGTCCCGCTGATCTCCGCGGTGACGTAGATGCGGCTTCCATCCGGCGAGAACGCCGCGGCGCGCGGCCGCAGGTCCACCAGCAGGTTGCTCGTGACCTTGTTGCGCTGCCGGTCGATCACCGAGAGGCTGTTGCTCGTCTCTGCCGTGACCACCACCCAGCGCCCGTCCGGACTCACCGCCACGCCCTCCGGCTCGATGCCCACGACCAGCGTCGCGACGTGCTTGCCGGTGGCCGCGTCGATCGCCGTCGCGGTACCGCCGTCCTCGTTCGACGCGTAGATGAAGCGTCCATCCGGAGTGATGGCGAACTGCTCCGGATCGGACCCGGCGCGATGCGTGGCGACGACCTTCCGCGTGGCGACGTCCACGACCACGATCGCATTCGCCTTGCTGGCCGGCCGCGGGTTGTCGTCACTCGTCGCGACGTAGAGACGCTTGTTGTCCGGGCTGAGATGAATGCCGCGCGCGCGGCCCGGAAGCGGAATGCTCGCGACCGCACGCCCGGCCTCGAGGTCGACGACGCTCACGTCGTGCGACCCTTCGTTGCTGACGAACGCGATCGAGCGGCTCTGCGCATGCCCGCGGGCGGCGAGCGCCGCCAGCAGCGCGGCGGCATATGAGAACTGGAATGGCTTCATTTCACGAGACGACACGACGTGGACGAGGCGGACGCACCGAGGCGGTCGAGGACGATGCGCGCCGAGGGAGCGCCTCTGGGATCTTCAGGCACGTCGACGAGCGTCTTTCCGACGCGTGCGTAGAGGAACTGCCGGAGCTGGTGGTCCCACGACCGGAAGCTGAGCGGTTTGCCCTTGTGCCCGTCGAACTGCGTCGCGTCGCGCACCAGATACGCGGCGAGCGCCGCGGGCGTCGCGTCTTCGACGCGCAGCGCCGATTCCCACAGCGCCTTCACCGCGAACCACGCCCCCCACGCCGCCGGCGTCATCGACACGCCGAAGCGCTGGCGAAAGCGGTCGTTGAGAGTGTCGGCGCCGAACCGCACGAGCGTGCCGTCCCACGCCACGACTTCACTCGCGCCCGGCGCCAGCGCGCCCGCCTGGCGCAGCATCGCGGCACTCGGCGCCACATGAAACAGGAAGTCCGCGCACCCCTCGCCTCGCAGCTCGTCGGCCGTGCACTCCGCGTTCATGACGAGCAGTTCCTTCGCGGTCGCACGGCGCGCCAGCGCGTGCATGTGCTCGAGCGACCCGTCTCCGACGATCGCGGTCAGTGCTCGCCCTTCACCAGGGTCGTTCATGCGGACGAGGCGCACGCTTCCGCCGAACAGCTTTGCCGCATGCCCGGCTTCCTCGACGCCGAGCAGAGCGCCGCGATACCCGTCGGTCTGTTCGGAGGGCGACAGGACACCGATCGCAAGTGACGGAGCGTTCCGGCGCGCGGCGTGGTGCAACAGTTCGGGCGCGACGATCAGCGCGGCAGCGCGCACGAGAAAGGTGCGGCGACCCACGGGCGTGGCCGTACCGCGACGCGTATGGTTCGACTCGGGAGTCATGACGAGCCGGACCTCGGTGCATCGTGCGTGCCGCGCACACGAGTCCGGCCCGAGCGACGCTCAGCGCGGCGGCGGCTTCGTGCTCGCGGGACGCGTGCTGTCGGGAACGAGCAGCCCCGGCGCGCCATCGCTCCAGGTCGAGATGTGAATGACGCCCGACCCGTTGTCGATCCCCCACCGGCTCGTCGCCGACGGACCGTCGTAGTAGCGCACCGTGCTCACGAGTCCGGGCTGGTAGTTCCGCAGCACGTCGACACCGCCCGCCCGCGTGCCGTCCACGTACACCCACACGATGCTCGGCAGGACGAAGCTGTCCGGGCCGTGTGGCTGCAGCCAGATCGACCGCGTCGCCGCGACGGCGTCGTAGACGGTCGCGTAGTGGCCGTCGAGCATCTCGTCGCGGGTGATCACCGTTCGATCGAGCCGACGCGTGGGTTGAGCGGTGCGCGTGTAGCAGCCGGCGCAGACGATCGCGCCGAGTAGTACCGTCCGCCACGCCAGAGGATGGAGCATGTTCCTGCCTGTTCGGTCGCCGATCGGGTATCTGCACATATGGTGCTGCGATCGGCCGGCGCTCACCAGAGCGCACGATGAGATCGCGAGGCGCGCTGGCCGGGTTCGCTGGAACTCCGCGCGGAAAACGTCCGTAGTGCAACAGGTTGTGGCGCGTGGTTCGCGCCCGCTCGACGCTTACCGGAGGACTCCCGCCATGCGCGTGATCTGGACCCTGCTCAAAGTCGTCATCGCCCTCGCCATCGCCATTCCCGTCGGAATTCTCGTCCTGGGGGCGACGCTCGGCGTGCTGGGCGCGCTCATCGGGCTGTCGTTGATGGTACTCAAGCTGGCCTGCATCGGGCTCGTCGGATACGGCGTGTATCGCCTGGCGCGCGCGCTCTTCGCGCCGAACTCCGCGCCCGCCCCGCGCGCGCGAGAGTTGCCGCCCGTCGATCCGTACTACGACGCCGCGATGCGTGAGCTCGACACGGAGCTCGGCCACCGCCGCTGATCAGCGCGAGGATGCGAAGAGCCGCGCCACGCGCGCGGCCATCGCGGCTCGAACGGCAGGTGCATGCACACGGCGGTCGTTCGAGCGCATCGCCTCGATGAAAGCCTCGGCGCGAAATACGCCGACCGTATCGACCAGAACGACGCCGCGTCCGCGGGAGTCGCGCCCCGCGGGCGCCCAGGCCAGCTCCCGCATCGCCGGCCGCCAGTCGCGGGGATGACTCACCCAGAGTGAGTCGTCGGACACGTCGCCGGTGTGAAGCATCGCGCGAATCGCTTCATCGTCGGTCTCGCGCTCCACGACGAACAGAACGCGCTCGCCCGATCGGCCGCCGCGCTCCGCTTCGACACTCAGTCTCACGATGCCGGGTGCGACCTCCCGGCACTCGGCAACCGCGCCGAACGCGAGCGCCGTCGGCCGGCGCGCGAAGATGGGCGTCGGTGAACTCCCTTCCGGGGCGGGACGCACGTGACGAACGCCGTCGCGCGCGCGCCAGGCTGGATGCGGAGCGAACGGGTCATGCGGGCCACGATCCCAACGCACGTCGCGCATGTCGGCCGGAAGGAACCAGCTCCCGGATGTCGGCGAGTAGAACCAGCGGCGCGGATAGGTCGTCGCCAGCACAGTCGGATCCGGCAGACGCCGGTCGAAGAGCGCTTCGTGGACGATGAACTCCGCGGCCCCGTCGCGCGCCCAGTGCATGGGGCTGTCGGCGAACGCGCCGTCGTCGCCGCACAGACGGTTCACATCTTCGCGAAAGGCGAGTCGCAGCGCGCGCGCGGAGTCACTCTCGGCGCCCGCGCCGACCTCGTCCACCGCGGCGATTTCCGCGGTCCCTCTCAGCAGACGCAGACGGGTTGCAGCGTCCACGAGCGACTCCTCGACGGTTCGGTAGATGATGCGCTCGCGACTGCCCGACGGCCGATAGATGTCCACGACTCGCGCGCCACGCAGCACCGTCGTGCGCGCGCAGTCCGCCGGCGCTTCTTCGCGCACCGCGTGCACCGCCTCGCGCATCGCATACTCGGCCGAATGCACGGAGCAGCGCCACGCCGCCGGATCGTTCACACGCCGAGCGTCGATCGGTTGGTCGATCGGCCAACTGCCGGGGCGGGTGAAGCGAGCGTCCGCGTCGATCTCCACCCATGGTACGCCCAGCGTCGCGAGGGCGACCGCTTTCTCGTCGGAGACGGCGTTGGAGACGACAATCTCCACGGCGCCTACGGGTTCGCCGCGGCGCAGCAGGAGGATGTCGGGCCGGCGATGATCGACCAGGGCGTGCTCGACCAGCACCGCGTCCCAGCCCGCGGTCCATGCGACGGTACTCGTCTCCTCGCAAACGACGCCGAAGCTGCCGGCGCACCGGCGGCGGAAGACGAGCGCCGCGCCGGCGCCGCTCATGGCCTCGAGGGCGGCCGCGAGCGCGAACTTGCAGTCGAGGTGCAGCGCGCTCTCAGGGCGCGTCGCTGTGCAGAGCGCTCCGGGGCGATGCGCAGCGTGGTGCCGTCGAACGCGCCCCAGTCGAAGGATCAACCGGCCGCCGCAGTGCGGGCAGATCGCGGCAGGACGCTCGCGAGGCATGGTTCCGGCGAATTCCGACACGTGCCGCGCCGCGTCGCCGACGATGACCCAGGTGAGGCCTCCGTCGACGGTGAGGGCGCTGCTCCTATCATCGCTCGCGTGCGTCATGCCGTACATTCGCCAGAGACGCGGGCCCGAGCCAGTTCTCCGATGGCGGTCGGCCGCGACCGCGCGCCCGAACGCTAAATTGGGAGACGAGGCCGGCCGGCATCCGGGTCCACGATGGGGAAGAGTTATCCGAGCCCATCGATTATCATGCCTGGGAGCCGTGTCTCGATGCACCCGCACGCCGCATTTCTCCTCGAGAGGTCGTCGGATGGTCCCTGCCACGAAATCGTCGCCCCGTCAGGCGAGCCGCGCCGCGAACATCGCGGCCGCCGCCCCGTCGGCGCCTGAAGTCTATTCCGCGAAGTACAAGATCCGCATCGTCACCGCCGCGTCGCTCTTCGACGGGCACGATGCCGCGATCAACGTCATGCGCCGCATTCTCCAGTCGAGTGGCGCCGAGGTCATCCACCTCGGCCACGACCGCTCGGTCGACGAGGTGGTGAACTGCGCGATTCAGGAGGACGTGAACGCGATCGCGATGACGTCCTATCAGGGCGGACACGTCGAGTACCTGAAGTACATGCACGACCGCCTCGAGGAGGAAGGCTGCGGGCACATTCGGATCTTCGCGGGCGGCGGCGGCGTGATCCTGCCGAGCGAGATCGAGGAGCTGCACGCGTACGGGATCGAGCACATCTACTCGCCCGACGACGGCCGTGCGATGGGCCTGCAGGGGATGATCAACGACCTGCTCCGCCGCTCGGATTTCCCGACGGGGCGCGACGTCACCGATACCGATGTCGCGCTCGTGCGCGACCGCGATCCCCGCGCGATCGCCCGGGTGATCTCCGCCGCCGAGAACTGGCGCGACGAGAGCGCGGGGCTGCTGGAGCAGATCCGCGCTGAAGCGGCCACGCTGCACACCCCGGTGCTCGGCATCACGGGCACCGGCGGCGCCGGCAAGTCGTCGCTCGTCGACGAGCTGGTGCGCCGCTTCCTGCTCGATTTCGCCGATCGCTCGATCGGCATCATCTCGGTCGACCCGTCGAAGCGGAAGACCGGCGGCGCGCTCCTGGGCGATCGCATTCGCATGAACGCGATCAACGACGCCCGCGTCTACATGCGGTCGCTCGCGACGCGACAGGCGAACCTCGCCCTCTCGGCGCACGTGCGCGACGCCGTGGCGACGCTCAAGGTCGCGGGCTTCGACCTCATCGTGCTCGAGACGTCGGGGATCGGCCAGTCGGATACCGAGATCGTCGATCACTCCGACGTGTCGCTCTACGTGATGACGCCCGAATACGGCGCGGCCACGCAGCTCGAGAAGATCGACATGCTCGACTTCGCCGATCTCGTGGCGATCAACAAGTTCGACAAGCGCGGCGCACTCGATGCGCTGCGCGACGTGCGCAAGCAGTACCAGCGCAACCACAAGCATTTCGCGAAGCCGGTCGACGAGATGCCGGTGTTCGGGACGATCGCCTCGCAGTTCAACGATCCGGGCACGACGCGGCTCTATCGCGCGATCATCGACCGCATCGACGAGAAGTGCCAGGCGACCTTCGCGTCGTCGCTCGAAGCGCTCGGCGAGTCGGAGAAGATCAACATCATCCCGCCGGAACGGACGCGCTATCTCGCCGAGATCTCGGAGACGATCCGCCGCTACAACGCCTGGGCAAAGGACCAGAGCACGATCGCCCAGAAGCTCCAGTCGGTGATGGAAGCCGAGGCACTCGTCGGCGAGGCGAACGAGGCGCTGGAGGGCAAGCGCAAGGAGCTCGAGCGCCAGCTCGACGGCGAGAATCGCGCGACGTTGGAGAAGTGGCCCGAGACGCACCGCGCCTACGAGGGCGACGAGTTCGTCTACCAGGTGCGCGGCAAGGACATCACCGTCCCGCTGACGAAGGAAACCCTCTCGCACCAGCACATTCCGAAGGTCGTGCTGCCGGACTACCGCGGGTGGGGCGACATCCTCGAGTGGACGCTCCAGGAGAACGTGCCGGGGTCGTTCCCCTACACCGCCGGCGTCTTCCCCTTCAAGCGCGAGAACGAAGACCCGACGCGCATGTTCGCGGGAGAGGGCGGGCCTGAGCGCACGAACCGCCGCTTCCATTACGTCTCGCAGGGGCAGCCGGCGCATCGCCTGTCGACCGCGTTCGACTCGGTCACGCTGTACGGCAACGATCCGGCGACGCGCCCCGACATCTACGGCAAGATCGGCAACTCCGGCGTCTCGATCTGCTGTCTCGACGACGCGAAGAAGCTCTACTCCGGCTTCGATCTCGCCGATCCGAAGACGTCGGTGTCGATGACGATCAATGGCCCCGCGCCGATGCTCACCGGGTTCTTCATGAACGCGGCGATCGACCAGCAGTGTGAGAAGTACATCATCGCGAACGGGCTCGTCGGACAGGTCGAAGCGACGATCGACGCGCACTTCGCGGCGCTCGGGCAGGAGCGTCCCCGGTACGCCGGCCCGCTCCCGCCGGGGAACAACGGCCTGGGCCTCATGCTGCTCGGCGTCACGGGCGACATGGTCCTGCCGAAGGAGGTCTACGACCGGATCAAGGCCGAGACGATCTCGCAGGTTCGTGGCACCGTGCAGGCGGACATCCTCAAGGAGGATCAGGCGCAGAACACCTGCATCTTCTCGACGGAGTTCTCGCTCAAGCTGATGGGCGACGTGCAGGAGTACTTCACGAAGAACAACGTCCGCAACTTCTACTCGGTCTCGATCTCGGGCTATCACATCGCGGAGGCGGGCGCGACGCCGATCTCGCAGCTCGCGTTCACGCTGGCGAACGGGTTCACATACGTCGAGTACTATCTGGCGCGCGGGCTTCCGATCGACAGCTTCGCGCCGAACCTGTCGTTCTTCTTCTCGAACGGCACCGATCCGGAGTACGCGGTGATCGGCCGCGTCGCCCGACGCATCTGGGCCAAGGCGCTCAAGCTCAAGTATGGCGCGGCGCCGCGCTCACAGATGCTCAAGTATCACGTGCAGACGAGCGGACGCTCGCTGCACGCCCAGGAGATCTCGTTCAACGACATTCGGACGACGCTTCAGGCGCTGTACGCGATCTTCGACAACTGCAATTCGCTGCACACGAACGCCTACGACGAGGCGATCACCACGCCGACCGAGGAGAGCGTTCGGCGCGCCATGGCGATCCAGCTCATCATCAACCACGAGTTCGGGCTCGCAAAGAACCAGAATCCGTGGCAGGGGTCGTTCATCATCGAGCGGCTGACGGATCTCGTCGAGGAGGCGGTGCTGCAGGAATTCGACCGGATCAGCGAGCGTGGCGGCGTCCTTGGCGCGATGGAGACGATGTACCAGCGCGGCAAGATCCAGGAAGAGTCGCTGCATTACGAAACGCTCAAGCACACCGGCGAGCTGCCCGTGATCGGCGTCAACACGTTCCTGTCGGCGGAGGGGTCGCCGACCGTGCTGCCGAAGGAAGTGATCCGCTCGACGACCGAGGAGAAGGAAGCGCAGATCGCGACGGTCGCGGCGGTGCACGCGCGCTACGCCAAGGAGCGTCCGGCGGCGCTGGAGCGGCTGCGCGACGCGGCGCTGCACAACCGCAACGTCTTCGAGGAGCTCATGGAGACGACGAAGGTCTGCACGCTCGGTGAGATCAGCCGGGCGCTGTTCTCCGTGGGCGGTCAGTACCGCCGCAACATGTGAGCGCGCGGCCGAACGTCTGAACCGCGCACGATGCACAGCGCGCCGCATTCGCGGCGCGCTGTCTCGTTTTCAGGGCTCGACCTTCGCGGCCAGGCGCCAGGCGAACTGGCCGTAGTTGTCGGCGTTGAGCAGCGCGGCGTCGGGATCGTCCGCCGCCAGGTCCTTGTCGGAATCGGCGTCGTTGCACACCGCGCCGACCAGCGGCATCCCCGAGCCGTCGAGCTGGGCCTTTCCGCCCGCGGCGACGGTGGGGACGTCGCTCGCCCCGAAGCACGCGTGCGCCAGCTCGTGAATGATCGTGCCGACCGTGAAGTCCGTCGAGGTATTGAATCCGGTCGCCGTCGAATTCACGAAGAACGCCCGGCCGACGTACATCAGGATGTCACCGCCCGCGGCCGAGTTCCGGAACGTCGCGGCGAACCAGGTCATCTTCCCCGCGTCGTTCCGGCTGTCGATCACCTGCAGCGACCCCTTCGTGCCGCCGCGCGACCCGTCCACCGCCTCCTTGATCGACATGAAGTTCTTGAGGATCGTCGTGCGGCGGGTCTTGTCGTACGGACCGAAATACGCCTTGTAGAGGCGCTGCTCGAGCGTTGCGCCCACCGCCGGAATCGCCCCGTTGATCTTGCTCAGCGCATCGATCGCCGCGGTGGACGCCGCATTCGAGCGCAGCACCGCCTCGTTGAGACGCCCGATCTCCGTCGGGCCGAGCGGCCCCACGGTGCCCGCGGCCAGCGGCGTGAACGGATGCGGGTCGAGGATCATCGTGTAGTTCTGAAACCGCACGCCGGAGAGCTCCGTGATCCCGCCGAGCGGCGGGAGGGCGGGCGTCGGCGGAGCGAGGCGCGACTCCAGTGCCTGCACGTTCACGGGGCGCAGCGCGCGCGGCGGACCACCCGGCATCACGGCGACGCCGCGCGGCGGCACCACCGGCGCCTTCATGCCGGGGTACTCGTCCTGGAGATACTGCAGCGCGACCGCATACTTGTTCTTCTTCTCGGGGTCGAGCGCCTGGACGAGCGGCTTGATGACGCTCGCGTCCTGGTTCTGCGAGAGCGCCTTCATCAGCGCATTGAGCGAGCTCGTTTTGAAGCGCTCGAAGTGCGAGTTACGCTGCTCGACGAGGTACCGAAACTGATTCAGTTGAAAGGCCATTGAAGCTCCACCGTCCGAAAGCGTGTTGCCGTGCCAATGCCGTGCGACGTCGCGCGGGGAGCACGAGAGACGTGTCTAACCAACAGCCTTCGGGCGGCGACGGCAATGCCGATCGATGGCCTTTGTCATCCGCTCCAGCGCTTCCTCGAGCGCCGCGCGGCGACAGGCGAAGTTCAGCCGGACGAAGCCGACGCCCCCCGGCCCGAAGTCCCGACCGTTCGACAGCGCGACCCGCGCGTGCGTGAGAAAGAATTCGTACGGGTCGTCGAGGCCAAGACCGCGGCAGTCGAGCCAGGCGAGGTAGGTGGCTTCCAGTGGCGTGACGCGGATCTCCGGCGCGGTACCGTGCAGATAGTCCCGCAGGAAGTCGCGGTTGCCCCGCAGATAATCGAGCAGCGCCGACCGCCACGCGTCGCCATGGCGATACGCCGCCTCGGCGGCGATCAGCCCCGGCGCATTCACCCAGGGCACCGCGGCGTTCCGAAAGCGCCGGTAGCGGCGGCGCAGTTCCGGATCCGGGATGATCGCGAACGCGCACTGCAGTCCGGCGAGATTGAAGGTCTTGCTCGGTCCGACGAGCGTGATCGTCCGATCCACGATCTCGGAGCCGAACGCGGCGATCGGAAGATGCGCGTGGCCGTCGAAGAGCAGATCGCTGTGGACCTCGTCCGCGCAGATGATCGTACCGGCGTCGGCGCAGATCCTGGCCATGCGCATGAGCTCATCGCGTTGGAAGACTCGGCCGACGGGATTGTGCGGATTGCAGAGGATGAACATCCCCGAACGCCGGGCGGCGTCGCTGAACGCGTCCCAGTCGACGGTGTACCGGCCCGCGTCGTCGGCGACGAGCGGCGCTTCCTCCCGCGTGAGCCCGGCCTTGATCGGCGCGATGAGAATCTGTGGATAGACCGGCGTCTGGACGAGAACACCGCGCCGGCCCGGCTCCCGGCTGTCGGCAAGCATGTGGCATGCGATGTTGAGCCCGGACACGGCGCCCGGCACGGGCACGACGGCCTCAGGCGCCACAAACCAGCCGTAGCGGTCGCGCATCCGGTCGGCGACGAGCGTCGTGAGCTCGTCGAGCTGCGCGCGATCGGTGGCGTGCAGTCCGCGCGGATAGCCGAACACGCCGGCGTCGACATAGTCGCGCAGCGCTCGCACGACCGGTTCGGGCGAGCGGAAGTCCATGTCCGCGACGAACAGCGGGATGACATCGTCGGGGTACTCGCGCCACTTGTAGCTCTCGGAGCCGCGGCGGTCGATCGGTTCGTCGAAGTTCATTCCGCGAAGTTACCGGCTCGAGCGCGTTTCACAATCGCGCCGTCCGAGCGTAGAATTGAGACGCTGCAGCATCGCCGCCTTCAACCGCGAGCCGTTCGATGGACGACGTCGCACCCGGTGAACCACGCACCGCGATCCGCTGTCCGGCCTGCAATGCGCATCCGGTCTCCGGCGCCGCGTGGTTCTGCGGCCCCGACGGCTGCGGCGGAGTGTTCGACACGTTCGCCACGCGCGGACGCTGCCCGCACTGCGACGCCCAGTTCGCGTGGACCCAGTGTCTGAGCTGCGGACGCGTCTCGGCGCACAGCGCCTATTATCCCCGTGGGACCTGACCGCGCGTCCGGAACCTGGCGTGCAAGGATGCGGCGCGAAGACATATTTCCTGTCATGAGCATCCTCCGGCGCCGGTTCTCTCAATGAAGATCGTTCTCGCCGGGGGCACCGGCCAGGTCGGAACGCTCCTCGCGCGCGCATTCCAGGCCCGCGGCGACGACGTGGTAGTCCTCAGTCGGCACCCCGCCGCCGCCCCCTGGAGAACCGCCGCCTGGGACGCGCGAACCTTCGGGCCCTGGGCCACGGAGCTCGACGGAGCTCACGTCGTCATCAACCTCGCCGGGCGCAACGTGAATTGCCGCTACACCGCCGAGAATCGCGCGGCGATCATGGCATCGCGAGTCGAGTCTACGCGCGCAGTCGGCGCTGCGATCGCGACGCCGCGCACGCGGAAGGTGCTCCTCCGCGCCGCGATGGTGATGAGCCCCGACCCAGGCGGCATCTTCGACACGCTGCTCCGGCTGGTCCGCTTCGGGCTCGGCGGCGCGGCAGCGGGAGGACGCCAGTACGTCTCGTGGATTCACGACGCCGACTTCGTTCGGGCCATCATGTGGCTGATCGAACATCCCGAGCTCGACGGACCGGTGAACCTCGCGGCCCCGAATCCCCTGCCCTACGCCACGTTCATGCGCGCCATTCGCGACGCGTGGAGGATGCCGATCGGCCTGCCGGCAACGCGGTGGATGCTCACACTCGGCGCCTGGGCCATGCGCACCGAGACGGAGCTCGTGCTCAAGAGCCGGCGCGTGGTGCCCGGCCGGCTCCTCGATTCCGGCTTCGCGTTCGAGTTCTCGGAGTGGCCGGCCGCGGCGCACGCGCTGTGTGATGCGTGGCGCGCTCGCGCCGCGACCTGACCCGACCCGTCAGTCGCCGCCGAGCATCTCCTTCAGCCGCGCGCGAACCATCGCGCGCACCTCCGGCGGGTCGAGCACCTCCGCCTCCGTGCCGTACTGCAGCACGTGACGCACGGCCCACTCGGGATCGGCGAGCGGATACTCGACGATGTACGACCCGTCGCTCTCCGCCGTTCCCGTTTCATGCTCCTTCACCCAGCGGGCCGCCGTCGGGCCGAACCTCACCCGCAACCGCACTGACGCGTCGGCGGCAAACGGTGCCCCGTCGAGCAGCCGCTCTTCGACACGCGCGAGGTCCCGGGCCGACGACTTCTCGTCGAGCACCGTTGCCGACTCGATTCGATCGACGCGGAACATCCGCGGTTCTCCGCTCTGGTCGCAGTGCGCGGCCACGTACCACGTCGGCCCGAAGAGCATCGTGCGCGACGGCTGGATGACGCGGGTGCCGCTCTCGACACGATCGGCGCGGCGATAGGCGATCGCGACCTTCCGCCGCCGCGCGATTCCGTCACGGATCGTCGCCAGCGCCGCGGGCGGTGCCCCGGAATCCGCCACCACATACGGATTGTCCACCGACTCGTCCGCCGGCATCGCCGCCACTGCCTTCCGCAATCTCTCACGCGCTCCGTCGATCGCTCCCCACTCCGCCGGTGCCCGATCCGCGCGCACCAGGGCGAGCGCAAAATCGAGCGCGTGGAGCTCGGAGCGAGTGAGGCGCATCGGCCGAAGGAACTGGTCGCTCACGGCGGCGACATGCCCACCGTCGATGTAGATCTGCAGGCCTTCGACGAACCCGCCCGGCACGTCGAACCGCTCGCCGAACGTCTCGAGATCGCGCAGTACCGTGGCCCGGTCGACGTCGAGTCTGTCCGCGACATCCGCGATCGAATGCCGCTCGCCGTCACCGACGATCGGGATCAGCGCCATCACGCGACGCAGCTGCGCCGACGCGTCGTCACGCTCCCCACGGCTCGCGGCGGTCATGGCTCGCGCTCGTAGATGGCCAGCACGTCGCGCACCGCCGAGTCGAATGCGTCGACGAAGTCCGGCGGTGAAACGGGGCGCGCCGCGCCGGCAAAGCCGAGCGTCCAGCGCACGAACCGATCGAGCGACCGCACGCGAAAGCGGCGACGGTCCGGGTGACCCTCGACCGGTGTGCCGAGCCGCATCGCGGGCAGCGCGGCTCCGGTGACGGCCACGAATTCGACCACCACGTCGAGCGCGTCGTCGTCGCCCAGCTCCCACGCGAGGCGCGAGCGCGCGTGCTCGCGCAGGTCGAACGACGCGGATATGTCGAAGTCGGGGGACTGCGGACGCGCGCCGTTCACGGCCACGCCGCGCATGCGCGTGAGGCGAAAGTTCTTCACCGCGTCGCTCGCCGCATCTCTCGCGGCGAGATACCAGTGCCCGCTCAGAAAGAACAGTCCCAACGGCTCGACGGTGCGCGTTTCGGTCGCGTTGCGTCCGATCGAGTGATACTCGAAGGTGAGCGTCTTGCGGCCGAGGAGCGCCTGGTTGAGCACGGGAAAGATCGCGCGATCGAGCTGCTCGCCGGCGACGACCAGTGGCTCGTCGCTCGCGTCGTGCACCTCGGGCAGGTCGAAGGCGAGCTTGCGCAGGGCGGCCGTGACGTGCTCGACGAGGAGCGCGTTGCCCGCCTGCCGGGCGCGCACCGCCGCGTCGGCGATCACGGCCACCTCGTCCGGCTCGAATGTGAGATCCTTGATCGAGTGATAGCCGTCGCGATTCACCCGCCGCGTGCGCCGGGTACTCGGACCCTGGTGTAGCGCGAGATACGGCATGTAGAAATCCGCTGGACGGAGGCGATAGACATCCGTCTCCTCGTCGCGGCGCACCGTCTCGATCGGAACGCCGAACGCGAGAAGCTCGGCCTTGTCGCGCTCGAACATGCGCTTGACGGTCGCGATGGCCTTCGCCGAGGCGCGCTCGGGCAGTTGATAAGCCGGAACGGACCGGGCGAGCTCGTTGAACGTCGCGCCGAAGCGCACCCGCAGAAGCGCGACGAGCAGATCGGTCCAGCGCTGGAGCTTGGGCGTCACGCGAGCCCGACCTGTCGACGCCAGTGGTCCAGCACGAGGACCATGCTGAGCGTGTCGAGCTTGCAGTACTGGCGCAGCAGCAGGGCCCACTGCTCGACCACGTGCGGATCGTCGCGGTCGGCGCCGTACATCATGGCGTCGTAGGCGCGCATGGCGCCGGTGCCTTCGCGCACCACGCGCTCGACGCCGCCGATCGACACCGGGGGTAACGCCTGATAGGGATCGACAGCGTCGGTCGCCTGGAGCCCGGTCCAGCGCGCGAACTGTTCGCGCATCGCGGGATCCGTCTTCCACATCGCGTCCATGACCACCTTGATCGAGGTTCGGCCGCCCATGAGTGGATGATAATAGAGGTCGCGGGCCCACACGTGCAGATCGACGATTCGCCCCTCGACGCGTTTCATCCAGTCGACGAGGGCCGGATCGTGCCGCTCGAACTCGGCCAGATCGGCGACGATCTGCTTGAGCGTCGTGTTCTCGAATGGCGACCAGACGACGATCGCGCCCTCGTCGCCCACCGCCTCACGCAGCGTTCGCGCGAACTCGTGATTCGGCCAGAGGTCGACCGTGTTCAGCCACTCGGTGTGGGTCGGCGGCTGATCGGGTGATGCGACCGTGTGGCAACTCCACTGGAACGTGACCACACCGTACGGCCGCATCTGGCGATGGCTCGGGAGCGCGAGCCGCGACGTCTCGAAGTCGATGAAGTGCAATGGGTAGGTGAGCGATTCGATCTTCTCGCGCAGCGTCGCGTCGATGTAGGTCGTCCCCGATCGCGCGTGCTCGACCTGCCGGCGCTGGCGGCGGGCCTGCGGTCCGACGTCGCCGTCTGCCCTGGCAAGTCCGTCGAGGGGGACATCGATCAGGCGCGAGGTTCGGTTCGCCCACATCCAGTCGACGAGCGATGCGCCGCCGGGGGCGCGCGCCTTGCCGACCGCGTGCAGGTCGAGGAAGTGCGGCTCGCCGTCGGCCATCGTCCCCCAGCATTCGTGGAAGCCGCTGCGAGCGTCGCCCGTATCACGAAACTCGCATCCCGCGCAATGCGCGCCTCTCACGGTGTGACGGAGCACGTCGTCCAGTGACGCATCGAGCAGGCGCTCGAACCGCGCCGCCGCCTCGGCCACCTCGTCGCGCAGTGCATTCACCTCTGCCGACACGTCGACCTCCGTCGCGAGATCGAGCTGCTCGATCAGGTGCGTCGGGCCGCGATAGCGCGCAGTGGCCAGGCGTCGCGTGCCGTCCCTGCCCTCGGTCATCACGAGCTCGAACAGCAGCGGAATGCCGTCGATCGTCGCCCGCTTGCTCGTGTCGAGCAGGGCGAGATAGGGCGTGATCCTCGCCGTCGGGCACGCGCGCTCGAGGAGAAGCACCTGGTAGGTGACGTCGATGAGCTTCGTCAACCACTCGCTCCGGATCGCGTGCGGCTTGCGGCGCGCGCGAAAGCTCCCGGGGCCACCGGAGAGCAGATCGGCGGCATGCTGATCGCCATCGAACGATTTCGCCTTCACCTCGAGCAGACGGATCGCGTCGCCCCGCTTCTCGAGGATGTCGACGCGCGCCATCTGGCGGCCGACGAGGAGCGTGGTCTCGAACAGCGTCGCGTTGGGTCGCGCCAGGAACTCCCGCGCGGCCGCGTGATCGGCCGCGGGATCGCGCCCGTAGTCGAGCTGAATGCCGTCCGGATAGCGGGCCTTCGCCAGCGCCTCGACCATGTATCCCCCGGCGGCCAGCGCCTCGAGGTAAGGGTCGTTCGCGCGGTTGTCGGCGTAGCCGTTCTCGCGGAAGTAGAGCTTGGCGGGGCACGTGGCCGCGAGCGTGAAGTCGGACTTGGACAGCGTCCGCTCGCGGGTCGCGGGATGGTATGCCGGCGTGGTGTTGGCGGTGACTTCGGTCATCGGAATCGTCAGGGAGTGGACGCCAACGAATGTGCCGGTGGGGTCTGACAGCGAGAGGCTTCAAACCGCCCTGACCACGGTGCACGGGCGAGACCGTGTTGATGATCGCATTTCTCTGATGATGTTCCCAAGAGCGGTCCGCGCGGAATCAGCGCATGATCCATTGCCCGATCCCCCTTGGAGCGCTCATCATATGTCCATGCCGAGCGTCAAACGCGTCTGGACCGACCGCCGCGGGGTTCAGCCCGATATCTTCGTCACGCCTCGGGGGAGCGGTCGACGTCCACGGAGTTTCGCGGACGCCGGCCGCCTCGTACTCGCCGCCGAGATCGGCTCGCCGAGCACCGTCCGCGCGGATCGGGTCAAGAAGCGGACGGTCTATCGCGAGGAAGGAGTCGAGACCTACTGGCTCGTGGACCTCGAGGCGCGGATCTTCGAGCAATCCGTCCCCGAGGATTCGCGCGTCGAGATTCTCGCGGATCGCGTGCTGTGGCGACCGGCCGGAGCGCGCGAACCGCTCACGATCGACGTCGCCGACTTCTTTCGACGCGTCCTCGACGTCTGACGGGCCGCGCGTGCGAGAACGCTCATGACCGTTCACGCGTTCGCGCACGCGACTCGCGTCAGAATCCGGCGCGATCGTCGGCCGACGGCCCGTAGATCGACGGCACCGGAATGTCGAGCAGCCGCAGGTAGACCGTCATCTGCCCGCGGTGGTGGGCCAGGTGCCCCATGTTCTGTCGCAGCACGTCGCGACGCGGCGTCGTCATGACGACCCGCTCGCCGATCATCAACGACCACGGCTCGTCGAGATCCGCTTCGTTCATCTGCTCGACCGCCGCCCTGGTGTCCGCGACGTTCTGGTCGAACTGCGCGAGGAGCTTCTCCGTCGGCTCGAACGAGTAGCCGGGGGCCTTCGAGAGGTCGAGGTTGTCGCCGCGCGCGACGAAGCCCGACCAACCTGGCATTCCGGCGAGCAGCTGCGCGAGGTGGCCGATCGCAAACGACTTCGGATGAGGCTTCCACGGCCCCTTGTCGCTCGGCACGCGTTCGATGACGCGGCGCGTCGTGGCCATTTCCTGATCGAACTCCTTCAACCATTCGCTGATGAACGACATCGACAAAGCCTCCAGGCGTGACGGGATGCAACACATCGGTGCGGCTCGAGAACGATAACGAGGTCCGTGACGCGCACCACCCTTACGGGGCAGCCCTCGCCAGTGGCGTGCGGAACGCAGGATTGCCCCGCCCGCGACCGCCCACCACATTGCGACGAGCACACCAGCTCCCTTCCCTTCCAAGATCACTCATGCAAGTCGTTCGACACATCCGCCTTGCCTCGGTGGCCGCCGCCGCACTCCTCGCGCCGATCACCCTCCGCGCCCAGCAGTCCACGCCGCGCACCATCGCCTCCCAGACCGAGGGGCTCGAGCGCCGCGACGGGTTCATCCCCTTCTACTACGACGAGCGCTCCGGCAAGCTCCTGCTCGAGATCCAACGGCTCGGCCAGGACTTCCTCTATCTCCCCACGCTCGCCACGGGCCTCGGCTCCAATGATCTGGGGCTCGATCGCGGGACGACCGGCAACGAAGCGGTCGTTCGCTTCGAGCGCTTCGGTCCGCGCGTCCTCCTCATCAGCCGCAACACCCGCTTCCGCGGCACCGCCGACTCGCTCCAGGCGCAGTCGGTCGAACAGTCCTTCGCCACCTCCGCGCTCGCCGGAATGCCGATCGTCGCCGAGGAGAACGGGCGGCTGCTCGTCGACGCGACGGATTTCGTGCTGCAGGACGTGATGGGCGTGAGCACCACGATCCAGCGGCAGCGGCAGGGTACCTATCGCCTCGACCGCAATCGGAGCGCGATCTACGCGCCGCGCACCAGGGCGTTCCCGAAGAACACCGAGATCGAGGTGCTGCTCACCTTCACGGGCGACGCCCCGGGGCGCGAAGTCGTCCGGCACACGCCCGACCCCACGGCCCTCACGCTGCGCGAGCACGTGTCGTTCGTCGAGCTGCCCGACGCCAACTACCGGCCGCGCGCGTTCGATCCGCGCATTGGCGCCTTCTCGCTCACCTTCACGGATTTCTCACGGTCGTTCACCGAGAAGCCGGAGGTGCGCTGGATCCAGCGCTGGCGCCTCGAGAAGAAGGATCCGTCGGCCGCGATGTCGGAGCCGGTGAAGCCGATCGTCTACTATCTCGACCCGGGGATCCCCGAGCCGTATCGCACCGCGTTCCGTCAGGGCGCGAGCTGGTGGAACAAGACCTTCGAGGCCGCGGGCTTCCGGAACGCGTTCCGCGTCGAGGATCTCCCGACGGACGCCGACCCGATGGACGCGCGCTACTCGATCATCCAGTGGGTGCATCGCAGCGATCCGGGCTTCTCCGTCGGCCAATCGTTCGTCGATCCGCGCACCGGCGAGATCATCAAGGCGATGCTCAAGATGGACACGTATCGCTCGATCACCGACTACAACATCTTCGCGGGCTACGCGCCGGCGATGGACGGCGGCGCCGCCGACTGGATCGCGTCGCTCGACCCGAAGGTGAATGGCAGCGAGTTCGCGATGTCGCGCCGCCGCCAGCACGTCGCGCACGAGATCGGCCACACGCTCGGCCTCGCGCACAACTACGTCTCGCACGTCTACGGCCGGGCGAGCGTGATGGACTATCCCGGTCCGCTCGTGACGCTCAGGCCGAATGGCACGCTCGACGTGTCGCAGGCGTACGCACCGGGCACCGGCGCCTACGACACGCTGGCGATTCGTTTCGCGTATACGCAGTACCCGAGCGCCGCCGCCGAGCGTGCGGGGCGCGACGCGCTGGTGAAGGAGGCGATCGGCGGCGGCGCGCGCTTCCTCACCGATCGCGACGCGTCGGCGGGGGTGATTCCAGAGGTGACGCGCTGGTTGAACGGGACCGACGCGGTGAAGGAGCTCGCGCGGCAGAGCGCCGTGCGCGACGTGCTGATCTCGAAGTTCAACGACTCGGTGATCGCCCCGGGCGAGCCGATGTGGATGATCAACGAGCGTTTCGTCCCCGTCTATCTGCATCATCGCTATGCGATCGAGGCGGCGACGAAGGCGATCGGCGGCATGGAGTACACCTTCGCTCTGCGCGGCGACGGCCAGACGCCCGCGACGGTCGTGGCCCCGGCGCAACAGCGCGAGGCGCTCAGCCGATTGATCGCGGCCATTCAGCCGAAGGCGCTCGCCGTTCCCGAGCGGATCGTGAAGATGATTCCGCCGTCGCCGTATGGCTTCAGCGGTGGCTGGGGCTTCGCGACGACCCCCGCGGGGATCGTCTACGATCCGCTCGCAGTCGCGCGATCGCTGGCCGGCAACGTGGTCGACGGCATCCTTCAGCCGGATCGCATCGAGCGCGTCATCGCATTCCACGCGCGCGACGCGGCCGCGCCGTCGGCGACGGAAGTCATCGATCAACTCGTCGCGGGCGTGTACACGAACGCGGCGGCGACGACGACGTACGAACGCGGTGTGCGCCGGCAGGCACGACGAGCGGTCGTCGACGCGCTCTTCGCATTGGCGACGGACCAGCGTTCGACGGCGGACGCGCGAGCCGTCGCCGACGACGCGTTGAATCGCCTCGCCGCTCGATTGGGGACGGGCGCCGCGGATGACGCGGAGGATCGCGCGGCGAACGGCGCGGTGGTGCGCGACGTCAGAAACTGGCTGGATCGGCGGATCGCGCCGCCGAAGCCGGCTGGAGTCATCGAGCTGCCACCGGGGACACCGATCGGGGAACCGTAAACGAAAAGGCCGCGGCGACGCGGCCTTTTTCGTGGTGTTCGCTTTCGAACACCACATCCCGGCGGCGAACAGGACTGGTGCTACACAACTGCATGGGCGCGCGCTAACCTCTTGCAGGGCATGTCATTACCGAATCACAGCGCGGGTATGATCCTTCCCTAGGCGGAAGGCACCGCCTCTCCCAGGGATCATGTCCGTTCTCCTCCAGGACGTTCGTTACGCGCTCCGCACGCTGCGGCGCACGCCCACCTTCACGATCATCGCGGTCCTCACGCTCGCCGTGGCACTCGGCGCGACGACGACCGTGTTCAGCGTCGTCGACGCCGTGCTGCTCAAAGCCCTGCCATTCGCCGAGCCCGCCAGGTTGGCGTTCATCGAGTCGACGTCGCCGGAAGGGCGCCCGATGCACGTGTCGCCGCAGGATCTCGTCGACTACCGGCGGCAGACGACCGCGTTCAGCGACGTCGCCGCCGTCGACCCCAACGCCAGCGCCAATCTCTCCGACGGCACGTCGGCGCCGCGCCGGCTTCGACAGACGCGCGTCGGAGCGAGCTTCTTCAGCGTTCTTGGAGTTCGGCCGCAGCACGGGCGCTTCTTCGTCGCCGGCGAAGATTCAGCCGGCGCGGCGAAGACCGTCGTCCTCTCTCACTCGGCGTGGCATGCCTACTTCGGCGGCGATCCGAAGATCGTCGGGCGGCGCGTCATGCTCGATGGGGCGAGCTACGAGGTGATCGGCATCGCGCCGTCGTCGATGAACTTTCCGAGCGCCACGGACATGTGGGTTCCGGCAGTGTGGCGGGATTTCGAGATCGGCGACGACAATCGCGGCTATCACGCGGTCAACGCCGTCGGCCGTCTCGCGCCGGGCGTCGGCTTCGACATCGCGCGTCAACAGCTTGCCACCGTCGCCACGCGGTTGGCCAACCAGTTTCCGCAGACCAACGCGAAGGTCGGCGCGCTCGTGCAGCCGTTGCGCGAGAACCTGATCGGCGACGTCTCACGTCCGCTGTGGGCCATGCTCGGCGCGACGGCGTTCGTACTGCTCATGGCGTGCGCGAACGTCGCGAACCTGTTGCTCGTGCGCGCGAGCTCGCGCGAGTCGGAGATGGCCGTGCGCACCGCGCTCGGTGCGGGGCGCACGCGCCTCGTCCGACAGCTCGTCACGGAGAGTCTGCTGCTCGCCGTCGCGGGCGCGACGCTGGGCGCGCTGCTCTCCGCGTGGACGGTCGATCTCGTGGCCACGTATGGTCCGCGCGGCGTCCCACGCATCGCGGACGTTTCCGTGGACGCGCGCGTGGTCGCGTTCACGACGGTCGTCGCCATTCTCACGGCGCTGCTCTTCGGGCTGGCTCCCGCGCTGCGTGCCGCGCCGCGCGATCCCGTGCAGATGCTGCGCGCCGGCAGTCGTGCGCTCGCCGGCGGCGCCGCGAACTCCACGCTTGTTCTCGTCGAGATCGCCCTCGCGACCACGCTGCTCGTCGGCGCGGGGCTGTTCATGCGCAGCTTCAGCCGGCTGACGAGCGTGCACCCCGGGTTCGAGCCGAAGCATCTCGTCACGTTCGACGTCGCGCTCGTCGGCGACCGCTATCTCACCGATGCCAGGTCGAATGCGTTCGCGGACGCCGTGCTGTCGACGATCGGCGCACTCCCCGGCGTGGAGCGCGCTGCCGTGGCGACGACCGCCCCGGTCGACCCCGACCCTGGATTCTCCGCCTCGACCTCGTTCACGGTCGATGGCGATCCGCCCCCGGCGCCCGGTTCCGAGCACCTGTCGCGCGTGCTCGGGGTGTCGCCGAGCTATTTCGAGACGCTCGGCCTGTCGCTCCGGAGCGGCCGGATCTTCACCGAGCCGGAGAACCGCATCGACGCCGCGCCGGTCCTCGTCATCAACCGGGCGCTGGCCGATCGATACTTCGCGGGAAGCAACCCGATCGGTCGCCATCTCACGTTCGGGCTGTCACACACCTTCACGGAGTCGCCGGCCGACAGCGTGCGGATGCGCGGTGAGATCGTCGGGATCGTCGACAACACGACGCAGCGCTCGCTGAGTGAGAAGCCTGTTCCCGCCGCGTACGTCCCCTATCGTACGGCGCCGTTCGCGCCGGCCTTCATGGTGCGGACGACGTTGCCCCTGTCGTCGCTCGAGGGGAGCCTCCGCCGAGCCGTGCGCGACGTGGACGCGACCGCGTCGGTCTACGGGCTGACGACGATGGACGACGCGCTGTCCGCGACGGTCGCACAGCCGCGGTTTTACACCATGCTCATTGCCGTGTTTGGATGCGTCGCGCTCGTCCTGGCGGCGCTCGGCGTGTATGGAGTCATCTCCTACCTCGTGACGCAGCGCATTCGCGAATTCGGCATTCGCGTCGCGCTCGGCGCCACGGCCGGAACCATCGCGCGCTCGGTGCTGGCGCGCGCCCTGGCGTTGTCGAGCGTCGGTATCGCGGTGGGCGTGGCAGGCGCCCTCGTGGTGGGGCGGCTCATTCAGTCGCTGTTGTTCGACACGAGCGCATTCGATGCGGCGACGTTCGCGGCGGTCGCCGTCATGCTGCTTGCCGTGGCGGGACTGGCGGCATGGATTCCGGCGCGGCGCGCGGCTTCGGCGGATCCGATGAGCGCCATGCGCGCGGATTGAGGCTGAAGCGAAGCGCGCGCCGACGGTGGTGCGCGCCTCGCTCAGCCGCGAGAGCGCACGCGCGCGAGCTCGGTGAAGCCGCCGAGGCTGCCGACGCCGAGCAGCCGGTTCCGCAGCGCGGTGGCGACGTCGCGTCCGATGCTCGCCGAGTGCGCCGCCGGGTTCCGCAATTCCGAGAGCTCGCGCAGGATTGGCGGAAGGCTCGCGGTGAACCATTCGGCGCCTGGCCGCTCGAGGCGGGTCTTCAGGAGGTGATTCAGCCGCTCGTCCTCGCCGATGAGCCGGGCGAGCGCGCCGAGCGACCAGTGCGCATCCCCGGCGACGTCCACCGACTTTCCGTCGACATTCGCGTATCGGTCACGCGCCGGGACGCCAGCGAGCGCCTCGCGTAGAATCAGGTTCGTCTGTACCTCGAAGGCTTTCGCGAACTCGATGGCGACGACCGCGAAGTCGAACGCGGCGTCGTGGCGATGCGCGCGAAAGAGCGCTTCGCCGCTCGCAACGAAGCTTCGGGCGGCCGGATCGAGCCCGGCCCATACGGCTTCGCCGAGGACGTTGTCGCGGAGTTCCTGCTCCATGCGGCCGATGCCCGTCCGCGCCGCGTCGAACTCGACCCAGAAGCGCCCGTCGGTGAGCGCCTCGCGCACGTCGCGGTCGAAGTATCGGGCGCCGTCGCTGCGCGTGACGATGAGCGGCAGGTCGACCATGCCGCCGTAGATCGAGACGGGACGGTCGTTGTAGTGCGTGTTGCGGAGCTTCCGCAGTTCGTCGACGACCGCGAGTGTGTCGTCGAAGACGATGCGGCGGATGTCGAACAGGCGGAACCAGCAGTCGCACTTGAAGCCGTGCTCGCCGTAGAAGGCGGGAATGTGGTCGTGTTCATCGTCGTCGGCGAGCACGTCGTCGACGGTGATCTCCGCGACCTGGGCGACGTAGAGCGAGCGATAGTCGGTGAGGTAGAGGTGCGTCTCCGGCGCGTCCCCGCTGTCGGCGTCGAGCGCGGCGTCGAGCTCGAGGATCTGCGCCAGGTGCGGCATGGGTCGCTGTCGGTTCGACGATCGGACCTTGCCCCACCAGACGTAGACCTCGTCCTCGTCGCCGCCGGCGCGGAAAGTCGCGGCCCAGCGCAGGAGCATGGCGATGGTCGCGTCCATCGCGTCGACGGCGTAGGCAGGGTTCCAGACGCCGACGAGGTGGCGTGGGTGTTTCGTCATTGGGATCGTCGAGTGTGGTTCGGTGCGAACGAATGCCTCGCGGGCTTGCATGAAGGTCGACCCGCTCGATGGCTGCTCTCGATGTCGGGACGCTCACGAGCGTTTTCTGCAACGCCCGGTGAGAACTCCCAATCTGACCAGCTGTTCTGACAGATCCGCGCTCACTGTCAGACGGGTGTGTCATCGTGTGGCCATCCCAAGACGACACGACTAACGGGCCGCAAATGAGCGCGCCCGAATCCGCATCATGTGTCCGGCCAAGCTGCCCTCACGCCCGTCGGGTTGCGTCGCCCCGTTCTCTCTTCATCCGCGGTACCACCTCAGGAGATTGCTGTGTCTCGACTTCCCCTCTCACTCCTCCTCGCGCTGACCGTCGTCGGCTGCGCGAGCATCATGCACGGCACGACGCAGGACATCGGGTTCTCGTCGAATCCCACCAACGCCAAGGTCACGGTCGACGGTCAGCCACGTGGGAACACGCCGGTCGTGGTGAAGCTCCCGCGCAAGGACAACCACATCGTTCGGATGGAACTCGACGGCTACCAGCCGTTCGAGGCGACACTCACCCGTGGAACGTCGGGATGGGTCTGGGGCAACATCGTGTTCGGTGGTGTGGTGGGACTCGCCGTGGATGCGATCAGCGGAGGGCTGTACAAGATCAATGAAACGCAGGTCGCCGGCACCATGCTTCCGGCGAATGGCGTCGTGCAACAGGGCAAGCCGCCGGCTGACGAGATCCGCATCGCGATCGGCCTCGGCCACGACGTGCGCTGGCAGCGGATCGGCACCCTCACCCGTCGATAGGAGGCTTGATGTTTCTCATTTTCGCCGGCATTCTCGCGCTGGTCGTAGCAGTCGACGCGTATCGCCGACGCGATCAGTGGATCCTTTGGGGATTCGGAACGTTCATCCTGGCCGTGGTCGCGATGCCGCTATGGTACGCCAAACGCCCGCTCCTGCCCGGCGAACGTCGCGAAGGCGGCACCGGCTGGAATTTTCTCAAGAACTTCGCGATCCTCTGGACGATCGTGATGCTGACGGCCACCGTGTGGTCGACGATCGGAATGGGCTCAGTCGCGGCATCAGCGAAGTCGGACGCCGAGTTGGCCGGCGCGGGACTCGGAATGATTTTCGGTTACGGCATGCTTGGCGCGCTGTGGTTCTTTCCCGTGCTCGGCTCGCTCGTACTCGGCCTGCTGATCAAGAAGAACTCGATCGTCGAGGTCGGACCGACGACGGCCTGACTCACTCGATGACTCGGGGGACGCGGCCGTCGAATCGGAGGTCATTCGGCGGCCGCTGGCCGGGTCATCCGGTCCCCACGACTGATGTTTCCACGACACCGCCGAAACCCGTCGCCCCCGCCGCCGTATTCGTCGCCATGCCCACACTCGCCAGCGACCTCCGACTCGCCGTGCGGCGCGCGCGCAAGCGCCCCGGCTTCACCCTCGTCGCCCTCCTGTCGCTGACGCTGGGCATCGGCGCCAACAGCGCCGCCTTCAGTCTCGTCGACGCCATCCTCCTCCGACGAGCGCCGATCCCCGAACGCGACCGCATCGTCGAGATCTACCAGCACCAGAACGACTTCCCCTTCGCGCCGTTCTCCTACCCGGACTACGTCGACTTCCGACGCGCGACGGCCAACACCTTCACGCAACTCTCCATCTCGCAGTTCACCGTCGCCGCGCTCGACGCCGGCGATCACGTCGAATCGCTCATGGGCGAGCTCGTGAACGGCGACTACTTCCCGCTCCTCGGCCTCGAGGCCAAGGTCGGACGACTCCTCGGCCCGCAGGACGACGTCGCACCCGGCGCGCATCCCGTCGTCGTTCTCTCATCTGACTACTGGCAACGCCAGTTCAACGGCGACCCCAGCGCGGTCGGTCGCACGATTCGACTCTCCGGACGCCAGTACACCATCGTCGGCGTCGCGCCCGACTCCTACACCGGCATGATCAGCGGCATCGCCCCCGCGGTGTTCGTGCCGATCCAGATGATCAACCAGCTTCAGCCCGACGTGCGCGACCAGCTCTCCGCGCGCGGGAATCATTCTGGTTTCATGAAGGCTCGCCTCGCGCCCGGCGCATCCGTCGCGCAGGCGCGGACGGCCGCGCAGACCTTCGCGACCACCATGGCCGAGCGGTACCCGGCGCACTGGCCGGCCGGGACGTCGCTCAGCGTGATTCCGATGACCGACGTCGCGGTGAATCCGCTGCTCGACTCGGTGGTCGTCCCTGCCGCCGCGGCGCTCATGGCCGTGGTGGGACTCGTGCTGCTCGTCGCGTGCGCGAACCTCGCGAGCTTCCTCCTCGCGCAGGCGCGCGATCGCCGCAAGGAAGTCGCGATCCGGCTCGCCATCGGCGCCAAGCGCAGCACGCTGATCCGACAGTTCCTCATCGAGGCGCTGCTGCTCGCTACCGTCGGCGGCATCGGCGGCGTGCTCCTCGCCGGCGTCGCGCTCCGCGCGGTGCTGCGGGCCGACCTGCCCGTCCCGCTGCCGATCACGATCGACGTCTCCCTCGACTGGCGCGTGCTCGCGTTCAGCGTGGTCGCCTCGGCGCTGGCAGGCGTGATGTTCGGTCTGCTGCCGGCGCTGAGCGCAACGCGCACGACCGTCGTCGAGACGATCAAGAACGAGAACGCCGACGGCGGCCCCGCGCGCCGAGCCTCGATGCGCAACCTGCTCGTCGTCGGACAGGTCGCGGTGTCGCTCACGCTCCTCATCACCGCCGCGCTGTTCCTGCGCAGCATGCAGGCGCGCGCCGCGGTCGACCCGGGCTTCGGGCATCAGCCGGCCGGCATCGTGTGGATGGCGATCCCCGCCGACCGATATGATTCCACCCAGCGGCAGTTGCTGCTCGACCGCCTCGAGGCGCGCGTGGCGCGCATCCCGGGCGTCGCGAGCGTCGGCGCGACCGATAACATTCTTCTGAACCCGCTCAGCCAGCAGGGCCGCCGCATCCGCGTGCCAGGCGTCACGCCTCCGCGGGGACGCACCGGCTTCGACGTCGACTTCGCCGCGGCCGACACGGGATATCTGAACGCGATCGGCGTGAGCATTCTGCGCGGTCGAGGCTTCACCGCCGCCGATACGCGCGATGCGCCGCGCGTCGCGATCGTCAACGAGGCGATGGCGCAGAAGTTCTGGCCCGGACGCGAGGCGATCGGTCAGACGTTCAGCACCGATTCCGCGACGTATCGCGTCGTCGGCGTCACGCGCACGACGAAGGTGCGCTCGCTCGGCGAGGAGGCGCGCCCGTTCATGCTCGCGCCGCTGGCGCAGGAGTTCTCGATGTCGGTGATGCTCGTGGCCCGCACGACCGGCACCACCGGCGTCGCGGAGCGCGCCGCGACACGGATGTTGTCGGCGCTGCGAGAGGTGGATCCGGGGATCATGGCGATCCAGGTGAAGACGATGGAGAAGCATCTCGCCGCGATGCTCCTCCCCGCCCGACTCGGCGCGATGGCGTTCCTGCTCTTCGCCGGTCTGGCGCTCGCCCTCGCGGTGCTCGGCGTGTACGGCGTCGTGAGCTACGCGGTGGCGCGGCGGACGCGAGAGGTGGGGATCAGGCTCGCGATCGGCGCGCAGCCCGGCGCGCTGGTGCGGCTGCTGATGCGCGAGGGCTTCATGCTCGTGCTCATCGGGTCGGCCGCGGGGCTCGGCCTGGGGCTGGTGAGTGGGCGGCTGCTCAGCACCCTTCTGTACGGTGTGGGCAGCGTCGATCCGATGACGTTCCTCGGCGCGCCGGCGGTGTTGATGGCGGCGGGAGCGGTGGCCGCGTTCCTGCCGGCGCGGAGGGCGAGTCGGGTGGATCCGGCGAGCGTGTTGCGGGCAGAGTAGCCGAGGAATCGCGAAACGCGATCGCTCCGGACAAAAGATCAGGCCGAGGAGCGACGACGCGCTCCTCGGCCTGATGTCGTCCGCGTACGAACGGTGGACTACTCGCGCACGAGGTCGAGCACCACGTCGTAGACGTCTTCCACGTTCGGCTTGGACCAGTAGTCGCCGTCGCGGCCATACGCCGGCCGGTGGGCGGTGGCGGTGAGCGTCCGCGGCGCCGCGTCGAGCCAGTAGAACGCGCCCTGCCGCTCCACCACTTCCTGCATCATGAACGCGCTCGCGCCGCCCGGGACATCCTCGTCGAGGAACAGCACCCGGTTCGTCTTCTTCACCGACTCGAGGATCGAGTCATGCACGTCGAACGGCAACAGCGACTGCACGTCGATGACCTCCACGTCGATGCCGTCGGTGTCGTTGAGGAGCTTCGCCGCGTCGAGCGCGATCGGGCAGCACGCGCCGTAGGTGACGATCGTGACGTCCTTCCCCTTCCGCAGCACCTCGGGAACGCCCAGCGGAATCGTCATCCGGTCGATGTTCGACGGCAGCTTCTCCTTGATGCGATAGCCGTTGAGCACCTCGACCACGAGCCCCGGGTCGTTCGACTGCAGCAGCGTGTTGTAGAAGCCCGCGGCGCGCGTCATGTCGCGCGGCACCACGACGTGCATGCCGCGCAGCGAGTGCAGGATCATTCCCATCGGCGAACCCGAGTGCCAGATGCCGACGAGCCGGTGCCCGCGGGTGCGCACGATGACCGGCGCCTTCTGGCCGCCGCCGCTGCGATAGCGCACCGTCGCGAGGTCGTCGGACATCACCTGCAGCGCATAGAGCAGGTAGTCGAGATACTGAATCTCGGCGATGGGACGGAGGCCGCGCATCGCGAGGCCGATTCCCTGCCCCACGATCGTCGCTTCGCGGATGCCCGCGTCGCCCACGCGCAGCTCGCCGTAGCGCGCCTGCAGGTCGACGAACCCCTGATTCACGTCGCCGAGCTTGCCCACGTCCTCGCCGAACGCGAGCACGCGCGGGTCGCGCTCGAGCATCGCGTCGAAGCAGGCGTTGAGCACCTTGTACCCGTCGACGTCCACCGAGCTCTCGTCATACTCGGGCGGAACGGACGGGATGAGGAGCGCCGAATCGTCGCCCTCGGCGAGGAGGTGCGTGTGATAGCGTTCGTTGTTCGCCGGGACCTGCGCGCGCAGCCAGTCGATCAGCGGCTGCGCGGCGGCATCGGCCTTCCCACGCGCCGAGATCAGGGCGCGGCGTGCGGCGATGGTGACGTCGCGGCGGAGCGGGTCGCGGCGCTTCGCAAGATCGTCGCGCAGGCGTTCGACGGTCGGGCGGTCGTCGAGCGGCATCGCGCGGGCGAGGTCGTTGAGCAGTCCGCCGACCACGGCGGCTTCCTCGCGGATCGGATTCTCGTACGCGTTCCACGCGGCGTCGCGCGCGGCGCGCACGTGATCCTTCTCTTCCTCCTCCAGGGCGTCGAGCTCCGCATCCGTCGCGATGCCTTCCTCGAGCATCCAGCGGCGCATGCGGGCGAGACCGTCGAAGTCCTTCTCCCACTGCAGCCGTTCCTTGGACTTGTAGCGCTCGTGGCTCCCGGAGGTCGAGTGGCCGAGCGGCTGCGTCACTTCATTGACGTGGACGACCGCCGGGACGTGCTCGCGGCGAACGAGGTCGGCGACGCGCTGGTAGGTGTCGTAGAGCTTCGCGTAGTCCCAGCCGGGGGCAGTGGCGAGCTCGTAGCCGTCCTTCTTCTCGGGCGAGCGGCGGAAGCCCTCGATCAGGGTGCCGATGTCGTTCTTGGTGACCTGGAGCTCGTTCGGGACCGAGATGCCGTAGCCGTCGTCCCAGATCGAGAGGAGCATCGGGACCTGCAGCACGCCAGCGGCGTTGAGCGACTCCCAGAACACCCCCTCGGCGCAGGAGGCGTTGCCGATGGTGCCGAAGGCGATCTCGTTGCCGTCGTGGGAGAACTCGGTGAAGTCGTGGAGCTCGGGGAGGTTGCGGTAGAGCTTCGAGGCGTAGGCCAGGCCGACGAGCCGGGGCATCTGGGAGCCGGTCGGCGAGGAGTCGGCGCTGGAATGGAGCTCGTCGGCGATCGGGCGGAACTGTCCGTTCGCGTCGAGCATGGGGGTGCCGAAGTGGGCGTTCATGCCGCGGCCGGCGGAGGCGGGGTCGGCGCCGTTCTCGGTGTTCGCGTAGACCTGGGCGAAGAACTGCTCGACGTCGAGCAGGCCGAGGGCGAACATGAGGGTCTGGTCGCGGTAGTAGCCGGAGCGGATGTCGCCGGGCTGGAAGGCGTGGGCGAGTGCGACCTGGGCGACTTCCTTGCCGTCGCCGAAGATGCCGAACATGGCGCGGCCGAGCATGACCTCGCCGCGGGCCAGGATGCTGACCTGGCGGCTGCGGAAGGCGATGCGGTAGTCGCGGAGGATGTCGTGCGCGGTAAGGTCGCCGAGGACGGCGCCCGTGGAGCTCGCGGTTCTGCTTGCCATTCGTTCCCCGGTTGAGCGAGAGCATGGCCGGCCGTCCGGAAGCGCGACCGGTACGACGTAACCTAGATTCGCGCGGGCCGATCGCATAGGCACTAAGCGGCCGCCGGCCATGCCAAGGCCTGTGGCGTGAGGTGGGCCGTCCTCGACCACCGTCCGACTCGGCGGGGGTTCGGTTGTCTAGGCCGGAATGGGGTCGCAGCTCGTTGTAGTCCCGCCGGAATTGTTCAATCTGGAACCGCGCGTCGGCGATGTCGAGAAACCAGTGCGCCGACAGACACTCGTCGCGGAACCGGCTATGAAAGCTCTCGATGTACGCGTTCTCGACGGGCTTGCCCGGGCGGATGAACACGAGCTGGATGCCGTGGCGGTACGCCCAGATGTCCAGCGCGCGGGAGATGAACTCCGGACCATTGTCCACCACAATGCTTCTGGGAAGGCCGCGGTCTGTGGCGAGTTGCTCGAGCGCCGCGATGACTCGCGACGCCGGCAACGAGGCGTCGACGTCGATGCGCGGACACTCGCGCGTGAACTCGTCGACCATCGTGAGACAGCGAAAGCGTCGGCCACTGACGCAGGCATCGTGGATGAAATCCATGCCCCAGCGTTCATTCGCCGCGCTCGGCGCCGGCAATGGCGCGGCCGTTGTGGGTGATCGTGCCAGCGCGATCGCGAGAGGCCGAGGAGCCGCATCGCGTGCCGCGCACTGATGTCGAAGGCGGCGCGGTGATGGGTGACGACCCGCCGCCGTCGCTCGGTCGTCACCACTTTCGTCCCGCCACGTCTTTGAGCATCGCAATGTCGAGCGCCTGGTCGGCGACCAGCTTCTTCAACCGCCCGTTCTCGTCCTCGAGCGCACGCAGCCGCTTCGCCTCGCTCACCTGCAGGCCGCCGTACGCGCGACACCAGCGATAGTACGTCTGCTCGGTGATGCCGTGCTTGCGGCAGATCTCCGCAAGCTTCGTCTCCTGCTTTGCCGCCTCGTTCAGGATCGAAACAATCTGCTCAGCGCTGAAGCGGGATTTCTTCATGAGTCCTCCCCCTTGCGGGGTTCAGGACTCCCAACCTATTCCCTCAGTCCGCTGGCGGGGAGAAGACCACGATGACCTCGTCCCGATGATTTTGGGCCAGCCTGCGAGATCGTTCGTCGGCGACACCAGTGCGATTTTGGAGGTCGCACGATAAAGGCAGAGGCCTTCGACGACCCCTTTCGGTGCTCGCTCGGCATCCGCATGAACCGATGGCTCCGAATGCGATCTGCGATACCCATTGCTTGTCGCTCGGACACAGCCTCTGCCGACCAACCCCTCACGTCACTCTAAGTCGATCAGCGCCAAGGAAGATCGGCGGGCGCCGCCGTTCGGCAACTGTGCGAAAGTGGACATGGGTTGCGCACGGTATGCTCCAACAAGGAGTATCGGCCATGCGGCCTGATGGTTTGCGTTCGCAGCGACTCAATGCCTCGGGCCAGGTGAAACGGCCGGCGCAGCGCCGCCACTATCGCCGCCCGACGCGTAGGACATTATGTCCGGCCAAGCAGGCGGAGTATTCTGGCAGCGGCACGGGCCGCCGTTTGGTGCTCCCAAATGCGCACTACACGCCATCCGGCCCTGCGAAGCGCGACGTCATTTGCTCGATCCCGGGCAACGTTCCCATCGATCTTCGCTCGCCAGTAGCTCGCGTTTCGACTGGGGTAATTGCCGTGACTAGGGCACCCATGCCAGAAGCACCCATCGACGAAAACCGCCACTCCTGCGCGCAGAAAGACGATATCCGGCCGTACGGCGCGATCATCGACCACAATCGGACGGTGCAAGCGGTATCGCAGTCCCGCGGAGTGGAGTGCTTGCCTTAGTGCAAGTTCAGGACGTGTGTCGCGTTTGCGGTTTCCGCGCATCACGTTTGTGACGGCCACAGATGTGGGCTGTGGATAAGGGCGACGATGTCCATCGCCGAGCGTGACCGCACACTTATTTTTCGAGCGGACTTTCATCGCTGACCGTGGGAGAACAATGCGAAGCGTCACTTCCAACAGGACCGGATGAGCAAGCTTAGAGCCATCAGTCTATTCACCGGCGCGGGTGGTTTGGACCTGGGAATGGAGGCTGCCGGCTTCCAGACGCGCGTCGCCGTAGAAATGGATGTCGATTCGGTCACTACGATTAGGCGTAATCGGCCGCAATGGGCGACGATCCAGGCGGACATCCGCCATCCTGATGCCAGCAGCGCTCGTATTCTCGCCTCCGCGAGGCTTGGCTGCGGTGACGCCGACATCTTGATTGGCGGCCCTCCTTGCCAACCATTTAGTAAGTCGGGTTACTGGGCCGGTGGGGACTCAAAGCGATTGCGTGACCCGCGCGCAACGACTCTCACCGAGTACCTGAGAGTCCTAGCTGACACCCAGCCACGTGCATTCCTGTTAGAAAACGTCCCAGGCCTATCGTTCTCCGATAAAGACGAAGGCTTGACGTTCTTAAGGCGTCGCATTGACGCGATAAACAAGAAGTACAGAACGACCTACTCGTTTTCTGTGAGCGTCCTTGATGCAGCCGCATACGGCGTCCCACAGCACCGCTCTCGGCTGTTTGTAATTGGTAGCCGCGATGGAGAGCAGTTCGAATTCCCGCCAGGAACGTTCGGTGACACAGTGCGATCATCCGGGCAACTTGAGTCAAATGGAGGCGCTCGCACAACAGCACTTCCTTATCTGACGAGTTGGGATGCGATTGGTGATCTCGCCGATGACCCCGACCCGGAGTTGGTGATTCGTGGCAAATGGGCGGGTTTGGTGCCAACGATCCCGGAGGGAGAGAACTATCTGTTTCACACCGCTCGGGGCGGCGGCTTGCCGTTGTTTGGCTGGCGTACAAGGTATTGGAGCTTTCTGCTCAAACTTGCGAAAGCTCTGCCGTCTTGGACGATCGCGGCGGAACCGGGTCCAGCGATAGGTCCATTTCACTGGAAGAACCGCAGGCTATCTCGAATTGAGTTGATGCGCCTCCAGACGTTCCCGCCAGACTACGTCATATCGGGAAGTCTGCGCTCCGCACAGCGCCAACTCGGAAATGCCGTTCCGTCACTATTGGCGGAATTTCTTGGTCGCGAGATTCGTGCGCAGTTTTTCGGCGATAAGAATGCCAGGCGTGACCTGAGTCTTCTACCCGAGCGGCGTGGTACACCACCGCGTCCCGAACAAACCGCACGCGTACCGAGATCGTATCTCCGCTTCAAAGGTGACCATCCGGAACACCCGGGCCCCGGACGCGGACCTGGCGCGATAACGCGGCTCAGCGGCGTGATTGTGCGATAGCCCCAGATACGACCGCGGCGAATAAGCCGCCTCGCGCACGCACATCCACGTCCGTTTTGGGTGCGCAGGCCGATAGATCCATAGCGAATCGTATCTGCCCTATCTCAGGCGGTATCGGCCCCGGGAGCTTGGGCAGGTCGCGCACGTCGTAGTACCGCAGCGTCGCGCGTGCTAGCTCCACATCAAAAGACTCGTTGAGGGCGTGGTGCAGCGAGTCGCCGAGCGTAGACGCCACTGCTTCGTGCGCCTTCATTTGGAGGCTGGGATAACCTACCAACCGCGTAACGAGGGTTTCAAGCATTGACTTGATCGTTAAACCCGTTGCGACAGGCGCTGTGAGGACGGATACTACAATCACGTCTGCGTCGGGCGGTGGAGATACCTGCTCCAGCGAAAAGCGATGTTTCCGCATTCCCGCGGCGCTCTTGATCTCAATCCGTTGCGCCCCTGAGTGGAAATCGTACCTGTCATTTGCATCCACGTGCCAACTATCAACGAGCACCGCTGGATCGCTCGCCTGGGCAAGAACGAATAGCTCCGACCAGAGCCCTTGCACCGTGCTGCGTAGCGGCCGGCCCGCCGCTCTAAACAGCGCGACCAAAGACCTAAAGGCGTCGGCGACGGCGCTAGCCGTCGGGTTCTGACCAAGCGATTGCGCCACTAGTGGAACAAGATCAAGGAAGTACTCTTGAAGAGTTCGCGCCTCCGGAGAGAGGACTGCGACAGAGAACGTTCGCTGTTCTGCCCTGCCACCGATCGAGACCAAGCACGCGGCTCCGTGGATCACGTTTAGTGCCTGCAGCCTGATCGGTGGGGGCGGAGACCCGTGCTCAGGTGCGGCTTCGACCAGCAGCGCAGCGGTTCCGAGGGACGATTTACCTAGTCGGTAACCGGGAAAACCCGGAACGGTCGTCGTCTCGAACCGCAGGGGTGAGCGATCGTCGCCGGGCCCCGCCGGTAAGTCCAATCGCTGCCAGAGTTCTGCGAGCTCGCTCACCGGTCTTGCGCCGGCTGATGCTGAATTAGCAAATCGTTCGCGATCCCCCCTGGAACGTAGACCGCGACCGTCGGCACATCCTTTCCTAGGACTTCGTCCTCTTCGCTCAACACGCGCAACATGTGAAACTGGATTGTCGGCATGTTCGCAGCGCGGATGTGACGATCTCCCAGATAAATCTTTCCAACGTCCGCTTTGGGCGCGCTCGGGGCCGCTCCCTGGTATAGGTTCTTGAGCTCACCTTTGTCATCCACCGTTCGGTCGCGACTCTTCCCTTTACTCATCCAGTAGACGCGACACAGTTGCTCCGGGTAGGCCCGCTGCAGTTCTGCAAGTAGCAGTGTAAGCACCGTGAGGCCACGCGAGTCATCAGCGCTGGCGAACTGCAACTGCAACACACAGTCTTCGAGAACTCTCACGAGCGGTATTTCCGCCATCAGGTGTCGCTGCGTGTCTGAGCGGCTTGGTGATCCGCGGTCTTCAACAAGCTCTTTCGCCCAACTCCTTTTGAAGCGTTCAATTCGTGCGCGATTAGCTTCAACCGTCTCTTGATTCACATACGGCGCGCGCGGTGTAAACCAGTCATCAATGATGCTCTTGGTGCGCTGATAGTTCAGTTCCAGCACTGATCGCCTCGTGGGCTGGAGGCCACTATCGAGAAAGAACATCCGCTTCCAGGTCGAGAGCGGCTCACCCGAATCTCGGTGCCGCTCAAGCCGTCCACGCATGTCCTCCTCGTGGCGCACGTATTTCCTATACGCGTCGATCGACTCGTCCTCCAGAAAGACTCGGCAGTAGCCGAAGTAACCTCGCTTGTACCCAAAAAAGCGGGCACGCTGCTGAACCGTGTCAGCGTTAGCAACGCCGAGTGTGCGCGGCATATAGGTCACCGTTAACCCCTCGACGGTGAATCCACGATCCATCGCCTGTCCGCCGACGAGAACATGCGAGTAGTTCGATTTCCAGTTGATCTTTGGTGTTGCGCCGGCGCGCGAATTGACCTCCACAATCGTCGTGTTCGCGATGATGTATTGCAGTAGACTGAAGAGTTCGTCCTTCGACGGCATTCCGCTCGCAGTCGACGCGATGTCGCGGTACGCTCCTTCGAATTCCTCGAGAAGGATGCGCCGGTCGTCCGAGTAATGGCCGTTCGGCTGAAGGATCCTCGCCCACAACGACTGGATATTGCGTACCCAGCCATAGTACTCGCTGTGTCCCTGTCGTTGCTGCGAAGGGTGCACCAGCATCGACCGGTTGCCCTTGCCTTTGTCAGCTATGAATCCCGCCGCTGCACCGACAAAAAACAACTGGAGAGCGGCCACAAGGCTCGTCGGGATCTCCTCGCCGGCGTCCGGGTCACCAGGAAGATCGGTACCGGGGATTTCTCGCACTGCTTGTGAACCGGACCGTAGAAAAAAATCGCGGCCGCCAACGTAGTCCGTTCCAGGCGTCAATACCTCTACAAAGGTTGGCGACAGAGAGTCGATGATGTTCAGCAGTAGTGGCGCTTGGGGAGTGGCGGTGTACTGCAAATAGGTATGCTGCGGCAACTTTGCCCTTAGCGCCTTGATTTTTGCGTACGTCCTGCTCTCGTCTTGCTTCCGAATAGCAGCATTCAGGCTCGCCTGATCCGCCTCATCGTCGATTATAAGTGCAGGTACACCGCCGAGGTCAATGCCATTCAATAAGGCCGTTACGCGCTCGAGATGCTGATGATGCTTCATGACGACGATCAGAGCCGTGCGTCGCATTGAGGCAAATGGCAACGAGCCACTGGACTTCCATGTGTCGAGCAACGCTCGCAACTGCTCTCTCGTGCCGGCCTGTGCGGCTTTGGTCAGTCGCTGGCTTTCGAACAGTAACCAGCCGCGATTTCCAGCGGAGATCCCAAGGTCATTCGCCAGACGGTCTGTCGACTGCGCCAGAAGCGAGGTCGATACACCGGCCAGCACGACCACAATGCGAAACCCGTTATCACGGGCCAGTGCAGCAACAGTGGTGAACGACATTGTCTTTCCGCTTTGCACGTAGCCAACAGCCAAGCCAGTTGATGTCTTGCCCTTTGCAGTCGGCGCTATGCATCGCCCGAGGATTGACAGGGCTTCTTGCGTCACGCGCCCAGCGCTCTCACCGCTTAGGCCAAGGCGGGCCATCAATTCGAGCGTTTCCTCCCCCACCGAGGGCTGCCATCGGTCGTCCCTCGCGCCGCTCGTGGCAGTGACCACCTCCACCAACTCTTTGACTTGATCGTTCATAGTCGTCATTTATGGGCAAGCGCTTCCCGGAGCAACTCATTGAAGTGGACGCGCACGGTACCGGCCTTCTTCACGCCGATCTCCCGGGCAGTTGTTTCGGCCAACCCGAGTGCTGCGGCGATACGCATCAATGGCTCAAGCGCAACCGCATCAACACCGGCGAAGCGCTGCGTGAATGGGTGCATCACTGAGAGCCGGACGCCGAGACGACGACGCCCCCGTTCGGGATTGGCGGTTATGACTTCAAGCCAATCCCCCATTGACTCTTCATACGAAGCTTCGAGAACGATCTCCCAACATGTGCCGTGCCGCTCGATCTCGATCACGCGCTTCTCGAGGTCCTTTGGTTGGACGCGCGTGAATGTGTCGGGCGGATGATCCTCAGGCTCGAGGACTTCGAGGTCGTCAAGCGTGTCACCGGCGCGTTCCTCGAGAGCCAACGCCGTGCGCTCGACAACCACCGCTGCTGCCTTCTTCGCCTCTTCTTTCGTCGGCTTCGCACGATAGCCCGATGCCTGCTGCAAGAGGGGCAGCCTTTCAGCATCGAGCTGATCCTTCAGCTTCTCTAGAAACTCCTCCTCGTATTCATCCCATCGAAAGCCGTCCTTAGTATGGCTCACTTCGAAGCCCTGCAGATGCAGCTCACCGAACAGTCGCTGATAGACATAGCTGTTGGAACGGCCGAAAATCGCCTCCGGCCGATACCCCTGGTCGGCTGTTCCTTGAATTGCACGCTTCCTGCGAAAGAGAGCGAATCCTGAATCGATCGTGCTGCCTTTCTCGCGCAATGCCGCAAAACCGGTGACTTTGCGACGGCCGCCGAGATCAATATCGATCTCACTCTTCCACTCCACCGCTCGACCCTTCGCGTTCTTATAGTAGGGTGCAGTGAGCACGCCGGGCAACTCATGGTGCAGAGGTTCGTTGTTGACAAGCAATTGCATCACACCTTCTCTCAAGAAGATGCGATACATACTGGCGAGGTGATCGCGAATTTTTCCCAGCGTCCGCTTTTGCGGAAGCTTGTAAACTTGGGCGAGCACAATTTCAGTGAAGTGTGATTCCGGCCGCGCCCTTATCGCAGTGATATCCAACTCCTCAATGGAATCGCGAACAATCGTTTGAATGTCGAAAGTAACGGTCCGCTCGACGCTCTCTCCAAGAGCCGAGGTGCGCACTGACCATACCGGCGCGAACCAACATGCAGCGCTCTTCATCCCCATGCCGAACTCACTCAGTCCCGTACGATCCGGTGGCACTTCCGCGGCACGAAACGCTCTAGAGTAGTCAGCCTTATGGATGCCCGCCGCATTGTCTCGCACCACAATTCTTCCGTCGTCCGCAGGATCGATGTTGATCCACACCTTGAGACACGAGTCACGTCCGTCCACTCTCGCAAGTTCCTTGCGGTAGGTGAGGTAACTCTGAACAGCGTTGTCTACGAATTCTGCGAGCGCATACCACGGCTGGTAGTTTAGGTGCCGCAACACCGACAGCACATTCACTGGCGGGCGGATATTTACGCGGTCGCGCGCTGACGCCACTATTCTGCTCCTGGATATTTGATTGACTACTCCTGCGTGGGCCTTCGCAGCGAGCCTTTCCCGCAAGCGCGGCGATACTGCACTACGGCGTTGTAACAATGACGAGGCAATGGCGTACACCAAGTCGGCGTTCACTGCGTTGCCTAGAGCGCGAAACGCGCTCTCGCTCCTGTCGGGAAGGACGCTCAGGCAACCGAGGCCCTGAATCCGTGCGCATTCTCGAGCGGTCATGTATCGGCGTTGCCATGCAATAACCGGAATCTGCGTTGTGTTAATTGCGACCAGCGTTGGGGCACTGCTCGGGTGCCGCACTCGAATGCCGGACGCCCTGAATTGAACAAGATTGTTCCATATCACTCGTTCACCGGTCTTACAGTTCCATTCAAGCTTCTGATGGCTAGGCAGCAAATGGGACACCCTGTTGACCCATGGATCGATCCAATGCTTGTGCCGAGCGTAAAGGGTTCTGTTCTGGCTGATGAATCGCTGCTTCCAACTGGGGAACTCACGCTCGTGTCCGCGCGCATAAGGGGGGATCGCCTTCCATATATCATCGCCCTCTAAACCGCGCAAAGAACGACCGTGGCTTCCGCGATAGTCCGACAAGACGTTTATGCCTACGGACCACGGCGTTCCAGCCTGATAGGGATAGGACGCGTTGAACTCCGCGCTCCAAATTGGGAAGCTCGGCAGGGCTTCGTCGCGCGGATACCGGTCCAGGAAATCTTGCCACGCATCTAAAGCCCGAATCTTTTGCTCTGGCAGTGGCATCGCCTCGCTAGGTGCCGCGTCAAGGAATTCCTTGATGTCTGTCCTTGGCCCGCTGTGGACTGGCCAGTGCACAGCGGGTACTCCTTCGCGGACGCCTACAATAAATACGCGAGCTCGGGCGTGTGGAATGCCAACGTCGCTAGGTGATCGAAAAGCGTAGTCAATCGAATAGCCGAGCGAACGCAACTCGCCAATGATCGATCGCCACGTCTGCCCGTCGTCGTGCTTCGCAAGATTGTAGACGTTTTCGAGTATCAGATATTGCGGCTTGCGTGCTCGCAAAACACGAGCGATTTCTCCAAACAAGTCACCAGAGGTAGGGCAATCAAAGCCCAACTGATTGCCAGCCTTAGAAAAGGGCTGACAGGGAAAACCCGCACATAGAATGTCGTGTTCCGGTATGTCACGCGCGCGCACCGTGCGAATGTCCCCTGCCGGTTCTATTCCAAAGTTGTCGGAATACACCCGTCTTAAATCGTCGTCGATCTCGCTTGCAAATACGCACTCGTGGCCGAGACGAGCGAGAGCAACGTGAAACCCACCCAGCCCGGCGAATAGATCAACGAATTTCATTGATCAGAGTTGCGTGACGGACCTGACGCGGAAGCTGTACGGCCGTCGTCAAGTAGCGCCCGTAGTTGATGCAGCGCCGATGGTGCCAGGCGGAGCGACTGGCTTTTCTTGCCGGGAATAGCACGGCCGTCTGAACCGTAAGTGTCGATCTGGAGATATCGACCGTCTGGCTCCTGGATCCAGGTGAATGTCGCGAAGGTTTCGGTGTGCTTCTGCTTCGCCTCGAGATCTCTGCGTTCAAACGCGCGCACGATAGCCATGTCGGTCTTGTATGCCGGCGTCAAGAGCTCGGCCGTAGGGGTGGGGCATGCGGGCTAGTCTCGCAGAAAGGCGTCCAATCGCGGCAGCGGCCCGGTATTGAGAAGGAGCCGGGTGATTGACGCCGCGACGTGCTTACGCACTTGCGGCCGGCGGCTTCCGGGATTCGCCATTGGATGAACGCGCGATATCTGCGGGATCGGTAAGGGGGGCACCGCGGGATTCGACCATCGCGCGGTTGTAACGCTTCGTACAAGTTAGGCGGGTGCCAATATTCTATGCCGCGAGGCGAAGATCAAGACACATCTTCTGCTAGGCTCACCGTGGCAGTCGTCCGTGAAGTCGGGTGGCCCCTCCTATCGGACGCGGTGCAAGATCATTCAGTCATTTCTTAAGACTACTTAAGAAACCCTGATCGGCGCCCGCCAGAATGGCCAAGGGGAGGCCAAGAGTACGGCCGGGCGGTCCGCTGCGACGCGTAGCGTCGGAAGAAGAGACCGACAACGCACGGCCATTGCGGCTGAATTCGCGCTTCGGCACAGCATGAGGCGGCAACGCAGGCCGGGGGATCTCGGCTGGCCATTGGCCGGAACGGTGCTGCGACAAAAAGGGCGCCCTCACTCGAGGGCGCCCCTTTCGTATTCCTCTAACGACCTACTCCTCCGGAATCGCCGACAGATCCACCGGGGGATACCCCATGTCGTGCTCCGACTCCATCGGAATGATCTTCGACGGCGTCTCCGGACGCGGCGGCTGATCCTCCGGAATGTTCGTCACCCCGAGCACGATCCGCCGGTGAATCGGATCGACCTCGTCGACCCGCATGTCCAGCTTCATCGTCTCGTAAACGACATCCGCCGGCGAATTCACCGCCTTCGCCGTCGGCGACAACTTCGACAGCGGCACGAAGCCCTCGATGTCGTTGCCGATGTCCACCACCACGCCCTTGTCCATCAGACGCACCACCGTGCCCTGCAGCTCCGTGCCCACCGGATAGTTCTCGCCGATCCGCAGCCACGGATCCTCCTCCGCCTGCTTCAGGCCGAGGCTGATGCGCTTGTTCTCGCTGTCGATGTTCAGGATCACCACGTCGACCGCGTCGCCCTTCTTCACCACTTCCGACGGATGCTGCACGCGCTTCGTCCAGCTCATGTCGGAGATGTGAATCAGACCGTCGATCCCCGGCTCGATCTCCACGAACGCGCCGAAGCTCGTCAGGTTCCGCACCTTGCCGTTGATCCGCGTGCCCACCGGATACTTCAGCGGCAACACCATCCACGGATCCTGCTCCGTCTGCTTCATGCCGAGCGAGATCTTCTCCTCGTTCGGATCGACCTTGAGCACCACCGCCTCGATGGTCTCGCCGATCGACACGAGCTTGCTCGGATGACGGACGTTGCGGGTCCAGCTCATCTCGCTGATGTGCACCAGGCCTTCGATGCCCGGCTCGAGCTCGATGAACGCGCCGTAGTTCGTGATGCTCACGACCTTGCCCGTGACGCGCGTGCCGACCGGGTACTTCTCGGCGACGTCCTTCCACGGGTAGCTCTGGAGCTGCTTGAGGCCGAGGCTGATGCGCTCGCGCGTCCAGTCGATGTCCAGCACCTTGACCTCGAGCTCCTGGCCGATCTGAACCAGCTCGCTCGGGTGGGAGATGCGGCCCCACGACATGTCCGTGATGTGGAGCAGGCCGTCGACGCCGCCGAGATCGATGAACGCACCGAAGTCGGTGATGTTCTTGACGACGCCCTTCCGCACCTGGTCCTTCTCCAGCTCCTTCATCAACTTCTCGCGCTTGCCGGCCCGCTCGTTCTCCAGGATCACGCGGCGCGAGACGACGATGTTGCGACGGCGCTTGTTGAGCTTGATGATCTTGAATTCGAACTTCTGGCCGAGCAGCTCGTCGATGTTCGGCACGCGCCGGAGCGCGATCTGGGAGCCGGGGAGGAACGCATCCACGCCCATGAGGTCCACCACCACGCCGCCCTTGATCTTCTTGACCAGGGTGCCTTCGACCGGCTGATCGTTCTCGTACGCGAGGCGGATCTTCTCCCACACGCGCATGAAGTCGGCTTTCTTCTTCGAAAGGACGACGGAGCCTTCCTGATCCTCGAGGTGCTCGAGCAGGACTTCGACTTCATCACCCGGCTTGAGGTCCGGATGGTCCTTGAACTCTTCGAGGGGAACGCTGCCTTCCGATTTGAAGCCGATGTCGAGGACGACCATGTTGTCGCGGATCTCGAGCACCTTGCTCTTGACGATCTCGCCCTCGTCGATGGACGCGAGCGTGCCGTTGTAGAGCTCCATCATCTTCTCATATTCAGAAGATGAGTACTCGTCTTCGTCGTAGAGCTCCGGACGGCGGTTGGCAAGCGGTCGGAGCTGGGCGCGCTGCGCGTCGCGCTTCTCGCGGTCAGTCACGGCCGTGCCGGTTGACGTGGGCGTTGGGGTTTCGAGCGTTGGCATGCGAAGGATGTGATCTCCTGATCGATTCGCGGAGGTTTTCGGCTCGCCGCGACGAGGCTAGTGGAAGTCCTGCCTGGAAACATGGGCCCGACAGACGACAACGGCGCGAGGACGAAAGGCCAATGCGGGCCGGGGAAAATTCCCTGGCCACGGAAGCCCTTCGCCGCCGCTGCGTCGCGCCGACGGATTTCGTAAGCCCACTAAGATATGAGGCGCGTCAAGTTCAGGCAAGACTGGGGGTTAGCCTTGGCTCCGGAGTTGGCAACAAGGGCTTGGAGTGAGGAGTCGGGAACAGGGAGGTGGGATACCTCGCCGTCGAAAGGGTCTGTCCCGGCGGCCGAGGAACGGCGGCGGAGAAGCGGCCCCGTGCATTGGCCGCGGGAACGGTCGCTCTCCCACCTCCCTGCCCCGCACCCCCGACACTCAACGGGCCGCTCTCGCCAGCGCCACGATCCTCTCAACCTGTTCTTCCTGCGTGAGATACGTCGTGTCGATCAACACCGCGTCGGTCGCCTGCACCGTCTGCGTCGCGTCCTTCGCGTCCCGCTTGACGATGAGCTCGGTTTCGACCGCAATCTCCGCATCCACCGGATGCCGCCCCAGCCGCTGGATCAGCCGCCGCCGAGCTCGCTCCCACGGGTCCGCAATCAGAAACACCTTCAACTCGGCGTCCGGAAAAACCGCCGTCCCCATGTCCCGCCCGTCGCACACGACGTCCCGCGACCGCGCGGCCTCGCGCACGCGCTCGTTCACCCAGGCCCGCGCGGCGGGCATGGTCGCCACCCGCGAGACGTTCTGAGTCACGGCGGTCCCGCGAAGTAGGGCATCGTCCGCCTCGCCGGCGATCAGCGGCACGAAGGTCCCGTCCGCCGGCGCGAAGGTGATCTGGTCACCAGCCGCGACCACGGCCTCCTCGGTCCACCGCTCGGGGTCGGGCTCGCGCGCGAGCTGCGCCGCGGTCAGCGCCCGATAGAGCGACCCGGAGTCGACGTGAAAGAACCCGAGCCGGCGCGCGACCCACTGCGCGGTAGAGGACTTGCCCGACGCAGCCGGGCCGTCGATCGCGATGACCATAGACGGCGAAAGCTAGACGCGCCCGACGGGCGGCGGGAGAGCGCGGACCAGCCCGCGACGAGCCGAGACGAGGCGCGTGCGCGACGAGCCGCGGCGCCCAAGAACGCGCCCGCAACGAAGCGATCGGCTGCCGTCCGTCACGCCCGGACCGCCCGCAGAAAAACTCGCCCGAAGCTCGCCGTACGCCGTCGCTCGACCGCGTAGCGATAATGTCATTTTAAAAGACAAATGCGATTTCGTGGTTTCCCCCCAGCCCCCTGCCCTGCCCCGCTACTCGCTAATGTCAGCGTTCCCCTGACCTCGTGCGTCAGATTCTTTGCAGCCCCGACGATCGCTCATCCGACGCGCGCGATTGTCCGAAACCGTATTTGACGGACTCGCCCCCGCCCCCGCCCCCGCCACGGAGAACGATGCCCCAGACCCGGGACTGGCAGAACATCGGCCGCAAGCTCCCCCTGCTTGTCACGGTCCTCCTCCTCATCGCCGTCTCCGCCATCTCCTGGACGGCCTACTACGCAATGAAGCGCGCGACGATCGCCGGCGCGCGCGAACACCTCGCGAGTGTCGCCCGGCAGGTCGCCTCCGCGCTCGGCGAAGCCGACACGCGCCTCCGGCGCGAAGGCTCACCGCTCGGCCGCGATTCCGCGATCGTCGCGGCGCTCTCGTCGAACAACGCGGCGGCGCTCGCGGCGGCGAAGGCGCGGCTCGAGGCCCGCATCGGCACGAACTCGGTCGTCGGCGCGGAACTCTGGAAGCTCGACGGAACGCTGCTCCTCGCCGCCGGAACGCCGGTCCCCGCGCCCGCGCGACTCACGCCGTTCGAGTTCATCGTCAACCCGCTGCTCGTCTTCCACGACTCGGTCATGACCGACGCCCGCATTCCGGTGCTCGGTCCCCGAGGCGACACGCTCGGCATTCTCCGCGAGGTCGCGCGGCCGGCGTCGGCGCAGGGGAAGCAATTGCTCACCGGGTTGATCGGGGGGAACGCCCTCTTCCGCATCGGCAACCGCGACGGCAGCGTGTGGACGGACCTCGATCAGGTAGTCGAAGGGCCCGACCTCACCGACGCGAGCGACGGCACCGTCAACTCGATGAGCGGCGGCGAACGCTGGATCGGCGCGCTCGCACCGGTGGCGCGCACGGCGTGGGTCGTGTGGGTGGCGCAGCCGGCCGACGACATCCTCGCGCAGGCGCACGGCTTCCTCGTCATCATCGCGCTCGTCGCGGCCGCGGTGGTGCTCCTCGGCACCCTGGGCGCGACGATTCTGAGCCGCCACATCATCGCGCCTCTGTCCGGGGTCACGCAGGCCGCGGAGGCGATCGCCGGCGGCGACTACTCGATCCGCGTGAAGCCGGTGCGCCGCGACGAGGTCGGCCGCCTCGCCGAGGCGTTCAGCACGATGGCGGGGGCGATCGAGCGCGCGTCGATGGATCTCGAGAACCAGCAGGTCGAGCTCGAGGCGCAGCAGACGGAGTTGCAGGAAGCCAACGAGGAGCTGCGCCGGAGCGTCGCCGTCGCGACGCGCGCCCGCGAGGCCGCCGAGCGCTCGCGGGGACGCGCCGCCGCCATTCTATCCGGCGCGCTCGATGCGATCATCACGGTCGACGAGCGCGACGAGATCCTCGAGTTCAATCCGGCCGCCGCGAAGCTGTTCGGCCGCACGGCGCAGGAGGCATCGGGGCGCCCGATCGCCGATCTCATTCAGGATCCGGGCGGCGACGCGCCAGCCGCGAGCGCGCGCTTTCCGCGCCCCTCGGGCGAGGTGCGCGGCCAGCGGGTCGAATCGCAGGGCATTCGCCCCGACGGCACGACCTTCCCGATCGAGGTGTCGGTCAGCCGCATCCCGCTCGACGACGCGGCGTTTTACACTTATTTCATTCGCGATCTCTCGGAGCGCAAGCAGCTCCAGGCGCAGCTTCAGCAGGCGCAGAAGATGGAGGCGATCGGCCGGCTCGCCGGCGGTGTCGCCCACGACTTCAACAACATGCTCACCGTCATGATCAGCTACACCGATCTGGTGCTGAGCAACCGCGAGATCGCCGCCGAGATCCGCACGGATCTGACGCAGGTGCGCTCCGCCGCCGATCGCGCGGCGGGGCTCACGCGGCAGCTCCTCGCGTTCAGCCGCAAGCAGGTCCTTCGCCCGACGGTGATCGACGTGAACGAGGTCGTCGGCGGAGTGATCACGATGCTCGCGCGGGTCATGCCCGAGAACATCCGCCTCTCGACCACGCTCGGCACGTCGCTCGAGTCGGTGTTCGTCGATCGCGGGCAGCTCGAGCAGGTGCTGATGAACCTCGCGGTGAACGCGCGCGACGCGATGCCGGGCGGCGGATCGCTCACGATCGAGACGGCCAACGCGACGCTCGACGAGTCGTACGCCGGCCTGCACGGCGCGAGGAAGGGCCAGCACGTCGTGCTGTCGGTGCGCGACACGGGCGTCGGCATGGACGCGGCGACGAAGGAGCGCATCTTCGAGCCGTTCTTCACCACCAAACCGGTCGGCCAGGGCACGGGGCTCGGTCTCGCGACGGTCTACGGCATCGTCGAGCAGTCGGGCGGCAGCATCTACGTGTACAGCGAGCCGGGGCTCGGCACGATCTTCAAGGTCTACTTCCCCGCGCACGGCAGCACGGCGGCACCGGCCGACGCGTCGCAGGCGGTGCCCTCGTCGACGGGACCGCTGCGCGTGCTCGTGGTCGAGGACGATCCCGCGGTGCGCGACGCGACCTCCGTCGTGCTGCGGTCGCTCGGCCACACGGTCATCCAGGCGCCCGACGTCGCGGCGGGGCTTACCACGGTGCGCGCCGGCGCCGAGCGGATCGACGTCGTGCTGACCGACGCCGTGATGCCCGGGCAGAGTGGGCTCGACCTCGCGCGCATCCTTCTCGCCGAGCGCCCCGATCTGCCGGTCATTCTCATGTCGGGCTACGCCGAGGAGACGATCAACTACGACGCGGCGAAGACGGCGGGCATGGTGTTCATCGAGAAGCCGTTCACGTCGGCGGTGATCGCGCGCGCGCTCGCCGAGGTGCGATCGTCCGCGCAGATCGGGGGGAGCGTCGCATGACGGGACTGGCCGAAACACCCATCGCTCCGGGCGCTCGCATCCTGTGCGTCGACGACGATCCGGCGATCGGCGGGCTCCTCGCCCGCGTGCTCGGCGGGCGATACGAGGTCGTGACGGCGAACTCCCCCGCGGCCGCGCTGGGGACGCTCGCGACGAGCGCGCCGTTCGCCGTGGTGGTCTCGGACTATCGCATGCCGGGCTCGGACGGCGTGACGCTGCTCGGCCAGGTCCGCGAGCTGTCGCCCGACACGGTGAGGATTCTGCTCACCGGCAACGGCGATCTCGACATCGCGATGGACGCGGTGAACCTCGGCCAGGTCTTTCGCTTTCTCGCCAAGCCCTGCACGCCCGACATTCTGCGGTCGGCGGTGGCGGCGGCGGTCGAGCAGCACCGGCTCGTGACGGCCGAGCGCGTGCTGCTCGAGCAGACGCTGCGCGGCAGCGTGAAGGCGCTGACCGACGTGATCGCCCTCGCGCAGCCGAGCGCGTTCGGCCGCGCCACGCGGGTGCGCCGGCACGCGACGGAGCTCGCCGAACGAGTGGGCGTGCGCGATCGCTGGCCGATCGAGATCGCGGCGATGCTGTCGCAGGTCGGGGCGGGCACGCTGCAGCCGGTGACGCTGGAGCGCTACCACGCCGGCGAGCCGCTCACCGAGGCCGAGCAGGCGGCGATCGCCTCCCTGCCCGCGACGGCGGAGCGGCTGATCGCCGACATTCCGCGCCTCGAGGCGGTGCGCGAGATCCTGCGCTTCCAGGACACGCCGTACGAGGACACGCAGGATCGTGGATCGGAGCTCAGCTTCGGTGGCGAGCGCATTCCGATCGGCTCACGCATTCTGAAGATCGCGCTCGACTTCGACCTGCTCGAGCTGCGCGGGCTGTCGTCAGCCGACGCGCTGGAGACGATGCGTCTGCGCGCCGGCTGCTACGACCCCAGGCTGCTGGGCGAGTTCGGCACGCAGCGGATGGGCAACACGGCCGAGACGGCGGCGGCCGCGCTGCTCGACATGCGGCTGGCGCAGGTGCGGCTCGGGATGGTGTTCGCGACCGACGTCCGCGCGGAGAGCGGCGTGCTGCTCATCGCGCGCGGCCAGGAGGTCGGCGTGAGCCTCGTCGACCGGATCCGCCACCAGTGGGACGAATTCGCGTCGCGGTGCGTGGTGTCGATGCTCGTGCCGAACGGCTGATCAGACCGCAGCGGTCACCCGCTCGAGGTCCGACCAGAAACCGGGGTACGACACCTCGACGCACGACGGATCGTCGACCTCGATCGCGTTCCCCTCGGCGGCGCCGAGGATTCCGAACGCCATCGCGAGCCGATGGTCGGCGTGGGTGAGGATGCGGCCGCGCAGCGGACGATCCGATCCGCGGATCACCATGCCGTCCTGCAGTTCCTCCGCGTCGGCACCGATGGCGCGCAGGTTGTCGACCACGGCGGTGATGCGATCGCTCTCCTTCACGCGGAGCTCGTTCGCGCCGGTGATGCGCGTCTCGCCCTCGGCGCGCGTCGCGAGACAGGCGAGCAGCGGAAGCTCGTCGACCATCGCGGGCACGTCCTCGCGCGTGACGACGGCGGCGCGCAGCGCGCGCGGCGCGACGATCACGTCGGCCACGGGCTCGCCGCCCTCGACGCGCTGATTCTCCTCGTCGACGCGCGCGCCCATCGCCCGCAGCGTGCGGAAGAAGCCGGTCCGCGTGTCGTTCATGCACACGCCCTCGAGGCGCAGCTCTCCGCCCCGCGCGATCGCCGCGAGACCGGCGAAGAACGCCGCCGACGACGGGTCGCCGGGCACCCGGGTGTCGAGCGGCGTGAGCGGGCTGTTCGCGTCGAGCGTGACGGTGCTTCCGTCGACGGAGAGCGTCGCGCCGCGGGCGGCGAGCATGCGCTCGGTGTGGTCGCGCGTGCGCTCGGGCTCGATCACGCGCGCGCGCACGCCGCTCGCGAGCGCGGCGAGCAGAATCGCGCTCTTCACCTGTGCGCTCGCGACCTCGCTCGTCCACTCGATGTCGTGGAGCGAGCCGCCGTGCACTGTCATCGGCAGACCGCCGTGGGCCGGCAGATCGAAGCGCGCGCCCATCGCCTCGAGCGGTCTGGCGACGCGCCGCATGGGACGGCGGCTGAGGCTCGCGTCGCCGACGAACGTCGCGGCGATCGGCAGCGCGGCGACGACGCCGGCCATGAGGCGCGTGGTCGTGCCGCTGTTGCCCGCGTCCAGCTGCGCGAGCGGCTGGCGCAGGCCGCGACGGCCGGTGCCGCGCACGACGAAGTCCGCGCCGATCGGCGGCACGTCGACGCCGAGCGCGCGCAGCACGCCCGCGGTGGATTTCACGTCGGCCGATTCGAGAATGCTCGTGACGCGCGAGTCACCCTCGGCGAGGGCGCCGAGGATGAGCGAGCGGTGCGAGATGGACTTGTCGCCGGGGACGCGGAGCGATCCGCCGACCTTCATCGTGCCGCCCGAGCGGTCATCGCAGCCACGCTTCGAGCGTCGTCGCGAGATCGGTCTTCTCGTCGCGGTACTTCACGATCACCGGCGCCTGGATGCCGAGCTGCTGCTCGGCGCCCCAGCCGCTCTTCACCGCCCTGCTCCCCGGCACGACGACCGCGCCCTCGGGGATCTCGAGCGGCTGGTCGGCGGAGCCCTTGTAGATCGTCTCGCGGACGAGGTCGAACACGGGAGTGCCGCGCGTGAGAATGACCCCAGCGGCGAGCACGGCCTTCGAGCGCACGATCGTGCCCTCGTACACGCCGCAGCCGCCGCCGACCATCACGTCGTCCTCGATCACCACGGGCGACGCGTTGATCGGCTCGAGCACGCCGCCGAGCTGCGCGGCCGCGCTCAGGTGCACGCGCTTGCCGACCTGCGCGCACGAGCCCACGAGCGCGTGGGAGTCGACCATCGTGCCGGCGTCGACGTACGCGCCGACGTTGATGTAGGCGGGCGGCATGCACACCACGCCCGCGGCGACGTACGCGCCGCGCCGCACCGACGTGCCGCCGGGGACGATGCGAATGTTCTCATCGGCGGTGAAGCGGCGCGCGGGATACGTGTGCTTGTCGACGAACGACAGATCGGAGCCCGACGCGACGAGGTGCCCGGCGCGGAAGCCGAGCAGGATGCCGCGCTTGACCCACGGAACCGCGCGCCACGTGCCGTCCTCGCCGCGCTCGGCCGAGCGGATCTCGCCGCGCTCGAGCGCCGCGAGCAGGTCGGCGATGAGCGACTCCACGTCGCCCGGGAGAGGCTGTCCGGCCGGCGTCGACGCATACTGCTCGATCCGGGCGGAGAGGTCGTTCGCGCTCACGACAGCGCTCCCGCGGTCCGCAGGGCCGACCGCATCGTCTCCACGTTGCTGTCGAGCAGCGGCACGAGCGGCAGGCGCGCGCGGCCGTCGATCCTGCCCATCATCGCCATCCCCGCCTTGATCGGAATCGGATTCGACTCGATGAACGCGGCGCGCATGAGCGGCAGGAGCTGATGGTGCAGCTCGCGCGCGTTCTGCGTGTCGTCCTTCGCCATCAGCTCGCACAGCGTCGCCATCGCGCGCGGCACGGCGTTCGAGATGACGGAGATCAGTCCGTCGCCGCCGAGCGCCATCACGGGGAGCGTGAGCTCGTCGTCGCCCGACAGCACCGAGAACGACTCGTCGCAGCCGGCGATGATGTCGGTGATCTGCGCGAGGTTGCCCGACGCCTCCTTCACCGCCGCGATGCCGCGCATCTTCGACAGTTGGAGCGTGGTCTTCGCCTCGATGTTGCTGCCCGTGCGCCCCGGCACGTTGTAGACGACCACCGGCAGGTCGACCGCCTCGGTGATCGCGCGGTAATGCTCGACGATGCCGCGCTGCGGCGGCTTGTTGTACATCGGCGAGGTGTGGAGCAGATGCGTGGCGCCGAGGTCGCGCATCATCTTCGACAGCTCGACCGCCTTCGCGGTGTCGTTGCTCGCCGCGCCCGCGACCACCGGGACGCGCCCCTTCGTCTGCTCGACGACGATCTGGACGACGCGCTTCTGCTCGTCGACCGTCATCGTCGCGGCCTCGCCGGTGCTGCCGCACGGCACGAGGAAGTGAATCCCCTCGTCGATCTGCCAGTCGACCAGCGACCGCAGCGCGCCCTCGTCGACCGCACCGGTCGCGGTGAACGGCGTCACGAGCGCGGTGCCGCAGCCGTGCAACTGCTTCTCCACCTTCCAGCCGCCCGGCTTCTGGCCCATTGCGGCAAGCTTGCTCCGTCGCGTCATACGGTGCTGTCTCCGAGTACGTCCTTCATGGTGAACACGCCCTGCTTGCCGACGAGCCATCCCGCGGCCACGAGCGCGCCCTCGGCGAAGACGCGGCGGTCGCGCGCGATGTGCTCGAGATGGATCGTCTCGAACGGCGCGTCGAAGATGAACTCGTGCGTCCCGGGCACGGAGCCGGTGCGCACGCTGGTGATCGGAATGTCGCGCCCCCATCCAGCCGCCGCGGCCTTCTCGAGCGTATTCGCGGTGCCGGACGGCGCGTCCTTCTTCGCCGAGTGGTGCGTCTCGACGATCGCCGCCTCGAAGCCCGGTGCCCGGGACAACAGCCGCGCCGCCTGCGCCACGATCTGCTCGAAGATGTTCACCCCGAGCGAGAAGTTGGTCGCGGTGAGCAGCGCGCCGCGCCTGGCGAGCACCGCCTGCTTCACCTCGTCGAAGTGGTCGTACCAGCCGGTCGTGCCGACGACCACGGGGTAGTCCGCCGCGACGATCGCCTTGATGTTCGACGGGGCGGCGGCGGGCACGGTGAATTCCACGACGACGTCGGCGTTGCACAGCGCGTCGCGCGTGATGCCGGCGCGCATCTCCGGCTCGTCGAGCCGCGCGACGACCTCCCACCCGCGCGACGGCGCGAGCTCGGCGATCGCGTGGCCCATCTTCCCCATCCCGACGATGGCGAGGCGTTTCGTCATGACGCGCTCCGGTCGAAGAAGGCGGCGTGCAGGCGCTGCATCGCCGGCTTCACCTGCTCGTCGTCCACGACGAGCGTGAGATTGATGCCCGTCGCGCTGAGCGACAGCATGTGCACCCGCACCCCGCCGATCGCGCCGAGCGCGCAGGCCATCGCGTCGCCCCCCTCGGCGATCGCGCCGCCGACGATCGCCACGATGCCGCGATTCCGCTCGACCGACACGTCGCCGAGCGCGCGCAGGTCGGAGACGATCGCCTCGAGCCGCGACGCGTCGTCGACCGTCAGCGACACCGACACCTCCGACGTCGCCACGACGTCGACCGACGTGCGATGCCGCTCGAAGATCTCGAACAACGACCGCAGGAAGCCCTCGGTGAGCAGCATCCGCGGCGAGCCGACCTTCACCAGCGACACGGCGTTCTTGCCCGCGATCGCGCTTACCGCGCGCTTCGGCGCCTCGAAGGTGATCTTCGTCCCCTTCCCCTCCGGCCGGCGCGAGTTCAGCACGAACACCGGAATCCCGAGCCGCACGGCGGGCGCGATCGTGTTCGGGTGCAGCACCTTCGCGCCGAACGACGCCAGCTCGCTCGCCTCGTCGAACGCGATCTGGTCAATCAGCCTGGCGTTCGGCACGACGCGCGGGTCCGCGGTGAGCATCCCGTCCACGTCGGTCCAGATCTCGATCGCCTCGGCCTGCACCGCCGCGCCGAACAGTGACGCGCTGAAGTCGCTGCCGCCGCGGCCGAGGGTCGTCGTGATCCCCGTGCCCCTGGTCGAGCCGATGAAGCCGCCCATCACCGGAATCTTCTTCTCGCGCACGAGCGGCACGACGTGCATGCGGCACGCCTCGGCGATCGCGTCGTGCTGCGGCTCGGCCTTGCCGAAGGTGGCGTCGGTGATCATCACCTCGCAGGCGTCGACGTGCACGGCCGGCAGCCCCTGCCGTGCGAACGCCGCCACGCAGATGATCGACGACATCCGCTCGCCGTACGCGCAGATCGCGTCGAGGCTGCGCGCCGTGAGGTCGCCCAGCGTCGCGAGCGCTTCGGCGAGGTGCGCGAGCTCGTCGATCATCGCGCTCAGCTCCGCGCACACCTCGGCGCAGTTCTCGCCCTCGCCGAGCAGCGCTTCGGCCTGCTGGAGATGCCGCTCGCGCAGCCCTTCGATCGCCCGCAGCGCGCCGATGAGATGCCCCTTCGACGCCTGCTCGGCGATGCCGATCAGCGCGTTGGTGACGCCCGCGAGCGCGGAGACGACCACGATCGGACCCTGGTCGGCGCGTGTGGCGACGATCCGGCCGGTGCGCGCGATGGCTTCCGCGTCGCCGACGGACGTGCCGCCGAACTTGAGGACGATCACGGCGCGCCGAGCAGGCCGCGCTGAACCATCAGCTCGGCGTTCAACACCGATGCGCCCGCGGCGCCGCGGACGATGTTGTGACCCATCGCGACGAGCTTCACGTCGAAGATCGGATCCTGGCGCACGCGGCCCACCACGACCGACATCCCGCCGCCGGAATCCACCTGCCGGCGCGGCTGCGGATGATCCGGCTGGTCGCTCACGATGATCGGCAGCGCCGGCGACGTCGGCAGCCCGCGCGCGCACTCGTGGCCGCGCCACTCCCGAAGCGCACGCTCGACCTCCTCGGCGCTCGCCTTCTGATCGAGCTCGATCGACACGCACACGGTGTGGCCGTGCTCGACCGGCACCCGGTTGGCGTGCGCGCTCACCGGAAAGCCCGCGCTCGCGATCGTCCCCGCCTGCATCGTCCCGAGGAACTTCGCGACCTCGCCCTCGATCTTGGGCTCCTCGTCGCCGATGTACGGGATCACGTTGCCGAGAATGTCGAGCGACGGCACGCCGGGATATCCCGCGCCGGACACCGCCTGCATCGTCGCGACGAACAGCTTCGTGATGCCGAAGCGCTGATGGATCGGCGCGAGCGGCAGCGCGGTGACGATCGCCACGCAGTTGCCGTTCGCGACGATGCCGCCCTGCCAGCGCCGATCCTTCCGCTGCGCCGCGAGAATGTCGAGATGGTCCGGGTTCACCTCGGCGATCACGAGCGGAACGTCCGGCTCCATGCGGAAGTTCTTCGCGTTGGTGAGCACCATCTTGCCCGCGGCGGCGAACGCCGGCTCGGCGGTCGCGGCGGTCGTCGAATCGAGCGCCGAGAAGACGATCGGCGCCGTGATGGCCGCGGGATCGCACGGTTTGACGACGAGCCGGGCGATGTGGTCGGGAATCGTGTCGGTGCCGATCCAGCGCGTGGCGTCGCGATACGATTTCCCCGCCGAGCGCTCGGAGGCGGCGACTTCGGCGAGCTCGAACCAGGGGTGGTTGGCGAGCATCCGCACGAAGGCCTGGCCGACGGCGCCGGTCGCGCCGAGGACCGCGACGCGGTGGCGTCGCGCGAGAGGTTGCGAGGCGTTGGTCATGTCCCGAGAAGGCTGCGAACGATCCGCTCGTAGGCGCCGACCGCCGCGCGGAGCTCGTTGACGTCGATGAATTCGTCGGGCGTGTGCGCGACGTGGATGGAGCCGGGGCCGAACAGCAGCGGCGTGCCCCAGCGGTCGAGCAACGGAATGTCCGACGTGTACGCCACGGGCGCGACGTCGAATCCGTCGATCGTGTGGAAGTGCTGCGCCGGGATCGTCGAGCCGAACTCGATCTCGGCGCGCCCCTTCGCCCACTCCTCGATCTGCTTTTTGAGCGGCGCGACGTCGCTCACGAGGCGGAACATCAGCTCCGCCTCGCACGACGCGGGAACGATGTTCGCCTCGGTGCCGCCGCGGATGGTGCCGATGTTGAGCGTCGTGGTGCCGAGCACGTCGTCGGTCGGCAGCTCGAGGTCGTCGAGCGTGGGGAGCAGCGCGAGCATCGGCCTGATCGCCGACTCGCCGAGGTGCGAGTACGCCGAGTGCGCGGCGCGCCCCGTGGTGCGCACGATGACGCGCAGCGAGCCCTTCGCGCCGCTCGCGAGCTTGCTCTCGGTGGGTTCGCCGTTGACGAGAAAGCGGCTCGTGGGCTTGAGACGATTCGCCGCGCGCGCGCCGTCGGAGCCCTTCTCCTCCCCGACGACGAACAGCAGATCGACGCGCTGCTCGCCGGCGTTCGCGAGATTCTCGGCGGCGACGAGCATGGCGGCGGCGATGCCCTTCGCGTCGCAGGCGCCGCGGCCGCGCAGCTTGTCGCCGTCGAGGCGCGGCGCGATGTACGGCGGCACCGTGTCGAGGTGCGTCGAGAAGGTGACGCCGCCTCCCGCGCGCGACGCCCACACGTTCGCGCGGCCGCGCGAGACTTCCTGGAGCGTCACGTTCCAACCGCGCGTGACGAGCCACTTGGAGACGAAATCGACGGCGCCGCTCTCGGCGCCCGTGGACGAATCGATGGTGAGGAGCTCGGCAGCGAGCGCGACGACGTCAGTCATGCCGTGGAAAATAGCCAGACAGTGGTAGGGTGTGCGGAGCCGGGAGCACGGAGCGCGGCTGACGGCCGCCACCGCGCGCGGCACTGCCTCTCACGGCCCCCATTGGTTCGCCTCTTGCCCTTGTCACGGCAGACGGGAGGGGTGGAGCGCAATGTCGTATCGCCGGTTCGAGGACGAGGACGGAGAGACGTGGGAAGCGTGGGAGGTTCACCCGGCGGCGGTCGAACGGCGGGTGAACCGGGACCGGCGGTCGTCGGCGCGCGAGATCGACCGGCGCGGATCCGCTGAGGTGCGCCTCGTGATCCCGCGCGAGCTGCGCGGCGGATGGCTCGCGCTGCAGTCGGGCGACCGACGGCTCCGCATCTCGCCCATCCCCGACGGCTGGATGCATCTCGACGACGACGCGCTGCGCCGTCTCGTCGAACGCACGGCGCGCCAGCGGCGCGCGTCGTAGCCCGAACAACCTCGAGGGTCGCCGGCACGGCGCACATTGGGCGTTGTGCCTATGCGCCGCCGCGCGCCCACCCCCCGCGCGTGGCTCGCGGCATGCGACGGCGACGGTGCTCGGCCGGATGCGCCGGGCCCGTCGATCACCATGAGGATTCTTAGATGACTGGCGCGCCTCTCTCCGTCGTCGCCGCCGCGGCGTGTGCGCTCGTCGCGAGCGCCACCCTTGCCTGCTCACCGGGTCGGCAGGACGCCGGCGCCGCGACCGACACCACCGCCACTCCCGTTCAGGTCGACGACGCGCTCGAGCGCGCTTACGGCGTCCACCCGGGCCAGCGCCGCAACCACACCAAGGGCCTCTGCGCCCTCGGCACCTTCACCGGCGACCTCGGCGCCGCCGTGTACTCGCGCTCCGGCCTGTTCGTGGGCGACACGATTCCCGTCGTCGCGCGCTTCTCGCTCGCCGGAGGCGATCCCGACGAGGCGGACGCCAGCCCCAGCCCGCGCGGGATGGCGCTCGAGTTCCGCCTCCCCAGCGGCGCGCGGCAGCACATGACGATGATCAACACGCCGATGTTCTTTGCGCGGACGCCGCAGACCTTCCTCGACAAGATGGTCGCCCTCGCCCCCGTCCCCGCGACGGGAAAGCCCGATCCCGCCGCGATGCAGCGGTTCGCGGCGACCCATCCCGACAACGCCGGCCAGGCGAAGTTCCTCGCCGAGCACAATCCGCCGGCGAGCTTCGCGACCGCGCCGTACTTTGGCATCCACACATTCAAGTTCCTGAACGACCGCGGCGAGACGACCCTCGTGCGCTGGCGGTTCGCGCCCGACGCGGGCGAGCACGCGCTCACCGACGCGCAGATGCGCGACGCGCCGCACGACTTCCTCGCCCAGGAGCTGATCGCGCGCACGAAGCAGGCGCCCGCGCGCTGGACGATGTGGCTCGCGATCGGCCAGCCGGGCGACGTCGAGAACGATCCGACGGTGCTCTGGCCGGCCGATCGGAAGCAGGTGCGCGCGGGAGCGCTCACGATCACCTCGGCGATGCCGCAGACGGGCGCCGCCTGCGACGGCATCAACTACGACCCGCTCGTGCTGACGGACGGCATCGTCCCCTCGAGCGATCCGGTGCTGCTCTTCCGCTCGCCGTCGTACGCCGTGTCGTTCGACCAGCGGCGCGCGGGCAAGTGACGGGGCGCCGGCGCGGCAAGGCGCATGCAACGGAACCCAGCGCGGTCCTCGCGACCGACCTCTTCATCCACGACCGGAGTAGACATGGCGAAACGAGCCTTCGCGCGACACCCGTCGCCCCCCGCTGAATCGCAGCCGCGGCTGCACCAGACGAGCCCCGAGGTGCAGACCTTCGATCAACTGCGCGACATGCCCGTCGGACTATCGCCGGACGTGCGCGCGGAGATGGCGAGGTTGATCAACCAGGTGCTGTCGGACACGCGCATTCTCCACGACCTGTACAAGAAGACGCACTGGCTCATGCGCGGCCGGACGTTCTATCAGCTCCACCTGTTGATGGACAAGCACGCGGGCGAGCAGCGCGAGCTGATCGACGTCATGGCGGAGCGCGTGCAGGCGCTCGGCGCCGTGGCGGTAGGCGACCCGCGGCACGTGGCGGAGATGACGAACATCCCGCGTCCGCCGGACGGCGTGGAGGAAGTGCCGGCGATGCTCTCGCGGCTGCTCGAGGCGCACGAGATCGTGATCGACGAGACGCGGAAGGCGGCGAAGCGCGCCGACGACGCGGGCGACGATTCGACGAACGACATCCTCGTCTCGGACGTGCTGCGGACCAACGAGGCGCAGGTGTGGTTCGTGGCCGAGCACCTGGTGGACACGCCGACGGTCATCGCGCACGACTGACCGCGGCGTGGCGTTCAGCCGCGGGAGACGACCGGCGCCTCGGCGATGGCGCCGGTGCGAAGCGAGGGACGGGCCGGGCGCGCCGACTGGTGCGTCCGGCGAATGACGTCGATCACCCGCTCGAGGTCGGCGACGGTGAGGTTCGAGCCGGACGGCAGGCAGAGCCCGTCGCGGAAGAGCTCCTCGGACACGGCACCGCCGATCGTCGTGCAGCCGGCGAACACCGGCTGCAGGTGCATGGGCTTCCAGACCGGCCGGGCCTCGATGTTCTCGCGCTCGAGGTTGAGGCGGATCGCTTCGCGGTCCACGCCGAAGGCGGCGGGATCGATCGTGAGCGTGGTGAGCCAGCGCGTGTGCCGTCCCCACGGCGCTTCGGGCATGAAGGTGAGCCCGGGCAGGTCGCCGAGCGCTTCGGCGTAGCAGTCGAAGTTGCGGCGGCGCGCCTGCACGCGGTCCTCGAGGACGCGGAGCTGACCGCGTCCGATGGCCGCGAGCACGTTGCTCATGCGGTAGTTGTAGCCGATCTCGGAGTGCTGGTAGTGCGGGGCCGGATCGCGGGCCTGTCCGGCGAGCTTGATGGCGCGCTGGATGAGCGAGCCGCTCGGCGAGACGAGCATGCCGCCGCCGGCGGTGGTGATGATCTTGTTGCCGTTGAAGGAGAAGATGCCGGCGGCGCCGAAGGTTCCGGGGGATCGCCCCTTGTAGGTGGCGCCGAGGGCCTCGGCGGCGTCCTCGACGAGCGCGACGCCGTAGCGTTCGCAGAGGGCGACGATGGGGTCCATGTCGGCGGACTGGCCGTAGAGGTGCACGACGACGACGGCCTTGGGGAGTTTGCCGCGGCGGGCGGAGGCCTCGAGCTCCTCGGCGAGGAGGGCCGGGTCCATGTTCCAGGAGCTGCGCTCGGAGTCGACGAGGATGGGTCGCCCGCCGAGGTACCGGATGGGATTGACGCTCGCGGAGAATGTGAGAGTACTCACGAGGACGTCGTCGCCGGCGGTGACGCCGAGGAGCTTGAGCGCGAGGTGGAGCGCGGCGGTGCCGGAGCTGAGCGCGGCGGCGTGCGGAGCGTCGACGACCTCGCAGAATTCGTCCTGGAACGCGTCGACGTGCGGGCCGAGTGGGGCGATCCAGTTGGTTTCGAAGGCTTCGCTGACGAGCGGCAGTTCTTCCCCGCTCATGTGCGGCGAGGAGAGGTGGATACGGGGCTGTTCGTTTACCACGCTAGGATACCACGACGGATTGAATGAGGACAGCCATGACGGAAGAATAGCCCGGTGTGGTCACGCGAGTGAGGCCTGGTGAGAAATGTCACAACGGGGGCGGTGCCCTCAAATAGGCCGCTTACCCCTCAATATCGGCCGGCCAACGAAATTCCGGCAGAAAAGTCTGTCAACGGACCGATTGACCACCCGAGCGATGCGTGCTGACGTCCGCCGTCGCAGTCCGTCATCGGAGAGCGATGTGGAGACTCCGGCCTGCTTCAGGAAATGGGCCGCGATGGGTCAGATGGCGTAGTATTCCCGGTACCAGCGAACAAACCGCTCAACGCCATCTTCGATTCGCGTTGACGGGACGAAACCGACGTCTTGCGACAAGCTGGTGATCTCGGCGGCGGTCGCACGAACATCACCCGGCTGCATTGGCAGATAGTTTCGTTTCGCTGGCCGCCCAAGGCATTGCTCGAGCACCTCAATCAATCGGCTAAGACGTTCGGGATGATTGTTGCCGATGTTGTAGAGGCGATACGGCGCATTGCTGCTGGACGACTGCGGATCATCCGAACGCCAATCGGGATCTGGGGTTGGAATTCGGTCAGTCACGCGCACAACGCCTTCGACGATGTCATCGACATAGGTGAAGTCGCGCTCCATGTCGCCACCGTTGAACACATCGATCGGCTGGTCGTTCAGAATCGCACGAGTGAAAAGGAACAGGGCCATGTCGGGTCGGCCCCAAGGACCATAGACCGTGAAGAACCGCAGGCCCGTGGTCGGAAGGCGATAAAGGTGGCTGTATGTATGAGCCATCAACTCGTTCGCGCGCTTCGTGGCCGCATACAAGCTCAGGGGATGGTCTACGTTGTGGCGGACTGAGAACGGATACTTGGTGTTCGCCCCATAGACGGAGGACGAAGAGGCGTAAACGAGGTGCTCGACATCGTTGTGCCTGCACCCCTCCAAGACCGATATGAACCCGGCAAGGTTGCTGTCGACGTACGCGAATGGATTCTGTAGCGAGTAGCGGACGCCCGCCTGCGCTGCCAGGTGAATAACGCGGTCAAATTTCTCGCGAGCAAAGAGGTCTTGCATCCCCTCTCGGTCAGCCACGTCAAGCCGCACGAAACGAAAACTGTCCCGCCCCGTTAGGCGACACAGACGTGCTTCTTTGAGAGAGACGTCGTAGTAGTCGTTGAGATTGTCGATGCCAACGACTTCGTCGCCGCGTTCAAGAAGCCGGGATGCGGTATGAGATCCAATGAATCCGGCCGCGCCCGTTACAAGAATTTTCACGTTGCTCGTCACTTAATAAGAGTTATCGCTCCGCCATCACAGCCACTCATGGCCCACGACGGCTCAGTCTCGCGTTCGTCAGTTCCCGTCGGAGCACTCACGAACAACGGACAAAGACAGCCTCGCCAACGGCGGCGATCTGCGGAAAATGCTGACGTGCTACCCCGTCGTGAAGTGCCGTCACGTCGTTCGTCGCGACACGGACCTCGCTGGGCTGCCGACGACGGTATCACCAGGCTCCACTCGCCGAGTGACGACCGCACCGGCTCCTACGATTGCGCCCTCACCAATCTCGATGCCTGGCAACACGGTCGCGTTCGCACCAACCCACGCTGAGTCGCCGACGCGGACGCCGCCAGCCAACACCGCCCCGGGTGAGATGTGCGCGCAATCACCTATCACGCAGTCATGCTCCACAACTGCAGCGGTGTTGAGGATGACGGCCTGGCCGACTCTAGCGCGCGCATTCACGATTGCACCGGCGAACACGACGGTTCCTCGCGCTAGCATGACGGATTCGCTGACCGTTGAACGCGG
>Ga0164243_10000291_pt1 | contig 104031 bp, 97 predicted proteins | sample OricompcompostOP_FD_108781 | JGI IMG/M metagenome (GOLD analysis project Ga0164243, IMG submission 108781) | Organic Plus compost microbial communities from Emeryville, California, USA - Original compost - Organic plus compost (OP) | ecosystem: Engineered > Solid waste > Mixed feedstock >... | reverse complement strand
TCCAGTACCAACTCGGCCCACGCTCGTCATAGTGTGAGACTTCCTCCATGCGGAACGGACGGCTCTGTCCAATGTCCGGAGGCATCACGATCTGGGGCGTGTCGGGCGACAGGGTCTGCGTCAGATCGACGATGCGCAGGCGTGACGATGTGAAGAGGTCTGCCAGATTTGTCATCGCGTATGTCATTCTTCTTGTTATCGCAAGGCGCGCCGGGTCAGCCGCCAGCTACGGTGGCCGTCGTCAATTCGCGCTCAAGTGTCTTGGGATCCTTGCGCCAGCGCGCCAGCCAGTCCTGCGCAATGTCGCCCGGAAATGCGTCTTCGACCGAACCTTGCAGCGCCGTGACGATGGCTTTGGCCAGTGCAGCGGGTTCGAGCTTCGGTGGCAGCATCAACTGGTTCCATTCGTCGTTGATGGGACCGGCGAAAACATTGATGACGCGAATGCCTGCTGGGCGCATTTCCGCGCGCAGACATTGCGCCAGCGACAGGGCGGCGGCTTGTGAGGCCGAATAGGTGCCGTGCGGCGGAAAGTTTGAAAGCGCATAGACGGACAACAGATTGACCCATGCCACGGCGTTCGCTGCACCATCGGCTGCGCGTGCGCGTAACACCGGGCCAAAGGCCTGGGCGAGGCGCAGGAGACCGAAATAGTTAATGTCCATCTCCGTCTGAGCCGTTTCGACACCCTGGCGCGCAGAAATGCCAAAGGTGCGGTGATAATCGGCGGTGTTGATGAGGATATCGACCTTGGCACCGATCTCGCCGGCCAGCTCGGTGACGGATCCCGTATCGGTGACGTCGAGCGGCATCACTGTGACATTGGGTAGGTTCGCGATGGCGGAAAAGCCGGGCGGCTGCTTCCAAGGCTCGGCGCATCCCGCCCAGATCAGATCCGCGCCGGCCGCGACCATCGCATGGACGACGGCTTGTCCAGCAGCACTCTTGGCATCGGTGACTAGAATCTTGCGATGGCGAGGATCGCAGGTCATTTCGCGCAAATGCAGGTCGGTGCCGAGATCACTCTTGCCTTGTGGCATGGCCACAAGCGCTGGCAGACCGGCGCGATCGAGAATGGCTTCAACACGCACGGCCGCCGGTGCTGGCGGGCAATCCGCATGCACATGGACAACAACGATCGGGCCTGCCGCGAGACGCACCATGCCGAAGCGCCATGGCTGCCGTTCACGATAATAAAGCTCCTGCGAGCTGCGCGATACCGTTTCGCTGATCAGTTCACCATCGCCGCTTTGCGGCCGCCATGTCAGTTGATCGGACAGGCATCGATGACAGGCCTCGCGCGGCGGATATTGAACAGCTTTGCACACCTCGCAGACCTGCAATTCGAATTGCCCCGTCGCTGCACCCGCCGTCATGCCGAGCGCAACGCGACTGCGCCCGTGCGGCGGCAAGGTCGCCTGGCGCGTCCTGAGGATCGGATTCTTGCGTTTAGGTTTCATCATGCAGGTTCTGCTCTGCTGCTTTGCCTTGGCTTACGGCGCAGCAATAATGGTCGCGCCGCTGCACAGGCCGCGATCGTAATTGATCATGCCAAAGCCGCTGACCATCGCATGGCGGGCATTGGCGACAGCGGCGCCAAGGGCCGTGCCGGTGATCTGGCGGATGCCTTCGACAAGGCCGAGGAAGCCTCCGGCCGCGCCTGCCTGACCGACCGACAATTGACCGCCGGATGTGTTGAAGGGGAAGGACCCGCCGACATGGAAATCATGACGGCGGACGAAATCCGGCGCCTCGCCCTTGTCGCAGAAACCGAGATCCTCGAACTGCAGCATGTTGATGACGGGATAATCGTCGTAAGTCTGAAGCAGATCGATATTCTCCGGCCCAATGGATGCCTGCCGATAGAGTGCATCGCGGTCCAGGGCCCAGCCGGCCCGGAACTGGACCGGATCTTCCGGAAAGGCGTTGTGGCGTTCGATCGTTCCGAGAATGCGGGCATAGGGTAGGCCATAACGCTCGGCCTGCGCGCGCCGCATCACCAGAAATCCTTCGGCGCCGGCGCATGGCATGACGCAATCGAACAGGCGGATCGGGTCTGAGATCATGCGCGAGGCCAGATAATCCTCAAGCGTCAGAGGCTTCTTGAACAGCGCAAACGGAAATTTCAGCGCATTTCTGCGCTGGGCCACACAGAGTTTGCCGAAGTCCTCCGGCCGCGCGCCATAGGTCCGCATGTAATAGGCGGTGAGAAAGGCGAAGCTGATATTGGGGCCACCGGCGCCATACGGATAGACGGCGTCCTGCGCGAACTGGCTGAAGCGTGCTGTGCTTTGCCGGAAAGTATCGACCTGGTTGGTATCTCCGGCGATACAGGCAACAATTTCGGCGTCGCCGCATTGCACGGCGCGCGCGGCGCGGCGGAGCGCAACGATGCCGCTGACGCCACCCATCGGAATATGATCGAGCCAGCGCAGCGTCATGTCGAGATGCTGCGTCAGGCCAACTGCCGTGTCGGGTGCAAGCGTGAAGCTGGCAACGCAAAGGCCGTCAATACTGCTTTTCGCAATCCCGGTTCGCTGAATGATCTCGGCAACGGCCCGTGCCAGGAACCAGTGAGCTCCGTTGATGGAGAAGCGCTGATAGGGAACGGTGACGGGCGCCGCAATGACCACGTCGTCATAGCCGATCGATGCGCTCGCTGCGGCAGGCGGAGCGTCGCTCATGCCTCGCCCCCGAGGTAAGTCGCGGCGACACGCGGATCATGGAGAAGATCGGCCGCAGGACCGGAATGCACGATCTCTCCCGTTTCCAGCACGTAGCCGTAATCGGCAGTTTCCAGCGCGGCGCGCGCATTCTGCTCGACAAGAAGGATCGAGACGCCAAGGCTGCGGAGCGATGACACGATCTGGAAAATCTCGCGCACGATCAGCGGCGCAAGTCCAAGGCTTGGCTCGTCCAGCAAAAGCAACCGTGGTTTTGACATGAGCGCGCGGCCGAGCGCGAGCATCTGACGCTCGCCGCCCGACAATGTATTGGCTTGCTGGCTTCGCCGCTCGGCGAGGCGTGGGAAGCGTTCATAGACAGACGCGAGATCCTGCTGCAAGGCTTGCTTGTCGCGCCGCCGCGAATAGGCGCCGAGCAGCAGATTGTCGGCGACGGACATCTCGCCAAACAATTCCCGCTTCTCCGGAACAAGGCAAAGACGCCGTTCAACGCGGTCTTCGACATCGAGTTGCTGCAGATCGATGCCGTCATAGAGCAGACGTCCTTTCGATGGCAGCAGCCCCATGGCGGCCGCCAGCAGCGTCGTTTTGCCGGCGCCATTCGGTCCGATCACGGTCACGATCTGACCGGGATCCATGCGGAGCGACACACCGCGGACCGCATCCACCTTGCCGTAGGAGACGTGAAGATCATCCATCTCGAGAAGTGCGGTCATATGACGCCTCCGAGATAGGCTTCCTGCACACGCTTGTCGGCACGGATGGCGACGGGCGCCCCCTCCGTCAGTTTGGAGCCGAAATCCATGACCACGATGCGGTCGACGAGGCTCATGACGAAGTCCATGTCGTGTTCGACCAGAAGAATAGTCACGCCTTCGCCTCTCAGGTTGCGAAGGAGATCGGCCAGCGCCTGCTTTTCCATGCGGCGCAGTCCGGCCGCGGGTTCGTCCAGCATGAGCAGCACTGGATCGGCCGCGAGCGCACGTGCAACTTCCAGAATCCGCTGGCGCCCGAGTGGCAGGTTGCCGGCGAGTTCATATGGTGCGTCGCCCAAGCCGACGCGGCGCAATTGCTGCATCGCTTCGTGGCGGGCCTGGCGCTCCTCCGCGCCATCGAGCGCCAGCGCGCCGGAGATGAAGCCTGATCGCGTGCGCAGATAGGCACCGAGAACGACATTGTCGATCAGTGACATGGTCGGGCGCAACTTCACATGCTGGAAGGTTCGGGCGACGCCGCGGGCTGCGATCTGTCGTCCCAGCGCCGAAGTCATGTCTTCGCCAAAAATGCGGATCTGGCCTTCGTCTGATTTCAGGACACCGGTTATGAGATTGAACATGGTGCTCTTGCCGGCGCCGTTCGGTCCGATCAGCGCCAGGATTTCGCCGGCCTTCAGCGAGAAATCGACCTTGTTGACAGCAACGAGACCACCAAATCGCTTGGTCACGCCGCTCACTTCGAGAATGGAGGTGCCGGCAGAAGGCAAGGGGCGCCGTGGCAATTCCGGCGCGGCCGGCGGAAGATCTGGAATTCTGCGCGGCAGCCATCGCCTGATCAGCGAGACGATGCCGCCACGCGCGTGATGCAGAAGCACTATGAACAACACGCTGAACACAACAATCTCAAGTTGCCCGGCGTGAGACGTGAATTTCGGAAGAATGTCCTGCAGCAGATTCTTCAATAGCGTGACGAAGGTGGCGCCAATAACGGCGCCGGCGATGTAGCCCGAGCCACCGGCGAGCGCCATGAACAGATATTCGATGCCGCCGCGGACGTCGAACGGAGCCGGACTGACAAAGCGGCCCATATGGGCGTAAAGCCAGCCCGAAACCGCCGCGAGCAGGGCGGCGATGACAAAGGTGATCAGCCGGATACGGAACGTGTTAATGCCAAGGCTCTCGCTCATGATCTTGCCGCCGCGCAGGCTGCGGATGGCGCGGCCTTCACGCGAGCGCAACAGGTTGGAGCAGAGCAGCATCGCAAGGCCCAGCGTGATCCAGACGAGGTAATACATCGCGCTGGAAGTGGCGAAGGAGATCGGGCCGAGTGTGATCGGCGGTATGCCGGCAAGGCCGCCGAACCGTCCCAGCACATCGAGATTGCCGAACAGAAAATAGATCGCGATGCCCCAGGCGATGGTGCTGAGCGGAAGGAAATGGCCGCCGAGGCGCAATGTGACCGCGCCGATGATCAACGCGGAAAGACCCGTCAGCGCAAGGGCCAGCAGGAGACCGAGCCAGGGCGATAGGTCGGTCGCCGTCGTCAACCATGCTGTTGCATAAGCGCCGATGCCGACAAAGGACGCCTGACCGAATGAGGTGAGGCCACCCACGCCGGTGAGAAGCACAAGACCAAGAGCGACCAGCGAATAAATGCCGACGTAATTCATCAGCGTGATAGTGAAGCCGCCGGCAACCCATGGCATGATGGCGATCACCAGAACGATGATCGGCAGTGCGAGCCGTTGGACCAGGTTTGTCATTATTCAACCTCGTCCTCTTCTTCCTCGACATCGCCAGCACGCAGCGATCGCCAGAGCAGGACCGGGATCAGCAATCCGAAGATGACGACTTCCTTGAACGCGCTGCTCCAGAACGAGGCGTAGCTTTCCAAGACCCCGACGAGCAATGCGCCGATGGCGGTGATCGGATAGCTGACAAGGCCGCCGATGATGGCGCCGACGAACGCTTTCAATCCGAACAGAAAGCCGGAGTCGTAATAGATCGACGTCACCGGTCCGATCAGGATGCCAGCTATGCCGGCGAGGGCGGATGCGAGAAGAAAGGCAAGGCTGCTCGTCGTTGCCGGCCGGATGCCCATCAGGCGCGCGCCGGTGCGGTTCACGGCTGTTGCGCGCAATGCTTTGCCGGTCAGCGTAAACTCAAAGAACAGGTAGAGCAGCAGGCTGAAGACGATCGACGCCAATACCACGAGTGCCGCCTGTGCCGAGATGACAAGGCCGCCGATTTCGAACATGCCGCTGGTCAGCGGTTCGGTTCGAAACCCTTCCGGACCAAAGAACACAAGCCCGAGCCCCGCGACCGCAAAATGCAGCGCAACGGCAACGATCAGCAGAACAAGTACCGGGGCATCCGCGATCGGATGGAAGGCCAGCCGGTTGAGTAACGGGCCGAGCGGCAGAACCAGCAGCAAGGCGAGGGCGATCTGCGCCGCCATCGGCATTGCCGTGCCATAGAGGAAATAGACGAGCACAACGGGAATGAGCGGCAGGCCGAGATAGATCGCGGCGAAGGATGGAATGCGCCCGGCCTTCCCCTGGTGCAGCAACCGGATCGCCTCGACGACGGTTGTCAGCACCGCAAGGATGGTGATGAGCCAGACCGTTCCGGGCAGGCGCTGGAGCTGAAGGGCAGCGAGAGTCAAAGCCGTAAAGGCGGCGATATCGCCAAACGGCACGAAAACGACCCGGGTGATCGAAAAAATCAGGACGATTCCGAGTGCCACCAGCACATAAATGGCACCATTCGCGATGCCATCAATCGCCAGAATCAAGGCAATGTCGCTGGTCATCGGCCGTTGCGTCCCCCTTCGCGATAGCGTTGTAACAAAATTTCACATACAAAGGGGTGCTTGCAAGGAGAAAAATATGAACAACTTGGCGGCAGTTTCAGCGAATGGATCTGCTAGCGGGCCGGATGAGGACGACGCGTTGGCCCACGAGCAGGCCATCAACGGCTTCGAATATGCGATCTGGCACTTGAGTTCGGCTTTCGCGCGCTGGCGGCGCGATTGCCTCGCCTGCCTGCCAGGAGAGCCGCTCAGCGGCGCTGAGGCATCCATCCTGCACATCGTCCATCTCAATAATACGCCGAAGGGCGTCGCCGAGATCAGCCGTCTGCTGCACCGCGACGACATCGCTAATCTGCAATACGGCATCAAAAGGCTGCTGGCACAGGGCTTTATCGAAAAGGCGGATCCGAAAGCGCCGAAGAAAAGCGTGACCTATCTGACCTCGGATAAAGGGCGTAAGCTGGTGGAGGCTTATCTGCAATTGCGCCGGGAAACGTTGCTGCGTCTGACCGACCGTGTGCCCGGCATGACCAAAGCGATCGGCGAGGCCACGACGATGCTGCATGTGATGATCGGCATGTATGATCAGGCCAGCAACATCGCAGCCGGGCACGGTGGTCCGATAGGCAGACTTCAACCTTAGGTTATGAAAGAAAGTTGCTGACAAAAATCCAGATCTGGACCTAAATTTATCCAATAGGGGAGATCGGCGCTGGTGTCGCCGGTCGGAGTTTGATCGACGGAGGGTGGGCTATGCGACACGGTGCGTATCTTCTTGCGGGAATGATGGTGGCCTTCATCGGCGCGTCCGCCGCAAAAGCGGCTGATATCACTGTCGGCTTTGTCACCTCTCTCTCTGGCCCCATTGCCTCGATCGGCATTCCCTACGCAAAAGGTCTTGCCGCCGGCGTTGCGACAACGACCGAAATCGACGGCAACAAGATCCGCGTCGTTCAACTTGACGATGCGTCCGATCCGACGGCGGCCGCCCGCAACGCCCGCAAGCTGATCGAAGAAGAAAAGGCCGATGTTCTGATTGGCACAGCCGGCGCTCCCGGTACCCTGGCGATGGTCGCCGTCGCGCAGGAATTGAAGGTGCCGTTCATTTCGATCGCCAACGTTAATCCCGAAGGTGATCGCGGCTCGTGGGTCGTCACCGTGCCGCAGCCTGCGCCGCTGATGGTTGCGGCAACGGTCGCGCGTATGAAATCGACCGGCGTGAAGACCATTGGTTACATCGGCTTTGGCGATGCATGGGGCGATCTGGTCTATGACGCGCTGATGAAGACCGCGGAGCCCGCGGGAATCAAGGTGATCACGAACGAGCGCTATGCTCGCACCGATACGTCAGTGACGGCGCAAGCCCTCAAGATCATCGCCGCGCGGCCGGATGCGGTGCTGACCGGCGGCTCCGGAACGCCGGGGGCCTTGCCGCATATCGCGCTCGCAGAGCGCGGCTATCGCGGCGCCGTTTACGCGACCCATGCCATCATCAATCCTGATTTCGTCCGTGTTGGTGGATCGGCGGTTGAGGGACTGATTGCGCCGAGCGGCCCGATTACAATCGCCGAGCAGCTTCCGGAATCGAATCCGATCAGGGCGGTGGCGCTGGATTTTCGCGCCGCCTATCAGAAGGCCAATAATGAAGCGAACGCCAATGCCTTCGCAGCCTACGCTTATGACGGCTGGCTCATTTTTCTGGACTCGGCCAAGCGGGCATTGACCAAGGCCAAGCCAGGCACACCGGAATTCCGTCAGGCATTTCGGGACGCCATGGTGTCGACCAAGGATCTCGTCGGCACGCATGGCATCTACAATTTCAAGCCGACTGAGCGTTATGGCGTGGATGACCGCGCCAGCGTTCTGGTACGGCTGAACAAGGGCGAGTGGAAGCTCGTCCCGTAGGGACGTCGGGAGGCGGGGCGGGTTGCAGTCTGCACAGCGGCGCCGCCGACCCTTCCTACCAAGGCCTCGAAGTCTTTGTCATTGCGCGGGCATAGATGAAAGAGCATCCGCAAGCCGAGCAAACCGCTGGCACAGTCGGTCGCTACTGCACTATTGACCAAGATCGAAGCTCATAGTCCTCGATCAAGAGGAGGAGCTGCGCTCGCGCTGCCGGGACGGTGCAAGCTTGGCGTGAGGAAAAACGCTACTTCGCCTAGAATTGAAGAACCTCGATTAGCATCGTCTCGGTGTCACTAAAGTCGGTTGCTGTAGGGCGCGCCCAAAGGCTGCGCCGGTGTCGAGATTGATCCGGTTTGGATGGATATCTGCTGATCGTTGCGGAGCCGGTGTGGCCATGGAGTATGAGACGCCCATGACTCTCGGAATACGAAAGGGAACGGCTCCTTGATCCAGAGCGGGCGGCCGATTCATTTCAACGTCGACGCGAAATGTAAACCGGCTGCAGGACACCCGGCGCCTTCGAATAATTCGATAACAGCATTCCGCAGAATGCATTTCAGGTTTAGGCTGCAGGTCCCGAAGCTCTCGCCATGGAGTGTAGAGCATGACGGATTTCGACCTCGTCGTCACAGGGCGGGTGGTGCTGCCGGACAGCGTCCTCGAAAATGGCTATGTCGCCGTGCGCGGCGGCCTTGTCGAGCGCGTGGGATCTGGCGCCCCGCCACAGGCAGCAGAGCGGCACGATTTCGGTTCGGCCTTTGTGATGCCGGGAGCGATCGACGCGCAGGTGCATTCGCGCTCGCAGAAGGATCAGGAAGACTTCATCTGGTCGACCCGGGCGGCGGCGGCCGGCGGCGTCACCACCATCGTCGATATGCCTTATGACGACGGCGTGCTGATTTGCACGCCGGAGCGCCTCGCCACCAAGGCCAAAGAGGCGGCCGAACAGGCCCGCGTCGATTTTGCGCTTTATGCGACGATCGATCCGAGATCGGGCGCTGCGCAGATCCCGGCTTTGGCAAAGGCCGGCGCCGCCGGTTTCAAATTCTCCACCTTCGAAACCCATCCTGACCGCTTTCCGCGCATCCCGACGCCGCTGTTGCATGATTGTTTCGAAGCGGTCGCGCGCGAAGGCCTGATCGCCGGCGTGCATAATGAGAACGACGAGACCGTACGGGCGGCGATCCAGGCGGTGCAGGCGTCCGGCTGTACCGATTATCGCGCGCATGCGCGCTCGCGTCCCCCTTATACCGAGGCGCTGGCAACTGCCGAAGTCTATGAACTGGCAGCGGCGACCGCCTGTTCTGGTCATATCGTGCATTGCTCGATCGGCCGCGGCTATGACATGTGCGCGGCGTATCGGGCGCAAGGCTTCGACACCACGATCGAGGCTTGCATTCATTATCTCATCCTCTCCGAGGAGGATGATGTCGCGCGCCTCGGCGGCAAGGCGAAGATCAACCCGCCGGTGCGCAGCCGGGCCGAGCGCGACAAGCTGTGGCATCATCTGGCCGCCGGCAACATCACCGTCGTCTCGACTGACCACGTCAGCTGGTCGGAAGAGCGCAAGACCGATCCCGACATGTTGAAGAATGCATCCGGCGTGCCCGGCCTCGAAGTGCTGTATGCATTGCTGCTGAAAGGGCTGCTGGATCGCAATCTCAGTCCGAGCTGGGCGGCGCGGCTGTTGGCCGCAAATCCGGCCCGCCTGTTCCGGCTGGGTCACCGCAAGGGTGCGCTCGAACTCGGACGCGATGCCGATATCACCGTCATGGCGCATCAGCCAGGCCGTTACGATGCCGCCGCCAGCGGACATAATGTCGTGCCGTGGAGCCCCTATCAGGACCTCGAACTCACCTATCGCCCCGTTGCGACCTTCCTGCGCGGTCAGATGGTATTCGATGGCAAGGACGTGGCGGCGCCGGGCCAGGGTCAGTTCGTCAGTCCCGCACGCACCGGGCGGCCATCATAATGGCGAGCAATCTCCCGATCGACGGCGCTCGCCTGTGGCACGATCTCATGCAACTGGCCGAGATTACCGAGCCTGACAAACCCTATACCCGCCGATCTTTCTCGCCGTTATTCGACGAGGGGCGGACGTGGCTGCGCCGCCGCTTTGAGGAGGCGGGGCTCACCACCCGCATTGACGCGGCCGGCAATCTGATCGGCCGCCGCGACGGCAGCGACCCAGGTCTTGGCACCATCATGATCGGCTCGCATTCCGACACCGTGCCGTCAGGCGGACGTTTCGATGGCATCGCCGGTGTTCTTACGGCGCTGGAAATCGCCCGCTCGCTGGCCGATCGGGGCATTGCGCTGCGCCATGCCATTGAGGTGGTGGATTTCCTCGCCGAAGAACCGAGTGAATTTGGCCTGTCCTGCATCGGCAGCCGCGGTATGGCCGGGGCGATGGAGGAGCGGATGCTGCGTTACACCGAGCCGTCCGGAGAGGTGCTGGCGCAGGCGATTGATCGCGTTGGCGGCAAGGTCTCATCCCTTGGCAGCGCCAGGCGCAGCGACATCGCCGCCTTTTTCGAATTGCATATCGAGCAGGGGCTGGTGTTGCAGGATAGCAGGATCGATGTCGGCATCGTCACCGCCATCGTCGGCATCACCCGTATCGAGATCGTCTTTCGCGGCTCGGCCGATCACGCCGGCACGACACCGATGCATCTGCGGCGCGACGCCTTCACGCCGGCGGCGCATACAGCGGCGTTCGTCGATCGCATCGCTCGCGAACTGACCAGTCGCGGCGAAGGCCTGTTCGTTGCGACCATCGGTGTTGTTTCGATTGCTCCCGGCGCCTCGAATGTCGTGCCGCAGGAGGCCCGCATCATCATCGACGCGCGGTCGGAGAACCGCGCTTTGATGGATATGTTTCTGGAACAGCTGGATGCCGAGACGGCGAAATTCGCAAGCCAGAGCCGCACCGAACGCGCGGTCTTTGCGCGCCTGTCGGACACCGATCCCACCGCCTGCGATGCCAGCTTGCGCGATCTGTTGCACGAGAGCGCCAAGGCGCTCGGCTTCAGTGCCATCGATATCGCCTCGGGCGCCGGCCATGACGCTGCTTTCATCGCCCGCATTGCGCCGGCGGCGATGCTTTTCATTCCCTGCCGCGACGGCAAGAGCCACGCTCCCGAAGAATGGGCCGAGCCGGATGCATTGGCCGCCGGCACCGCCGTTATCGCCGATGCCGTTGTCCGCTTTGATCGCATGTCATCGGCGCCACGCGCCGCTTAGGAGAAAATAATGGGACGTATTCTGGTCGAGAAGGATATCGAGGCTGCGATCAAGGGCGGCGCAGTTTTTGCCTGTGGCGGCGGCGGCTGGGCCGATCACGGCCGCATGCTCGGCACCGCGGCGGTGAATGCCGGCCAGCCGGAACTCGTCTCCATCGACGAATTGGACCCGGAAGATTTTGTCGCCACGGCTGCGGCGATCGGCGCGCCGGCGTCGACCACGCCGTGGCAAATGCTCGGCGTCGATTATGTCAACGCCGTGCGGCTGGTGGAAGAAGAACTGGGTGCCTCAATCGCCGGCCTGATCATTGGACAGAACGGCAAGTCATCGACGCTGAATGCGTGGCTGCCGTCGGCGATCCTTGGCACCAAGGTTGTTGATGCCGTCGGTGATCTGCGCGCGCATCCGACTGGCGATATGGGTTCGATCGGTCTTGCCAATTCGCCAGCGCCGATGATCCAGTCGGCGGTGGGCGGCAACCGTGCCAACAACGCCTATATCGAACTGATTGTGCGCGGCGCGACCGGCAAGGTCTCGCCGATCCTGCGCACGGCTGCCGATATGTCCGGCGGCTTCATCGCCTCCTGCCGCAATCCGGTGCCAGCATCCTATGTGCGTGAGCATGCCGCGCTCGGTGGCATCACCATGGCGCTCGATCTCGGCGCCGCGATCATCAGCGCCGAATCCAAAGGCGGCACAGCGATCATCGATGCGGTGTGCCGGCAGACCAATGGTGCGGTGATTGGCAGCGGCAAGGTGACGAAAAAAGCTGTCACTTATACGCGCGAAGCCTTCGATGTCGGCACGCTGACGATCGGAACAGGCGCATCGACGTTCACGTTGCATGTGATGAACGAATATATGGCGGTGGATGATGCAAGCGGCAAACGCCTTGCCACCTATCCCGATGTCATCACCACATTCAGCCCCGCGGGCGTGCCGATGAGCGTCGGCGAAATTAACGAAGGGCAGGAGCTCGTGATCCTGCGCGTCGCCAGAGAGCATATTCCGCTATCATCGAGCGTGACGGACCCGAGCGTTTATCCGATCTGCGAAAAGGCGCTCGGCATCTCGATCGCCGATTACGCGCTGGCGTCCCGGCGGTAGAGGAGGCTTGCCGATGAAGCGCGAATTCGCAGTCACGACCGGCAGCAATCTGCGCTGCAAGGGCTGGCGCCAGGAAGGCTTGCTGCGCCTCCTGGAGAATGTGCTCGCGGTCGGCGAGGACCCCGACAACCTCGTCGTTTATGCCGCGCTCGGACGCGCCGCCCGCGACTGGCCCTCGCATGACAAGATTGTCGAAACGCTGCGGACGATGGATGAAGAAGACACCCTGATCGTGCAATCGGGCAAGCCGATCGGACTGATCCGCACCCATGCCGAAGCGCCGATCGTGATCATGGCCAATTGCAACATGATCGGCCAATGGGCCAAGGCGGAAAATTTCTACGATTGGGAAAAGAAAGGGCTGATCTGCTGGGGCGGCCTGACGGCGGGCGACTGGCAATATATCGGCTCGCAAGGCGTGATCCAGGGCACCTATGAGATCTTCATGCGGATCGCCGAACGTCATTTCGGCGGCGATCTGAAAGGCCGTTTCATCCTCACAGCCGGGCTTGGTGGCATGGGCGGCGCGCAGCCGCTGGCCGGCCGCATGGCCGAGGCGGCGATCCTGTGCATCGATGTCGATGAGGCGCGGATCGCGCGGCGGCTGGAGATCGGCTATCTCGACATCCGCGCCCATTCGCTCGATGAAGCGATGGCGATGATCGACAAGGCGCGCGCTGAGAAAAAGCCGATTTCGGTCGGCCTACTTGGCAATGCCGCGACGATCTATCCGGATATCCTCGGCCGCGGCATCGTGCCGGACATCGTCACCGACCAGACCTCGGCCCATGATCTCGTTTACGGCTATGTGCCGGACAGCATGACGCTCGATGAGGCGCGGGCGCTGCGCACGACCGATCCGAAACGGCTGATGACGGAATCGACCCGTTCGATCGTCAAGCATGTCACGGCGATGCTCGGCTTTCAGAAAGCCGGCTCGGTGGTGTTCGACAATGGCAACCTGATCCGCACCCAGGCCAAGCATGGCGGCGTCGCTGACGCCTTCGATATCCCGATTTTCACCGAGGCGTTTCTGCGACCGCTTTTCGCGCGCGCCATCGGCCCGTTCCGCTGGATCGCGCTGTCCAACTCGATGTCGGACATCAAGAAGATCGACGAATACGCTCTTGAGCGATTTGCCGACAACAAGATCGTCACCAACTGGATCCGGCTGGCCAGTCAGTATGTGCCGTTCGAGGGATTGCCGGCGCGCATTGCCTGGCTTGGCCATGGCGACCGGACCGCGCTGGCGCTGGCCGTCAACACCATGGTGCGCGAAGGCGTGCTGGATGGACCAGTCGCCTTCACGCGCGATCATCTTGATGCCGGCGCGATGGCGCACCCCAATATCATGACCGAAAACATGAAGGATGGCTCCGACGCCATCGCCGACTGGCCGCTGCTCAACGCCATGGCGCATTGCGCCTCCAAGGCCGATCTCGTGGCGATCCATTCCGGCGGCGGCGGCTATTCCGGCTATATGACAAGCGCCGGCGTCACCCTCATTGCCGATGGCAGTCGCGCGGCCGAGCAGCGGCTGAAGCTGTCGCTCGACAATGATACGTCGCTTGGCATCATGCGTTACGCCGATGCCGGATACGAAGAGGCGTTTGACGAAGCGGATGCCAAGCATGTGCGCCACTTTCGTCTGACGCCGTCCTGAGCGAGTAACAAAAATGGCAAGTCAGGCCTTTCGCGATTTTCTCACCACGCTGGAGGGCGAGGGGCAATTGCATCGCGTGCGCCGCAGCGTCGATCCGCGCTTTGAAATTGCCGCCGTGCTGATGGAGCGAATGGCGGGCGCTGCGCAGTTGTTCGAGAGCGTGCAGGGCCACACCATCCCGGTGGTCGGCAATGTGTTCAATTCGCGAGACCGGCTGGCGACGGCGCTCGATGTGCCGCGCGCCGACTTGCACAGGTTCATTCTGCAGGCGCTGCGGCGGCCGATTGCGCCGGTGATGCATGAGGGGCCAGCACCGGTGCAGGAGGTGGTGCATGAGGGGCCGCTGGACCTTCCATCGCTGCTGCCGGCGCCGACCTGGTTTGAACGCGAGAGCGGCCCTTACATCACCGCCGGCGTCATCGTCGCCAAGGACCCGGAGACCGGCCGTCGCAACATCTCGATCGCCCGCCTGCGGCTGGATGGCGGTGGCAGGATCATGGCCGGCATCGCCAAGAACCACCATCTCAACATCCTGGCCGACAAGGCTGCTGCGATGGGCCGCGCCTTGCCGATTGCGGTGGCGATCGGCAATTGCGCGCAGGTGTTGCTGGGCTCGCAAATGTATTTGGGACTGGGCGACGACGAATATGACGTCGCCGGCGGCCTGCTCGGTGAGCCGCTGCGGCTCGTCAAATGCCGGACTGTTGACCTGGAAGTGCCAGCCGATGCCGAGATCGTGCTCGAGGGCGAATTGCGCGGCGACGATCCTGTTGCGGAAGGTCCTGTGTCCGAGTTTCACGGTTTCTACGTGGATTACGGGCCGGGCACCGGCGGCGATATCCATTGCGTCACCCATCGCAAAAGCCCGGTTTTTCAAGCGATTTTGCCCGCATTCACGCCGGAACATTGCCTGCTTGGCGCGGTCGCGATCGAGGCGGTGACGTGCGATGCCCTGCAGCGGGTCATTCCCGCCGTCCGCCGCGTCCTCGTCACCGCTGGCGGCATGGGCCGCTTGCACGCGATCATCAGCATGCACAGGCCGCGGCCGGGTGAAGGCAAGCGCGCGATCCTTTTAGCGATGGGGCAGGTCAACCTGTTCAAGAACGTGATTGTCGTCGATGATGACATCGATGCGGAAGACCCGGTTGCGGTCGAATGGTCGCTGGCGGCACGGTTTCGCGGCCATGAAGACCTGATCGTGCTGCCCGGCGTGAAAGCCGATCGCTGCGATCCGGTACACGAGGATCTGCTGGTGACCAAGATCGGCATGGTCGCAACCACGCGCCCGGGCGACGGGACCGCTCACTCGCGTTCGGAATTCTCGCTACCGCCGAAAGACGTGATGGACCGCGTGCGCAAGTCGATCGCGGATTATTGAGAGACCCTACGCTCGCCGCCATGAAGCGTGAGCTGACGGCGGAAGATCCGCACCAAGCTGCGTTCGATCTCGGTCAGCGGTCGCTCCGCCGGGAAGATCACGCAGAGTTTGCGCCACACCTCGGGTTCGACCAGTTTGTGAAACTGGAAATCGCCGTCCGACACGGCCTTGCGCACCGTAGCGTAAGGCATGACGGTGGCGCAGTCACCGTCGCCGATCATCGCCATCGCCATCATCAGCGAATTGACCTCGGTCTGCACGCGCAGCCGAACGCCGGACTTTTCCGCTGCTTCATCCAGCAGCCGGCGAATACCGAACTCCCTCGAAGGCAACAGCATCGGCAATTCGGCGAGGCGCGCAAAGGCAACGTCACCTGGCGGCAGGAGAGACGTGTCACGGGCGGTGACGATGCCGAGCGGGTCGCGGCTGCTTAAATCGATCCGAGACGAATGCGGCATGACCGTTTCGACGAGCGCCAGATTAACAGTGCCGGAATTCACCCACTTATGCAGTGTTTCGGTAGGCGCCTCCCAGATCCGCAGATCGACGCCTTCATGGAGCGCCATCCATTCGGCAAATGCTGCTTTCAATGCTTCGACGATCACGCCCCTGCGTTCAGCCAGCGGGACAATGCCGAGCGTGATGCGGTGCCGTTGGCTTGCCGTCAGTGCATTGGCCTTGCGAATGGCGGCGTCGATGTGATGATCCGCCCGCCGCAGCATCGCCGAGAAACGTTCTGCCACCGGCGTACCCGACAATCCATCGCGACGGCGCTCGAACAGCTTGGCGCCGACCGTACGCTCCAGATTTTTGAGCTGAAATGAAAGAGCTGGCTGCGCGACATTCAGGCTGCGGGCGGCGACGGTCATGTTGCCATGCTCGTAGAGCGACTGAAAATAGCGCATCTGTTTCAGCGATATCGAGGGCGTGTAGAGATTATTGATCTCCCTGCGCGCCAGCACATGGCGCATGCGGCTGACAAAGTCGCGCGCTGCCGGATGCCGCGAGCGGATACGGCCGACGATCGACGTGGACAGCTCCTTCGGCAGCGGAATGATGAATAGCCTCAGCTGCTTCAGCCTGGACGAAATAATGCTTTGCGGCACGAGAAGGCAAAACGGATCGCCGTTTCGCGCAAGCTGCGGCAATCCGCCTATATCTTCGTCGAGACGGAGCGGCAACGGCAGACCATGATCACGGCAGAAAGCTGTGGCGGCCGCCACAGCCTGCTCCGGCAGTCTCGGCAGTGCCAGCGGCAGACGCCTGAGGCTGTCGAGCAATTCACGCGGTCCTCGGTGGCGCGGCAGCCGCAGACCCGTCACCGCAAACCAGGCATCGGTGGCAATCAATTCGCTTTTGTCGCGCAGGTTGGATTTGCCGTATTCGATAACGATACCGGCATCAGCGGCGGTGACCGAAGACGGCCCGCCTGTGGCATCGCCAGAATCGTGTAATGCAAATTCTATGTTGAAGACGACGTCCGGATGGGTACGTCCCATTGCCCGGGCCGCGAGGCCAGCCGATTTGGAAAGTCGGCCGAGTGCGAATTTCAGCGAGGACATCACCCGGATTTCATGCAGATCAGCATGGCTGCGCGCATAGGGACCCGCGATTTCAATGGCTCGGAGCGCGTGCTCGAAATCCTGATAAAGCGCGCGCGCTTCCATAGTCGGATAGAAGCCGGCCTGCCCTAGCTTAAAAAGCTCGAGACCCATCTCCTGTTCGAGATCATTGATGTTCTGCGACAGCGTGGATGGTGCGATTCCCAGTTCCTCCGCCGCCAGCGCGTGATTTTGCTGCTGGCAGGCCGCAAGGAAGTAGGCGAATTGTCGGGTTTCCATAGGCACTACTATACGGTGCCTCACTCCGATGCCTCAAGTTCGATGATCGGGCTATTTGAGGGCGCGCGGCAGCCAGGTCACGATCTCAGGAAACGCCACGACGATAGCGAGCGCGAGGAGATTGGCGAGCAGAAACGGGGTGACGCCTCTGAAAATGGTGGTGAGAGGAATATCCTTGCGCAATCCGTGCATGACAAACACATTGATTCCGACCGGCGGGGTGATCATGCCGATTTCAATCAGCATGACATTGACGATGCCCCACCACACCAGATCGTAGCCAAGCCCCGCCACCAGCGGCGCCACGAATGGCAGCGTCAGCACCATGCCTGACAAGGCGTCGAACACACAGCCGAGCACGATATACATCACGATCAGTACGAAGATCACTGCGATCGGGGGGATACCCAGCGCCTTGACCCATTCGACCATCGCCTCGGGCATGTGCGACAGGGTAATGAAATAGCCGAAAATGTTGGCGCCGATCAGAATGAGATAAAGCAACGCGATCGAGCCAGCCTGCTCGCGCAGTGTTTTCCAGAATGTCTCGCCCGTCAGCAGTCGTCGTCCGAGCGCGAAAGCCAGCGCCAGCACCAATCCGATCGCGGCGCCTTCATTGACTGTGAAGATGCCGGTGTAGATACCGCCCATCACCACCACAATGACGAAGATCGCGCCCCAGGTCTTTCGGGTGACGATCATCCGTTCGCGAAAACTCATGACCGGCGACAGTGGGGCCATCTGCGGCCGGAAATAGAGCTGGATGCGAATGGCGGCGATAAATAGCAGCACCGACAGGATGCTGGGCAGGATCGCGCCAATAAACAGATCGATGATGAATTGCTCCACCTGGACCGCGTAAATCACCATGATCACCGACGGCGGCACCAGCGAACCGAGCGTGCCCCCGGCAGCGAGCGACCCCGTGCACAAAGCCAGGCTGTAGCCGCGCCGCTCCATTTCGGGCATGGCAATTCGCGCCATCGTCGCGGTAGTGGCGATCGAGGAGCCGCAGATCGCGCCGAAGCCGCCGCAGCCGATGATCGTCGCCATCGCGAGGCCGCCGCGCATGTGGCCCATCCACGCGTTGGCAAAGCGGTAAATGTCAGCGGACAGGTTGGCGGCTCCGGCAAAGCCGCCCATCAGCAGGAAAAACATGATGACGGCGAAATCCTTGTTCATCAGGACGTTGACCGTCTCTGTCCCGAACAGGGAGATCATGCCGGAAAAATTGCCGGTGAGAATAAGGTAGCCGGCGGCACCGGTCACGGCCATCGCGATGGCGATCGGGACCTGCAGGAAGATCACGGCGATCAGGCAGGCAAAGCCGATCAGGCCGACTTCGATGGGACTCATGACAGTGGTTCCGTGCCGGGTCCGGCATCGCCCTCGCCATATTGATCGGCGATCGCAATCGGCGAAAAGGCCCGCAGCGACTGAGCGAAAACGACCATCGCCTGCGCAGGCACGCAGAACCCGATGATAGCGCTGGTCGCGAACCACAATGGCCAGATCGGAATCCGGATCAGCCAGGTTGTCTGCCCGCTTTGATAGATCTCGCCGGCATAGACCGCGACCTGCCACGCCATCAGAATGAATACGCCGAGCGTCAACACGTGTCCGAGCAGATCCAGCATTTCACGAAGCCGCCAGTTCAGCCTGCCCAGAAAGCGGACAGAGACATGATTGCGTTCGATCAGAGAGATCGGCAGGCATGAGGCGGCGGCGAACACCACGATCAGGTCGGCGATATCGCTGAAGCCATCGATCGGCGTGCTGAACATTTCGCGTCCGGCGATGTCCAATAGCGTCACGATCGCCAGCACAGTCAGGCAAAAGAGGCCCGTGGCGGCTATGACGGCGCCGAGGCGCGCCATCCGATCATTCAGCCCGGCGATCACGCGGAGGCTCCAGTGTTGTCGTCAAGAAGGCGACGGGTCACGAGCCCTTGCGGACATTCGCGAGCGCCTGGATCAGTTCCTGATACAGGTTGACGCCGTTGACGGTCTTGTCCCACGGATCCTTGATCGACGCGGTCTTTGCCTTGAGCGCGGCAATGTCTGCGTCGCTCCATGTGATCAGCTTCTGCTTGGGCTCGCTGGCGAGCTTTTCGAAGGTGCCGCGCACCTGCTTGTCGAGATTGCCGGCCAGCAGCTTGGAGAACCAGACGCCGCCGAACTTGTCGAGCGCAGCCTTCGCCTTGGGCGGCAGCGAGTCATATTTCGCCTTGTTGATCGGGAACATGACCGCGATATTGCCGAGCTGGACATTGGTGACATGGAATGTCGCGGCATCGGTGATGCGGAAGTTGAACAGGTTGCCGCCGTCCATCAAAGTCGCGTCCAGAACGCCACGCGAGATGTTTTCGGCAATAGCCGGGGCCGCCATGCCGCCGATTGGCACAGCGCCCATGGCCTTGATGGTGTCACCGAAGATCGGTCCGCCGGCGCGGATTTTCAGCCCGGAGGCGCTGGCAAGCGTCGGAATATCCTTGCGCGAATGCAGCGTGTAAGGGCCGACCTCGGCGATGCCGAGCAGCACGAGGTTGTCGAAGCCGCTAAGGAGCTTCTTTTGATACAACGCCCAGGCGGTCAGGGACGCTTCTTCCGTGCTGTTGAACAGGAATGGCAGCTCGAACATGTCGAGCTCCTTAAAGCGGCCGGGGGTATAGGAGGCGACCACTTCGGCGACATCGAGTACCCCGTCCTCGACCAGCTTGAGCTGGGTCGCCGGGTTCGAGCCCAGCGTGCCGCCGGGATAATGCTCGATCTTGAGCGTGCCTTCCGACGCCGCCTCGACTTCCTTGATGAAGGCGGGGACCGAAACCGAATTGGTGATGCTTTTCGGCGAGACGAAACTACCGAATTTCAGCACGACCGGAGCATCCTGAGCCAGGAGCTGGACAGGCGACAGCATGAGAGACATCGCCAAGGCAGATAGCAGCGCAATTTTTCGGTTCACGACGGTCTACTCCTGTGGGTCCGGCACAGCCAGCCAATATCTTCCGTTCTGGGTTGACGCTTAAAAAATAATGATGGCCGAAGGCACAGATAAGAAATTGCGAATTGCGAAGCGCGGGCGCACTGCGATCTCAGGAGGACGTCGCAGAGCGACGCCAATGATCAACAGATCCATTTACAAGCGAACATTGGCCTTCCACAGCTTTCCGCTATTGGTGCTGAGGCTTGATCTGCTCAAAGCAAACGGCCTGACGGCTCATACTGATTAGCTTCAGCGAGACCTCGTACTGCCTGGATCGCCTCCGTCGTGACATCGCGACTGGTGCCAGAGACGACGTCGGCTGCCAAGACCTGCAGCACCACAGTCGGACCTCGGCTATATGACGGATATCCCTATCAAGGACGCCACAGTTGTCTAAGATGCCGCGGGCATATCGGACCTGGCTCTCCGCTTGTCGCCGTTCTGACGGAAATGGCGCAGCGCTCCGGTCCTCGAAGAAATGCGTACGGAGACCATCATGCCAGACCGCACTCCCGCCGATGTCATCGACAATCCCGACCAGCATCGCTTCGAGCTGGCGCTTGATGGTGATGATGTCGCTGTCGCCTATTATCGGCGCGATGAGAACGGCCGTCTCGTCCTGACGCATACCGAGGTGCCAAGCGAATATGGCGGTCGGGGTTTTGCCTCAATCCTCGCCCAGGGCGTGTTCGAGATGGCGCGGGCGCGCCATCAGAAGCTCGTCCTGCAATGCCCGTTCATGGGTGCGTGGTTCGCCAAGAATCCCAATTATGCGGACGTGGTGGCGGGCTGACCGCAAAGCGCAGGGTAGCAGGCATGACGAGCGGCATCCATCACATCACCGGCATCACGGCCAACGTACAAGCCAATGTCGATTTCTATGTCGGCTTTCTCGGCCTCAGACTTGTCAAGCAGACAGCCGGCTATGCGGATGCCGAGCAGTTGCACCTTATCTACGGAGACGGCCTCGGCAGTCCCGGCTCGTTGCTGACATTTCTTGTCTGGGAGGCCGCCGGGCGCGGCCGCACCGGCATCGGGCAGGTCTCGGAAGTCGCGCTGGCCGTGCCGCCATCGTCCCTCGGCGATTGGCTGACAAAAGCCATCGCCGCAAATGTTCCGTTTGAGGGACCCCATCAGGAATTCGCAGAACCCGTGCTGCGGCTGAAAGATCCTGACGGAATGATTGTGAAACTGGTTGGCGTCGAGTTGCCGACACCTTCGCCACTCGCAAATGCCCCGGCGCGGCTTCGCGGCGTCACGCTCCTGACCGACAAGGCAGCCGAGACCGCACGCTTCCTGACTCGCTTCGGCTATCGCAACGAACAGAAGGCCGATCTGACGCATCGCATGGTCTCCGACACCGATGTGGTCGACGTCAGGGAAGTCTCGGGTTTCGTGCCGTCAGTGCCCGGAGCGGGTGTTCCGGACCATGTCGCCTTCCGCGCGCGCGACACCGACGACGTTCGGTCGATGAGGGTAGCGCTCAAGGAATACGGGCCGACCGAGGTGCATGATCGGAAGTATTTCCTCTCGCTCTATGTTCGCGATCCCGCCGGCATCCTGTTGGAATACGCGACTGACGGGCCGGGCATGACCGTTGACGAGGCGCCGTCCGAACTCGGCAAGACGCTGTTTCTGCCGGCGCGAGAGGCCGACCGCGCAGACGATCTGAAGGCGATGCTCCCTCAATTTTCCTTGCCTGGCGACGAGAGGTTTCCCGCCCGCGATCTGCCCTTCATTCATCGTTTCAACCGGCCGGACAATCCGGATGGCACGACCCTGGTGCTGCTGCATGGCACCGGAGGAAACGAGGCCGATCTGATGCCGATCGCCCGCCGCATCGCGCCGCGCGCGACGTTGCTGGGCGTGCGCGGTCGCGCGACCGAAGAAGGGACCAATCGCTGGTTCCGCCGCTTCGACGCGACGACATTCGATCAAGCCGATATCCGCAGCGAAGCCGAAGCGTTCACAGCCTTTGTCGAAGGCGCCGTGGTCGGCTACGGGCTCAACGCCGACAAGCTTGCCTTCCTTGGTTATTCCAACGGCGCCAACTTTCTGGCTGCGGTGATGCAGCTTCATCCCGGTGTCGTGCGTCGCGCGGTTCTGCTGCGGAGCATTCGGGCGCTCGACAATCCGCCGGCGGCCGATCTCTCCGGAACGAGCGTGCTGGTGCTGAACGGGCGTGACGATGGCTTGACCCGCAACGCGCCGGCGGTGGCCGATGCACTGAAAGCGCGCGGTGCGAATGTCGAGACCCGTGATCTGATCGCGGGCCATGAGCTGACGGTTGCCGATGTCACTGAGGCGGCTGAATGGCTTCGGAGAAACTGACGCGGCGACGCGCGGCGCGCTCGCCGTCATCTCAAACCAGCGCAGTGACAAGCGTGGCAATCTCGCGCTCGAAAAAGTCCGAGAAAACGGCAATCCGCGGCGGCGGTGCTTAGGTCAGTTAAGCGCGCGGCTAAATGATGTGCCCTATGTTCTCGGCGCTCATGTCGAGGTTGAGTCCCTGAAGTGCGAGCGCATTTGCTTCGTTCCCCATCGCCTTCAGGCTTTCTTCGCGGATCAGCGACATCAGGCCGCGCCGTAAGGCCAGAAACTCGCTCGACAACATGATCGATTGCTTTCGAGGACGTTCGAGCGGAACCGGAATCTCGGCCTTGATAGTGCCCGGACGGGCTGTCATGCAATAGACCCGATCGGAAAGAAAGATTGCCTCATCGATATCGTGCGTGACGAACAGCACCGAGATTTTCAAATTCTGCCACATATTGGTCAGAACCTGTTGCATGATCAGTCGTGTCTGCGCATCGAGTGCGCCGAACGGCTCATCGAGCAGCAACACTTTGGGGCCGGTTGCGAGCGCGCGCACGATGCCGACGCGCTGCTTCATGCCGCCCGATAGGCTTTGCGGGTAGCGGTTTTCAAACGCCGACAGGCCGGCAATGCCAAGGAGCGTTCGGGCCGCCTGTTCGCGCCGGGATCGCTCGATTCCCTTCATCTTGAGGCCGAACTCGACATTCTGTCGCACGGTTTTCCAGGGAAACAGCGAGTATTGCTGAAACACCATGCCGCGATCGGCGCTCGGGCCCGATACGCGCTCGCCGTCCACTGTGACAGTGCCGCTGGTCGGCTTTAGGAACCCGGCGACTGCGTTGAGCAAGGTTGACTTGCCGCACCCGGACGGTCCGATGATCGATACGAATTCACCAGGTTCGACGCGAATGTCGACAGCGGTCACCGCTTCCACAGCGCCGTCCATCGTTTCGTAATTGAGGTTGAAGTTCTTGATCTCGATCAGGCCGCTTTTGACGCGGGCCGCAGCCGGAGCGCCCATGGTCCCGCGGATGGCTTCGCTCATGATCTACCCCATGGCATGACGAGATTGCCCACGCCCCGGATCAGCGCGCTCGATGCAAGACCAAGCACACCGATGCAGATCATGCCGAGCGCAATGTCGGAATACTGGACGAGCGAGTATGCCTCCCAGGTGAAATAGCCGATGCCGAATTGGCCGGAGATCATCTCGGCGGCGATCAGCGACACCCAGGCGACACCCATCCCGATCGTGAGGCCGGTGAAAATGTGCGGAAGTGTTGCGGGGAAATAAACTTCCCGAAACATGGCGAAGCGTCTGGCGCCAAGACTCTCTGCGGCTCGCACCAGAACCGGATCGACCAGCGACATGCCGTGCAGGGTGTTGAGCAGAATCGGAAAGAACGAGCCAAGAAAAGTGATGAAGACGATGCTTTCCTCGTTCGTTGGCCACAGCATGATGGCCATCGGAACCCAGGCAATCGCGGGGATCGGCCTAAAAACCTCACTGATCGGGAATACGAATTCCCTGAACAGACGGAAGCGGCCCATGATGAGACCGAGCGGGACCGCGATCAGCGCCGCGATAAGGAAGCCCAGCAGGATACGCCGGCAGCTCAGAGTGACATGGCTGAAGAATTTCGGATCGCCGGCGGCGCGGATGGCGCGGTCGAGCACCTGTTCTGGCGATGGCACGTTGAGGAAGCGGATATAGATATTGACACGGTAGGTCGTCAGCAGATGCCAGGTGAGCAGAAACAGCAGAAGCGCGACGAGGCCGATGGCCGCCGCGCGGAACTTGCCGCGATACATCCAGAACCAGCGTCGGACAGGCTGGGCAACACGCGGCGTTTCCGCCGCGCGTTGTGGGTCCGTCGATGGCTTTCGAATCGATGGTGTGCCAGGGGCAAGCGCACTGTCGTCCGCGATAGGTTCAGCCGAAATCGAATTCAGTGCCATATGCTGCAAATCAGCCTCCGATGGTTTTCAGCGCATCCGTAAAGCTGACGACTTTGCCGCCGTTCTTGCCGGCATAGGCTTCGGCATCTTTTTTCAGAAGGAAAGGGACGATGTCGCCCTTGCCGTTCACTGAATAGAAGGCCTGGTCGGCGAACAGCTTGATGCCGCGTTCGGTATCGAAGACGTAGGCGACGTTGATCTTCTTGCCCTTGGCCTTCAGTTCGGCGAAAGCGCCTAATGTGCAGGCCGCGCTGGAATGGGGCGTGATAGCCTCGCCATCGACCCAGATCTCACCCGCCTTGCGCGGCTCGGTGACGGGCTTCTTGCAGAACGGGTCGGTGCCCGTCACTTCATAATTATCGAAGCTCTTCAGCTGCTTGTCATAGTCCATGCCGAGTTCGGCATAAGCCCTTCGGACGTAGCTATCGTTGACCCATTTCTGAACGTCGAATTCCTTCATGCGCCCGAGATTCTGCAACACTTTGGCGTCGTCAGCTGCGTCCTTGACGAGTTCGGGCTTGATGGTCGGATCCATCGTCATGATGCCGCCGGGCCCCATGAAGATATAGACGACCTCCTTGTCGATGCCCGTCCATGCCGCGATCTTCTCGGCAGCCGTTTTCGGATCAGCGCGAACCCAGGCATTCGCCTCGATGATGGACTTGATATAGGCAACGACGACGTCAGGATGTTTCTCCGCGAAGTCGGTGCGCACCACGACGCCGTGCCACGTGGCGGCGTTGGTCTCGACCCCATCGAAGATCTTTCGCGCGAAGCCGCGGAACGGCAAAAGCTCAGCAAACGGCACGAAGTCGGCATGGCCTTCGATGCGCTTTTCCTGAAGATTGGTGGTGCCGACCTCCGGGCTCTGGCTGACGAGCTTGAAATAATCTGCGGGCCAGCCGCGATCCTGCATGGCCTTCAGGATCATGCCATGCGCGGCCGAACCGAACGGAACGCTGACCAGCTTATCCTTCAGGTCGGACAGTTCGAAATACGGGGAGTCCTTGTGCACCACGAGTCCGTTGCCGGAGCCATGAATGTTGTAGGCGGCGACGGCGATCAACTGGCTCTTGCTTTCCGGATTGCTTTGGAACGTGTAGCCGTTCACCACCAGGGGAAAGTCGCCCATACCGCCGAATTGCAGCTTGTCGGCCATCATGCCGTTGGTCACGGGCGGGCCGGAGGTGTAGTTGTTCCAGTCCAGTTCGAACTTGGTATTGGCATATTTTCCGGTCTTCGGCAGGTGCTTCTCAAGAAGTTTTAGTTCGCGGATGACGACGCCGGTCGTGACCGTGTTTGTGGTGGTGTCCTGCGTTCCGATACCGATCTTGATGGCCGCTTGTGCATTGGCGGCTTCGCACGCAGCGCCTAACGCTGCAACCGAGACCATCGTGGTCAAGAGACGGGTCAATGAACGGTTCAAGAGATGTTTCCCCATGGCAATCCCCTCTGTTTGAGAGCCCGGGCACTGCTCCTATGCGCATAATGTGCGGTGCGAGAAATCAGGCGCAAACCGTGTTTGGCCCCACTGGTCGATTAGTTGCCGCGAAAGTTCTCATGCTCAGCCTTTGCGCAACATCGTGATGCTCGCGCCGCGGAGATGGGCATCACTCGAATTTGGAGCCATCGCCCCGCATTTTCTCCAGAAGGTCGGGTCGGCGGACAATGATGCGGGATTTGCTCGACAGCACGATGTCTTTGTCGTGCATGCGCTTGAGGCTGATCGTGACCCATTGCCGCGTGGCGCCGACCATGTGGGCGATGTCCGCATGCGTGAAGGCGGCGCCAATCAGGATGCCGTCATCATCCTTCACGCCGTAGAGATCCACCAGATGCAGCAGAAGATGCGCCAACCGTTCGGTAATGGACCGTGTGCCGAGCATCTGAGCCAGCGCGGAATAGCAGCGGCCCTTGAAGGTAAGGCCTTCAATCAGGCCGATTGCGAGATTGGGCACCTCGACCACGAGTTTGCGCAGTGCACGACCAGGCAGTTGGACAACGCTGCTGTCGGTTACGGCGACGCCCGACCATTGATGAACCGAATCGCCGAACACGTTCGGCCCGCCGACAAAGTTACCAGGATGCCAATAGGCCAGCGTGATCTCACGCTCCGACGGTGCGGTGTAGAACACCCGCACGCGCCCGGTCTGAATGAGAAAGATGCCGTCATGTCGTGCGCCCTGATTGAACAGGGTCTGGCCACGAAAGAACACACGCTTTTTACCATGCGACAGGACGGTTTCACGTTCGGCGGACGAAAGTGCTTCGAAGAGCGATGGTCCGCCGCTGAGCCCGCGACCATTCTCGGTCAACAACAGAGACTGGCTGCCGGCCGCGGATGCGGGCGTAACCGGTGTCGTCCCGCTCATTTCGGTTCTGGAAGCTGCGGCAAAGATCTGCATCCGGCGCCCCTGGTGATTCCAGATTAGACCGAATCCAGCAAGCTTCGTGCCAGTCGGCTGGGCCAGATTTTCCTTCCATGAGAGGGCTAGCCTGCGTCATCGGGCGATTTTGCCAATGTCTCAGCCGAGACTGCCCGAAAAGCCGCCAGTTCGGCGAGATAGGCGAAGGGGAAGATGCCGCGGGTATGTCCGTCCGAAAAGACGATGTTCACGCCGTATGCGCCGACCGGAGTCACCTGATCGATCTGGATCTCTGCGGCGGCGGGCTGAAACGTGTTGTCGATCCGCGCCCGGCTGCAGATGGCGCAACGGCAATGGTTGCGCAAGCGATCGGCGGGGATATCGACAGATCGTCCGTCAGGGAAGGTCACGCTTAGCAAGCGTCGCCGTTGGTCAATTGATATATGCGCGGCAGGATCGTCGCAGGTTGTTTGCATGGCCGGTACGATAGCAAGCCGATCGGTGAATTCACGCAATTTGTTGCTTGGATATGGCGGTTGCGAATTTCAGGCTGCGGCAGTACCTGACCAACCCGACGATTGATGATCGCTCACATTCTCAGAACCTGCCATCCATCGCTGCTGCTAGCCTATGTGCCAGGCCTTGCACTGTCCGGGTCGGTCGCGCTGGCGGCGATCGGCCTCGGCGTCTGGTTTGGCAACGCCATTCTTTGGGCCTTGCTGATCGGAATGGCGCTGGCCGCTGTTGTTCGCATCCAGGACGTATTCGTGCCGGGGATAAGGGCGTCGGCCAGCCTCATCCTTCGGGCCGGCGTTGCGCTGCTCGGCTTTCAGGTTACCGGCACGGCTTTTGTCGCGCTTGGCGCGTCGGCCTCCGTCTCGCTGATGTTGGCGGTGCTTGGAGTAATTGGCGCAGGCGCAATGCTCGGTCCGGCCATTGGGCTGCGCCGCGATGTTTCGATCGTGCTGGCCGCCTCCGTCGCCATTTGCGGCGCGTCCGCTGCAGCGGCTTTTGCCATGGTGCTGCTGTCGTCGCAGGAAGAGAGGAAGCGCGATCTTGCTTGCGCGATCGGCGTGATCAGCCTTTTTTCGACAGCGGCCATGGCGGTTTATCCCGCTCTGCTCCACGCGCTCGGTTTCAACGCCTTGGCCACTGGCTTTGTGCTTGGCGGATCAATTCACGAGGTGGCCCATGCGGTGGGCGCCGGGTACGCCATCAATGACGCGACGGGCGTCGCCGCAACCGTCTCCAAGATGCTGCGCGTTGCGTTGCTGGCGCCGGCGCTGATGCTGGTGGACGCATTCGCGCAGAGCGGGGCAGGGCGGACCATGGTTCCCAAGCCGCCGCTTTTCCTGTTCCTGTTCGCACTGTTTGCGATCGTCAGCACCGTCGGACTCGTCCCGGCGTCACTGACGTCGGTATCGCTGTCGCTGTCGCGCTTTTGTATTTTGATGGCGATGGCGGCAATCGGGCTGATGCTGCCCTGGCGGATGTTGCTCGCTTACGGCTGGCGTCCAGTGCTGCTGATCGCCATTCTGTCGCTCGGGCTGCTGACGTTTGTCACCATTGTCGCTGGCGCGTTGTTCGCGTGACGGAGCATAATTTTCGAAACTAATCGACAGCGTCTTGCGCTCTGGCCTTTCGTCGCGCGGCTGGAATGCTAGGTCAGGTCATCGATCACGAGGATGACCATGAGCGCATTCAATCGAGAGCAGGTGACGTCGGTGCAGCACTGGACCGATCAGCTGTTCAGCTTCACCACCACCCGAACGCCCGGCTTCCGCTTTCTGAACGGCCAGTTCGCCATGATGGGACTTGAGGTGGACGGCCGGCCACTATTGCGGGCCTACAGCATGGCGAGCGCAAACCATGAAGAGAATCTCGAATTCTTCAGCATCAAAGTGCCGGACGGACCGCTCACATCGCGCCTGCAGAAGATCAGGGAGGGCGACGTCGTCCTGGTCGGACGGAAGGCGACCGGGACGCTGATCGCCGACAACCTGATCCCAGGCTCGCGTTTGTTGCTCCTGTCCACCGGCACCGGCCTCGCGCCATTCGTAAGCCTGATCAAGGATCCGGAGGTCTACGAGAAATTCAAGACCATTGTGCTTGTGCATGGTTGCCGCCAGGTGTCTGAGCTCGCCTATGGCGAGACGGTGGTCGAGCGGCTCAAGCAGGATGAATTGTTCGGTGAATTAATGAGCGGCAAGCTGCATTACTACCCGACCGTGACGCGTGAGCCCTTTCGCAACCGTGGCCGGATCACCGATCTCATCACCAGCCGCAAGCTGTTCGACGATCTGGCGATGGCGCCGCTGTCTCTCGAAACCGACCGCATCATGCTGTGTGGCAGCCCTTCCATGCTTGAGGATCTGCGCCTGATCTTCGAGGTGCGGGGCTTCACCGAAGGCAATCACAGCGAGCCCGGCCATTTCGTGATCGAAAAGGCGTTCGTCGACCGCTGAGTTGCGGTCTCGCGTTCTGCGCGACCAATCCAGTCTCGCCTGGCGCCGCCGGATTCATCAGGCGGCGTCCGCATTTGAGGCACTGGCGAATGCCGTTTCCTGACAACTAATTGCTCGGCAGCCCATGGGTTTTCAGGAATTGTGAGTGCCACCGACGCCGCAGCGTGGAGCGACTATCCAATGGACGACATCGTCGAAGGCCTTTCCGAAATCTCCTGTGACGTGCTGGTCATCGGGGGTGGCACCGCCGGACCGATGGCGGCCCTCAAGGCCAAGGCGAAAAATCCGAAAGCCAACGTGGTTCTGCTGGAGAAGGCGAACGTCAAGCGTTCGGGCGCAATCAGCATGGGCATGGACGGTCTGAACAACGCCGTGATCCCGGGATACGCCACGCCCGAGCAATACACCAAGGAAATCACCATAGCCAATGACGGCATTGTCGATCAGGCTGCCGTCTACAAATATGCGCAACGTTGCTACGGCATCATCGAGGAGCTGGACAGCTACGGCATCCGCTTCCTGAAGAACGAGAATGGCGACTTCGCGGTGAAGAAGGTCCATCACATCGGAACCTATGTGCTTCCGATGCCGAATGGCGAAACCGTCAAAAAGGCGTTGTACCGGCAATTGCGTCGTGCGCGCATCCTGATCTCGAACCGTTACATGGCGACGCGCTTGCTAACGTCATCCAGCGGGCGCATCGCGGGCGCGATCGCCGTCAACACCCGCACCGCTGAGTTCCTGGTGCTGAAGGCGAAGTCCGTGATCCTGTGCATGGGCGCCGCCGGACGGCTGGGCTTGCCGACCTCTGGTTATATGTTTGGCACCTATGAGAACGCGGCTAATTCCGGCGACGGCTATGCGATGGCTTATCATGCCGGTGCGGCGCTCGCGAATCTCGAATGCTTTCAGATCAATCCGCTGATCAAGGATTATAATGGCCCGGCCTGCGCCTATGTAGCGGGGCCGTTCGGCGCCTATACTGCCAACGGCGAAGGCTCCCGCTTCATCGAATGCGATTACTGGTCAGGCCAGATGATGCTGGAATTCTTCAATGAGCTTCAATCCGGCAAGGGCCCGGTCTTCCTGAAGCTCAATCACCTGCACGAGAACACGATCAGTGAGATCGAGGAAACGCTGCACAAGGTCGAGCGGCCGACGCGTGGTCTCTTTCACGAAGGTCGCAGCACCGATTACAGAAAAGAGATGATCGAGATGCATATCTCTGAGATCGGCTTCTGCTCTGGTCACAGCGCCTCAGGTGTGTTCGTCGACGAATTCGCCCGTACCACCGTGCCGGGTCTCTACGCTGCCGGCGATATGGCCAGCGTGCCGCACAATTACATGCTGGGCGCCTTCACGAACGGCTCGGTCGCCGGCGAGGACGCAATGATGTTCGCGGACAACCACGATTTTGCGGAGTTCGACCAGGCTGATGTTAAGAGGGAGCAGGAGCGGGTCCTGGCGCCAACGCGACGCGAGGACGGCATTCCGCCGAACCAGATCGAATACAAGACGCGGCGACTGGTCAACGACTACCTGCAGCCGCCGAAAGTTTCGCGCAAATACGAGATCGGGCAGAAGCGGCTCGCGGAAGTGCGTGAAGATATGGAACAGAACATGATGGTCACCAACGCGCATGAATTGATGCGCGCGCTGGAAACGCACTCGATCCTCGATTGCGCCGATATGGCCGCGCATGCCTCGCTCTACCGCACGGAGAGCCGTTGGGGTCTTTATCATCTGCGCACGGACTATCCGGAAAAGAACGATGAAGACTGGTTCTGTCACACCCTTCTGACCAATAAAGGCGGCCGCATGACCAGCGAAAAGCGTGAGGTTCAACCCTATGTCGTACCGATCGCAGACGAGGAAAAGGGCCTGTACGATAAGCAACGTATTCGGGCGAGCGCCTGATCGGCGCCGCCGACCGGAAAGGACCAAACCATGCCTCTCGCTACGACGCACACCACGGTCCCGGTGGTGGTCGATGACGCAAAATGTATTGCCGACAAGGGCTGCACGGTCTGCGTCGATGTCTGTCCGCTGGATGTGTTGCGGATCAGCGATATGACCAAGAAAGCTTATATGGCCTACGATGAATGCTGGTATTGCATGCCGTGCGAAGCCGATTGTCCGACCGGCGCCGTGACGGTGAACATTCCGTATCTCTTGCGATAGCTCTCAAGCGTGGTGGACGATGGCCGATCCTTTCGAAGCCTATGATGACGTTGAGGATGTCGCGCAGCAATTGCGCGCGGCGGACCCGTCCGAACGCCGCGTTGCCATTATCGAGCTTGGCAATTCCGGCGACTCTGATGCGGTGGGCTACCTGGCCGAAATGGTTGGCGATCCCGACCCTGGCGTGCGCCAGCAGACAGCGCTGGCTCTCGGCGAATTTGATGGGCCGCAGGCCGCCGCTGTGCTGGTCAGGCTGCTGGTCGATCCGGAGCAATCGGTTGCCGCGGCGGCCGCCGACAGTCTTGCTGAATTCAAGGACCCGGCTAGCGCTGATGCCATCTTGCCGTTGGTGGCGCACGACCACGCTTTCGTGCGCATGGGCGCGTTGCGTGCATTGAAGGAGTTGCGTCGGAAGGATGCGCTCAAGCCGGCGCTTGCCTCGCTTCAGGATGTCGACGCCTCCGTGCGCGTGCAGGCCGTTGGTGTGATCGGCTTTCTGAAGATGGAAGAGGCGATCCCCGCTCTTGCCTCAGCTGCAACCGATGGCGATGCGCATGTGCGCCGGGCAGCGGTCAGCGCGCTGGCATTCTCCAATCTGAAGACGGCTGCCGAATCGATCATGCGCGCGATGTCTGACGAAAACTGGATGGTTCGTGAAGTTGCGGCCGAGACGATGGGCACGAATAAGCTCGGGGCACAGGCGGCGGACGCATTGATTGCGCGTCTCGAGGATCCGTTCTGGCAGGTTCGCCTGAAGTCGATCCGATCATTGGGCAGGCTGAAAATCGCGCAAGCAACGATGAAAATCATACCAAGCCTCGCGCACGAGCAGGCCAACTTGCGCAAGGAAGCCGCTGCGGCCTTGGGCGAGATCGCCGATGCGGCAGCTCTTCCGTATCTTCAGCAGGTCGCAGATGACCCTGATCCTGAGGTCCGAAAAAACGCGCGCTGGGCGATCGATCGTATCCGCTCTTTGAACGAGAATAGTGCTTCGCGATGAAAAGTCGCGCTTGAGCTTCTCGGCACGTGTTCCGCAGGCATCGGACGCCATAATTTTAGCACTGTAGCAACGGTGGCTTGGCCGCCTGGTGAATGATTGCCACGTGAATATTGGCCCGGATGTCCGCGTGAACGGTATCGTAGAGGTAACTGCGGGTGTGGCCAAGCGCCGATTCCCTTTTCGAGCAGGTTAACGCCTCGGCCCTTCTAGAAATTCGCCTAATGCATGTCGGGCGCGCGGGCGGTAGCCAGCCAGCCTTCCAGCGCTTCGCCCGGCTGTGATACATCGCCGGTAACGGTCCCGTCGCTCAGCCGGATGGCGTCACGCCGGATCGCGATCAAACTATGGTTTAACCCGGCCTCCACATGAGTTTGCTACAGCGCGTATCGGTCGCCGTGAGTTCGGCGCAGAGATGGATTTAAACCCATTGCCGTTGGAATCAGTCCGGTTACCACACAGTCAGAGCCGCAGGTATTGCCTAACCTAATCCGTCTTTGATTTGGCTTTGCTGCGCGATTTGGGGGGCGCAATCGATAAGCTGCGGTCTTCCGGAAACTTCTTGAGCAATTTTATCAGCAGCGCCCGTTCATTTGCGCTGAATGGCCGAAGAATATCTTCTCCGATATTGCCGACACGGTCGGAAACCTTCTGCACAATCGCTTTCCCTGTTGGGGTAATCCGAATGTGTTTCGTGCGCTTATCCTCTACACCGCTCTTACGCGTTATCCATCCCTTTCCCTCAAGTCTCTCGAGCACATGGCCGATCGTTGTCCTGTCAAACGAGATCATCTCGCTGACGCGCGTGGCGTCGATGTCTGGATTGTCCTTCACCGCCAACAAGGCCGAGAACTGCACCGCCGTGAGGTCCAAATCTTTGGTCGCTCCCGAAAACACTGCAGTTGCCGTTTGATGTGCGCGGCGGATAAGGTATCCAGGCTGCGCATACATATCAGCTATTTTCATCGCGCTTTTCTTCATGACGCTTCGTTAGCGTTCCTGTCAACGTATCCAGCACGTCATTTAACTGGGTTTGCGCTGCAATAAAAGTGACGGATCGTGTTTTTCAAGAGAATTGCAACCGCGCCGCAAAGGGTCGCATTTCCAATAGCCTTCCAAATTCTCACGCATTCGCTATCGACGATCTCGATTCAAGCGGTTCCGATCGAAACCGCTGAGAGCGTTGCGCCGATGATGCGGGCCTAAGCCAAATCCGATCCATTCGACAAAGCCGCCGGGGTCGACAACTTCAAATAGATTGACAGCGTACTGAATGATGGCAAACTGTCGAAACGAGCGATTTATACAAGAGCGCAAAGCCGTAGAGTCGCCTTCGACGGAGGGACGTATGAAGGAGAGCCCATTGATTATCGCGGGGGGAGGTATCGGCGGCTTGGCTGCTGGCGTTGCTCTTCGCAAGCTGGGTCAGCCCGTCAGGATTATAGAGCAGGCCGGAGAGTTCCGGCCGATTGGCTACGGTATTCAACTCGGTCCGAATGCATTCCGTGCTTTCGAACGCTTGGGCCTTGCCACAGCTGTCCTCGAACGCTGCAGTCTCCCCAACGAAGGCCTGCTGAAGGACGCTGTAAGCGGGGCGACATTGCTGCGCTTGCCAATGGCCTCGGAAATGCAAGCGCGATTTGGCTATCCTTACGCCGTCATCCACCGGGCTGACCTCCATGAAGTGTTGGTCGATGCGTGCCGCGAGACCGGTGTGGATCTTTTGACAGACTGCGAATTGCAGTCCTTTGAGGACGAAGGACAAGACGTCATATTGAGCACCAGCCATGGGGCCATGCGAACCTCCGGGCTGATCGCTGCAGACGGTATATGGTCAAAAACCAGAGCCGCGCTCACCGGCTCGGAACCGCCTCAGCGCTTGGGATACGCCGTATTTCGTTCGGTGCGGCCGCTCAGCGAAGTGCCGCAGCAACTGGCAAAGAACGCAGTCATTTTGTGGGCAGGTCCCGGCTGCCACATGATCCATTATCCGCTTCGTGGCGGAACGCTTTTCAATCTTGTGGCAGCGTTCGATTACAAAATAAACGGCGATGCTGAAGCGGGTATGTCATTGGCCGAACGGTTGCTGAGCAGATTCTCGACATGTCATGACGACATTCGACAAATGCTCCCATACCTCGACCTGGATCAGCATTGGGAAATCGCCACCGTCGAGCCGATTGCAACATGGTGCAAGGGCCGCGTTACTCTGTTGGGAGATTCTGCGCACGCAATGGTCCAGGCGCTGGCGCAGGGGGCCTGCCAGGCCATCGAAGATGCTTTGAGTCTGGCGGAGCATGTCTCAGCTTCGCCGCACGACTTGGTGAATGCATTCCGGGCTTTCAATAGAAGTCGCCTTCTGCGCGTGACGCGAGTGCAGTATATGTCCCGCTTGATGTGGGAGATCATCCATGTTCGTGGCGCCTATGCAGAGCTTCGGAATGAGAGACTGAAAGCACACGACAATGCTCTCGAGGAGCTGAGCTGGCTGTATGATGCCGATCGCTCGAGCACTGACAAATCGGCGTCCTCGGAGAGGGCTGCTTAGTGCTGCGCAGCCGTGCAGCGAATAGCGCAGTCAAGCCAGCGATTATCTAGTGCGGTCGTGGTTGGCGCCTGTCAGTTGCGCCGGAGATCGCCGACGACGTGAAGAAAAGAGTGAACGCATGAACATAATTCTTTTCACCCATCCGGGCGCGTGTTCGCGCGTAACGATGACTGCGCTCGAAGAGGCCGGCGCTGCCTATGAAGCGAGATGGGTGGATCTTTCTGCCAGCGCCCATCATGGCGATGACTATCTCGCCTTCAATCGCAAGGGCAAGGTGCCGGCTCTGATCGTCGATGGCGTAACTCTGACGGAGAACCCGGCTATTCTTCACTACCTCCACTCCGCTTATCCAGAGGCGCGCCTCTTGCCTGCGGGCAAAGGGCCGTTTGATCGCGCGCAATCCCTCAGTGATCTTGTCTGGTGCGGGTCGATGCTGCATCCGATTGTCCGCCAGATCCGGGCGCCACAGCGCTTCACCAAGGGAGAGACATCCGGCATTGTCGCTGACGGCCGTGAGAAGCTGTCGAAGGAATGTAAATTCATTGATAGCCGGCTTTCAGACAACGATTGGTGGTACGGTGCTGACTGGTCAATCGTCGACGTTTATCTGTTCTGGATTGTCAGCAACGCCGCGCGCTCGGGCTTTGAACTGGATCCATATCCCGCGATACTTGCGCACACACAGCGCGTCCGTTCGCGCCCGTCTTTCAAACGGATGCTTGCCCAGGAAATAGCAGCGATCAAGGCTCACAAGATCGGTGTCGATCCGGCCGGTCTGTGACCGGTTCTTCTCCAGCCAGTGACGCTGCAAAGCCGCAAATAGACAGGCTCTGATCAGATTGACAGCAAGCAGAAATACAGTACGCTGTCAAAAAAAGGCGATGAGGCTTCAGGGAGGACGTTGTGCTTGAAAATCCGAAGCTGCCGAACGACCTTCAACGCCAACGAGACACGTTCCATCAGGAACTGGCGGCGATGAATATCACGCCGCTATGGCTCAACATGGCGGCTGCAGCGCAGAAAGAGCCTCGCGTTGAAGGCGTGCCGTATATCTGGCGGTGGAGCGACATCAAGCCGAAGATGCTGCGTGGTGGGGATCTGATAACGCCCCAGGAGGCGGAGCGCCGCGTCCTGATGCTTATCAACCCCGCATATCCTGCGAAGACCGCGCGAACCGTCGGGCTCATCTTTGGCGGGATCCAGTTTCTCCTGCCGGGCGAGATCGCAGAGACCCACCGGCACTCGCCGAATGCTCATCGCTTCATTATTGAAGGCGAGGGCGCCTACACGTCAGTCGATGGCGAGCGGACAGTCATGCGAAAAGGTGATTTCGTCACGACGCCCGCCTGGGCATGGCATGATCACGGCAACGAGGGGCACGAGCCTGTAGCATGGCTCGACGGCCTCGACCTGCCATTCGCTAATATTCTCGATGCCAATTTCTTCGAGGACTACGAAGACAGCGATAGCCAATTGCAGCCCATTCATCGTGCAAACGAGGACAGTCTGTATCGGTGGGGCCGGAACATGCGGCCTGCATGGGAGGAGCCGCGACAGCCGCAGCAGTCGCCGATCCTGAATTATCGGTGGGTCGAGGCGCGCCAGAATTTGCATGAATTGCGAGCGGAAAAGGGAAGTCCCTATGACGGGATCATTCTGCGCTATGTGAATCCCGTGACAGGCGGACCAACCCTTTCAACGATCTCGGCCTATCTGCAATTGTTGCGGAAAGGCGAACACACAAAGTCTCATCAGCACACATCGAGCACCATCTACCATGTCGCCGAAGGTGGCGGTGGAAGTCTTATCAATGGTCAGGAATTCAAGTGGCAGGAAGGCGATACATTCGTCATTCCGTCATGGATGAAACATGAACATTGGAGCGAGGCGGGCGAGGCCGTCCTATTTTCCTATAGCGATCGTCCGGTTCTCGACGCTTTCGGCTTCTATCGCGAAGCGGTGGGGAGTGCCTGAAGTCTTCTGTCTCGGGCGATTTTTCAGGGCGGACCGAATGACCTGACCACTAAGCGTTTGTGATCTAACGATCTCACCAAAAAAAGGCGGCGATGAAATCCGCATGCAAGGTGGGACGCACCCAGGGAGGGAAACGATGAAGACGAACTGGAATTTTGCCGTGGTAGCGGCAGCACTGTTGCTCGTCGGCGCACCGACCGCTGTCCCCGCCCAGGAGGTTGTGAAAGTTGGGGTCGTCTTGCCGCTGACCGGACCGTTCACCAGCACAGGCAGGCAGATTTTGGGCGGCATTCAAACCTACCTGAAGGAACATGGCGACGCCGTTGCCGGAAAGAAGATCGAACTCGTGGTGAAGGACGATGCGGGTACGGCCGATCAGACTCGCCGTATCGCTCAGGAGCTTGTCGCGAATGAAGGGGTCAAGATCCTTGGCGGGTTCGGGCTCACGCCGCTCGCGCTGGCAGCCGCGCCGGTGGCGACGCGTGCCAAGGTCCCGATGGTCGTGATGGGCGGCGCTGCATCAATTGTGACTGAAGCATCACCCTATGTCGTCCGGACAAGCTTCACGCAAGCCTCATCACCGGATGTCGCCGCCGGCTGGATGGTCAAGAATGGAATCAAGACGGCAGTGACTTTCGTTTCCGACTTCGCGCCCGGACACGAGACTGAGGCAATTTTTAGCGGACGGTTTGAAAAGGACGGCGGGAAAGTCATCGAGAAGATCCGCATTCCGCTGCAAAGCCCCGATTTTGCGCCATTCCTGCAGCGAGCGCGGGATGCCAAACCTGAAGCGATTTTTGTGTTCGTTCCGGCAGGACAAGCATCGACGCTTTTCAAACAATATGGTGAGCGCGGATTGAAAGATGCTGGCATCCAGCTTTTCGGCGCCGGGGATATCACCGACGACGACGTTCTCGACAACATGGGGGACTCGGCGCTTGGCATCGTTACGGCGCATCAATATTCGGCCGCACATCCGTCTGCGTTGAACAAGACATTCGTGAAGACCTTCATCGACAACGCGAAGATCAGGCCGAATTTCTTCGGTGTTGCCGGCTATGACGGTATGGCCCTCATCGCAAAAGCTCTTGCCAAGACAAAGGGTGATCTCGACGGAACAAAGCTGGTCGAGGCGATGAAAGGCGAGGTTTGGGAAAGCCCTCGCGGTCCAATGTCGATCGATCCGCAGACGCGTGACGTTGTGAACAATGTCTATATCCGCAAGGTCGAGAAGGTCGGCAGCCAATACTGGAACGTCGAGTTCGAGACCATCGAGAATGTCAGGGATCCCATCAAGGCCGCGAAGGGCAAATAGTCTTTCCTTGCTGACCTGCCGCTCCGCCGCACCTTCGGTCCGGCGGGCGAGGAGCGCAGATGCTGACAATTCTTTTCGATGGGGTCGCCTACGGGATGGTGTTGTTTATCCTGTCCTGCGGGCTGGCCGTGACGCTCGGATTGATGAACTTCATCAACCTTGCGCACGGTGCCTTCGCGATGGCGGGCGGATATTTCGCATTTCTTCTGGCGACACGCTATGGCGTGTCGTTCTTTGCGACAATTCCCCTCGTCTTCATTCTGACCGCCGGGCTCGGACTCATCATAGAGCGCACGCTCTACAGTCACCTGTATGGAAGCAGTCATCTTGAGCAGGTCCTGTTCACAGTGGGCCTGGTTCTGATGTCCATTGTAATTGCCGACTATTTCATGGGAGCCCAGCCGGTCTCGATTCCTTTGCCTGAGATCTTGCGCGGCCAGATCGAGATTGGCGGCGTCGGCTTAGGACGATACAGGTTGTTTCTGATCCTGGTCTGCGGGCTTCTGACGCTAGGCGTTCAACTCGTCATAAGTAATTCGCGATTCGGGCGACAGTTGCGAGCCGCAGTCGATAATGCATCGGTCGCGCGCGGCGTTGGTATACGAGTCAATCGTCTGTTTGCTTTGACATTCGCATTCGGTTGCGGCCTTGCCGGAATCGGCGGGGCGCTTGGCGCTGAGATTATGAATATCGAGCCGACCTTCCCGTTCAAATACATGATCTATTTCCTGGTGATCGTCGCCGTGGGCGGAACAACCTCGCTGACTGGTCCCTTCCTCGCGGCCATGTTGCTGGGTATCGCCGACGTCGCTCGAAAGTATTATGCCCCTTCGATCGGGACGTTCACGATCTACGTCCTGATGATTGCCACGTTGCTCGTGAGGCCGAACGGGCTGCTTGCGAGGCGGTCGTGATCAGTTTTCTTCGTCATGGCATCGCAACGGCGAGCGAATCGGCAAAGCGCCACCGCTGGTTTTACGAAGCCCTGTTCTGGGCTGCGATCGTTCTGGCCGCCCTCCTGTTTCCATCTCAGCATCTCTTGATGATCGAGATCAGTATCATCGCCCTGTTCGCTCTGTCTCTCGATCTGTTGCTGGGTTACGCGGGTGTGGTCTCGCTCGGGCACGCGGCGTTCTTCGGTTTCGGCGCATATCTCGCCGGTCTGCTTGCGCTACACGGTATCGTCCGTGAACCCGTGCTGGCTATGCTGCTGACAGGCCTGATCTCGGGATTGATCGGGCTGGCGGCGAGCACACTCGTGTTGCGCGGGTCCGACCTCACCAAGATTATGGTGACGCTCGGTCTCGCCCTGGTCTTCTACGAAATCGCAAATCGTCTCACCTGGCTGACGGGCGGAGCCGATGGCATGACCGGCATCGAGATCGCTCCACTCCTTGGCTTGTTCGAATTTGATTTCTTCGGACATATCGGGCTGGCTTACTGTCTCGTTGTTCTGTTTCTCCTGTTCATCGTTGCCAGATGTGTTGTGGATTCACCGTTTGGGTGGTCAATCAAGGCGATACGCGACAATCCCACGCGCGCTTCCGCGATCGGCGTGCCGACGCATCGGCGCCTGATGGCAATGTTCGCGTTGTCAGCTGCTTACGCAGGCATTGCCGGCGCCCTGTTGACGCAAACGACCTCCTTCGTTTCTCTGTCGGTTCTGCATTTCGAGCGTTCGGCAGACGTGCTCTTGATGCTGCTCCTGGGCGGGACCGGCTATCTTTACGGCGGCCTCGTCGGAGCTGTTATCTTCAAGCTCCTTCATAGCTGGATCGCGTCGCTGACGCCGGAATACTGGCAGTTCTGGATCGGCGCGTTTCTCGTGGCGATCGTACTTCTGCGCCGCGCGAGCATACGGTCTGCGTTAGCTTCGATCGGCGAAAGGTTTCGGCCTGCCGGACACGCGCAGGGCAGGGCGCGCTGATGACCGCCGCACTGGAAACACGGCGACTTGCCAAACATTTTGGTGGCATCATTGCCACCAACGACGTTTCTCTGACAGTAAAACACGGTGCGAGACATGCACTGATTGGTCCGAACGGGGCCGGCAAGACGACCTTGATCAACCTCCTGACCGGGGTGCTGGCGCCGTCGCAGGGCTCCATCCATCTTGAAGGTAAGGACATCACGGGCATCGGACGAGCTGCTCGCGTCAAGCTTGGACTGGCCCGCACGTTCCAGGTGAACTCGCTCTTCGCGGAGTTTACGCCCTTCGAAACGCTGACAATGACCATCGGAGAAAGACTCGGCATAGGGTCGCAATGGTGGCGCAAGCTGCGTGGCAGACCGGAGATTGAGAAGGAAGCGGAAGATCTGCTGGAAACCTTCCATCTGGTTGACGTCGGTGATCGGCCAACGAAGTCGATGGCCTACGGCAAGCAGCGGTTGCTCGAAATTGCCATCGCTTTCGCCTGCAAGCCGAAAGTCATGTTGCTGGATGAGCCTGCGGCGGGTGTTCCTGAGTCGGAAAGTGCCGAGATTTTTCAGGCGCTGGCGGCGCTCCCGCCCGATGTGACTGTTCTTCTGATCGAGCATGATATGCACCTCGTGTTCCGATTTGCTGATCGGATCACCGTGATGGTGAACGGTGCTGTCTTCGCGCAGGGGGCGCCAGATCAGATTGCTCGCGATCCGCGTGTCAGGGCTGTCTATCTTGGGGAAGATGCATGAGCGATCTTCTGGAGGTGGCTGACCTTAGCGCTGGCTATGAATCGGCAAGGATCCTGTACGATATATCCTTCCGCATGTCTGATGGGCAGGCCATGGCGCTTCTTGGCCGGAATGGCGTCGGGAAAACAACCTTGCTCACTTCGCTCATTGGACTGACGTCTTACGGCGGAGGCTGTATTCGGCTGTCAGGTCAAGACGTGACTCGCTTCACCCCGGAAGACCGGGCTTTGGCGGGAATAGGCTGGGTACCACAGGAGCGCGGTATCTTTCGCTCGCTGACCGTCCTGGAAAATCTCACCGCCGTGTCCCGTCCGGGCAAATGGACTTCGACATCCATATTCAAGATGTTTCCTCGTCTCGCAGAGAGACAGAACAATCTGGGGCACCAGCTTTCCGGCGGTGAGCAGCAGATGCTCGCGATCGGCCGTGCGCTCGTTCTCAATCCGAAAATCTTGTTGCTGGATGAGCCATTGGAAGGGCTTGCTCCGGTCATCGTCCAGGAGTTGCTCGCGGCAATTCGAAAAATCGTCCTCGAAGAAGGGATCGCAGCAATTATCGTCGAACAAAATCCAAGAAAAATTCTGCCGATGGTCGATCGCTTTCTCATTCTGGATCGCGGGAGGCAAGTACTCTCCGGCGCTTCTTCAGAGCTCATGGATAATCCCGCTGCAATCGACCGCTATCTCTCGGTCAGTGATTAACGCAAGGCGAGAACGATTATGAGACGCCATGAAACCGCAGTTCTGATCGTCGGGGCCGGACCGGTCGGTCTCGCGCTTGCTAACGAGCTGAGCTATCGCGGCACAGAATACATCCTGATAGAACAAGGCGAGGGGAAAGTTTTCTTTCCTGCCGGGGAGAACATTTTCTCCCGTACAATGGAGCATTTGCGACGATGGGGAATAGCGGCGGAGCTTCGCCGTTCGCATGCGTTCCCGCCGGACTATCCGCGGAACATCGGCTTCTGTACACGAGTGGGTGGTTGGCCCCTGGCGCTGTTTCCCGGAACCTCCAATCGCGATGCGCCGACATCCGATATTCATTCTCCGGAGGGTGGGCTCTTCTTCCCAAAGAAGGCCTTCGACCCGGCCTTGCGCAGGGCTGCGGAAGCAAAGGGGGGTGATCTTCGCTACGGCCATCGGCTGGTGTCTTTTCACCAAGAGGCGGACGCCGTCACTTGCGTCGTTGAAGATCTCTCTGGAGAAACCTACACGATCCGCGCAAATTATCTCGCGGGATGCGACGGCGCGCGCAGCCTTGTCCGCAAGGCGCTGAACATCAAGTATGTCGGCACATTTGGTGAAGGGTTTAACTTCGCCGTCTATTTCCGGTGTGCTGGGCTTCGCGAGCGGCTGCGCTCCATGTTCGCGGTTGATATGGCGCAAGTCCACACAGTTTGCGATGAAAACCGCGCCTATCTCACGAGTGTCGATGGACGCGACGAGTGGCGTTTCTCCATGTATACGGAAGCCGCCGGTCGCTTCGATCCGGTGGATGTCGTTGCTAAAGCAATTGGCGCCGGTCTTGCGTTCGATGTGTTACAGGCCCAGCCATGGACCGGGCATCGCGTTGTCGCTGAACGTTATCGCGAAGGTCGCGTGTTTCTCGTCGGTGACGCCAACCACCTCCGCTGGCCAAAGGGTGGTTTTGGTGCCAACACCGGAATTGGCGATGCTGTCGATCTGGGTTGGAAGCTTGACGCCTGCCTGAAAGGTTGGGGTGGAGAATCCTTACTCGACAGTTATCAGGCCGAACGCCGGAACATCGCAATTCGCAATACGAATGAAGCGGCGAACAATCGCGCTTTTGACCACATGATTCAGCCCGATCCCGTGCTGGAGCGGAATGATCAGGAGGGCAGGGCAGCACGCGAGATCATGAAAGAAAGATTATTCGCTTTACGTCAACGGGAATTCGTAACGCTCGGCATCCAACTCGGATACCGCTACAACGACTCTCCGATATGCGTCGCGGATGGAAGTCTGGAGCCGCCAGATGATCATATGCTCTATTTTCCCTCGACAAGACCAGGGGGACGGGCGCCGCATGCGCAATTATCTGACGGACGTTCGACTCTCGATTTGTTCGGAAGGGGCTTCGTGTTGCTCGTTTGCGACGATAGTGCAGACGGTAAAACCTTCATAAGAGAGGCCGAGCGTTTAGGCATCCCTGCGAGCCAGCATCGCCTGACAGAGAGCGACGTGCGGAAGGCCTATGAGATGCCGCTGGTTCTCGTCCGGCCCGATGGTCACGTATGTTGGCGGGGAACGTCGATTCCGGAGAACCTCAGCGACATCTGGAAGACGGTGACGGGGCGGGCGGCGTTGGCTGAGACACAGACAGATAAGCCAAGCGCGGCCTTTGCGGCCTGAAGCCTGGATGGCATCCGGTGCCATGAATATGAGCTGACTGACACAGGAGCAGATTTTGGAGAATATGGCACCGTCGCAGATTTGTACTGCTGATCTATACGATAGCTTCCATCAGCGCGTATCGGTCTGCACTCTGCAGTTCAGGAGCTTCGGAATGCTTCAAGGGTTTTGCGGACAGATCGAAACCCTGCGCGTTTTTGAGGACCACACCCCAGTCCTCGACGCTGTCTCTGAGCCGGGCGAAGGCCGCATTCTGGTGGTCGATGCCGGCGGCTCGCTTCGCATCGGCGTGATGGGCGACCGTCTGGCCGAGATCGCTGTACGCAATGGATGGACCGGTGCCGTGATCAACGGCGCCATCCGTGACAGCGCAGGGATCGATGGCCTCAGCTTCGGCGTGAAGGCGCTCGGCGCAACGGCCCGCCGCAATTGGCAGCCGACGCGTGGCGACCGCGGCCTGACAGTGAGCTTTGGCGATGTCGAATTTGTTCCGGGCCACTGGCTTTATGCGGATCGCGACGCGGTCATCGTGTCAGCTGACGAACTGTCGACGGCAGGCTCCATGCCGAGCCTGGAATAAATTTTGACATCTCGCTTTTGCGAGCTGATCGTTATTGAGCCTGACGGACGCCGGTTATTCCTATGCTGCACCGGAGGCCGCTTGTCCCGTCGCGGTTCGCAAGCGTCACGTCAGCGCCAAGCCGGGCAGCAGCCGTTGAGGCAATCGTGAGACCGAGGCCGCTGCCAGGTCCGACTTTGTTGCGCCCACGGTAAAAGCGTTGTGTTACGAGCGTCAGTTCATCCTCCGGAATTCCCGGCCCTTCATCCTCGACGACAATGCTGCCCTGCGTCACATCCATGCTCCAGGATATGCAACCCGGCGCTTGCGAATGTTCGATGGCGTTTTCATGCAAATTCCGCAGGACCAGGTGAAGGGCTTCATACTCGCAGCGGACCACAAGGCGATCCAGGGCCGGATCGATGGTCACGGTGACACCATCCCGGGATGGGCCGTGATCGATAACATCCCGGAGAGCTGCGCCTACATTGATGTCTGTTTCGGCGGCTTGATCCGGCAGGGCTTCAAGTTTCGCCAACGATAAGAGCTGGCGAATGAGGCGATTGGTGCGCTCGACGGAGTGCAATATCTGGCGGAGTGCACTTCGCCGTACTGCGTCTTCGTCCGCCGCCAGGGCCACCTGCGCCTGCGTCTTCAAGCCGGCTAGCGGCGTGCGCAGTTCATGGGCCGCAAAGGCGGTGACTTCGCGCTCATGGCGGCGCGCTGCTTCCAATTTTTGAAACAGGTTATTCAGTGACGCGACGACGGGCTGAATTTCCGACGGCGCATCGCGCACATCGAGCGGCCGCATATCCTCCCCGTCACGCGCCTTAATGTCGTTTGCCATCTTCCTCAGCGGGAACAGGCCACGTCCGAGACTAATCCAGATCATGATGCCGAGAAGCGGTATGATCAGGGCGGCTGGCGCTACCACGCCCAAGATGAGGTCGCGGACCAGTCGATCGCGCAAACCGACCCGATCGCCGACGGCGACGCGTACACCTTTTGCGCTATCGATGATGGTGTAAACGCGCCAGGTCTCGTCGTTGATCGTTCGATTGGCAAAGCCGGCGCCGTCTTCTGCAAGGCTGGCGTCAGGCGCGCCGCTCGAACGAGCAAGCAGGCGGCCGTCCAGCGACCAGATCTGACAGGAAAGTTGCCTGGAATAGCCGTGTTCATCGGTAGAGAGTGCGGAGGTCGGCTCTGTGATGTTGCCGCTGGCAACCAGCGAATGGACCATACGAGCGGCTTCCTGGAGCCGTGTATCGAGAACCTGCTCAAGCTCGCCGCGCGAGCCGAACCATATCCATACGACCGCGCATATCCATATCGTGCTGGTTGTCATCAGCAGGACGAGGAATAGCCGGCGGCGCAGCGAGCCACTCATGTTTCCACCCGTATGCGGTATCCGACGCCTCGCACAGTCTCGAATATGTCCCGGCCGAGCTTGTTTCGGAGGTTGTGGATATGGACTTCCACCGCGTTGCTTTCGATTTCCTCCTGCCAGCCGTAGAGACGATCCTCCAGCTCTGTACGAGAGCGGATGACGCCGGGACGTTCCATAAGAGCGGCGAGCACTGCAAATTCACGCCGGGACAGTGCAAGCAACTTTCCATTCCGCTCCGCCGTCTGCTTGGCGGGATCGAGGATGATCCCGGCTGCCTTCATCACCGGTTCTGTCCGACCATGACGACGCCTGACAATGGATCTGAGGCGGGCAGCCAACTCCGCGAGATCAAACGGCTTGCCGAGATAGTCGTCGGCACCAGCATCCAGCCCGCGAACCCGATCTTTTGTGTCGTCCAAGGCGGTCAGAAGGAGCACTGGCGTGGCGTTGCGCCTCAGCCGAATGTCAGCAAGCACATCAAGCCCGGAGCCATCAGGCAACATCAGGTCGAGGACGACGGCGTCGAATTCGGTAGCCGCAATGGCGGCCTGCGCGTCCCCGCAGCGGGAAACGTGGTCAATAGTCCAGCCGATCATGCCGAGCCCGACTTTGATTCCGTCGGATAACACGGGGTCATCTTCAACGAGGAGAATGCGCATGTCCTGATTTCATATCTGTCGCAAGTCCCTGAAAGCCGTCCGACCTTAAGGCTGGCTTAAGCTAGGCCCTGAATGTGCGCCTGACCTATCGCAGAAGGCGCGTCATCACTATGGCATCCGTCGGCAAAAATTTGGCTCTCTGGCTTTTTTTGAGCTTTTTGGCGGGCTTGTCCGCCTCCGGCGGAGAGGCGCAAACGCTCCGTTCATGGGACGACGTCTTTCAGCTTCGGGCTGAAAGAACCGCTGCTGAAAGCATCGCAGTGACGCTGTCCATCACCCCTGGCAACTACATTTACCGGGATCGGCTGACGTTCCGGCACGAGGGCCGCGACCTCTCGGTTGAAAAGCCAGCGGGGGAAGAGAAGGACGATCCGAACTTCGGGCGGGTGGATATCTATCGCAACAGTTTGAGTCTTGAGCTGCCCGACATCGCTGCCAAGGGTAGCCTTGAAGTGGCTTATCAAGGGTGCTCCGAGCGCGGGATTTGCTATCCGCCGGTGCGGCAGCGGATCGATCTCGTCTCGATGAACATCAGTGACGTCCCCAAGGACGTCGCTGAAACGCCTAAAGAGACGCAGATCAACGCCGAAGCAAATTTGTTTTCGTCGACCTTTGAACCCGGGAGCGGGGCTGATTCTCAGCTGCTCAGCGGCGGCGCGATGATGACAATCGTCAGCTTTCTGGGTTTTGGCCTGCTGCTGGCCTTCACGCCATGCATATTCCCAATGATCCCCATTGTATCGGGTATGCTCGCGGGAGCGGGAAGCGCTCTATCCGCGCGCCGCGGATTTGCACTGACACTCGCTTATGTCCTCGCGATGGCGTCGGCCTATGGCGTCGCAGGCTTGATCGCGGGGTGGACTGGCTACAATCTCCAATTCGCTCTGCAATCGCCCTTGGCGCTCGGCGCGGCGGCGGTCGTGCTTGTGTTGCTCGCATTGTCGATGTTCGGCTTCTATCAATTGTCGTTGCCGGTCGGCCTCTCGGCGCGACTGGCCGGCAACCTGCAAAATGCCGGATCGATTCCTCGTGCTGCAGCGCTGGGGTTCGGCTCAGCGCTCATCGTTGGACCTTGCGTCACGCCTCCGCTTGCGGCTGCGATGCTGTATGCGCTGCAGACAGGCGATGCCATCCGAAGTTCGGCGGCCTTGTTTGCGCTAGGCTGTGGAATGGGTGCGCCGCTGCTGCTGGTCGGAGCATTAGGCCCGCGGATTCTTCCCAGATCGGGTCCCTGGCTGGAGGCAGCAAAGCAGATATTTGGCGTGGGGTTTCTCGCGATCGCCGTGATTCTGATAGCCCGGCTGCTGCCGGATCGCTTCGTCCTGGCACTCTGGGGCGTCTTCATTCTCGGCGCAGGTGTCTTTGTCGGTGCGTTTGACAAACTTGCGTCGGCCAGCAGCTGGGAAGCGCGCCTGAGCAAGGCCGCCGGACTGATCGTTTCTCTTTATGGTGCGATCCTGATTGTCGGCGCAGCCGCAGGTTCGACAGATCCATTCCAACCGCTTGCTGCCTTAGCGTCCAGGCCGAGCGAAATTGGGTCACCTCACGACAATATGCGCGTCACGAGGGCGGCGGAGCTGGACAAGGCGGTGGCCGCTTCTGTGGCCGCCGGGCGCCCCGTCGTTGTGCATTTTACGGCAGATTGGTGCACGATCTGCAAAGCCAATGAAGCGGCAATGTCAGACTCCGCGCTCCAGCGCAAACTGGCAACGGCATCGCTCATCGTCGCGGACCTGACAAATTACAACGCCGACGCCCGCTTGTTGATGAGCCGCTTCGCGATCGCCGGACCGCCGACGCTGTTCGTCGTGGATGCCAAAGGTGTTGAGGTCAAGGGTACGCGCCTCATCGGAGCCTTTACAGCCGAAACACTGGCCGATCGCCTGTCTCTCGCCGGCCTCTAATCATCTCGACTCAGAAGGAGAACATGTATGAATCGCAGGCAGCTTCTATCTGTCGTAACGACGGCACCTTTGGTCACTGCGTGGGCTTTCCGGACGCCCGTCGCGCTTGCGCAAAGCGTCAACACCAGTGACATTCTCAATGACCCTGAAGCGCCGACTTTCGGAAATCCGAAGGGGGATGTGACGATCGTTGCCTTTCTCGATTACAACTGCCCGTTCTGCAAAAAAGCGGCACCAGATCTCGATCGCATCGTTAAGGAGGATGGAAAGGTCCGTCTTGTCTACAAAGATTGGCCGATCCTGAGCGAAGCATCGTTATACGGGGCTCAATTGGCGCTCGCCGCTAAATATCAGGGCAAGTATCATTCGGTCCATCACGCGCTGATGGCTATTCCCGGTCGGAAGATTCCGAAAGAGCAGATGCTGGCCGCAGTCAAGGAATCGGGTGTCGATTTCAATCGTCTGCAGGCGGATATGCAGCAGCAGGATGCTGCAATTATGGGGCTCATCCGACGTAATTCTGCGCAAGCGGATGCAATCGGCCTGCGCGGGACGCCTTCCTATCTGATTGGTCCTTTTCGCACGTCAACGCTTGATTATTCAGGTTTCAAGGAAGCGCTTGTCGAAGCTCGTCGGCGTCAAGCATTGAGCAAGCGGTGATTTCATCGATGTCGCCTTCCGCTCCAAAACGTTTGCTTGGCAGACAAATATTCCTGCTTCTTCCCTTCTTTCTCGGCGCATGCACAACAATCTCGCCATCGAGGCCAGACAGTCCAGCCGCGTCGAGTAGGGACAATGCTTCGTTGCGCAGAGATGGAGCGGCCGAGGACTTAGCTCCGGCCTTACGCAAGCAGATCGTGCGTTATACGACCAAGGAAAGCCCAGGCACGGTCATTGTCGACCCCGCAAATCGCTTCCTTTATCTCGTGCTCGAAGGCGGTAAGGCGTTGCGCTACGGCGTTGGTGTCGGCCGTGAAGGAATGGCGTGGTCCGGCACCGCTGACGTCGCGCTCAAGCGCGAATGGCCGCGATGGACACCGACCAGAAACATGATTGCACGTGAACCGGAGAAATACACCAAATGGTCGGGCGGAATGGACGGCGGACCGGACAATCCGCTCGGCGCACGGGCTTTGTATCTCTTTCAGGGCGGCAAGGACACGCTCTACCGTATCCACGGAACCAATGAGCCTTGGTCGATCGGAACGGCCATGTCCTCCGGCTGTATTCGCATGATGAACGACGACGTGATCGATCTTTACCGCCGCGTTCCGGTCGGGGCAAAGGTTGTCGTCCTGCCGGCGGGCAACAAAGTGGTGGAGAGTAATGCAGTCGCGGGCCCTTCCGCGACGGCCGTGCCTCGCCCTTAGGATCTTCGGTCCGTTCGGGCGGCAAGCCGATCTGATTGCCGACCATGCGGCGCGCCGGGAGCGGCGCGAGTCTTGAGAATATCCTGTTCGCGATGGTTGCGGCGGTCGTCAGGCGTGTTCTGCACAACCGCCGCGCGTGTAAAGCCTTGATATAAGAAATTGAAGACGTTGCCGAGCGCGTTGAGCGGCCGTTCCTCGTCGCGCATCAGGATGAGGCGATCGGACTTGGTGTCGTGGCGCACGAAATGCAGATAGGTCTCGTCGAACATAACGGCCTCCCCATCCCGCCAACTGTTGCGGCCGTCCACGTCCGAACATACTTGGCTCTAGGCCCGACGGCTGAAGTTCTCTCAAGTTAATCCGGATCAGTCTGATGGCATCAGATAGAGCGCCGCCGCAAGCTCCACGCGCTTTCACGGCGAAGGTTGGACCACCTCTCTTCGGCCTCAGCCAACTGTATCGCCTCGCCGCACCGGGGCGCTAGCTGGCTTCACTCACCTACGACGCCTGGATCGTCACGTTTAAGGTGCTGCCGCACCAATTCCACGAGCAAACTCGCTCCGTATGGCAGGATGTCGTCGTTAAAATCATACTCGGGGTGATGGACCATCGGGCTGTCAGGCCCACGACCTTGCCCCAGTAGGATGTAGGCCCCCGGCCGGCTTTGCAGCATGAATGCGAAGTCTTCGGCAGCCATCAGCGGTGGAAAGTCTCGCGCGAGCGCGTCCGGACCAAGAACGTGTTGGATGGCATGTTCGGCGCGCGTCACGGCTGCGGCATCATTCACAAGGACCGGATATTCTCGACTATAGTCGGCCTTCGCCGATGCACCATATGCTTCGGCGACGTGCGTGACCGCACGGTGAAATCCACCTTCGATCCGCGCTCGTGCATCTTCGTTCAACGCCCGAACAGTGCCGGAGAAAGTCGCGTCAGATGCGATCACATTATGCGTTGTACCGACATGCATCTGGGTGATGCTGAGAACAGCCGAATCGAGAGGGTCCGTTTGTCGCGAGATCAGCGACTGCAACGCGACAGCAGCATGCGCCATCACCAGACCGGGGTCGATGGTTTTGTGTGGCATTGCGGCGTGGCCGCCACGGCCGGTGATGGTGACATCGAAGCGATCAAATGAGGCGAGGGCTGCGCCGCTTCGGACGGAAGCCTGGCCAACGGGCAGCAGCGGCATGTTGTGCAGGGCGTAAATCTCATCGCACGGAAATCGTTCGAACAGGCCTTCCTCCACCATCATGTGGCCACCACCAAGCCCTTCTTCGGCGGGCTGGAAGATGACGACGACCGTGCCATCGAAATGGCGCGTTTCTGCGAGGTGTTCGGCAGCGGCGAGCAGCATGACTGTATGGCCGTCATGGCCGCAGCCATGAAAGCGGCCAGGCACTTTTGACGCCCAGGGGTGCTGTCCCTGCTCATTCATCGGCAGAGCATCCATGTCCGCGCGCAGGCCGATACGGCGGTCGCCCGGCCGGCCCTCGATCACGCCGACAACGCCAGTCTGTGCAAGGCCAAGGTGAGGTTCGATCCCGACCGCGCGCAATCGTTCGGTAACAAATGCTGACGTTTGATGTTCCTCGAAGCCGAGCTCGGGCTGCGCATGCAGCATGCGCCGCCACGCCGTCAATTCGTTCTGTCGTTCGGCGATCTGCGGAATGACCGGCATGGAAAGGCTCCGTTCATGCGGGATCGGTGTCAGCGGTTGGCGCTTTCGGCGCCAGCCTCAATCGCCTTGAAAGCCGCCGAGGTGCTGAACGTGCCGCGCCCGATGGCATAGACCTCGCCATCATCGTCCGTGATTTCCACGTCGGCGACGGACACCGTCTTGCCGGATCGCACCAGTTTTCCAGTGGCGATCAGATCGATCTTCGCTGGCGATTTCAGAAAATCGACGCGGAAATTGGCCGTGGGCGTAGGGCGACCCAAAGGCAAGCCGCAGGCCACCGCGCCGGCGACGTCGATCAGCGAGGCAATCACGCCGCCATGGTAGACGCCAGCTTCAGGGAAGATGCTGAGTTTAGGGTCATAGGGTAAGCGCAGAACAACGACGCCTGAGGCCGCATTGGCGCTTTCCAGTGTCAGGCCTATCAGCCGGTGAAAAGAAGCAGATTCAACGATTTTCTTGAAAGCATCGGCGTCAAGCATCACGAAAGTCCTTGATTGAGAGACGAGACGTTCACCCGGAACGAGAAGGCCGACAGCGTGTCGCGGACCGCTTCTATAAATTGTTCGGGGACACGCACATAGGCCTCAAGCCCATGCAGCGGATGAGGCTCGACCGTGACATCAATGAGTCGGGAGTCGCCGACAATTGAAATGGCGCACTCTTGGGCGACGCGTTGGGTGATGTCGAGTTTCAGGACCTGTTTGTGGACTTTTCCGACGGCTGTAAGCGGCAGCTTTGTCAGCAGGATGATGTCTTTTGGAATGGCGGCGCGTTCAGCGATGTGTGCGCGGGCATGGGCGATGAGCTCGTCTGCACTTGCGGTTTCGCCGGTGCGGAGCTGAATGTAAGCGACCGGTATTTCCCCCGCATAGGCGTCAGGCTTTCCCACAGCCGCAGCCAGCGCAACTTTCGGATGCGCCGTCAGCGCATCCTCGATCATGCCGGGATCGATGCCGTGTCCGCCCCGCTTGATCAGTTCTTTGGCGCGTCCGGTCACCCAGACAAATCCGTCACTGTCCACGCGTCCGAGGTCGCCGGTATCGAGCCAGCCTCCTTCGAAGAAAGGCTGTTGATTCAGAGCGCGATTGAGATAGCCGCCAAACACCATCGGTCCGCGCACAGCGAGCACGCCGATTTCGTCGGCATCGCAGGCGCGGATGGCTCGCCCGCTGTCGTCCACCTGAAATGCCTTGACCTCACAATAAGGCAACGGAAGTCCAACTGAGCCCTGTACGTTGCTGCCATCGCGCGGGCCGCTGGTCACGGCAAGCGTCGCTTCGGTCAGCCCCCATGGTTCAACAACAGGAACGCCCGTCGCCTGGCTGAGGCGTGTACCGAGAACGCGCGGCAAGGCGGCGGCGCCGTTGACGAAAAGACGCAGTCGTTTCGCGCGCGTGCGGTCCGGCGGATTGTTGGCAAGTTGCGCGATGATCGTCGGTGGCCCGACCACCACGCTGACATCGACCGTTTCGATCGTCGATGGCAGCGCAGCCACGACACCGTCGCCGCGATAGCCAAGCGGTCCCAGAATGACGACTTCGCTGCCGCAGGCGAGCGGAAACAGCGAGCAGGCGAATAATCCGCCGACATGAAACATCGGCATGGCGCAGAGGATGCTGTCGTGTTCCGTATATCCGTAGCCAAACTGCGAGATGAGCGCGCCGGCCGCCAGATTGTGAGCCGTCAGGGGCACGAATTTAGGTAGCCCGGTCGTGCCGCCGGTATGAAAGAGCGTGACGATCTCGTTCAGCGCGCGGCTTGGCAGACTGGTGTCTGCTTCTTCGGTCAATGTCGTGGTGTGGATGGTCACAAAGGCCAGAGCGTTATCACTTTGCAACGCTGTCAGCGTTTCGGCGACGGCGGGCGGGATCTCGCGCGGGACAAGAACCACCTTCGCATCGCATTGAGTCAGCAAGGTTCGGATCTGGCCTGGTTCGAGATAGATATTGATGGGCGCCAGACGCCCGATCGCCATGGCCGCAAGTGCGGCAGCGATAGTGCCGGGACCATTAGGAAGGAGCGATGCGATCGTATCGTGCGGTGACAGCCTGAACCTGGCGAGTTGATCCGCAATTGCCGCCGCGCCGGCGACCAGGCTGCGGCGGGAATAGGTTACGGCTTTATTGGCGCTGACGCCATCGGGCAAATAACGGATGGCGATGGCATCACCATCCTCATCAAACTGGTCGCGCAGCATCAATAGAATATCTCTGCCCGCGAGACGCGTGGCCAAAGGAACGCGCGCGAAAGCGGCAACATCATCAGCACCGGAGAATGTCAGGCGGCTCGACATGGTCCGGCTTCTTAAGGTTTGACGATGACTTTGCCGAACACGGCGCGATCCTCGATGGCGCGCACCGCGTCAATGCCCTCTGAAAGCGGGCTGATCCGGTCGATCGGCGGGTCGAGCCGGCCCTTGGCGACGAGATCGAGGCAGGCCTTTTGGTCCTCGGCAGTCCATCCGGTCGAGCCGATAATGTTCATCTCCGACATGAAGAGATAGGGAATGTCGGTGATAGCCGAATAGCCGCCGGTGCCGCCGCAGCAGAGCAGTCGCCCAAAGCGTTTCACGCATCGCATCGACGGCGTCCAGGTATCGCCGGCAGTAAAGTTGACCACGACATCGACACCCCCGCCGCGCAGCAATGAACCTGTGCTTTCGCGGATATATTTGTCGATTTTCGTCGTCGTGTAATTGATCGTCTCGTCTGCGCCGATCTCGCGCAGCCGCGCGCATTTGTCGTCGCTGCCGGCGGCGGCAATCACCTTGCAGCCCGCCAGCTTGGCCAGCAGAACGCAGGCCGTGCCGACCCCGCCCGATGCGCCGAGAATGAGGATGGTTTCGCCAGCTTTGATCTGTCCGCGCGTATGCAGCATGCGATGCGCCGTGCCATAGGCGCAAGGAAGCGCGGCTGCCTTTTCGTCAGAGACGTTGTCGGGAATGCGCATCAACTGGCTGGCGCGGACCGTGCAATATTCCGCCATGGCGCCATTACGCGTTTCGCCCAGCATTTCGAAATGACCGGTCGTCCAGTCCACATGATGCGACACCGGCAAGACGCGCTCGCCGATGTGCCAGCCTTGGACGCCTTCGCCAAGCTTGTCGATGACGCCGGCGCAATCTCCGCCGGTGACGCCTGGCAATTCAATCTTGATGCCCGGCATGCCGCGCCGCGAGAACACGTCGAGATAATTGAGGCCGCAGGCCTTCACTTTCAGCCTCACCCAGCCCGGTTTCGGCTCCGGCAGAGGAAGCTCTCCATATTGCAAAACCGACAGATCGCCGTGCTCCCGGAAGAAAACCGCCTTCATTTCTGCCTCAAACGCTCGTTCTTTTCTCTTGCATATCCTGCATGACGTTGCAGAATGTGCAAGAGCTTTGTGCGACACCTTTGAGGGGAGGCGTTATGTTCAAATGTTTTGGATTAGCCGTCGCGATGGTGCTGGCCGCGGTTTCGGCGTCTGATGCACAGCCAAAACGTGTTGCGATAGCGGGCTGGGGCCCTCATCCGACGCTCGATGAAGCGATTGCCGGATTCAAGAAGGGGCTTGCCGAAGGCGGATTTCCTGAAGGCTCCGGTGTCGTGTTCGACGAGACCAACGTCAATTTCGATCCCGCCCTCATTCCCCAGATGCTGACACGATTGTCCGGTGCCCGTCCTGATCTGATGGCGACGATTGCCACGCCGGTCTCGGTGGCCTCACGCAATCAGTTGCGCACACGGACATTTCCGATCGTGTTTCTGCCGATTGCCGATCCCGTTCATGCCGGGCTTGTGTCGTCGTGGGATAAGGGGGACCGGCTGATGACGGGCTCCTCGGTCGCGCTCGATTATCAGGCGTTGCTGGCCTTTTTCAAAACGCTTTTGCCGGAGATGAAGCGGCTCGGCGTCCTGTATGATACCGGCGACGATAGCTCGAAAGCTGCTGTCGACGGCATTGAAACGATTGCGGCGAAGAACGGACTCTCCGTCGTCCGCATCGGTGTCGATAACCCCAATGAACTGGCCCAGCGGGTCCAGTCAGCGGTCGGCCGGGCCGATGCGTTGTTTACGGTTGCCTCAGGCCGTATCCAGCAAGGCATGGCGGCGGTTGCGGCCACAGCCGACCGCGCAAAGCTTCCGGTCATCACATCGGTCCCGCAAGCCGTTCAGCAGAATTATGCGCTTGCCGCATTCGCCGTATCGTTCGGCCAATCGGGGGAAGCAGCGGGCAAAATCGCGGCGCGCATTCTGAAAGGCGAAGATCCGGCGAGCATCCCGCCCTATCGCGCAACGGCGGCCGAGCACAAAGCCATGATCAATGGCGCCAAGCTCAAAGCGTTGGGCCTGAGGCTGCCGCCGGCGCTTGCTGACTGCAACTGCGTGATCAATTGAATGATCGTCGCGTCACAATTGCGCAAGGTCTTCAACGCTGGTACGGCGTCAGAGAAGATCGCCATTGCTGGAGTTGATCTTCAGGTCGGCTCGGGTGAATTCGTCGCAGTGATTGGCGGCAATGGTGCCGGCAAAAGTACGCTGCTCAATCTTCTGGGCGGCGCCATCCTTCCGGATCAGGGATCGATTGAAATCGACACGGTCAATGTCACCGCCATGCCGGAACATGCGCGCGCCAGACTGGTCGCGCGCGTCTTTCAGGATCCGATGGTCGGCACGGCGCCGTCATTGAGCGTTCAGGAAAATATGACGCTCGCTCTGATGCGCGCGGAGGGCAGGGGGCTGAAGCGCGCCTTGACGGCGTCACGACAGGACATGTTCCGGCAATCTCTCGCGCATCTCAGACTCGGCCTTGAAGATCGTCTTGATGCGATGGCTGGCAATCTTTCCGGTGGCCAGCGTCAGGCCTTGTCGCTCGCGATGGCGACGCTTTGCCCGCTCAAGCTGCTTTTGCTCGATGAGCATACGGCAGCGCTGGATCCACGGACCTCCGAACTGGTGATGGAGGCCACTGTGTCGGTGATCGCGCGCGACGGGCTGACCACCTTGATGGTGACCCACAATATGGAGCACGCGCTGTCTTATGCATCGCGCATCATCATGATGGATGCAGGACGGATCGTCGCCGACATTGGGGCCGACGAGAAGAAGGGGCTGACAGTTGCCGATCTGGTCGCGCGATTCCGCGTCAAGGATGACAGAATGGTGCTGAGCGCATGATCTCGGTATTTATCAATCTCATTCCTGTCACGCTGGTTCAGAGCCTGATCTATTCGTTCGTCGCTTTGGCCATCATGATCCCGTTTCGGACCCTGTCGCTCCCGGACCTGACGATGGAGGGCAGCTTCCCGCTCGGCGGCTGTCTGGTGGCGGCTGTCTTGACGGCCGGGCTCGATCCGTGGAGCAGCACGGCGCTCGCCATCGCGGCCGGCTTTCTTGCAGGCGCTGCCACGGCGTTGGTGCATCTGTATTTCAAGATTCATTCGCTGCTCGCCGGCATTCTGGTTGCGACCATGATCTGGAGCGTCGATTTGCGGGTCATGGGCATGCCGAACAAGTCAGTGCGACCTGAATTGTCGATATTCGACGCGATTTCTCCTGAGATCCTGCTGAATATCGGGTTGCAGATCGCGATTTTCGGCGCGCTCGTTGCATTGGTCGTTATTGCGCTGATCGCCTTCTACAAATCGGAGATCGGCCTGTCGTTGCGCTGCGTCGGTGCGAATGCGCGGCTGTCTCCGGCGCTCGGAATCAATGCCCGCATCTATGTTGTCCTGGGCTTTGGCATTGCCAACGCATTGGCCGCATTAGGCGGCGCGATCGTTGTGCAACAGCAGGGCTATGCCGACGTCACCATGGGCTTCGGCATTCTGGTGAATGGTCTTGCGGCCTTGATTATCGGCGAGGCGATCATCGGCCGCGCAACGATCGAACGGCAGGTTATCGCGCCAGTCGCCGGGTCCATTATCTATTACCAGCTTGTTTCGCTGGGACTGGCCACCGGCCTGCACCCGTCCGACCTCAAATTTCTCACCGGCGCCTTCGTGCTGATCACCCTTGGTCTGCCGCTGCTGACGGGGCGATCGCGATCGGTGCTCGGGTCATAATGGGGATCGAGGTGACGCGACAGCAGGTCCGACGCATCGGACTGGTCGGAGGGATGAGCTGGCGTTCGACGGCGCTTTACTACGAGCGCCTGAACAGAGCGGTCGATGCGTGTCTCGGCGTGCACCACAGCTTTCGTGGCGATATCTGCAATCTTGACTATGCCGCGCTTCTCTCCATGGCTGAGACGGCCGATTGGCAGGGCATCGAGGCCATGCTTGCGGATGCGGCCCGCCAGCTGAAGCAGTCCGGCTGCGATGTCATCGCCCTCACAGCCGTTACGGCGCATCGCTGGTATCAGCCAGTCTGCCTCGCCGCCTCCTGCGACGTCCCCCATGTGTTGACAGCCGCAGCCGAGCGGCTGGATGACCTCGCCGTCAGAAGTGTGGGCGTTCTCGGGACATCGATAACCTGCCGTTCGGATTTCGTCGTCTCATATCTTGGCCGGCGTGCCCGCGCGCTCATCTTCCTCGACAGCAACGAGCAACTGGAACTGGATCATCTGATTCAATCCATCCTGACGGCGAATGACGATATCGAGGCGGGACGCGAAACGTTGCGCCGGTCTGTGTCGTCGCTGCGGTCACGAGGCGCCGAGATTGTTGTTCTTGCCTGTACCGAGCTGCCACTTCTCCTGCCGGTCGATGCGGATGTTGCGCTTCTTGATTGCGTTGCGCTGCATGTCGGCGATATCTGCAACCACATATTGAGCGAATGCCATGCCTAAGCCGATCGGCGCTATCGATCACCTGCTGACCTATGTTCATGATCTGGAAGAGGCGGCATCGCTGTTTCAGCGCATGGGGTTTACGCTGTCGCCGATCAGCCATATCGGCGCGATGGGAATCTCGAATTACCTTGTCCTCATGACGCCGTTAAAAAGCGGATACGCCAATTTCATTGAGCTGATGGCGATACAGGACGCGGCAAAACTGCCGGCGCCCATGATGCGGCTTCTTTCCGGCCGGCAAGCGATAAAATCCATGGTGCTTGGCGCCGCCGATATCGGCGCAGCGCATGCGGCAATCGCAGATCAGGGATTCGCGGTATCTCCTCCCGTTCATGTGAAGCGGGAGTGGATCATCAATTCTTCTGAATCGGTTTTCCCTGAATTCAACGTCGTTCTTCCGTTCCCGGCGCCGCTGACCTTCAACTGCTGCCGCTATTTCAATGTCGATCTTTATCTCAGGCCCGAGTGGCTGGTTCACCCCAACACGGCGAAAGGTATCCGCAGTGTTCTTGCAGTGGCCAAAGACCCTGCTGCATTGGCGCGCAAGTTTGCGGCAATCTTCGGCGAACCGCTTGCAGAAGACATCGGCATGGCCCGGGTTACGTGTGGTGGTGTTGAGTTGGTTGTTTTTACACCGGACAGGGCGCAGGACACGCTGGGGATTGATTGCCTTCTTGACGGAGATGCGGCTTATATCGGCTACGGGATCGAGGTTGAATCACTTGATCGTCTTGTATCCGTGCTTATGGCAGGTGGCATCGCTTTTCGCCGGGACGAGGGAAACGTTTATGTCGATCCGAATGTTGGGTTGGGCAATCTCATAATGTTCCGCGAGCAATCTGGCTCCTGATATGGCGAAAAAAAAGTTGGCGGCCGCCCGCAACAAGCTGGCGGATAAGGTCAAGACAGACGACAAGTCCCAGACCGCCGAGAAGCTGCAGGGCATTCAATCCGTCGAGACCGGCTTTGCGGTGCTCGACGCGCTGGTCGAAGGTGGTGGGCCGCTGACGCTGGGCGAGGTGGCTCGCGCAAGCCATCAGTCCTTGAGTCAGGCGCGACGTTATCTGGTCAGTCTGGTGCGTTGCGGACTTGCGGTGCAGGATTCAGCCACCGGTCGATACGATCTTGGATCGCGGTCTCTGCGGGTTGGGCTTGCGGCGCTGGCGCGAGTCGAAGCGATCGATCTTGCGACCTCGGCTCTAAAAGAGCTGGTCGCGAAGCTTCGCGAAGGCGGCACATTGGCGGTGTGGGGTGAGGAGGGGCCGACGGTCGTGCGTTGGCTTCGCGGCGGCGGCATCGGCGTCACCTCACTCGGCCTCGGGACGATCTTTCCCTTGCTGTCATCGGCATCCGGCCATGTCTTTCTGACCTATCTGGCCAGCGATCTGACCGAGGCGCAGCTTCAGCGCGAACTTGGCACTCATGCGCTGTCAGCTGAATTGCGCGCGCGTATCGACACGATCAAAAGCGGTGTGCGTGAAGCGGGCTTTGGCTGGCTGAAGGGGCATTTCGTTGAAAATATCCGCGGTGCCGCCGCGCCTGTTTTCGATTCCCAAGGGGAATTGGTGGCCGTGCTCGCCATCGCCGGGCCGGATCGAAGGGGAAAGGATGGCAAGGATCCGTCTGTGACGGCTCTCGTCGAAGCGGCGGATCATGTCTCGCGGCAGCTATGTTTCCGGCCGGAGAGCAGATTGTGACCTCGCTCCGGCAGTCAGTCGCTTCAGTATGCGTGAGCCGGCGGGATCACGACTGGACGCGCCGCGCGCTCTCGCTGCTGGAAACCGATCAGCGCCGGTCTGCGGATACGCATCTTCTGCATCTCGATATCCCGGCCCTGCGCGGGATTGACATTTATCTGAAGGACGAATCCACGCATCCGACCGGCAGCCTTAAACACCGGCTGGCGCGATCGCTGTTCCTCTATGGCATCTGCAACGGCAGGATCCAGAGCGACACGCCCATCATTGAAGCATCGTCCGGCTCGACCGCCGTGTCGGAAGCCTATTTTGCGCGGTTGCTCGGACTATCCTTTTACGCCGTGATGCCGGCGACGACATCGAAGGAAAAAATCGCAGCGATCGAGCATTACGGCGGCCATTGTCATCTCGTTGCCGACGGCCGCGCGATTTACGACGAGGCGATTCGGCTCGCAGACAGCATGAATGGGGTCTATCTCGACCAGTTCACATTCGCTGAGCGGGCGACGGACTGGCGCGGCAACAACAATATCGCCGAGTCTATTTTTCAGCAGATGAGTACTGAGGCTCATCCGGTGCCGGCCTGGATCGTCATGAGCGCCGGGACGGGTGGCACCAGCGCGACGATCGGAAGATACATCCGATATCGGCAGCTCGCGACCAAACTCTGCGTCGTCGACGTCGAACATTCGGTGTTCTACGAGGCTTACAGGTCCGGTGACCTGGGCATGAGCTGCACGCAGCCATCCCGGATCGAGGGCATCGGCCGCCCCCGCGTCGAGCCCTCATTCCTGCCGCAAGTCATTGATGAGATGATGAAAATTCCAGATGCAGCGTCGCTCGCCGCGATGCGCGTCTTGTCTCGCATGCTGGGTCGCAAGGTCGGCGGCTCAACCGGGACCAATTTCGTGGGCGTGTGTTTGATCGCCGCACGCATGCTCGCAGACGGCCAAAACGGCTCGTTGGTGACGCTGATCTGCGATGGCGGCGAAAGATATGCTGGCAGCTATTACGATGATGACTGGCTTAATCGGCAGGGCATTGATCTGCAAAATTACGAAGATGCACTGACCAACTTTCTGCAGCACGGGGCGATATCTTAGACAGGTGGCCACAGCGCACGACCGTGAGAGTCCATCCGGACTCGCCCCCTTCAACCAGCGGCACGATCAGCGCACCCAGCGTCACGATCGACAAGGTCATGCCACCGAGATCGAGCTTATGCGCGTCGTGCGCGCGCGTTTTTTCATCAGGGGAACGCCGAAAAGCAGGACAAGGATCGCCACCGGCAGGTTGATGAGGAAGAGCGCCCTCCACCCCGGACCGAATGCCCGATCTATTTAACAACGATTCTGGCATCGGCCCCGCGAAGAGTGCGATACGCGAAGTCCGTGAGATAGTCGTTCAGCGCGAGTGATGCGGCGGCGGCGGCCTCTTCGTCTCCCTGGCTGATCGCCCTCAAGGTCGCTGAGTGTTTCTCGGACGCGATCATCAATTCTCTGGGACGGTCGGAAATGTTGGCGAACCAGAACCGCCGCGACAGTCCCTGAAGCGGAGCCATGCTCAACGTCAGATATTCATTCTGCGCCGCAGCCACAATGATGTGATGGACCCGCTTCAAAAGGTCGCCGTAAAGACGCACATTGTCGGACGTTGCGACGTCATCAAACTGCCGAGCCAGTTCAAGCATCATCTGCTTCTGAACGGTGGCGGCGCGATGAACGCATGTTCGCACGGCAAATTCTTCAACCACGCGCCGCAATTCGAGCAGTTTCAGCTGAACTTCGACCGAGATCAGCGGAATGAACGCGCCTTTCCGCGGATGAATCTCGACCATTCGCTCCCAAGCGAGACGTTGCAAGGCTTCCCGCACCGGCGTTCGGCCAAAGCCAGTCGCCTCCATTAACGTGACTTCGCTGACCATTTGACCGGGCTTAAGATCCTGGAACGTGATCATCCGCTCGATCACGTCATAAGCCTGATCAGATTTATTGGTGTGCTCGGGCATTAATCCGCGGTCCGGTAGAAGTCTGTCGTCTGATGGGCCTGCAAGCGCCAAGCTACCAACTTTTGGCAGGCGAAAGCCTGTCCCTTTCCGTTGGAAGGCGCACCGCTACTGATTCCAAGCCGCCCGCCTCACCGCGTTGAGTACCATTTCCCGAGGAAAACATGCCAAGCGATCTGTGAATCAACCCACTGGACACTACTGCCATACTTGTAATATATCAGCATATATCATCGATATATCAACTATCGGTGAATCGATAATTCTGTGACGGGGGAGTGTCCATGGCTGAGGTTTTACAGGGCCAACATGCGGTTGGCGGAAAAGATAAATCGCGCCGCGCGGCGCTCGCCGCTTTGGTCGGCACCGTGTTGGAGTGGTACGACTTCATCATCTATGGAACGGCCGCAGCGATCGTTCTGAACAAAGTCTTCTTCCCCTCGACCGACCCGTATGTCGGAACGCTCGCGGTCTTCGCGACCTACGCCGTCGGCTTCCTCGCCCGGCCGTTGGGCGGCCTTTATCTCGGCTATCTCGGCGATAAATACGGCCGGAAGCGCGTCCTCGTGCTGACGCTCGTGATCATGGGCGCCGCGACATTCCTTCTGGGCTGTCTGCCGTCATACGCGCAGATCGGCATCTGGGCGCCGATCCTCCTTGTGGCCTTGCGCCTTCTTCAAGGCTTCGGCGCAGGCGGTGAATATGCAGGCGCCGTGGTGCTGTCCGTCGAACATGCGCAGGAGGGCAAGCGCGGCGCTGCGGGCGCCTGGGCGCCGATGGGCTTCGCGCTGGCGACCTTACTCGCCAATGCCGTGTTCTTCTCCGTCATTGCCTTGATGCCCGAAGATCAGTTCCTCGATTGGGGCTGGCGCATTCCGTTCCTGCTTGGCGGTCTGTGCGTTGTGGTGGGTTACTTCATTCGCCGCAGCGTCGAGGAGCCGCCGGTCTATGAACGTGCGGTCGAACAGGCAAAGACTCAGAAGATCGGCCTGTTCACGTCGATCAAGCGCAATCCGCGCAGTTTTGCAATCGTGCTTCTGACCCGCATGGGCGAGAATGGCTTTGCCTATCTCTATCCCGTATTCTGCGTCTCCTATGTGATCACGACGATCGGGCAGCCACGATCGACGGCGCTATGGGCGGTCATCATCGCGTCGATGGTGCAGGTCGCTACCATCCCGTTCTACGGCGCGTTGTCCGATCGCATCGGCCGCAAGCCCGTGTATATCGGCGGCACGTTGCTTTCGATGGCGTGGCTGGTGCCGTTCTTCCTTTTGCTCGATACCGGAGCGACCGCCGCTATTATCCTGGGATTTGGCATCGGTCTCGGCATTGCCTATCCGGCGATGCTCTCGCCGCAGGCGTCCTGGTACGCTGAATTGTTCGACACGCAATTCCGTCTCTCGGGCTTTGCCTTCTCCCGTGAACTCGGCTCTTTGCTTGCGGGCGGCGTGGCACCATTCATCGCCACCGCGCTGGCCGCATGGGCCCAACACTGGTGGCCGATCGTTGCCTATATGTGGGTGCTTGGCATCATCACCCTGATCGGTTTGAAGCTCGGACCAGAAACCGTCAGCAAGAAACTCGGATGAGTTCGGATGCGTTCCGGCGTCACGCCGGAACGCTCTTGCTCCCGCATCTTTGGAGATTTGGCGATGAACGAACTCAGAAGCAATTTCGAGCCAGGTTCGACCCGGTGGGCCGTGCGGCGTGCGCAATGGCTGGCGATGGGCATCAAGGAGGAAGACTTCCACAAGCCCAAGATCGCCGTCGTCAATTCATCCAGCGGTCTCTCCGTCTGCTATCAGCATCTGGATGGCATCTCTCGGACAGTGCAGCAGGCGATCCGCGATGCCGGCGGACTTCCGTTTGAAATCCGCACAGTCGCGCCATCGGACTTCGTCACCTCCGCGGGCCGCAAGGCGCGCTATCTGATGCCGTCGCGCGATCTCCTTGTGAACGATGTCGAGGTTCAGGTTGAAGGCGCTGAGCTGGACGGCATGGTGTTGCTCGCCTCATGCGACAAGACCACGCCGGGACAATTGATGGCTGCGGGACGTTTGAACATCCCGTCGATCGTGCTGACCTGCGGTTATCAGCTTGGCGGCCATTGCGCCGGCAAGGATGTCGATATCGAGGATCTCTATAACGGCGTCGGCACTTACAAATCGGGCCAGATCAGCTTGCAGGATCTCACCGACATGTCCTGTGTTGCGATCAAAGGACCCGGCGTTTGTGCCGGTCTCGCCACTGCCAATTCCATGCATTGTCTTGCCGAAGCGCTAGGCATAGCGCTGCCCGGCAATGCGCCGATCCGCGCTGGCAGTGATCGCTTGTCCGATTACGCGGTCCAGGTAGGCCAGGCGATCGTTCGCCTGATCGAGCAAGACGTGAGGCCGCGGCAGATCCTCACCAAGGCAGCGATTCAGAATGGCATCCGTATCGCGCAGGCGCTTGGGCTTTCCGTCAACACCGTGCGGCATTTGACGGCGATCGCGATCGAGAGCCGCGTCGAGATGGATGTGGTCGCCGAATACGAGGCGCTGTCGAAAGGCGCAGTGCAGATCACGCAGGTGCGCCCGAATGGTCCGCATCGGATCGAGATGCTGGAGGCTGCCGGCGGCGTTCGCGGTGCGATGAAGCAACTGGCGAGCAAGCTCGATCTCTCGGCGATGACCGTTACCGGCAAGACTCTTGGCGAGAATCTCGCCGAAGTATCCGAGCCTGACGAACGCGTCATTCGCCCGCTGTCGAACCCGTTCCGCAAGGAGCCGGGCCTCATCATCATTCGTGGCAATCTCGCGCCGGATGGCGCGGTGGTGAAGCTTTCCGCAGTTCCGCCATCAGTTCGTCGTTTCGAAGGCGTGGCGAAAGTGTATGAAGACGAAGACAAGGCGATTGCTGGGCTGAGTGACGGCTCAATTCAGAAAGGGCAGGCCATCGTGCTGCGGCATATGGGGCCGAAGGGTGGTCCGGGCACGGTGTTCGCGTGCTCTTTCATGGCAGCGTTGGTCGGTGCAGGCCTATCGAGCGGTGTCGCTGTTCTGACGGATGGCGAGTTGTCCGGCCTGAATTCCGGCATCACCATAGGCCAGATCATGCCAGAAGCAGCTGAAGGCGGGCCACTTGCTGTGGTCGCTGACGGCGATCGGATCGCGATCGATCTGACGGCCGAAACCATCGAGTTGATGATCTCTGCAGACGAGCTCGCGCGCCGCCTGGCCGCCTGGCAACCGCTTGAATTGCCAACAGAATATGGATGGCTCGCGCAATATGCACAACTGGTCCAGCCGCTCTCGAAGGGAGCCGTGCTCGGGGATCGGAGCAAGCGTTGATGGACGGCCCGGTCAACATTCCGGCCTGGGAAATCCGGCATACGATCTCGCTTGATGAGGCGAAGTCCTTACCCTGTCTTGCGGAAATTGATGTTCTTGTTGTCGGCGGCGGAGCATCCGGCGTTGCGGCTGCCACAATTGCCGCGGAGTCAAACTGCTCCGTCATCCTCGTAGAACGTTACGGGTTCTGCGGCGGAGCAGCCGTAGCAGGCCTTTCCGGAACGATCTGCGGACTGTTTCTCGCAAGCGAGCAGAGCAAACCGAAGCAGGTCGTGTTCGGCTTCTCCGAACGTTTCCGGTCCGACCTCGAACGGCGCGGCGGCGTCACCGCGCCGCAAAAATACGGCAAGACCTTCGTCGTCACCCACGATCCGCTGAAATGGCGCGAGACCGCCGACAACCTGCTGACGGTTGCCGGTGTGCGCGTGCTCTTTCACACCGTCGTGGTGGCGGTGGTGATGGATGGCGACCATCATCTCGGCATGGTGATCGAATCCAATGCCGGCCGTTCGGTGATCCTGGCCAAGCGCACAATCGATGCGTCCGGCGATGCGGCGGTGGTGGCGCGCGCCGGTCATCCCTGGCGCTTTGGCGATCAGGGGCGCATCCAGAATCCGACGATGTTTTTTCGCCTGGGCGGCGTCGATGTCGATCGCTTCGTCGCGCATTGGGGCGAAGACACCATCTCGCCGCCGGATGTCGTCGAAGCGCTCGCCGCCGCCGACAAAAGAAACTACGACCTGCCCCGAAAAAAGATCTGGATCTTTCCGACCACGCAACCCGGTGAACTGCTGGTCAACGCGACGAGACTCTCGGCGCGTGATGGCTCGATGCTCAACGTCATCAATCCGGAAGACTGGACGATCGCCGAGATCGACGGACGTCGTCAGGTTCGAGAGTATGCGCGCTTTCTCGGCGAGCATGTCGAGGGCTGCGAGAAAAGCTTCATCATCGATACCGGCGTGGAATGCGGCGTGCGGCAGACGCGCTCCATCGACGGATTGCAGACACTGACCAACGAAGACGTTGTCGAAGGAACGAAGCGGCCGGATTCGATCTGCCGCTCACCATGGCCGATCGAACTGCATGCCGGCGACAAGCCGAAGCTGCATTGGCTGATGGACGATTATTACGATGTGCCGTATGGCGCGCTCGTTCCGGTCGCCGGCGAGAACATCATCGTGGCCGGCCGCTGCCTCTCCGCCGAGCATGAAGCGCTGGCCTCCGCGCGCGTGACCGCGCAATGCTTCGAATACGGCCACGCTGCCGGCATTGCCGCCGCGCTTTCGATCACGACCGACACGCCGTTTTCACTTCTTGAGCCGTCGATGATTGCCGCGCGCATGAAGAAGGGCGGTAGCGCTCTTTGATACCAAGCGACCGATACGCCCTGCCTGGCAAGGCTTGGCAGTGGTTAGTCAGAGGTCTTGTCTAGCTTCCACTCCAGCCGCCGGTAGTCCCGAATGCCATGCATCAGCCGCAGGTGATCGCTGTCAATGCGCTTGCTCGCGCGAAAACCCGTGGATCAGCCCTGTGAAGGGCGCGCGGGCGCAGGAAAGCCGCCCATCGCGTAGGCCGCGATTTGCTTCAGTTCCTCCTCGCTGGCGCCTTCGGCCGCCTGGATGCCCATGCCCGTGAGGACAGACATCACATAGCGCGCGAGCGCAGCAGGATCCGCACGCTCGCCAAGATCGCCCTCCTGCACCGCGCGCTCGAACCGTTTGCGCAAAGCTGTCTCGATGCCATCACGGCGGCTGGAAAGATCATCGGCGATGGCGGGACAGCCGCAGGCGGCGCCGCCGCGCATCACCAGCCACGACACTTCGCCCTTGTCCTCGGTGTAGAGCCGGGCCGCGATGGCAAGGATATGGTCCACGGCGTCGCGGGCCGTGGGGGCGTCAAGGCCGGCTTCGAGGTCTTGCACCCGCTGCTGGGCGTAGCGATCCATCACGGCCCGGAACAGGCCTTCCTTGCTGCCGAATGCGGCATAGAGGCTGGGCGAATTGATGCCCATCGCCTTCGTCAGTTCGGAGAGGGAGGCCGCGTCATAGCCAAGCCGGCAGAACACGCCCTGCGCTTTCTCCAGCGCATCGCCAATGTCAAACCCGCGTGGGCGCCCTAGGGCCATGATCTCTTTCCTCCGTGCGACTTTTGTAGTAATCATTAAATAAGGCCTTGACCAGAGGTGGGCAGGCCCTATCTGTATCGCTCGTTACAAAAGTATTGAGCGATCTCATGCAGAATATCTCGTCCAGGCACCGCCGCCTTCTTCTGTCCCTCACCACTGCATCGATTCTGGCAATCGCCGGCGTCGCCGTATTGTTCGGTATCACCGGGCATAGCATCCAGGCGGCTGATCCCGCCCCCACGATACCGGCTGTTCCGGTCTCGGTAGCGGTGGTGGAGCAGAAGGCGACCCCGTCCTGGGACGAATTCTCGGGTCGCCTCGAGGCAGTGGAGCGTGTCGACGTCCGCTCCCGCGTTTCTGGCGCGGTCCTCAACCCCCGATTCCGCGAAGGTAGTCTGGTCAAGAAGGGCGACCTCCTGCTGACCATTGATCCCGAGCCATACGCCGCCGAAGTTGAACGCCAGAAGGCCGCTTTGGCCGCAGCCGAGGCGCGGCTGTCCTTGACCACCAACGAATTCGAGCGCGGCAAGCGCCTCGCCGAAAACCGTTTCGTATCGCAAAGCGATCTCGACCAGCGCACCAACGCCATGGCCGGCGCGCGCGCCGACGTGCAGGCGGCCAAGGCGGCACTCCGCGCCGCGCAGCTCAACCTCGATTATACCGAAGTGCGTGCGCCCGTGTCGGGACGCGTCGGCAAGCTGGAGATTACGACGGGCAACCTCGTCGCGTCCGGGCCGGGCGCGCCGGTCCTGACCACGCTCGTATCCGTTGATCCGATCTATGCGTCTTTCAGCGCCGACGAGGCGGTGGTCGGGCGTGCGCTTGCGTCGGTCACGGCGCCAGGCGGTGCGGCGGATATTTCCCGCATTCCCGTCGAGATCACCACAATTCACGGCAAGCCCAAGCGCGGCAAACTCCAGTTCGTCGATAACCAGGTCGAGGCCGCCAGCGGCACGGTGCGGATGCGCGCTGTGTTCGATAACCCCGATGGCGCATTGATGGCCGGCCAGTTCGTCCGCGTCCGCATGGGCGAGGCGAAGCCCGAGGAGGCGATCGCCGTCAGCGAACGCGCCATCGGCACCGATCAGGACAAGAAATTCGTGATGGTGGTCGGCGACGACAACAAGGCGGACTACCGCGAGATCAAGATCGGCCGCGCGGTGGAGGACCTGCGCGTGGTCACCGCCGGCCTCAAGGCTGGCGAGCGCATCGTCGTGAATGGCCTTCAGCGGGTCCGCGCTGGCACGCTTGTGAAGCCGCAGCAAGTGTCGATGAGCGTCCGCGACGCGAAACTCTCCAACACCAAGACTAATTTTGCCGAGCGCTAAGCGCCCGCATATTCAAGGACGGGTGCTCCCGTGAACTTCTCCAAATTCTTTGTCGATCGCCCGATCTTCGCCGGCGTGCTGTCCGTTCTCATCTTCGTGGCCGGACTGATCTCGATGTTCGCCATGCCGATCTCGGAATATCCCGATGTCGTGCCGCCACAGATCGTGGTGCGCGCCACTTATCCGGGCGCCAATCCCAAGGTCAGCATCGAAACGGTGGCGACACCGATCGAGGAGCAGGTTAGTGGCGTCGAAGGCATGCTCTATATGTCGAGCCAGGCCACGACCGACGGCCTGATGACGCTGACGGTGACGTTCCGCCTCGGTACTGATCCGGACAAGGCGCAGCAGCTCGTGCAGAACCGCGTAGCGCAGGCGCTGCCGCGCTTGCCGGAAGAGGTGCAGCGCCTCGGCGTGACCACGATCAAGAGTTCGCCGGACCTGAAGCTCGTCGTGCATCTGATCTCGCCGAACGGGCGCTACGACATGACGTATCTGCGCAATTACGGGGTGCTGAACGTTCGCGATCGTCTGAAGCGCATTGAGGGCGTCGGCGACGTCCAGCTGTTCGGCTCAGGCGATTACTCCATGCGCATCTGGCTCGATGCGCCCAAGGTGGCCGAGCATGGCCTGTCCGCCAGCGACATCGTGGCCGAAATCCGCGCCCAGAATGTGCAGGCTGCCGCCGGCGTTGTTGGTGCTTCGCCAGGTGCGCCGGACCTCGATCTGCAGCTTTCCGTCAACGCGCAAGGTCGTCTCGCGTCAGAAGAAGAGTTTGGCGATATCGTCGTCAAGACCGGCGCCAATGGCGAGATCACCCGCCTGCGCGATGTCGCGCGCGTCGAGATGGGTGCGTCCGACTACGCGCTGCGCTCGCTTCTGAACAATAAGGATGCTGTCGCGGTGCCCATCTTCGCCGCGCCGGGCTCGAACGCCATCCAGATCGCTGACAATGTCCGGGCGACCATGGAGGAGGTGAAGAAGAGCATGCCGGACGGCGTGGATTACTCCATTGTCTATGACACCACGCAATTTGTCCGCGCCTCCATCGAAGCCGTCATTCACACGCTGCTCGAGGCGATCATCCTCGTCGTCATCGTGGTCGTGGTGTTCCTGCAGACCTGGCGGGCGTCGATCATCCCGCTCCTGGCCGTGCCTGTGTCCATCGTCGGTACCTTCGCCGTGATGCATATGTTCGGGTTTTCAATAAACGCGCTCAGTCTGTTCGGCCTTGTGCTGGCGATCGGCATCGTGGTCGATGACGCCATCGTCGTGGTCGAGAATGTGGAGCGCAATATCGAGAACGGTTTGTCGCCGCGTGACGCGACCTATCAGGCGATGCGCGAGGTGTCGGGCCCCATCATCGCCATCGCGCTTGTGCTCGTCGCTGTGTTCGTGCCGCTTGCCTTCATCAGCGGCCTGACGGGCCAGTTCTATCGCCAGTTCGCGCTGACCATTGCCATCTCGACGGTGATCTCGGCGATCAATTCGCTGACGCTTTCTCCGGCGCTGGCCGCCCTGTTGCTGCGTGGCCATGATGCGCCGAAGGACGGCCTGACGCGCATCATCGATCGCCTGTTCGGGTGGTTCTTCCGAAGATTCAATCGCGTCTTCGCGCGCGGCTCCAGTGGCTACAGCAGCGCGGTGTCCAGCCTGCTGGGACGCAAGACGATCATGATGGTGATCTATCTCGTGCTGGTGGGACTGACTGCGGTCATGTTCCGGGCGGTGCCGGGTGGCTTCGTGCCCGGTCAGGACAAGCAATATCTCGTTGGCTTCGCGCAATTGCCCGATGCCGCGACGCTCGATCGCACGGATGAAGTGATCCGCAAGATGAGCGAGATTACTTTGAACCAGCCCGGCGTCGACACCGCCATTGCCTTTCCGGGCCTGTCCGTCAACGGATTCACCAACAGCTCGAATGCCGGCATCGTGTTCGTTGGACTTAAGCCGTTCGAGGAGCGGAGGACGCCGGAACTCAGCGGCAATGCCATTGCCATGCAGCTGAACCAGAAATTTGCCGGTATCGGCGAAGCCTTCATCGCCATGTTCCCGCCGCCGCCAGTGCAAGGTCTCGGCACCATCGGCGGCTTCAAGTTTCAGATCCAGGACCGCGCCGGGCTCGGCTATGGCGCGCTCGACGAGGCGACCAAGGCTTTCCTTGCCAAGGCCGCCACGGCGCCGGAGCTGCTGGGATTGTTCTCCAGCTATCAGGTCAATGTCCCGCAACTCTATACCGACATTGACCGCACCAAGGCGCGCCAGCTTGGCGTCAAGGTCACGGACGTGTTCGAGACGATGCAAATTTATCTGGGCTCGCTCTACGTCAACGACTTCAACAAATTCGGCCGCACCTATTCGGTGCGCGTGCAGGCCGATGCGCCGTATCGCGCGCGTGCCGAAGACATCGGCCGTCTCAAGGTGCGGTCGGCAAACGGCACGATGATCCCGCTCTCGGCGGTGCTGAATGTGCGGTGGAGTGCGGGTCCGGAGCGGGCGATGCGCTATAACGGTTTTCTCTCCGCCGACGTCAACGGCAATGTGGCGCCCGGCTATTCCACCGGGCAGGCGCAGGATGCAGTTGCGCGCATCGCTGCCGAGACGCTGCCGACGGGCATCGGCTTCGAGTGGACCGAACTGACCTATCAGCAGATCATCGCCGGCAATTCCGCGATCTACGTCTTCCCGCTGGCGATCCTGCTGGTCTTCCTCGTGCTGGCCGCGCAATATGAAAGCCTGGCACTGCCGATCGCGATCATCCTGATCGTGCCGATGGCGCTGCTGGCGGCGATGCTTGGCGTGTGGTGGACAGCGGGCGACAACAACATTTTCACCCAGATCGGGCTCATCGTGTTGGTCGGTCTGTCAGCGAAGAACGCCATCCTGATCGTGGAATTCGCGCGAGAACTTGAGTTCGAAGGCCGCACGCCGGTACAGGCGGCCATCGAGGCCAGCCGTTTGCGGCTGCGCCCGATCCTGATGACGTCGCTGGCCTTCGTCATGGGCGTTCTGCCGCTCGTCCTGTCGGTCGGCGCCGGCGCCGAGATGCGGCACGCCATGGGCGTTGCGGTGTTCTCAGGGATGATCGGCGTGACGTTCTTCGGCCTTTTCCTGACGCCGTTGTTCTACGTGATCGTGCGGCGGCTGAGCGGCAACCGTCCGCTCACCCAGCACGGCGAGCGCGTCGCGGTAGGCGCTCATCCCCCGGCTGTCGCTGCGCCGGCGGAGTAAGCTTGGGCCGCATGTTTCGCGGCTTGCGATGCCGTTAGAGGCCGAGGCCTCGAACGGCATTTGCGTCTAGTACGCTCAATTCACCTTGATGCCGGCAGCCTTGACGACGTCGGCATTGGCCTTGATCTCCCGCACGATCATGGCATTGAAATCATCGGCCGACATTTTCATCGGATCGGCGCCGAGTTCGGCAAGCTTCTTGGCCAGTGACGGATCGGCGAGCGCCTTGGTGATCGCGTTATGATAGGTGTCGACGATGTTTTTCGGCGCGCCCTTCGGCAGCAGAACGCCAACCCAGAATTCATAGCCCGAATCCGGGAAGCCCGCCTGCACGGTCGTCGGCACATCCGGCAAGGCGCTGGCGCGCTGCTGGCTGCTGACGGCGAGCGCGCGAAGCTTGCCGTCCTTGATCAGCGGTGCAGCCGCATTGATCGGCGAGGCATAGAAGTCGATGCGGTCCGCCAGCATTTCGGTGATCGCTTCCGACGAGCCTTTGAACGGCACATGCTGGGCGACAAAGCCGCCGGCCAGTTTGAAGCGTTCGGCCGCCAGATGCGTGGCGCTGCCGGCGCCGGCCGACGCGTAGTTCAAAGAACCGGGCCGCTTCTTGCCATCGTCGGCAAGATCTTTCGCGGATTTGTAACCACGCTGCGCGTTGACCACGATCACGTTGGGAATGCTGACCAGCGGCGCAACCGCCGTGAAGTCGCCCGCCGTGTCGTAAGGCAAATGCGCGAAAGTGGAGGGCGTCACGGTATGCGATGAAGCCGCCACGAGCATGGTGTAACCATCGGCAGGGGAGGTGGCGACGATTTGCGCCCCCAGCGTCCCCGACGCGCCGGCGCGGTTCTCGATCACGATCGTCTGGCCGAGTTGCTTGCCGACTTCATCGAGAACAATGCGGGCAATGCCGTCGGTCGCGCTGCCTGCGGCAAAAGGAACGACCGCTCTGATCGGCCGGTCGGGCTTCCATGCGCCGTTTTGCGCAGAGGCTGCTCCCGCAAGTGCAAGTGCGGCCGTTACGGCAAGCGTAAGTGTGCGTAGCATCTGGTTCTCCCTAAAATATTTTGATTCTGCTTTTTGCAGATTGGCGTTTTGCAGATGTCGCTTGGGTCGGCTATCGGCTCGGGATGACTACTCCTGATGTATGATGACGAACGTGGTTCGGCTTTATTTTTCCACGAAGGCCTTTTCGATCACATAATGGCCGGGCTTACTGTGATTGCCTTCCTCGAAGCTACGTTCACGAAACATGGCAACGAGATCCTGCAACATTGCCGGGCTCCCGCAAAGCATGATTCGATCATGCTCGGGTGAGATCGGGTCGAGGCCGATATCGTCGAACAGTTTGTTGGACGTGATCAGATCGGTGATGCGGCCGCGATTGCGGAATGGCTCGCGGGTGACGGTTGGATAGTAGATCAGTTTCTCGCGGATGCTTTCGCCGAGAAATTCGTGTTCGGGCAGATCGCGCGTAATCAATTCGCCATAAGCCAGCTCGGAAATCTGACGGCAGCCATGCACGAGCACGACTTTCTCGTAGCGCTCATAGGATTCCGGATCCTTGATGATGCTGAGAAACGGCGCGAGGCCGGTGCCGGTGCCGAGAAGATAGAGCGTGCGACCGGGAAGAAGATTGTCGTGAATGAGCGTGCCGGTGGGCTTGCTGTTCACCAGCACCTTGTCGCCGACCTTGAGATGCTGCAGCCGCGAGGTCAGTGGCCCATCCGGCACCTTGATCGAGAAGAACTCCAGATGTTCTTCGTGATTTGCGCTCGCCATGCTGTAGGCGCGCAGCAGCGGCTTTCCGTTCACTTCGATGCCGATCATCGTGAACTGGCCGTTGAGGAAACGGAAGGAAGGCGACCGCGTGGTGGTGAAGCTGAAAAGATTGTCGGTCCAGTGATGGACGCTCGTCACGGTTTCAGGCGCCAGACTACTCATCAGTGAATTCGCTCTTGGTCTTGAGGGGATCACGTTGACGGGCTGCCGGAATTTATATAACCAACTAGATACTTGTTCAAACGAAAACTGGATTTATTCGAATTGCCCACCTTGATCCTGCCAACAGATGATGGGCGACTTGAGCCCTACGCGACCCGGCAGCCGCGCTCGTGGGATCAGCCGCGCGGGCCGTTTGATCGGCTGGCGCTGTCCGCGGTGCATGTCGTGTCCGATCCGCTGGCCAATAACGATCCCTGGCTCACGCCCGCCATCGATTGGGACGCCACCATCGCCTATCGGCAATATATCTGGTCGCTCGGGCTCGGCGTGGCCGAGGCGATGGATACATCGCAGCGCGGCATGGGGCTGGGATGGTCCGACGCGCTGGAGCTGATCTCGCGCTCGATCAAGGCGGCGCGCGACTTTTCCGGCGATGCGGTCATTTTCTCAGGCGCCGGCACCGATCATGTCGCGCCGACCGCGTCCGTCACCATCGACGATGTCATCCGCGGCTACGAGGAGCAGGTCTCGGCGATCGAGGCACTGAATGGCCGTATCATCCTGATGGCCAGCCGCGCCTTGACGGTCGCCGCAAAGTCGCCGGACGATTACCGGCGTGTGTATGGCCACATTCTCCGCCAAGTCCGCGAGCCGGTGATCATTCACTGGCTGGGCGAGATGTTCGATCCGGCGCTCAAGGGATATTGGGGCCACACCGATCATTCCGCTGCGATGGATGTGTGTCTGGATATCCTCGCCGAGCATGCCGACAAGGTCGACGGCATCAAGATCTCGCTCTTGAATAAGGACAAGGAAATCTCCATGCGGCGCCGCCTGCCGCAGGGCGTGCGGATGTATACCGGCGATGACTTCAATTATCCGGAGCTGATCGCCGGCGACGAGCACGGCTATTCCGATGCGCTGCTCGGGATCTTCGCGGCCATTGCGCCGGCGGCATCGGCGGCCTTGAGCGCGCACAAGCGCGGCGATATCGCCCAGTATAACGAGATTCTGACGCCGACACTGCCTTTGGCGCGGCATATCTTCAAAGCGCCGACGCAGTTCTACAAGACCGGTGTTGTGTTCATGGCTTATCTGAATGCGCACCAGTCGCATTTCACGATGGTCGGCGGGCAGCAGAGTGCGCGCTCCATCGCGCATCTGGCGCAGATCTTCCGGCTGGCAGATGCCGCCGGCCTTCTCACCGATCCTGATATCGCCGCGTCGCGGATGAGGGCGGTGTTGCGCGTTCACGGCATCGACGGCTGAGGGCAACATGGCGCGGGTGATCAATGCCAGCCAGGCGGCCAGTCTCGTCGATGATGGCGATACGATCCTGATCGGTGGCTCCGGCGCCGGACATTCCGTGCCGGATTTCCTGATCGAGGCTGTCGGCAAAAGATTTGCCGCCGAGGCCAAGCCGACAGGTCTGACGACCGTGCATCCTGTTGGCCTCGGCGATCGCGCGCAGCGCGGCATCGGTCATCTCGCGCATCCCGGGCTGCTCAAGCGCGTTGTCTGCGGCACGCTGGTTGATTCTCCGCCGATCGAAAAGCTGGCGATCGAAAACAAGATCGAGGCTTACACGCTGCCCCAGGGTTGCCTGTCGCAACTGACCCGAGAGATGGCGGCCGGTCGTCCCGGACTTATTACTCATGTTGGTTTGAAGACCTTTGTCGATCCGCGCAACGGCGGCGGCAAGCAGAGCGATCTGGCAAAAGACGATCTTATCGATCTCGTGACCGTCGCCGGTCGCGACTATCTGCATTTCAAGCCGTTTCACATCGACATCGCCTTTCTGCGCGGTACCACGGCCGATGAAGACGGCAATATCACCATGGAGCATGAGGCCGTTTTCGGCGAGATGCTGTCGATGGCGCAGGCGGCGCGCCGCTCGGGCGGGATTGTCATCGTGCAGGTCAAGCGCCTCGCCAATCGCGGCACGCTGGCGCCCAAGCAGGTGAAAATACCCGGCATGCTGGTCGACTTCATCGTCGTCGATCCCAACCAGACGCAGACATTCTTCACCGCGCATGATCCGGCCTATGCCGGCGAGCTGAAGGTGCCGCTGTCCGAGCTTGCGAAATTGCCGTTCTCGCCGCGCAAGGTGATCGCAAGACGGGCCAGCCTTGAATTGTTTCCGCATGCGATCTGCAATCTTGGCTCGGGTGTGTCGACAGGCATTGCAGCGATTGCAGCCGAAGAACATGCGCTCGATGCTGTCGTACTGACCAACGAGCAGGGCTTGATCGGCGGCGCGCCGGCGACGGGCAACGAGCCGGGCGCGGCCAGAAATTACCACGCCATGGTCGATCAGCCGTATCAGTTCGATTTCTACGACGGCGGCGGCCTTGAGCTGGCTTTTCTGTCCTTCGCCGAGGTCGATGAGCATTGCAACGTCAATGTCAGCCGCTTCGGCAACAAGATCGTCGGGCCTGGCGGGTTCATCAATATTAGCCAGAATGCGCAGACAATCGTGTTCAGCGGCACCTTCACCAGCGGTGGCCTCGAAATCGACTGGCCCGATGGGCAAACGCGGATCAGCCGCGAGGGGCGTGAGAAGAAGTTCGTCCGCGCCGTCGAGCAGGTCACTTACTCCGGCGAGCTTGCCAACGAGAATGGTCAGCGCGCGCTGTATGTCACCGAGCGCGCCGTGTTCCGGCGCAATGAGCATGGTCGCCTGGAACTGATCGAGATCGCACCGGGAATCGATCTTGAGCGCGACATTCTCGGCCAGATGGAATTCAAACCTGACATCGCAAAGGATTTGAGGCAGATGGATGCCCGGCTGTTCAGGCCAGAGCCGATGGGGCTGGCGGCAATCATCTCGGCCAATCAGCCGCGCGCGCGATCGCCGCGGTTGGCACGGATTTCTTAAGAAAGAACGGCGCGGTGGCAAACAAGGCGATTCTCAAGACCCGAAAAGAACCGACGACGACGGCGTCCGGCGCGCCGGATCAGCGCTCGCGCCGCTCCGAGCAGTCGCAGCACCAGATTCTCGCCGCCGCTGAAGTCGAGTTCACCAACAAGGGTCTTGCAGGCGCGCGGGTTGACGAGATTGCCGAGCAGTCCGGCGTCAACAAGCAGATGATCTATTACTATTACGGGTCGAAGGAGGACCTGTATCTGACGGTTCTGGAGCGCGCTTATGCAGGGATGCGCAAAAGCGAGAGCGAATTGAACCTGAAAGGCCTTCCGCCGCTCGATGCGATCCGCAAGCTCGTTGAATTCAAGTTCGACTATTACATCAAGAACCCGGCGATGGTGCGCTTGCTCGCCGGCGAGAACATGCTGAATGCGCAATATCTGAAGAAGTCATCGCGGCTGCGCGAGATGCAGGTGTCGCTGATCGATGTGCTGCAATCGGTGTTGTCGGCCGGCGAGAAGCAGAAGGTGTTTCGCAAGGGCATCGATCCCGTTCAGCTGTATTTCTCGATCGCATCGCTCAGCTACTTTTATTTTGCCAACGCGCCGACTTTGTCGACGGCTTTCGGGAGAAACCTCGCAGAGCCGAAAGAGCAAAAGGCGCGCATCGCCCATGCCGTCGATCTCATTCTGACATACGTCCGAAAAACGTGACGAAAGCTTCGCTGCATCAGGGCCAAGCCTCGATGCCTGTTCTGCTCGGGAGGAGTAAACATGAAGTTCGGCGATTATCCAAAGGCTGGATCGCTTGAGGGCGTAACCGGCTTTCGCAATTACACGAAGTCGCTTGGTCTCGACATGCCATGCGACGACATCGTCGCCGGCGGACCGGACTCGCCCCTGGGATCGCCGCTGGACTTTGATGGCATGACGATCGGCCATCGGCTCGCTGTCCATCCGATGGAAGGGTGGGATTGCTACACCGACGGGCGTCCGACCGATAACACCAAACGGCGCTGGCAGCGTTTCGGGCAGAGCGGCGCCAAGATGATCTGGGGCGGCGAAGCCTGCGCCGTGCGGCCCGACGGCCGCGCCAATCCGAAACAGCTCTACATGTCGGAACACTCACAGGCCGATATCGCCGAATTGCGAGAGATCGTGGTCAAGGAGCATCGTGCTGCCGTCGGCGACGACAAGGGCCTGGTGATCGGTCTGCAGCTGACCCATTCGGGGCGCTTCTGCAAACCGAACGACAACACCAAATTTGAATCGATGATTGCCTACAATCATCCGATTCTCGATCGCAAATTCGGCTATCCCGCCGATCGGCCGGTCATGACCGACGATGAGATCAAGCGGCTGGTCGAGGACTTTGTCATCGCCGCCAAGCGCGCGCAGCAATGCGGCTTTGATTTCGTTGATATCAAGCATTGCCACGGTTATCTCGCTCATGAATTCCTGAGCGCGGTAACGCGGCCGGACGCTTACGGTGGATCGCTGGAAAACCGCACGCGATTCCTGCGCGAGATCGTCGAGGGCATCCGCGCCGAGGCGCCGGGGCTGCGCATCGGCGTGCGCCTGAGCGCGATCGATACGCTGCCCTTCAAGCCGGACCCCGCGCAATCGCTACCAGGCGCGCTCGGGCCAGGCATTCCGGAGGACTACACAGCGCCGTATGTTTATGGCTTCGGCGCCAATCCGGACAATCCGCTCGAATACGACCTGACCGAGCCGTTCGCGCTGTTCGAGATCTTCCGGTCGCTCGACATCAAGCTGATCAACGTCACGATCGCGAGCCCCTATTACAATCCGCATTACATCCGCCCGGCGCTCTATCCGCCGTCGGATGGCTATTCCCCGCCGGAAGATCCGTTCGTCGGCGTGATGCGCCATCTCGAAGTCGTACGCGATCTGAAAAAGGCGTTCCCGGATTTCTGCCTGATGGGCAGCGGCTATACCTACCTGCAGGAATTCTTCCCGAATGTCGCGCAGGCGGTGGTGCGGCAGGGATGGGTCGATCTCGTCGGCCTCGGCCGCATGGTGCTGGCTTATCCCGATCTGCCGCTCGACATTCTGAACGGCCGCGGCGTGCAGAAGAAGCGGCTGTGCCGCACCTTCAGCGATTGCACGACCGCGCCGCGCAACGGCATCGTCTCGGGCTGCTATCCGCTCGATGCGCATTACAAGAAGTCGCCGGAATTCAAGATGCTGGCGGCGGTGAAGAAGCCGGCAAAGTCGGCTTAGCGGCGGGAGCAACAAGCTATGCCTGCGCAGACGCCGGATCGCCACATCGCTGTTCTGGGCACCGGCATCATGGGCGGCCATATGGCGCGCCGCCTTGCGCAGGCAGGCTTTGCGGTCACAGCCTGGAATCGCTCACCCGATAAGGTTGATCGGCTGGCGTCTGATGGTGTGCAGCGTGCCGACACGCCGTCTGCGGCGGTGGAGCAGGCCGACGTTGTCATCGTCATGCTCAGCAACGGGCCGGTGGTCGAAGAGATGCTGTTCACGCCGGACGCTAGCGGCCGCATTCCGGTTGATGTGCTGAAGGACAATGCGTCGCTTGTGGTGATGAGTTCGATCCCGGTCGAGACCTGCCAGTCGCAAGCCGAGCGGCTCGCCTCGCGACCGGTGCATTATATCGATGCGCCGGTGTCGGGCGGTGAGCCGGGCGCCCGCGATGGCACGCTCGCCATCATGGCCGGCGGCGATGCCGGCGCTATCGCTGACCTCTCGGACATGTTCAGCGTGTTGGGGCGGGTGACGCATATCGGCCCGGTCGGCACCGGGCAGATGACCAAGCTCGCCAACCAGATCATCGTCGGCGGCACCATCATCGCCATTGCCGAAGCTTTGCATTTTGTCTCGCAGGGCGGTGCCAATCCCGGCGCTGTGCGGCAAGCCCTCCTGGGCGGCTTTGCGGAATCGAAAATTCTCAACCTGCACGGCGAGCGCATGGTCGCGCGCAATTTCGTGCCGGGAAGCCCTGCGGAATATCAGTTGAAGGACCTGCGCACCGCGCAATCGCTGGCGAGGCAATTCGGGCTGCAACTGACGTTGCTCGACACGATGTCCGGCGTGTTCGGCGACATGATCGACCATCTCGGCCATGGCGTTGATGTGTCGGGCATCCTGCAAGAGGTTGAACGGCGCTCCGGTCCATCCGAAGCCACAACAAGAGCATCGTCATGACAGGACGCGTCGAGCTTTCAATTCAGGATGGCGTCGGTCACATCGTGTTGTCGCGTCCTGAAAAGCATAATGCGATCACGCCGGATATGGCTGCGGAGCTTGGCCGCATCTGCCGCGAGGTCGATGCCGATAACGCTATAAGAGCTGTTGTGATCTCCGGGGCCGGCGAGCGCGCCTTCTCCGCCGGCAGCGATCTGAACATTCTCGGCGATATGTCGGATATCTGGGCGTTTCGAAACCGGATCGAATATGCCGCCGTTGTGCGCGATATCCGCAAGCCGGTAATCGCCGCGTTGAAAGGCTGGGTGCTCGGTGGCGGTATGGAGATTGCGCTCGCCGCGGACATTCGCATTGCCGGTCACAGCGCCAAGATCGGCGGTCCAGAGGTGACGCGCGGATGGGTCGGCGGCGGTGGCGCCTCGCAGATGCTGCCGCGCCTCGTCGGCTACGGACAGGCGATGCGCATGTTGTTGCTCGGCGAATCCATTGCGGCCGATGCTGCACTGAAGATGGGACTGGTTGAAGAGGTCGTCGACGATAGCGAAGTCTTGCCACGGGCGATGGCAATGGCGTCGAAGATCGCGTCGTTCAGCCCGATCGCGACGCAGGCCGTGAAAGCCTCGGTGCGGGCGGCCTTGTCCATGCCGCTGGAAGCCGGTTTGCGCTACGAGAACGAAATCCACGTCATCTGCATGTCGGCGAATGACCGCATGGAAGGCATCAAAGCCTTTCAGGAAGGACGCAACGGCAAATTCTCCGGCTCCTGACTCTTTGGGTTTGTCGCGTTTTCTTCACGCGAACCGGAATCCACTTCGCTCGAAAACGCTCCTGCGTCAGGCCCGCACACTCAACTCGACCATGCCGAGTGGCCCGAAATCGGCAGCGTAAGTGCCGGTGGTGATGGCAAGGGGCGTCGTGCAAGTGCCTGTCGTGACGATATGGCCGGCCTTGAGGCCCGGTCCCGGCAGGGGCTGCGCATTGGCAAGCGCGATCACGGCGAGAAGCGGATTGCCGAGGATTCTCGCACTGTTGCCGCGATCGATCGCGCGCCTGTCCAGATGCAATGCGATCGGCAGATCGGTCAGATCGATCGCCCTCCAGTCATCGCAACGCGGTCCGACGACAAACAGTCCGTTTCCCATCGCATCGGCAAGCTTCATCAGGCCCGACGCGCTCGCCGGCACCCGTGAATCCGCCAGTTCAAATGCCGGGACGACAGCCGCGACCGCCTGTTCGATGTCGGCCTGCGTGTAAGGCGCATCGCGCGCCGGCAGGTCCGATCCCAGCACGAAAGCGATTTCGCATTCCAGCAGCGGCGCCATCAACGATGACAGCGAAACGTTTGCCGGCGTCTGCTGCACATAGGGTCCGAGCAATGGACCTGCGACCGGGCGGTACGACGCATATATTTTCTGATCAACGGGAGACAGCGCCGTGACTTTCCAACCCCGCACGTCGCCTTGCGCAAGGCCGATCAGTTCATCCTGGACGCGATAAGCGTCGTCCAAAGTCCGGACGAGATTATCCGACGCGCCGTCCAGCGAGCGTGCGCTCGTCCGCGCCGCCTGCAATTGCGCGGCAAGATCGGCGAAGCTCACGCGCCCGGCTCGGGGCTGAATTGCTCCAGCTTGTTCGGCTTGCCGTCCCAGTCCTTGCTGTCTGCAGGCGGATCCTTCTTCTTGGTGATATTGGGCCAGCTTTGAGCATATTGCGCATTCAGCGCCAGCCATTGATCGAGACCGGCATCGGTGTCGGGCTGAATGGCTTCGGCCGGACATTCCGGCTCACAGACACCGCAATCGATGCATTCATCCGGATTGATGACGAGCATATTGTCGCCTTCATAGAAGCAATCCACCGGACAGACTTCAACGCAGTCCATATATTTGCAGCGAATGCAGTTCTCGGTCACCACATAGGTCATTGCGCGCTCTTTCCGTTAGGCGTCCTTGCCGTTAGGCGTCTTTTGCCAGCAAGCCGAAGAAATCCATCATCATGTCGCGCTGGCCATCGAGCATATGCGTGCCGAAGTGAATGACGTGGCCGCGTTGCTTTGCTGCGGCGAGCAGGGGCGTCATTTGCGGCTTCATCACCACTTCGGCGACGATCGCCGCTTTGTCGACGCTGTCGAGATCGAAGGAATGCGGATCGTCCTCTTTGAGGCCGAGCGACGTTGCGTTCACCGCATAATCGTGACCGGACGCGTCACGCGTTCCGAGCGTCACGCGACAATCAGGAAAGGCGCGCGTGACGCCGGCGACCAGATTCTCAGCCTTCGACCGCGTGCGGTTATGGATCGTCAGACGCGCGACGCCGCTTCCGGCGAGAGCATAAGCCAGCGCAGTGCCGGCGCCACCCGCGCCGGCAAGATAGACGCTGCGCCCGGCCACCTCATGGCCGCCAGTCTTCAGCCCGGCGACAAATCCGCGGCCATCCAGCAACGTGCCGGTGAAGGACCCGTTGGCTTCACGTCTGACGGTGTTGACGACTTGGGTATGCGCGCCATCGTCAACGAGCCGATCGCAAAGAGCTGCACATTCGGCCTTGTAGGGTGCGGTGACGATGAAGCCGTCGAGATTGCGGATTGCCTTGAGGCCGGCCCAGCCGGTCGCCAGTTCGTCCTTGCCGATATGGATCGCAACACACACCGCATCGATCCCATGCGCCTCGAAAAATTCATTGAAGACCATGGGCGTGCGAACATGCGCAACAGGGTCTCCGATGATCGCATAGAGACGGGTCAGGCCGGTGATCATGCAAAAATTCCAACTATCTAGTTGGATATAATATTTGGCGGGTGAGGTTTGTCAATGAATGCGCCCACTATCCCTCGCCAAATTCGCCTTGTCTGAATAAGCCGGTGGTGTTACCTCAAACGTCGCTTGGCGTTTCCCTAAGCGATTGATTTCTTTCGACAAGCCGTGCCGGGAAGACGCCTTCCGCCGCACCAAACACAAGTCTCTACGCCGCGAGATCTGAATGACCATCCGCCTGCACCGCGGCGATCTGCCTGATCCTTCGCGCTACACCGGCGCGGTGGCGATCGACACCGAAACCCTTGGCCTCAATCCACATCGTGACCGGCTCTGCGTCGTGCAGCTGTCGCCTGGCGACGGCACGGCCGATGTCGTGCAGATTCCGGCTGGCGGCGCCGATGCGCCCAATCTCAAGCGGCTGCTGGCGGACCCTTCGATCGTGAAGATCTTCCATTATGCGCGGTTCGACATCGCCGTCCTGTTTAACGCCCTCGGCGTCATGGCGACGCCGATCTATTGCACCAAGATCGCCTCGCGGCTGACGCGCACCTATACCGACCGGCATGGCCTGAAGGACCTGTCGCGCGAACTCCTTGGCGTCGACATGTCCAAGCAGCAGCAATCCTCCGACTGGGGCGCTGATACGCTGAGCGAAGCCCAGGTCGCCTATGCGGCCTCCGACGTCCTCTATCTGCACGCGCTGAAGGACAAGCTGGATGCCATGCTGGCCCGCGAGGGCCGCGCGGATCTGGCGGCGGCCTGCTTCCGTTTCCTGCCGGACCGGGCCCGGCTCGACCTCATGGGTTGGGACGAGCAGGATATTTTCGCGCATTCCTGACCTCGCCCGCCGTGCCGAGGCCATATTCCCAAGCGATTTTCCCGGCCTCATGCTCTAGGATAGCCCGGCCGATTGCCGAATCCGGGTGGGACATTTCGTTTATATGAACCGCATGCTGAATGCATCGGACGACTGGCACCAGCCAGGTCAGCCCCATGCAACCCAGTCTCCTGCCGATCAGGCCCCCGCTGGACGCCGCAAGACGGTGATCGCGGGCGCGCGCCGGCACAGCCGGAATGTGCGGTTTATGCGCCGGGCGGTGCCGGCGGTGCTGGTGCTGACCATGCTAGGCCTCGTCGCCGCCAATTATCTCAATCCCTCGCGCTGGCTGCAGATTCCGACACAATTCGGCACGCTGGTCATTTCCGGCTCGAAGATCACCATGGAAGCGCCGCGCCTCGCCGGCTACACCAAGGATCAGCGCGAATATTACGTGACCGCCGAGGCCGCCTCCCAGGACACCAAAGCGCCTTCAATCGTCGAACTGAAAAAGATCAGCGCCCGGATCGACATGGAAGACAAAAGCCGGGTGACGCTGACGGCGGTCGACGGGGTTTACGACACCAAGGCTGATCTGCTGACGCTTGGCCAGGAAATCATTATCAATTCGACGGCGGGTTATTTCGGCCGGCTGACCGAGGCGAAGGTCGAAATCAAGAAGGGCCACATCCTGTCTGAACAGCCCGTGCAACTGAAAATGCCGCAAGGCACGCTCAACGCCGATCGTCTTGAAGTCACCGAGACCGGCGCCGTGATCCGCTTCGATGGCAGCGTCGTCATGACGCTTAACGCGGAGGCTGTGAATCGCGGTATGCCTGCGCAACCGGCGCCCCAGTCTCAGGCCACCGCACAATGACGTCTCATCCTGTCTCGTTCCTCCGGCTCGCGCCGGCCGCTTTGGCTGTGGCCCTGGTCGCAGCGCCAGCCCTCGCGCAAACCCAGACCACCGGTGTGCCGAACGCCCTGCAGGGCTTCTCGCAAAATCGCGAGCCGGTGAAGATCGAAGCCGCCTCGCTCGAAGTGCGCGACAAGGACAAGACCGCAGTGTTCAGCGGCAATGTCGTGGTCACGCAGGGCGACGTGATCATGAAATGCAAGGATCTCGTGGTCTTCTACGATCAGGACGATCCCAAAGGTGACACAAAGGGTGGCGCCGCTGCCAAATCCGCACCCAAGGCCACGATGAAGGCGGCCGAACCCGGACCGGGCGGCCGGCAATCAATCCGCCGGCTGGAAGCGCGCGGCGGCGTGACCGTGATCCAGAAAGAGCAGACCGCGACCGGCCAGATCGCCATCTTCGAGATGAAGACCAATACCGTGACGCTGGAGGGCGGCGTCGTCATCACGCAAGGGACCAACGTGCTGCGCGGCGACCGCCTGATCGTGGACCTCACCACCAGCGCCGCCAGGGTCGAATCCGCCAAGGGCCGTCCGGTTCAGGGCGTGTTCTCGACCACCCCCAAGGATGGTAAGGGGGGGCTTCTGCCGGATAAGGGCGGTGCGGCCAAATCACGCCCCGCCACCAAATCCCCGGGGAATTGAGACGCCGGGCGACAGGTCGTTGCAACCGCGATTCCGTCAGATTATGTCGATAGCAAGCGGCTGGTCGGCCTGAAGGGGCTCTTGTGCTTGATATTTTTTCGTTCTTCCGCCGCCGCGCCAAGCCGCGCAAACGCGCGCCGTCGGGCTCGTGGCGGACGGAGTTGGATAAAATCGGCGGTCTGGTGAGAAAGGCCACGGCGCCTGCCGGCAACGCCGCCAGAACGCCCGGTTTGCAGCCGCAATTGTCCGATCCGCTCCATGTCGAGCCGCTGGCGGACGAATATCTGCTGAACGACGCCAACCATTATCAGGCCTATCAGCATCCGCTGCATCCGGACACTTACGAGCAGGATTACCGGCAGGAGCCGCCGCGACAGCAACAGGCGCGGCAGCATCCGCAGCGCCAGGCCCATCAGCCGGCCGCGCAGCAAGGCTATCCGGCCCAGTACGCGCCGCAAGAGACTTATCCGCCAGAGGAAGAGTTCGATTTCCGCAGCGCCTATGAGGTGCCGCCGCGCCAGCCAGCGGCCCCGCGTCCGCCGGCCGAGCCGCGTGCGCCCGCGCCAAAGCCGCGCCGGCCAGATCCGGCTCCGCAGGTGGCGCAAGGCTATCTTGCCGCCCATAACCTCGAAAAGAGCTTCGGCCCCCGCAAAGTCGTGCGCGGCGCCAGCCTGTTCGTGCGCCGGGGCGAGGCGGTGGGTCTCCTCGGTCCGAACGGCGCCGGCAAGACCACGATCTTTTACATGATCACCGGGCTGATCAAGGCGGAGCGCGGCAGGATCGAACTCGACGGCAACGACGTCACCCCGCTGCCGATGTATCAGCGCGCCCGGCTCGGCATCGGCTATCTGCCCCAGGAAGCCTCGATTTTTCGCGGCCTGAATGTCGAGGATAATATCCGCTCGGTGCTGGAGGTGATCGAGCCCGATCCCAAGCAGCGGGACCGCGATCTGGAAAACCTGCTCGACGAGTTCAACATCACGCGGCTGCGCAAATCACCCTCGATCGCGCTGTCCGGCGGCGAGCGGCGACGCGTCGAGATCGCCAGAGCGCTGGCGTCGCGGCCAAGCTACATGCTGCTGGACGAGCCGTTCGCCGGCATTGATCCGATCGCCGTGGGCGACATCCAGATCCTCGTCAAGCATCTGACCCGGCGCGGCATCGGCGTCCTGATCACCGACCATAACGTTCGCGAGACCCTCGGCCTGACCGACCGCGGCTATATCATCTATTCCGGCGAGGTATTGATGGAGGGCCGGGCGGAGGATATCGTCAATAATCCGGACGTCCGCCGCCTCTATCTCGGCGAGGAATTCCGGCTCTAGGCGGCACCGAGCGGCCGCCCCGCGATACGGCGAAAAGGCTGATTAAATTCTGCGCAGCCGCTCGCGCGCCAGCTGCCTAATAAAAAGGCAGGGCTCGATTTCCCGGCGATTTTCCAAAATATTGTGCCTATTATTGCATATGCATAAATCGTGCCGCTGGGGTAAAATCCCCCTATGGCCTTAAGCACTCGCCTCGAATTTCGCCAAAGCCAGGCGCTCGTGATGACGCCGCAGCTGATGCAAGCCATCAAGCTGCTGCAGCTCTCCAATCTCGACCTGATGGCCTATGTCGAGGAGGAACTGGAAAAGAACCCGCTGCTCGAACGCGGCCATGATGACGATGGGCCGGTGGCGCTGGAGGCGACGGACGGCGACCGCGAGGCAGCCGAGCCGCAGGGCGACAGCGGGTCCGACTGGATGAACGACGACCTCGCCACCAGCCGCGACAGCCTGGAACACGACCTCGGTACCCGGCTCGACAATCTCTTTCCCGACGATGGCGGCACCGCCGTTGCCACCGCCCGAAATGACGACGCGACCGCGGCGCATTCGGAATGGGCGAGTGTCGGTGTCGGTGGTCGCGAGGACGGTGATTATAATCTCGAAGCTTTCGTTTCGACCCAACAGACACTGGCGGATCATCTCGCCGGGCAATTGTCGCTCGCCATCACCAATCCGGCGCGGCGCATGATCGGCCAGCACCTGATCGACATGGTCGATGAGACCGGCTACCTGATTGGTGATCTGCAGGCGGTTGCCGACACACTCGGTACCAGTTTGCAGGAGGTCGAAGACGTTCTGCGCGTGTTGCAGGGCTTCGATCCCGCCGGCATCTGCGCCCGCAATCTCACCGAATGTCTGGCGATCCAGCTGCGCGAGCGCAATCGCTACGATCCGGCGATGGCGGCATTGGTCAATCGTCTCGATCTTCTCGCCAAGCGCGATCTGGCGTCATTGCGCAAGATCTGCGGTGTCGGCGATGAAGACCTGATCGACATGATCGCCGAGATCAAGCAGCTCAATCCCAAACCCGGACTCGTCTTTGACTTTGCATCGGTGCAGCCAATCGTGCCGGATGTATTCGTGCGCGCGGCGCCGGATGGCTCGTTCAATATCGAGCTGAATTCCGAAACGCTGCCGAAGATCCTGCTCAACCAGACCTATCACGCGCACGTGTCGAAGACCGCCAAGGCCTCAAACGACAAAGCCTATCTCGCCGACAAGCTGCAATCGGCAACATGGCTTATTCGCGCGCTCGATCAGCGTGCGCGCACGATCCTCAAAGTGTCGGCGGAAATCGTGAAACAGCAGGATGCATTTTTCGCCCATGGTGTTCAGCATCTGCGGCCGCTCAACCTGAAAACGGTGGCCGACGCCATCTCGATGCATGAATCGACGGTGTCGCGCGTGACTGCCAATAAATACATGGCGACCTCGCGCGGCATTTTTGAACTGAAATACTTTTTCACATCGTCAATTGCTGCCGCCAATGGCGGCGAGGCGCATTCAGCCGAAGCCGTTCGTCATCGCATCAAGCATCTGATCGATGGCGAAGCGCCGGATGCGATTTTGTCTGACGATACCATCGTCGATAAGCTGCGCGAGGCCGGTATCGATATTGCACGGCGCACCGTGGCGAAATATCGCGAGGGCATGCGTATCGCCTCCTCGGTGCAGCGGCGGCGCGAAAAACAAAGCTCTGCCCTGGTCCGCTGATGGGCGGACATTTCATGGAACTATTAACAATAGGGCCGTTTATGCCGGCCCTTCGGGGCATTGACGGCGCATGGGGCCGCCCCTATGGTCCGCCGCGCTCCACTCCAACTTGGCCAGAGCATGATGCTGAAGTGCGAAGCGGTTTTCGAACGATCATGCTCTGATATATTCGAATCGATCGGGCTGATGATTTTGGATCGTTGATCCGAAACACCATGTCTCAATGATCCGGGCGGACCACTACTTCCCATGGCGCTTACCGATATCGTGACCATGAACGCCGTTATCCCGGCGCTCAAAGTCAACAGCAAGAAACAGGCGATTCAGGAATTGGCCGCGCGCGCAGCCGAGTTGTCCGGGCTTTCCGAACGCACGATCTTCGAAACGTTGTTGCAACGCGAGAAGCTTGGCTCGACCGGCATCGGTCATGGCATCGCCATTCCGCATGGCAAACTGCCGCAGCTCGACCGGCTGTTTGGATTGTTTGCGCGGCTCGATCGTCCGATCGATTTCGAATCGCTCGACGGCCAGCCGGTCGATCTGATGTTTCTGTTGCTGGCGCCGGAAGGCGCGGGCGCTGATCATCTCAAGGCGCTGGCACGCGTGGCGCGTCTTCTCCGCGATCCTGACATCGCCAACAAGCTGCGCGAATCGCGTGACGCAGATGCGATCTATGCAGTGCTGACGATGACACCGTCGGCCGCCGCTTGAGCGGCTTTGCCGCGACGCTCCAATTCACATCCACTTCAAAGAAAAAGGCTCCTTGCCATGTCTGGCAGGGAGCCTTCAGTTTTTTGGATGGAAGAACGCGCTCCCGTCATGTCCTACATTTCAATGGACGCTGACGGCCTCAAGCTCGTTGCTCCAGGCATTCGCCACAGCCGCTTCGCGCGTATCGGTCACCAGAATCGGCGTGCCGTCGGCGGCGTGCAGAGCGAACAATTTCATGCCCGGCTGCATCTCCGGCGCCTGCGGATAAAGCTCGTGCACGTCTTCGGAATTGATGGCTTTGACATAGGCGATCTTGCCGCCCCCAAGAACGGCAAAAGCCTGCGACGACATGATCGGATGTTCGATTTCGTGTTCAGTCATGTCCGCTTACTCCTTCGTGGACTCAAGTACCCCTTGATTGTTTTGTTCCGCATGGGTTGTCGCAGGGCGGGCCTTGGTAAACAGGCCCTGCTACTCGTGCGGGGTAATGGAAATGCTCCGGACGACCCGTGCGGGTTCTGGGCGGGCCAGATCCACTGACAGGAGACCGTTTTTGAGATCGGCTCCCAGCACCTCCATGCCGTCGGCCAGCACGAAAACGCGCTGAAACTGCCGGGCGGCGATGCCGCGGTGGATAAACTGTCTCGTTTTGTCGTCCGTTTGCCGGCCGCGAATGACCAGCTGGCTCTCCTCGATCGTCACTTCCAGCTGGTCGAGGGTAAACCCTGCCACGGCCAGCGTGATCCGCAGACGGTCGGGATTGCGATCGTCACGCGGCAGGCGCTCGATATTGTAAGGGGGATAGCCGTCCGCCGCCTTTGTCACGCGGTCGAGCGCACGCTCGATCTCGTCGAATCCCAGCAGGAACGGGCTGGATAGCGAAGGCATTCGGGACATTTCAAAGCCCTTTCAAGCAGCTTTGACGGGGCCCAGATGTGGCACCCCCCAGTTTGGCTAGTCAGGCATCAGGCCCGGCTGGCTCGAACAAATATGGTGGTTCCCGGCCCTGGTTCAAGCAGGGTTGGAACTCGGCACGGCGGTGCCGCTGACAGCGTCGGGAAACGGTGAACTGAAAGGAAAGGCGTAAGCCCGGAAGGAAGAGTTGGTGGAGCCAGGCGGGATCGAACCGCCGACCTCTTGCATGCCATGCAAGCGCTCTCCCAGCTGAGCTATGGCCCCGAACTCTTCATCGGGCCGCGCTGGATGTTGCGGCCCTGTCGTCCCCGAACCGGTGCGAACCGTGCGGGACAGCGTGCTTCTAGAGGAAGCGCGCGCTACGTCAACTCTCTTCGTCTTTTTCGATGCCGTCACCGATAATATCGGTCACGTCGTCGTCGCTATCCTCATCGTCCTCAATGAAGGTCGAATCATCATCATCGTCATCGGTGTCGTCATCGACATCGATATCGTCGTCGCCGGTATCATCGATCTCGGGCTTGCCGGTGCCCTTGGCCTCGGCATCGGCTTCCTCGAGCGACACAAATTCGGCGCCCTCGGCCTCCTCGGTCTCGCGCTCCGGCTCGGCTTCCTGCGCAGCGGGCCGGCCGCCACGGGCCGAGACCGGCGCGATCGGCACGACTTCGCCGGTGTAAGGCGAGATGACCGGATTCTTGTTCAGGTCGTAGAATTTACGGCCTGTGACCGGACAGACGCGCTTGGTACCGAGCTCTGGCTTTGCCACGGTTGGGGGTTTCCCTGAGGACAGCTGGAAGAATGAGCGGCTGAATTGGCGGCTCGCGCGCCCGGTGTCAATACCGATTGTGAGGGATTTACGTCACCACCCCTTTTCGCGTCACGCTCGCGCCGTGACGGCGGCGCGGGCCGCGTGCTAGGACGGCGCCGTTTCATCCAGGAAGACCCGCCTTGAGCCATTCTGCGCCCGCCTCTCCGCTCTCTGCCCGAAAATCCACAGCCCTGACCGGACAAGTCCGCGTCCCCGGCGACAAGTCGATCTCGCACAGAGCCCTGATCCTCGCCGCCATGACGGTCGGCGAGACCCGCATCGGCGGGTTGCTCGAAGGCGAGGACGTCATCAACACCGCCAAGGCCATGCGCGCCTTGGGCGCGAAGGTCGAACGGGTCGGCGAGGGCGAATGGTCGGTGTTCGGCGTCGGTGTCGGCGGCCTGGCGCAGCCGGCGGGCCCGCTCGATTTCGGCAATTCCGGCACCGGCTGCCGGCTGGTCATGGGTGCGGTGGCAGGCTGCCCAGTCACGGCAGTGTTCGATGGCGACGCGTCGCTCCGCAAGCGGCCGATGAAGCGGGTGCTCGATCCGCTGACCCGTATGGGCGCTGAGGTGCAGGAGCAGGCCGAGGGTGGCCGCCTGCCGCTGACGCTGAAGGGCGCATGCGATCCGCTGCCGATCGAATACGAATCCCCGGTGCCGTCGGCGCAGCTGAAATCGGCGATCCTGCTGGCCGGCCTCGCCGCGCCCGGCGAGACCATCGTCATCGAAAAGGAAGCCACCCGCGATCACACCGAAAAGATGCTGACGCATTTCGGCGCCGACGTCCGGGTCGAGCCGATCGGCGAGCATGGTCGCCGCATCACGCTGAAGGGCCGCCCCGAACTGACGCCGGCGCCGCTGCAGGTGCCGGCTGATCCATCCTCGGCTGCGTTTCCGATGGCGGCGGCGCTGATCGTGCCGGGTTCTGAGATCGTGCTCGATCACGTGATGATGAATCCGTTGCGCACCGGTCTCTTCCTGACGCTGCGCGAGATGGGCGCGTCGATCGAGACACTCTCCAGCCATCAGGATGGCGGCGAAGAGGTCGCGCGTTTGCGGGTCAGGACATCGGCGCTACACGGTGTCGACGTGCCGGCTTCGCGCGCTCCGTCGATGATCGACGAATATCCGATCCTTGCGGCGCTGGCCGGCTTTGCCAAGGGGCGCACGCGGATGCGGGGCCTCTCCGAATTGCGGGTGAAGGAATCCGATCGCCTTGCCGCCACTGCCGACATGCTGCGCGTCAACGGCATCAATGTCGCCATCGAAGGCGATGATCTGATTGTCGACGGGACGGGGGTGGTGCCGGGCGGTGGCGTCGTCGCCACCCATATGGATCACCGGCTGGCGATGTCGGCGCTGGTGATGGGCCTTGCCAGCGAAAAGCCCGTCAGTGTCGATGACGCTGGGTTTATCGCCACCAGCTTTCCGGGCTTTGTCGAATTGATGCGCGATCTGGGCGCGAATCTCGCGCCCTGACCTTTATGGGTGGCTTAAGTTACTCCGCCGCTTCCGCGAACGAAGCGGTCACATCGGCTGCTTCCAGCGACACCGCGACCGACTGGATGATGGCGGCGTAGCGCACGGCATTCTGGATGGCGTCCTCGCTGACGCCGGCATCGCTCAGCACCTTGTCATGGGCGTCGATGCATTTGCCGCAGCCATTGATCGCCGACACCGCCAGCGACCACAATTCGAAATCGGCCTTGTCGACACCGGGATTGGCGATGACATTCATGCGCAGGCGCGCCGGCTTGGTCTCATAGGCCTTGTTCGAGGCGAGATGGAGAAAGCGATAATAGATGTTGTTCATCGCCATCATCGCGGCGGCGGATTTGGCGGCGTCGAGCGCCTGCGGCGACAGATGTTCGCGGGCCAAAGCTTCGAACGCGCGCACGACCTCTGCATTGCGGGTGGCGATCGCGCAGGCCAGGAACAGACCGTAACGCTGCTGCGCCGGCAGGGCTTCGTCCGACAGCATGGACGACAGGTTGAGCTTCACGTCCTTGGCGAAAGCGGGCAGCCGGTTCTTGATGGCGTCGAGCGGCACGGTGTCGTCTCCTTGAATTTCGAAAGTCAGTCATCCTCCGTCCATCCCCGCAGGCGCGGGAATGAACGGAGGACGGATCGTTTTTGAACCGAGGCCTTAGGCGGCCTTGAGCACGTCGCCGCCAACCTCGCGGTTGCACGGGCACAGCTCGTCGGTCTGCAGCGCGTCGAGAACCCGCAGCGTGTCCTTAGGATTGCGGCCGACATTGAGGTTGGTCGCATAGACATGCTGGATCACGTTGTCGGGATCGACAATGTAGGTGTAGCGATAGGCCACGCCTTCCGGCGAACGGATGCCGAGCTGGTCGACCAGCGAGCCCTTGGAATCGGCGAACTGCCAGATCGGCAGCTTGGCGAGGTCCTTGTGGTCGCGGCGCCAAGCCAGCTTCACGAATTCGTTGTCGGTCGAACCGCCGAGCACGACCGCGTCGCGGTCGGCGAAGTCGCCGGCCAGACGGGCGAATTCAGCGATTTCGGTCGGGCACACGAAGGTGAAGTCCTTCGGATAGAAGAAGATGATCTTCCACTTGCCAGGGAAGCTGGTCTCGGTGATCGCCTCGAAAGCGGACTGGCCGTTTTCTTCATGAGCGTTGAAGCCGGGCTTCACACCAGTGATGGAGAAGGAGGGAAGCTTGTCTCCGATGCCGAGCATTGTAGGTACCTTCGTCGATTGGAAGTTGCGTAGTGTGAAATTTCGCGGAACTGCTGCGATGCAACAATTGTATTGCTGTGCACCAATCATAAGTCCAGTTGGATTTCCTTATGACGTTGATAAGCAGCTCTTATCGCGGGTGAGTAAGGCTTGGTTTGGTCCGTCCGAGACGGTAGACGGCTCAGCATGAGGCAATCCGGGCCATTCCGGTTTGATCGAGCGCAAGGCGAGAGTGGGAAGGGTGAAGACTGATGGCTGGGGTGACGCTGTGATTATCGCCATTGATGGCCCCGCCGCCTCCGGCAAGGGCACGATCGCCAAGCGACTCGCCACCCATTACGGCTTTCCCCATCTCGATAGCGGCCTTCTGTACCGGGGGGTCGGCATGGCGGTGCTATCGGGCGGCTTTTCGCCGGATGACCAGGCGGCCGCGATCGCCGCGGCCGAGGCGTACGAGCCCGGGCGCTTTCCTGAGGACGATCTGAAATCCGACGAGGTCGCCAAGGCCGCCTCGATCGTCGCCGCCATCCCCGAAGTCCGGGCCGCCCTGATCGCTCTGCAGCACAATTTCGCCAAGTCCGAGCCGGGCGCGGTGATCGACGGCCGCGACATCGGCACGGTGATCGCCCCGCAGGCCGAGGTGAAGATCTATGTCACCGCCACCGCCGAGGAGCGGGCGGGGCGCCGGGTGAGGGAACTGCGCGGGCGGGGGGGCGAGGTTGACGAGGCGGCGGTGCTGGCCGATATCCGGGCCAGAGACGATCGCGACATGAACCGGGCGGTGGCGCCGCTGAAGCCGGCTGACGATGCGATCTTGCTGGATACGACCAATTTAGGTATAGACGCCAGCGTCCGGGCCGCCATCGAGATTGTCGAGGCCGTCCGAGCGGGCCGAAGGCCGGCTTAACCGCCCTTCGTTGCTGGAGGCTCAGCCCGCTCATCCGCCTCTTCCGGAGGCCCAGGACAAGCAATCATCGTTTCGATCGAACGGCTATACGCGCCGGCCCGCTCCTTTTGGGGCGGAGCCAAAGGTCTTGCGGGGCCTTTGGCCCGTGCGTTCGAAACTCAATCAACCAATCGGCGCGCCGCTATCAGGAGAATTCATGGCCCAGGCTAGTGCTGCACCCTCGCGAGAAGATTTCGCCTCGATGCTCGAAGAATCCTTCACTCAGGGCAACCTGCAGGAAGGTTCTGTCATTAAAGGTACGGTTGTCGGTATCGAAAAGGACGTCGCCATCATCGACGTCGGGCTGAAGACCGAAGGCCGCGTTCAGTTGCGCGAATTCACCGGTCCCGGCCGTGGCAACGAAATCAAGGTCGGAGACGAGGTCGAGGTTTACCTGGAGCGCGTAGAGAATGCGCTCGGTGAAGCCGTCCTGTCCCGCGACAAGGCCCGGCGCGAAGAAAGCTGGGGCAAGCTCGAAGGCGCCTTCAAGAATAACGAGAAGGTCCAGGGCAACATCTTCAACCAGGTCAAGGGCGGCTTCACCGTCGATCTCGACGGCGCCGTGGCCTTCCTGCCGCGTTCGCAGGTCGATATCCGTCCGATCCGCGATGTCAGCCCGCTGATGGCGACGCCGCAATTCTTCCAGATCCTGAAGATGGATCGTCGTCGCGGCAATATCGTCGTGTCGCGCCGCACCGTGCTGGAAGAGAGCCGCGCCGAACAGCGTCAGGAACTGGTCCAGAATCTCGAAGAGGGCCAGGTCATCGACGGCGTGGTCAAGAACATCACCGATTACGGTGCGTTCGTGGATCTCGGCGGCATCGACGGCCTCTTGCATGTCACCGACATTGCATGGCGCCGCGTCAATCATCCGACCGAAGTGCTCAATATCGGCCAGACGGTGAAAGTGAAGATCATCAAGATCAATCACGACACCCACCGCATCTCGCTCGGTATGAAGCAGCTCCTGGATGATCCGTGGCAGGGCATCGAGGCGAAGTATCCGCTCAACGGCCGCTTTACCGGACGTGTCACCAACATCACCGATTACGGTGCATTCGTTGAACTGGAGCCGGGCATCGAAGGCCTGATCCACGTCTCCGAAATGTCCTGGACCAAGAAGAACGTCCATCCGGGCAAGATCGTCTCGACCTCGCAGGAAGTCGAAGTGCAGATCCTGGAAGTGGATTCGGTCAAGCGCCGCATTTCGCTCGGTCTCAAGCAGACCATGCGCAATCCGTGGGAAGTGTTCGTCGAGAAGTATCCTCCGGGATCGCTGGTCGAAGGCGAAGTCAAGAACAAGACCGAATTCGGTCTGTTCCTCGGTCTCGACGGCGACGTGGACGGCATGGTCCATCTCTCCGACCTCGACTGGAAGCGTCCGGGCGAGCAGGTGATCGAAGAATACAAGAAGGGCGACATCGTGCAGGCGACCGTTCTCGACGTCGATGTCGAGAAGGAGCGCATCTCGCTTGGCGTCAAGCAGCTCGGCAATGACCCGATGGAAGAGGGCCAGGCTGGCGAAATGAAGAAGGGCGATGTCGTGACCTGCGAAGTCATCGACGTCAAGGAAGGCGGCCTCGATGTGAAGATCATCGGCGCCGATCTCGACACCTTCATTCGCCGTGCGGACCTCGCCCGCGATCGTGCCGATCAGCGCACCGAGCGTTTCCAGGTCGGTCAGAAGGTCGATGCCCGCGTCACCCAGTTCGATCGCAAGACCCGCAAGGTGCAGGTCTCGATCAAGGCGCTGGAAGTCGCCGAAGAGAAGGAAGCCATCGCTCAATACGGCTCCTCCGATTCGGGCGCGACGCTCGGCGACATCCTTGGCACTGCGCTGAAGCGCGCAGGCGACAAGGAAAAGTCGGAGTAATCGTCCGGCATAGCCGCGACAAAAGAACCCCCGGTGCCTGCACCGGGGGTTTTTCATTTTTTTGCCCAGAGCTGCTGCTTTGACAGAATCGGGGCGGGGCCTCCCGTCTCATCTCTTTCATCGCGTTTTGTTGACGCGGACCCGTATCCACGTCGGATAAAAACGCTCTATATCGCGGTGATGGGTTGGCAACGCATTGCTGACTAGTCTTCGCCTGAAGGATTGATCGGTCCGGCTGCATCCCGCGCTGGATTTGCGCCAATCCAAATCAAATGGGAGCCAAGCCATGTCGCAGGATTCGCGGCCGCTCGACGCGGACCAGATCGTGGACCGTCGTCGTCTTCGGCGCAAACTGACCTTCTGGCGTGTGCTGACAGTTCTGGTTGTGCTGGCCGCCATTGGCGCCGTATTCGCCACCGCGCGCTCGGGGCGGATCGGTGATGCGCCGTCGGGCGCGATTGCGCGGGTAACGATTTCCGGATTGATCCGCGGCAATCAGGAGCGGGTTGAGGCGCTTGAGCGGCTGGCCAATTCCAGCGCCAAGGCGGTGATCGTGCATATCGACAGCCCCGGCGGCACCACGGCCGGCTCCGAACAGCTTTACGATTCACTGCGGCGTGTGAAGGCCAAGAAGCCGATGGTGGTGGTGGTCGATGGCCTGTGCGCCTCCGGCGGCTATATCGCCGCGATGGCGTCCGATCACATCATCGCCCAGAGCGCATCGCTGGTCGGATCGATCGGCGTGCTGATCCAGTATCCGAATTTCACCGACCTTTTGAAGACCGTCGGCGTCAAGGTCGAGGACGTCAAATCGAGCCCGCTCAAGGCAGCGCCCAATGGCTTTGAGCCGACCTCGCCGGAAGCGCGCGCGGCACTCGCCTCGATCGTCATGGATTCCTATGCCTGGTTCAAGGACCTCGTCAGCACCAGCCGCAATCTGCAGGGCGAGGCGCTCGACAAGGTGTCCGATGGCCGCGTCTTTACCGGCCGGCAGGCGCTGGCGCTCAAGCTGATCGATCAGCTCGGCGACGAGCGGACCGCGCTGGAATGGCTGGCCAAGGAAAAGGGCATCGATCCGAAAACCCCGGTCCGGAATTATCGGCTGCGCTCGCGCCTGGCCGACTTCTCCTTCCTGCACCTCGCCGCCGTGACCACGCTGAATGCGGTCGGACTGGACGGCTTTGCCCGCAGCCTCGAGCAATCCGGCGCCTTCGCCGCAGCGGAACGGCTTAATCTTGACGGTCTGCTGGCGCTTTGGCACCCTTCGCCGACGAATTGAGGGGCGGGACGGTTCATGGCTTCCCAGATCATCTTCGCGATGATCATGGCGCCGCCCTTTTTGGATCAAGCATCACCGGGGCGGCGATGATCAAATCGGATTTGGTAACGAAGATCGCGGGCCAGAACCCGCATCTGTATCAGCGTGACGTGGAAAACATCGTCAACGCCATCCTCAACGAGATCACCGCCGCCATGGCGCGCGGTGACCGGGTGGAATTGCGTGGCTTCGGCGCGTTTTCCGTCAAGCATCGGCCGGCGCGGACCGGCCGCAACCCGCGCACCGGCGAGCATGTCTCGGTCGAAAAGAAGTCCGTGCCGTTCTTCAAGACCGGCAAGGAAATGCGTGAGCGCCTGAACAAGGACGCGCCGACCGGCGAAGCCTGATTTCACATCCGTTTACGGCTTGATGCTATGATCGCGGACGGAGCAGGCCGCTGCCTGCCCGGCCGGACGCATGTCCGCGCGTAAGCTAGAGCATGATGCCGAAAAGTGTGAAGCGGTTTTCGGACGACATCATGCTCCATGAATTGAATGGAAGGCGGATCAGATGGATCAGATGGTTCGAAAGCTCGTCTTCTGGCTGGTGCTGATGCCGCTTGCGATCATCATCCTGATGTTTGCGGTTGCCAATCGCGAGCTGGTCACCGTCTCGTTCGATCCCTTCAATTCCACCGCGCCGGCGGCCTCGATCACCCTGCCGCTCTTCATCCTGATTTTTGCGCTGGTCGGGCTCGGCGTCATCGTCGGCGGCGTCGCCTCATGGCTGCGCCAGTCCCGCTATCGCAAGGCGGCGCGCCGGGCCGATGCCGATGTTTATCACCTGCGCCGCGAGATCCAGACATTGAATGCGCGTTTGCCGGACCCGAACGCGCCGCAGCCCACGCAACTTGGTTATCGGTCGCCGTCGGGAGAGTGACGCACCATGCGTGTTGTCTCAGCCGACGATATCCAGAACGTTCTCACCTACAGCGCGCTGATCGATGGGCTGGATGAGGCCTTCAAGAGCGATATCGCGGTGCCGACGCGCCATCGCCATGTCATCCCGCAGCCCGGCGCCGATGCCAGCCTGTTGCTGATGCCGGCATGGGAGCAGACATCGGAAAAGGACGGCGATCGCTATATCGGCTGCAAGATCGTCACCGTTTTCCCGGATAACGTAAAAGTCGAACGGCCGTCGGTCCATGGCCAGTATCTGCTGATGTCCGGCGAAACCGGCGCGCCGCTGGCGATGATGGAAGGTAGTACGCTGACCGCCTGGCGCACCGCCTGCGCCTCGGCTTTGGCCGCCCGCTATCTCGCGCGCGAGGACGCGTCGCATCTGACCATGCTCGGTGCCGGAGCCCTGGCGCCGCATCTGATCCGCGCCCATGCCAGCGTGCGGCCGATCAAGCGCGTGACGCTCTGGAACAGGACGCGGGCGCGCGCCATCTCGCTCGGCTTTGGCATTGCCGTTGCCGGCATCGAGGTCGATATCGCCGAAACGCTGGAGGAGGCGGTACGCGATGCCGATATCGTCTCCTGCGCGACCTTGTCGGCACAACCGCTGATCGAGGGCGCCTGGCTGAAAAAGGGCGCCCATCTCGATCTCGTTGGCGGCTTCACGCCGAAGATGCGCGAGGCCGACGACCAGGCAGTGAAGAAGTCGCGCATTTTCGTCGATACCAGCGCCGCGGTGAAAGAGGCCGGCGATCTCGTCGTGCCGCTCCGGCGCAAGCTGATCGAGCCCAAGGCGATCAAGGGCGATCTGTTCGATCTCGCCCGCGGCAAGGTGAAGGGCCGCACCTCGGCCTCGCAGATCACGCTGTTCAAGTCGGTCGGCACCTCGCTGGAGGACCTCGCCGCCGCCATCCTGGTCTGGAAGGGGCTGCAACCGGACTAAGCGCCCGCGCGAGCGAAATCCGGTTCGCACTTTGCCGCCGCGTGGTCTAAAAGCCCCCCATGACCGGGCTTGTGAAAATCTGTGGCTTGCGCACAGCCGAGACGCTGGACGCCGCGCTGGATGCGCAGGCCGATTGCGTCGGCTTTGTGTTCTTTCCGGCCTCGCCCCGGCATATCGATTTTGAGACCGCGCGCGCCTTGTCCGCGCGGGTGCGCGGCCGCGCCCAGATCGTGGCGCTGACGGTGGATGCCGACGACGCGCTGCATGAGGCGATCATTGAGGCGGTTCGGCCGGATATGCTGCAACTGCATGGATGCGAGACGCCCGAGCGCGTCGCCTCACTTCGCAAGACCGTCGGTCGTCCGGTGATGAAGGCGCTGCCGATTGAGACCGCCGGCGACCTCGACGCAATCGCCGATTATGCCGGCATCGCCGACTGGGTGCTGTTCGACGCGCGCGCGCCGAAGGATGCAACCCGGCCGGGCGGCCTTGGCCAGCCCTTCGACTGGACGCTGCTGCAAGCGGTCGATCCGTCCTTGCGTTTCATGCTGTCCGGCGGCCTCCATCCAGAGAATGTCACACAGGCTCTGACGGTCACGCGCGCGCCGGCGGTCGATGTCTCGTCGGGCGTCGAGAGCGCGCCCGGCGTCAAGGACCCGGACAAGATCCACGCCTTCATCAAGGCCGCGCGCGAGGCGATGCAACAGCCGCCTGTGCCACGCAGCGCATAACCATTCGAGAGCAGCGCACAACAAGACGCGCAGAAATCGTGAGCAGTCCATGAGCGTTCAGCAGCCCAATTCCTTCCGCACCGGACCCGACGAGAGCGGGCATTTCGGCATTTTCGGCGGCCGCTTCGTCGCCGAGACGCTGATGCCGCTGATCCTCGATCTTGAAAAAGCCTATGCGGAGGCCAAGGCCGATCCTTCGTTCCAGAAGGAGATGGATCATTATCTCGCGCATTATGTCGGCCGGCCGAGCCCGCTTTATTACGCCGAGCGGCTGACGCAGCATCTGGGTGGCGCGAAAATCTACTTCAAGCGCGAAGACCTCAACCATACCGGCGCGCATAAAGTGAATAACGTGCTCGGCCAGATCATGGTGGCGCGGCGCATGGGCAAAACCCGCATCATCGCCGAGACCGGCGCCGGCATGCATGGCGTTGCCACAGCAACGTTATGCGCGCGCTTCGGCTTGCCATGTGTCGTTTATATGGGCGCGGTCGATGTCGAGCGGCAAAAGCAGAATGTCTTTCGCATGAAGATGCTGGGCGCGGAAGTCGTGCCCGTGCAGTCCGGTTCGAAGACGCTCAAGGATGCGATGAACGAAGCCCTGCGCGACTGGGTGACCAATGTGTCCGACACCTTCTATTGCATCGGCACGGTGGCGGGCCCGCATCCCTATCCGATGATGGTGCGCGATTTTCAATGCGTGATCGGCAATGAGGCACGCACGCAGATCATAGAGGCCGAAGGCCGGCTGCCGGATTCGCTGGTCGCTTGCATCGGCGGCGGCTCGAACGCGATGGGGCTGTTTCATCCCTTCCTCGATGACAAGGATGTCGAGATTGTCGGCGTCGAGGCAGCTGGCCATGGTGTCACCACGGGCTTGCATGCGGCTTCGGTCGCCGGCGGACGCCCGGGCGTGCTGCATGGCAATCGCACCTATCTGTTGATGGATGACGACGGCCAGATTCAGGAAGCGCATTCGATCTCGGCCGGTCTCGATTATCCCGGCATCGGCCCCGAACATGCGTGGCTTGCGCAAATCGGCCGCGTCAAATTCATGTCGGCGACCGACGATGAAGCGCTGGCGGCGTTCCAGCTGTGCTCGCGCCTCGAAGGCATCATCCCGGCGCTGGAGCCGGCGCATGCCTTGGCCAAGGTAGTTGAACTGGCGCCGACCAAGCCGGCCGATCATCTGATGGTGGTCAATCTCTCCGGCCGCGGCGATAAGGATCTCGCCAGCGTCGCCGAACATCTCGGGACTAGTATATGAATCTTAGCGCTCCTTACTTGACCCTCCCCCTTGTGGGGAGGGTCGACGCGAGCGCTAGCGAGCGTCGGGGTGGGGGTCGTTGCTATTTACTCCGACCCCCCTCCCGGCACCCTTCGGTTGCCGACCTCCCCCACAAGGGGGGAGGTGAAAAGAGACTGACATGACGACACGCATCGATCGCCGTTTCGAGGATCTCAAGCGCGAAGGCCGGGCCGGCCTCGTGACCTTTGTGATGGCTGGTGATCCCGATTACGACACGTCGCTCGCCGTTGTTTTGGCTTTGCCGAAAGCCGGCGCTGACCTGATCGAGATCGGCATGCCGTTCACCGATCCGATGGCCGATGGCCCGGCCATTCAGGCGGCGGGATTGCGGGCGCTCGCAGCCGGGCAAACGCTGCACAAGACGCTGCAACTCGTTCGTGATTTTCGCGCCAAGGATGATGCAACGCCGATCGTGCTGATGGGCTATTACAACCCGATCTATATCTATGGTGTCGACCGCTTTCTAAGCGATGCGCTGCAGGCCGGCGTCGATGGCTTGATCGTGGTCGATCTGCCGCCGGAGGAAGATGCCGAGCTTTGCCTGCCGGCGCTGAAGGCCGGCATGAATTTCATCCGGCTGGCGACGCCGACGACCGACGACAAACGCCTGCCGGCGGTGCTGAAGAACACGTCGGGCTTCGTCTATTACGTGTCGATCACCGGTATCACCGGCGCGGCGACACCGAGCGCCACCGGTGTTGCCGAATCCGTCGCGCGGATCAAGCGGCACGCCAAGTTGCCAGTGGCGGTGGGCTTCGGCGTCAAGACTGCGCAGAATGCCAGCGACATTGCCGGCAGCGGCGCCGATGCGGTAGTGGTCGGCTCGGCTTTGATCGATCGTCTCAGCAAAAGCCTCGATGCTGACGGAAAGGCCACGGCCGGTACGGTGGACGCCGTGACATCGCTGGTCAGCGAACTTGCGGCTGGCGTCAGATCGCCGCGCTGCTAGCCGCGATCAAAGCCTCACAGCCGCAAGCGCCGATCCATCGCGCGCTGGCGGCCGAGCGACACGACATTCGACGCGCCTTGTCCAAATTGCTGTTTGGCAAAGCGCGAATAGATGCCGTCATTGATCATCAGCATCTCGGCCGGTCCATCCTCGGCGATCATTCCGGCTTCCAGCGTGATGATGCGGTCGAAGCTCGTCAGCGTCGAAAGCCGATGCGCAATGGCGATGACGGTGCGGCCAACCATCAGTTCCTCCAGCGCCTCGTGGATCAGTTCTTCCGAATCGCTGTCGAGGGCTGAGGTTGCTTCGTCGAGCAACAGCAGCGGCGCCTCCTTCAGGAAGGCGCGGGCGATGGCGATGCGCTGGCGCTGACCGCCGGACAGCTTGATACCGCGATCACCGACCAGCGTATCGAAGCCCTGCGGCAGGCCGTCGATGAAGTCGCAGCGCGCGGCATGCGCGGCAGCACGCACCATCTGGTCGGTCGCCGACGGTTTGCCGTAGCGGATATTCTCCATGATCGTGCGGCGGAACAGCGAGACATCCTGCGGCACGACCGCGATCGATTCGCGCAGGCTTTCTTGCGTGACTTTGGTGATGTCCTGGCCATCGATCAGGATGCGGCCCTGCTGCACATCATAGAGCCGCTGCAACAGCGCAAAGAATGTTGACTTGCCGCCGCCGGACGGGCCGATCAGACCGACGCGCTGACCGGGTTCGAGCCGCAAACTGAAATCCTTGAACACGCGGCGACCATCCGGATAGGCGAATGATACTTTCTCGAACGCAACGCTGGACGGGCGATGTACCAGCGGCTTGGCATCGGGATGATCCTTCAGATCATGCGGTACAAGCAGCAGCGGCAGCGCTTCCGACAGACGCGCCATGTGCTGCGTGGCATCGACGAGCGCAACCGCAAGATCGCGCGTAGCATGCAGAATGGATAGCGCCAGCGTGCAGGTCAGCACCACGTCACCGGCGGTGGCGGTGCCGCGCTGCCACAACGTGATCGCCCAGGCGAGTACGCCGATGGCCAGTACGATCGTCACCACGGCATGAACGAGGCGCAGCTTCTCCAGATAAAGAAGGCTGCGACGGCGCGCGGCCATTTCCGATTCGATGATGGTCTCGAAACGGCGATGCTCGCGGCGCTGGCCGCCAAAGGCATTGACCAGAGGCATGTTGCCGATGACATCGACCATCTCGCCATCGATGGCGGCGGCCTTGTCGGCAAAGTCATGATGCAGCGGTTTGCCGGCAGCCGCGAAATAGAACATCGCGAAGACCATGACGGCGGCGATCACGAACAGCACCGCCGCCATCGGCAGGCTCACGGTCGCAAGGAGGCCAATGGCGATGAAGGTCGCAACGCAAGGCGGAATCAGATTCCAGATCGCCATGTTGCTGATCGCAAAGACCGCATTGGAGATCGCGGTGATGCGGCTCGACAAGGTGCCCGGCAACCGATCGGCAAAGAAGGTCAGCGAATGACCGGTGACATGCCGGAACAGATCGCGGCGCAGATCGCCGGTGACGCCGGTAAAAGCGAAGCTGCCGATAAAGCCGGCAAGACGCCATAACAGATTATCAGCGGCGATCAGCGCAACGAGAATAGCCAGCGCGCTCCAGATCGGCGCTGTTGCGGGATTCATGGCCAGCACATCGACGAGAATCTTCACGCCATATTGCGTGAACACCGAACAGGCGACCGCCGCCAGCACCGAGAGCAGAATGGCAAGATGCGCAACGGGCCGCATCCGGACGTAATGAAGCAAAAACAAAAGCGGGCTGTTCGCGTAGCGGGTCATACCTGCTGCCATGCTGAAGTCCTGTAAAAAGATCGTCGAATGTTACGAAATGAAGACAGCCCGGCGAGGCACATCGAACAATAATGAGGCGTGTTCGAACGAATGACGCTGATACAAGGACGGACGAGACGCTGGGATGGTTCCGCCGCGCCGCAACATTTTTTGTTTCAGGTTTTCACGCGGGTTTCCGGAATCAGCACGAACACAGCCAGCAAGGCCGTTGCTCCGATTGCGCCGAGTGAGAGGAAGGCTGATGTCGTCCCGAGCCTGTCAGCGATGAAGCCTGCCAGTGTCGGACTCATCGATGCACCGATACCGGCCATTGTCCCCATCATGCCAAGCCCCGTATTGAAGCGGCCGGAGCCGCGTGTGAGATCTGCAACGATTA
>Ga0164243_10000290_pt1 | contig 104094 bp, 88 predicted proteins | sample OricompcompostOP_FD_108781 | JGI IMG/M metagenome (GOLD analysis project Ga0164243, IMG submission 108781) | Organic Plus compost microbial communities from Emeryville, California, USA - Original compost - Organic plus compost (OP) | ecosystem: Engineered > Solid waste > Mixed feedstock >... | reverse complement strand
TTGCTCAAGGCTCAGTTCGTAGCGCTTCGGCTTTGACATCATCGGGCTCCAGATCAGCGAATCTGGAGCCCCATGAATCACACATCACGCCAAAACTGAATCCTGAATGTCGATTGGTCCTAGTCGGAACCGGAGGCGCGTTCCTGTGCCTCGACGGCATCCTCGAGGCGCGCGGTGATGAGGTCCTGGATGTCGCCGACCTCTTCCTGGAGTTCCTCCAGCGGAATGCCTGCCTCCGCGGCCTCGGCAGCGCATTCCCTGGCGAGCGTCTCGGCCTGCTTCTCGATCCGGATCGGCTCGGCCGGGGCCTGGCACTTCTCGCAGATCCATTCCTGCAGGAACTCGATCGCAGTCTCGCTCATAATCAACAACCTGGTTCGGCCCAGCCATCATGCCAGGGGCCGGCGTCATCGCTACAAACGTGTGGCACCCGAAAAGGATGCCGGCGGCAGTTCAAACCGAGTCGCCGCAAGACGGCAAGGCGCAAAGGAGAGCAAGGCGAAAGCGTCGTTTTGGTCGCATGGCCAGCCATATCGGGGAAAATGGTACCGTTGGGTGGGCTCGAACCACCGACCTCCGGATCCACAATCCGGCGCTCTAACCAACTGAGCTACAACGGCACTTTGCCTGAGCCTTGGGAAACGAAAAATCCTTCGTCAGCCGCGCTCCTTCGTTCGGCGAAGCGTCCTTACGAGCAATCGAGCCCCATTTCAAGACTTTTGGCGAGACAAAGGCAGCCGTCACGCCGGCCCAAGTGCTTTGTCCCCAGAAGCCGTGTGAATGCGGCTCGCAAAGAAAAAGGCCGGCGGGAGGAGCCGGCCTTTTCCTTATCAGGGCCAGTGGGAGGAGATGCTGGCCGCTTCATCCCGACGGCGAGGGAGGAGGAACGCCGTCGGGTATGGCAAAGATCGCGATCAGGCGACCTTGAGTTCCTTGAAAGCCTTCTCGAAGGCGCCCTTGATCGGCTGGGCGACGTCCTCGGCGGCCTTGGAGGCGACCGTCTGGAAGTCCTTCGCCTGCTCGACGGCCAGTTCGACGCGCTTGCGCAGGAAGGCAGTCTGCAACTCGACGGCTTCCGACAGCGACTTGGCGCCGACCAGCGCCTCGAGATGGGCGAAATTCGCCTCGGCGTTGGTGCGGAGCGCGGCAATGGTCTTGAGCGAAAGGTCGTTCGAAACGGATTTGGCGGTTTCGTAGGTCGCCTCGAGAGCCTTCTGCGCCTCTTCGGCGCCGGTCTTCATCTTGGCATAGGCTTCCTTCGACTGCTCGACGCCCTTCTCGGCGAAGGCGCGCATCTGGTCGGTGGCCTTGGAAGCGTCAAAGCTGGGGAACTCAACAGTCTCGGCAAATTCTGCGGTCTTGGTCTTGGACATTTTCCATCCTCTCGGCTGGCGGCCTTGTTGAAGGCCGTCTCGTGACTTGATGGGCGCTATATAGGACAAGTTTTTGTGCAATGCAATATTTTTGTTGCATTGCAGCATAGACGGGCCTTGTGCCCGTTAACCAAGCCGGGAAAATACGGCCCGTCGACCGGCCCCGCTGTGGACGTCGGCCGCGCTGGCCTTTATTAACAAAGCGTTAATCGCAATGCTTGCGAGGGTTCAGGCCAGGCGCATGTCGTCAAGCTATTCGTTTCTCGATGTCGCCGTGCTGGACGCGGTGAGAAGGCGCTTTGCCGCAGGCGACGCCCTGGTCGTCCTGTCCGCGGACCTGGAGCGGGCGCTGTGGGCGAACGGGCCGGGAGCGGCGCTGTTCGGCCAACCCGACATCGAAACATTCGTCGGCGCCGGCAGCGTCCTGCCGCCGGTGGCGCGCCGCCAGTTGACGGCGACGCGCGGCTTTCCCGCGATCGGCGTCGACCGCGCCATCACGCTGAGACTTGTCACCGGCATGACCAGCCAGGCGGTTGCGATGACGGCGAGCGCGATCGCCATGCCCGACGGGGAAGACGCGATCCTGCTCGCGGCGCCGGCTGCATCGACGGATGCCGGCGAAATCGCAAGCCTCGCCCTCGGCGGGTTCACCGATGAAGGGGAATTCCTCGCCTTTATCGACGGCCAGGGCAGCGTAGAGGCCGCCTCGGACGGATTTGCCGCGCTCGGCATAGCGCAGGACACGCTGGCGGCTCTGGTCCGGCAGGTTGCCGGCCAGAGCGACCGCACGGTCAAGCGCCTGATCGCCGGCGGACGCCGCTCCTATCCCGCCGGCATGGCGCGCCTGTCGGACGAGCCGGCGCGCCATCTACTGGTCGTCATCGACGACGGAAGGGCGGAAGACGGGCAACCCGAAGCGCCGGCCGCTTCGCAGGCGGCGGCGAATGAGCAGCAGGACGACATTCCTCTTCCCGACGAAGCGGCGGCATCGCGCGTCGAGCCGGCCGATCCGGTGAACGGTAGCGACCGGAACGAAACCGAGCCGCAGTCCGCCGATGCGGATAGTCCGCAGGACCCGACGACCGAGAACGCACCCGGCGCGGAAGCGGACAAGCAGGAGATGCCTCTCGCGGTCGCAGACAGTGAGTCCGAGACGGGAACCGAAACCGGCGACAGCGACAGCGGGCAGGCGCCGGCAATCGACACCCATGCGATGCCGGCGCGCTTCGTCTGGCGCACTGACGCGGACGGCGCGTTCAGCACGATCTCGCCGGAGTTCGCCGCCGTGGTCGGCGAGCAGGCGGCGGATGTGATCGGCCGCCGTTTCAGCGACGTCGCAACCGCTTTCGGCCTCGACCCGAGCGGCGAGATCGCGCAGTTGCTGGAGCGGCGCGACACATGGTCCGGACGCACCGTCCAGTGGCCGGCGAAAGGACTGCGCATTCCGGTCGATCTGGCGGCGCTACCGGTCTATGACCGCGACCGTGCCTTCCAGGGGTTCCGCGGCTTCGGCGTGGCACGGCCAGCGGATGCGGTGGTCGATACGAAGCCGTCCTCTCCTCAGGGGACGGAACGGCCGGCAGCAGAGACCGCTGCCAGCGACATGGCCGTGGCCAACGGGCAAGCGCCCGGAGCGGAAACCGACCCTTTCAAGGGTGAAGTCCCGGCGCTGGCCATCGAGCCAAAGCCGGACAGGCGCTTCACCGACAAGGTGATCCGGCTGGCGGAACACCGGCCACCGACGATCGACAAGAGCCTCTCCAATGTGGAGCGGAACGCTTTTCGCGAGATCGGCGAGAGGTTGAGGAAAGACAGCGGGCCTTCCGGGGAAGCGGCGAGCGCGCCCGCGGCCGCAGGCGCCGGCAATGGCGCGCCGGCCGGCGAAGACACGCCGACGGCCCGGCCTGCCCGACCGGAGTTGGAAAGGGAGGAGCAGGTTCGGCCGGCTGACGGCGTACCGGCCGCCGTTGCGCAGGACGAAACGCAAACCGAGGCCGGAAACGACGACCTGCGGGGGCCTGCCACCGAAGCCGGTCAATTGGCCAGCGGCGTGGCCGGGGCCGAGCCTCCGGTAATGGCCGATGCCGAAGATGCCGCAGGCGAGGCGGAAACGGCGGCTTCGGAAAAACCCGGCGAGGAAACCGACACGACTTCCGTGCCGGACGGTTCGGCGCCGGATGCGCCGGCGAACGACGCCGTGGCGTCCGGACGTCCCGCAAGGAAACGCTCGCTTTCGCTGCTTGACTATGCCGACCCGGTCGACGGATCGCCAACCGCCCCGCTGCCCGAAGGGACGGCGAGTGAATCCGAACGTGCGCAGGCGAGCGCCGACGACAGCATCGCCGCCGCCGATTTCGCCGATGCCCGCGACGACGAGACCCTGCCGATCATTCACGATGGGGAAGCCGGCGATGACGAGGGGGGCGCCGGTGACGATATCCCTGCCGAGCTCATCGACCAGGGGAACGACAAGACACCTGCCGCTCCGCAACGGGCGCGCCGCCCGCTGTCGCCGCCGCCATTGCGCAGCGAGGGCATCATGCCCTCCGCCTTCGCCACGGTGGACGACACTGCGCCCGACACGTCGATCCTCGCCAGGCTGCCGGTTCCGCTGCTCATTCATTCGGGCGACGCGCTCTACTACGCCAATGACGAATTCCTTGACCTGACGGGCTATGGCGCACTCGAGAGACTCGTGGACGCGGGCGGGCTGGAAGCGCTGTTCGCCGACCCTTACGCCGATGACGGCGCCGCCGACCAGACGGATCGCTCGCTGCGCCTGCGCACCAGCGAAGGCCGCGAAATCCCGGTGCACGCGCTGCTGCGCACGGTGCCGTGGCGCGGCGGCAAGGCGCTGATGCTAGTGTTGCGGCGGTCCGGCGAAGAGGCTCCGGAAGAACTCGGCGCCACACCGCGCGGCCAACAGGCTGAGATGGTGCAGCCCGACATCGCCGATCTCAAGGCGCGCATCGCCGAGATGCGCACGATCATCGACACGGCGACGGACGGCGTCGTCCTGATCGGCAGCGACGGCCTGATCCGCTCGATCAGCCGTCCTGCCGAAGCGCTGTTCGGCTTCGATGGCGACGACGTCGCCGGCAAGCCGTTCGCCTCGCTGTTCGCCATAGAAAGCCAACGCTCGGCCAATGAATATCTGGCCAGTCTTTCCGAGCCCGGTGTCGCCAGCCTTCTCAACGACGGGCGCGAGGTGATCGGCCGCGAGGCCCAGGGACGCTTCATTCCGATTTTCATGACCGTGGGTCGGCTGCCGGGCGACAGCGGCTACTGCGCGGTGGTGCGCGACATCACCCAGTGGAAGCGGGCGGAAGAGGACCTCACCCAGGCGCGCGCCGTGGCCGAACGGGCCTCCTCGCAGAAGACCGACTTCCTGGCGCGCATCAGCCACGAGATCCGCACGCCGCTCAACGCCATCATCGGCTTTTCCGAACTGATGGTGGACGAGAAGTTCGGCCCGGTCGCCAACGACCGCTACCGCGACTATCTGCGCGACATCAACCGGTCCGGCAACCATGTGCTCGACCTGGTCAACGACCTTCTCGACATCTCGAAGATCGAGGCGGGCCAGCAGGAGATGGACTACGAGGCGGTGTCGCTCAACGACGCTCTGGCCGAGACTGTGGCGCTGATGCAGCCGCAGGCCAACCGCGAGCGGGTCATCATCCGCTCCAGCCTGGCCTCGCGCCTGCCCGACGTGGTGGCCGACCTGCGCTCCATCAGGCAGATCGCGCTCAACATCCTGTCCAACGCCGTCCGCTACACGCAGGCGGGCGGCCAGGTGATCGTCTCGACCGCCTACGAGCCCTCGGGGGACGTGGTGATGCGCGTGCGCGACACCGGCGTCGGCATGACGCAGGCCGAGATCGAGCAGGCGCTGAAACCGTTCAAGCAGATCAACGCGCTGAAACGCGGCCGCGGCGACGGCACCGGCCTCGGCCTGCCGCTGACCAAGGCGATGGTGGAAGCCAACCGCGCCCAGTTCGCCATCCATTCGACGCCCGGCGAAGGCACGCTGGTGGAAATCGCCTTTCCCTCGACGCGCGTGCTGGCCGAGTAACCGCGATCCTGGTCCATTCCCGGCGGGCCGCCCGCAAAAAGAAAGGCGTCCGGATGGACGCCTTGGAGAAGTGAGAAATTTGTCACAACGGGCTTGAGGAACAGTCCGCGCGGGGGCGTCGAGGACAATCTCAAGTTATCCCGACTATCTCAGGCGGGACCTTAACAAAACCTTACCCGCACCGCGGAAACTTTACCAATGTGTACCACTTGTGAAATCGAGGTAAATTCTGCGGATACGATCGGTTAACCAAGATCACCGGGAGTCGAGGACAACCTAATGGCGTCATCCCGGCCGCTGCCGAACGCCCCCCGGGTCTCGCCTGCGGCAACCCCGAGGGCAGGCTCCGGGCGCGAGGCGAGAGCCGGAATCCATTCCGGAGCATGGACAGGTTACGGAATAGATCCTGGATAGCCGCTCTTCGCTCCGCTCCAATCGGCTTCCGGGATGACGCCCCTTCGCTGACCGTCACGTCGCCAGTTGCGGCAAATCCTTGAACAGGTCGAGCGCCTCGGGGTTGGCGAGGGCTTCCTTGTTCTTGACCGGGCGGCCGTGCACCACCTCGCGCACGGCAAGCTCGGTGATCTTGCCGGACTTGGTTCGCGGGATGTCGGCGACCGCGACGATCCTGGCCGGCACATGCCGCGGGCTAGCGCCCGTCCTGATCTTCGCCTTGATGCGCCTGTCGAGGTCGGCGTCGAGCGCCGCGCCCGGCGCCAGCCGCACGAACAGCACCACGCGCACGTCGCCGTCATGCTCCTGGCCGATGGCGAGTGCCTCGGCGATCTCGGGCATCTGCTCGACCTGGTTGTAGATCTCGGCCGTGCCGATGCGCACGCCGCCGGGGTTGAGTGTGGCGTCGGAGCGCCCGTGGATGACGATGCCGCCGTGCTCCGTCCATTCGGCGAAGTCGCCGTGGCACCAGACATTGTCGAACCGCTCGAAATACGCGCCGCGGTATTTCCCGCCGTCGGGGTCGTTCCAGAAACCGACAGGCATGGCGGGGAAAGCTTTCGTGCAGACGAGTTCGCCCTTTTCCTGGCGCACCGGCCGGCCGTCCTGGTCCCACACGTCGACCGCCATGCCGAGCCCCGCCGCCTGGATCTCACCTTCCCAGACAGGCTCGGTCGGCACGCCGAGCACGAAGCACGAGACGATGTCGGTGCCGCCCGAGATCGAGGCCAGATGCACGTCCTTTTTGATACCGTCGTAGACGAAGCGGAATCCTTCCGGCGACAGCGGCGAGCCGGTCGAGGCGATCGCACGCAGCGACGACAGATCATGACTGCTCATCGGCACGAGGCCCGCCTTGCGCACCGAGTCGATGAACTTCGCCGAGGTGCCGAAAAAGGTCATGGCCTCGGCATCGGCGAAGTCGAACAGCGTGTTGCCGTCAGGATAGAAGGGCGAGCCGTCGTAGAGCAGCAGCGTCGCCCCGGAGGCCAGCCCCGACACCAGCCAGTTCCACATCATCCAGCCGCAGGTGGTGAAGTAGAAGAGGCGGTCGTTCTCGACCAGTCCCGCATGTAGGCGGTGTTCCTTGAGGTGCTGGAGCAGCGTGCCGCCGGCCGAATGGACGATGCATTTGGGCACGCCCGTCGTGCCCGACGAATAGAGAATGTAGAGCGGATGCGAAAAAGGCAGCCGTTCGAAGGCCAGCGGCTTCGGCGCGAAGGGTGCAAGCGCGGCGTCAAGCGCTTCGGCTCTCCGGATGCCGGCGGCGACGTTCGCGGAGGTGCCGAGATAATCGACCACCAGGACCTTGTTCACGCCCGGCAGCCTGTCGACAACCGCCGCAACCTTGCCCGTGACCTCGATCGCCTTGCCGTTGTACCAGTAACCGTCCGGCACGATCAGTACCTTGGGCTCGATCTGGCCGAAGCGGTCGAGCACGCCCTGCTCGCCGAAATCGGGCGAACACGAGGACCACACCGCGCCGAGCGAGGCGCAGGCCAGCATGGCGGCGGCGGTCTCGGGCATGTTGGGCATCATGGCGGCCACGCGGTCGCCCGTGCCGACGCCCAGCGAAACGAACAGTTGCTGCAGTCGTGACACCAGCCCGCGCAGATCATCCCAGCTCAGCCGCCGTTCGACCTTGTCCTCCCCTTTGAAGACGATCGCCTCCTGCGATCCGTCTCTCCGCAGCAGATTCTCGGCGAAGTTCAGCCGCGCATCGGGGAAGAAGGACGCGCCCGGCATGCGGTCTCCGTCGACCAGCACGCGCCCGCCGGCGCCCTTCTCGCCGACGACGCCGCAGAAATCCCAGACGAGGTCCCAGCACGCCGCCCGATCGTCGACCGACCAGGCATGAAGATCCGCATAGGACGCAAAAGGCCTGCCGGCGCGCTCCGCTGCCGCTTCCGTGAACGCCGTCAAGGGCGCCGACCGGATCCGATCTGGTCCAGGAATCCAAAGCGGCGTGTCGCTTCTCATCATGCCTTCTCCTCAACCTTTCGCCGCTAAAGCACATAGGCGACGGCCCATGCAAGCTCCCACCGATATGCGGCATGGCTGTGCGCATTTGCCATCGCCGGGCCACAAAGACTTGAAATGCGTCGGCGACGAACTACACCTGTCCGACGATGTCGGCGGAATCCCAACTTAACGAGGCGAAATGCCCTCACCCTGGATATGGCGTGCAATATGGGCGGTGGGCGTTGTCCTGATCGTGGCCACGCTGGCATTCGCCGCGCTGCCCTATATTGCGTCCACTCGAATCGTCCGCGACCGCATCGCCTGGGAGATGAGCGCCTGGAGCGGCTTTCGCGTGGCTATTGACGGCACGCCGCAGATCGAGGTCTGGCCTAAATTCCGCGCCATCCTGACCGACGTGAAGCTGTCCAAATGGACCGAGACCGACGCACCGCCGGTGCTACAGGCCGAGCGCGTCGAGATCGACCTGTCCGCGCTGGCAGCGCTGCGGGGCGACGTGGTGTTCCAGGCGACGCATTTCATCAGGCCGACCTTTCGCCTCGACCGCCTTCCCAACGGGCTTTTCACGCTACCCATTCCGACGGGCGGACGCATCGCCCGCTCGGTCGATACCGCGCGCTCCATCGTCAATGCCAACCCGACCAAGCCGGATGTCGGCAAGCTGCCTTCCGATCCTTTCGGCGCGCTTGACGTGCGCGACGGCCGCGTGATCGGCTCCGCCGACGGCAAGGACGTCGAAATCCTCACCGGCCTGAACGGCCAGGCCAACTGGTCGGCGCTCAACGCCGATGCAAGCCTCTCCGCCACCGGCATCTGGCGCGGCGAGAGCATCAAGGTCGAGATGTCCTCGGCCGCGCCGCTGCTGCTTCTCGCCGGCGGCACGTCGGCCGTTTCCGCATCCTTCAAGGCAGCGCCTGCGAATTTCTCGTTCGACGGCAACGCAGGCCTTGCCCAGAACGCCTTTTTCGACGGGCAGGCGCAATTCAACACGCCGTCGCTCAGGCGCGCACTGGAATGGCTGGGCGCCAACCCGGCGTTCGCCGGCACCATCGGCGCCGTCTCGGTGACGAGCAAGGTCAGCGGCGAAACCGGCCGCGTCAAATTCACCGGCACCAAGCTTGCGCTCGACAAGAACCCCGGCGTGGGGGCGCTCGATCTCACATTCGCCGACGCCCTGCCCGTGCTTTCCGGCACGTTGGCGTTCGATACGCTCGACCTCAGGTCGTTTCTTTCGGCCTTCACCCCGATCGGCTCCTCGAACGGCCAGGTGCCCGACGAGATCGATGCGAATTTCGCCAGCCGATTCAATCTGGATCTGAGACTGTCGGCCGCGCATGCCACGGCGGGCGCGACCCAGCTCGCCGACGTCGCCGCCACCGCCCAGGTCAAGAACGGCCTTGCCGTCTTCGACATCTCCGATGCGACGGCCTTCGGCGGCAATATCCAGTCGAGCCTCCGCTTCGACCGCAAGCCCGACGGCACGCAGGTCGAGATGCGGCTGCTCGCATCCGACGTGGACGGAGCGCAATTCGGCGCCGCCGCCGGCATGAAGCGGCTGGTCCCGACCGGAACCGGCACGGTGTCCATCATCCTCAAGGGTCCCGGCAAGACGTGGGATTCCATCATGGACAACGCCGACGGCTCGATCTCGGCCAATTTCGGACAGGGCACGCTGACCGGCCTCAACCTGCCGTCGTTCCTGAAACGCTGCAAACAGGGCGGCTTCTTCCCGCTCGACGAGGTCTCCGACGGCACGCTGGCGATCGACGGAGCGGAACTGAAAGCCAATATATCCAACGGCGTGGCGCGGATCGACAAGGCGGAGGCCAAGTCGGCCAAGAACCGGATCTGGGTTTCCGGCATCGTCCCCTATGCTGGTGGGGGACTGGCGCTTTCAGGCGGGATCAGCCAGCCGGCAACGGCCCCGGCCGCCACGCAGCAGCCTGCGGACGGCGCGCAGCCGGCGGACGCTCCTCCCGCGACGCCAGGCAACCAGGTGTCGTTCTTCGTCGGCGGAAGCTGGACCACGCCTTTCGTCTCGCCGATCAACGGCGGCAGTGCCGGGAACTGACGAACCGGACTGCTGACTGCACAGCGGTCCTTTCGAGAACATTTTTGAGTTAGTTCCTTCCCGCGCCGGTGCTTACCCGCGCTGGGCTGCCTGCTCGTCGCGGATTCGCTGCACTTCACGGCGCTTGTTGACCACCGAGGCGATGATGACGCCGGTGGCGACAAGGCCGATCAGGATGGTGCAGGCGGCGTTGATCTCCGGCGTCACGCCGAGCCTGACCTGGCTGTAGATCTTCATCGGCAGCGTGGTCGCGCCCGGACCGGAGGTGAACGAGGCGACGACGAGGTCGTCCAGCGACAGCGTGAAGGCCAGCATCCAGCCCGAGACGATGGCCGGCGCGATGACCGGCAGGGTGATCTGGAAGAACGTCTTCACCGGGGGCGCGCCGAGGTCCATCGCCGCCTCCTCCAGGGAGCGATCGAACGTCAGCAGACGCGATTGCACCACCACCGCCACGAAGCACATCGAGAAGGTGATATGCGCCAGTGTCACGGTGAAAAAGCCGCGATCGAAATCCACGGCGACGAAGAGCAGCAGCAACGACAGACCGGTGATGACGTCGGGCATGACCAACGGCGCGAAGATCATGCCCGAGAACAGCATCCTGCCGCGGAAGCGCGTGTAGCGCGTCAGCGCCAGGGCACTCAGCGTGCCGAGCACGGTCGCCACGCTGGCCGAGATCAGGCCGACGCGGATCGTCACCCAGGCGGCATCCATCAGGCCCTGGTTATGGAACAGGGAGACGTACCATTTGGTCGAGAAACCGCCCCATACGGTGACCAGCTTCGAGGCGTTGAAGGAGAAGATCACCAGAAGCACGATCGGCAGATAGAGGAAGGCGAAGCCAAGCGTGACCGAGGTGATGTTGAAGCGGCTCCAAGTCGAGTTCATCGCCTCACCTCCCCGCTTCCTGGGCGCGGGCCTGCGCGTTCTGGAAGATGACGATCGGCACGATCAGGATCAGAAGCAGGATCACCGCGACCGCCGAGGACACCGGCCAGTCACGGTTGGCGAAGAACTCGTTCCATAGCGTGCGGCCGATCATCAGCGTCTGCGAGCCGCCGAGCAGGTCGGGAATGACGAATTCGCCGACGGCCGGGATGAAGACCAGCAGGCAGCCGGCGACGACGCCGGGCAGCGACAGCGGAAAGGTGATCTTCCAGAAGGCGGTGATCGGCGGACAGCCGAGGTCCTGCGCGGCTTCGATCAGCGAGTTGTCCATCTTCTCCAGCGCGGAATAGAGCGGCAGCACCATGAAGGGAAGGTAGGAATAGACGATGCCGATGAAGACGGCGGTGTAGGTGTTGGTGATGATCAGCGGCTCATGGATCACGCCGATACCGAGCAGCAATTGGTTGAGCAGGCCCTCGGGCTTGAGGATGCCGATCCAGGCGTAGACGCGGATCAGGAACGAGGTCCAGAACGGCAGGATGACCAGCATGAGCAAGGTCGGCCGCAGCGTCGCCGGGGCGCGGGCCATGCCGTAGGCGATCGGATAGCCGACCAGCAGGGTCAAGGCCGTGGAGATGGCGGCGACGACGACGCTGGTGACATAGGCGTTGAAATAGAGCGAATCCTGCGTGAGCCAGACATAGTTGTCGAAGCTCAGTTGCTTGAGGCCGGCGACGAGACCCGAGATGCCGTGCCCGAAACCCAGCACCGGCGTATAGGGCGGCATGGCGATCGCCGTGGTCGACAGCGAGATCTTGAAGACGATGACGAAGGGGATGAAGAAGAAGAACAGCAGCCAGAGGTAGGGCACGATGATGACCAGCCGGCTGAAGATTGCCTCGGCAAGGCTGGCGAGCGCGGATTTCCGGACCGCGGTTTCCGGGCCAGTAGCTGTCAATGTGGTGTCCGCCATCGCCGCACCTACCGCGTCAGCACGACGCCGGCGTCCGGCCGGAAGGAAATCCAGGCGCGGTCGTCCCAGGTCAGCGGATCGTCGACGGCGCGGGTCGCGTTCATGGCGCTCGCCCGCACCATCTGCCCGTCGTCCAGCCTGACATGGTAGACGGTCATGTCGCCGAGATAGGCGATGTCGTAGACCTGCCCTTCCAGGGCGTTGACTGCGTCGGCGGGCCGCTTGGACGACACCTTGATCTTCTCCGGCCTGATGGCGAAGGCGACATCTGAGCCGGCGGCCGTGTCGCCGGCGTTCTCGACCTGTATCTGGGCGCCGCTGGCGCCGGTGATGCGCGCCTTGTCGGCGGCGCGCTCGGCGACCTTGCCTTCGAACATGTTGACGTTGCCGACGAAATTGGCGACGAACCGCGAGGCCGGCGCCTCATAGACCTCCGCCGGCGTCGCCACCTGCATGACCTCGCCCTTGTCCATGATGGCGATGCGGTCGGCCATGGTCATCGCCTCCTCCTGGTCGTGGGTGACGACGACGAAGGTGAGGCCGAGTTCCTGCTGCAGGTCCATCAGCTCAAACTGGGTTTCCTCGCGCAGCTTCTTGTCGAGGGCGCCGAGCGGCTCGTCCAGCAAAAGCACCTTCGGCCGCTTGGCGACGGAGCGGGCGAGCGCGACACGCTGGCGCTGGCCGCCGGACAACTGGTGCGGCTTGCGCTTGGCGAACGGTTCCAGCTTGACCAGCTTCAGCATCTCGGCCACGCGCTTGTCGATGTCTGCCGCCGGCATCCCTTCCTGCTTCAGGCCGAAGGCGATGTTCTTCTCCACGCTCATATGGGGGAACAGCGCGTAGGACTGGAACATCATGTTGACGGGGCGGCGGTAGGGCGGGATTCCGCGCAAATCCTGCCCGTCGAGCAGGATGCGGCCGGAGGTCGGCTCCTCGAAGCCGGCCAGCATCCTGAGCAGGGTGGACTTGCCGCAGCCCGAGGCGCCGAGCAGGGCGAAGAACTCGCGCTCGAAGATGGTCAAGGAAAGGTCGTTGACCGCAGTGAAGTCACCGAACTTCTTGGTGACGTGATCGAACTGAATATAAGGCTTGGCGTTCGGATCGTTCCAAGGCGCGAAATCCCTGCGGATGCTGCCAAGCGACTTCATGTCCCACTCCGTGCCCTGTTCCCCTTGAAAAGAACCGGCCCCGCCTGATGGGCGAGGCCGGTTCTCCCGTCACTGCCCGGTGACGACCTTGGTCCACATGCGCGTCACGTTGCGCTGGGTCTTGGGATCGAGCGTCCCCACCGTGAAGAGCTTCTTCAGCGTCTCCTCGTCCGGATAGACGGCCGGGTCGTCGAGGATGTCCTTGTTGATGAACTGCTGCGATGCCTTGTTGCCGTTGGCGTAGTAGACGTAGTTCGACGCCTTGGCGATGACCTCTGGCTTCATCATGTAGTTGAGGAATTCGAGCGCTTCCTCGGTGTGCTGGGCGTCGGCCGGGATCGCCATCTGGTCGAACCACATCTCCGCGCCTTCCTTCGGCACCGCATAGGCGAGATGGACGCCTGCCTTGGCCTCGTCGGCGCGATCGCGGGCCTGGAACACGTCGCCCGACCAGCCGATCGCCACGCAGATATCGCCGTTCGCCAGCGCGTTGATGTATTCGGACGAATGGAACTTGCGCACGTCCGGGCGCACCTTCATGAGCATGTCCTCGACCTTCTGGAGGCTCTCGGGCGAATTGTCGTCCGGGTCGAGGCCGAGATATTTCAGCGCCGAGGGAATGACGTCGGTCGGCGAATCGAGGAAATAGACGCCGCAGTCCTTCAGCTTGTCCATGTTCTCGGGCTTGAAGACCACGTCCCAGCTGTCGACCTTGTCGGTGCCCAGCGCCGCCTTGACCTTGTCGATGTTGTAGCCGATGCCGACGGTGCCCCACATGTAGTTTATGGAGTAGTCGTTGCCGGCGTCGTAGCGCGCCGTCCGCTCGCTGATGACGTCCCACATGTTCTTGAGGTTGGGCAGCTTCGACTTGTCCAGCTTCTGGAACACGCCGGCCTGGATCTGCCGGGCAAGGAAGTTCGCGGTCGGAACCACGACGTCGTAGCCGCTGCCACCCGCCAGCAGCTTGGTTTCGAGAATCTCGTTGGAATCGAAGGTGTCGTAGACGACCTTGATGCCGGTCTCCTTGGTGAAATCGTCGAGGATCGAAGAATCGATGTAGTCGGACCAGTTGAAGACGTTGACGACGCGGTCCTCGGCATGTGCCGCCAGCGTAAAGACAGCCAGCAGCGCCGATGTCGCGAATAGCCCTGTTGCCCTGCGTATCATGAAGTTCTCCTTTGGATCGAATGTTCCCGGAGCCGGCTCGACTGCGCGCCGGCTTCATCTGTTTTTCAGACTATGGCGAGGGGCGGCGCACGGCAAGCGCCCCGGCCGCCGCGGCGCTTCAAGGAGCCGCAGGCCGGCTCCGCGACTGCGCGATGGCGACGGTCGTAAGCTCCGGTCTCGGTCGGATCGCCGGGGAGACGTGGCAAGATACGCCTGTGTTGTTGTTGCCCTCTTCTGCAAACCTGCCCGGCAGGCAGCGGGCTTGTCAACGTCAAAGAGACGGGCGCCTTCAGTTCGGTGCCGGAATTCCGATCACGCCAGGCCGGGCCGGACGCGTCTGGCGCCGCAGTTCGAGGCCGATATGGGTCAGCAGCGCCACAAAGACCACGGAGCCGCCGACGATCGTGCGGGCCGAAGGCACTTCCGAATGGACGAGCCAGACCCAGATCGGCCCCAGCAGCGGCTCGAACGTGCCGAGCAGCGCGGCGATCGCCGCCGGGATCAGGCGTGCGCCGGTGGCGAAGAAGGCGAGTCCGAGCCCCAGGTTGAGGACGCCGAAGGCGAAGAGGAAGACCATGTCGCGGCCGGACGCGCCGAGCGTCGAAGCCTGGCTCGCGGCAAAGGCGGCGGCGAACAGGGTGCCGAGGCATGTGGCAGGCGTCATGCGCACATGGGAGAAGCGGCGCGTGATGACGGTGGCGACGGAAAAGGCGAAGGCGATCAGCAGGGCGAGACCGTCGCCGACCGGAGACACGGAGCCATCCAGCGATTCCGAGACCATGATGCCGACACCGGCGATGACGGCGGCGATGGCGATCCAGGTGGCCGTCGAAACGGATTCCCTGAACAGCACCCAGGCGAAGAGCGCCGCAAGCAGCGGCACGCCGGCCTGCATGAGCAGGATGTTGGCGACGGTCGTATAGGCGAGCGCGACCACGAAGCTGGTGGATGCGGTGGCGAAGCACAGCGCCACGGCCAGTCCCGGCAGGCCCATGCCGCGAAACAGCGCCATCATGCCACGCCAGCCGTCGCGCCAGATCATGAAGGCGACGAGGAAGGCGGCCGCCCAGACGGATCGCCAGAACACCACCGTCCAACTATCCTCAGCATGGATGAAGCGGGCGATGGTGCCGCCAAAACTCCACATCAGCGCCGAGAGGAACACCAGCAGGTAGCCGACACGCTCCTCGCCGGGCGTCGCGGCGGAGAGGCGGTTCGGCGCGGGCGGCACGGCAGCGTCGGTCATGGCACGGCCATCAACGATGATCCGGCGCACGATGCGCCTCGATCCATCGGACAACGCGTAGCGCAGGGTCGGTTGCGCCGCGTGATCCAGGGCGTGCGGCCCATTGTGTCACCAATCGGACAGACCAGACCACATGACGGCAAGCGGCCGTCGCTCCGGCCCATGTCCCGAAGGCTGACTTTGCGCGGCCGCCTTACTGGAAATCGAAGGCCGACAGGCCGGCAACCATCTCGTCGAGGCCGAGCGGCCGGGTGACCGGCGGCTCGGCCCGTGCCAGGCAGCCCGGGCGTTCGCATATCCGGCAGGCCGGGCCGACAGCCGTCAGCCCGAGCTCGGCCGTGCCGCTCCTCGAAGCCACCGCCGGCAGGGCGGCGGCATAGACGATCTCGTCGCGGAATCCGATGTCGCATCCCAGAAGAAGCGCGGTGCGCCGCGGCCGCTCGTTGAAAGCGCCCTGCGGCCCTTCCAGCGTACGGGCAATGCACAGGAACTGCGCGCCGTCCGGCATTTCCAGTGCCTCCACAAAGATCTGGCCGGGCTGGGTGAAGGCGGCATGGACCGGCAGCTTCGGGCAGCCGCCGCCGAAACGGGCGTGCGGGAACCCCTGCGCGCCCGCCCGGCGGAAGCGGTTGCCCGCATTGTCGACCTCCAGCATGAAGAACGGCACGCCCGACGCGTTCGGCCGCTGCATCATGGTCAGCCGGTTGGCCGCCTGCTCGAAGGACACGCCGAAGCGCGAGCGCAGCACGTCGATGTCGCAGCGCGCCCGCTGCGCGGCGGAATGGAAGGCCGCATAGGGCATCATCAGCGCCAGCGCGGCATAGCGGCCGAGTTCGAAGCGCGCCAGCCGGCGCGCCTCGTCGGTCGACAGCTTCAGCGCCTTGATCTCGGCGGCCACCGCCACGCTCATGCGCATGAGGCAGGCTTCCATCGCCACCTCGCGCAACTGGTCGAAGGGCGACAGGCGCTCGGACAGGAACAGGCGCTGCGAATGGCGATCATAGCGGCGACGCCAGTTCGGCATGGTGGCGACCGGCAGCACCTTGACGACGATGCCGTGCTCACGCCGCAGCCAATCCTTGAGGGCGGAAAGCAGGTCGTCCCCTGGCCCCAGCAACTTCGTGAAGGCCTCGGCTTCCTCCTCGATCGAGGCGAAGAAGTTCGGCCGGCGCTCCAGGACCTCGCGCACCTCGTCGATCGGCAGCCTGGCGCCCGAGAGCGCAGTGGCGCGCCCCTCATGGGCGAGCATGTCGTTGAGGTCCGACAGCCGTTCCGCCTGCTCGCGATAGGCACGGAAGAGTTTTATCATCGCGGCGGCGGCGTTGGGCGCAGCCTCGGCCACCTCGATCAGTTCCTGGTCGCCCGGCAACTCGCCGGCCAGCAGCGGATCGGCGAAGACCTCGCGCAGGGCGGCGAGCGAGCCGTGCGCCTCGCCATGCAGGTCCTCGGGCTCGACCTGGTAGGCCGCGGCGAGCTTGAGGATGAGCTGCACCGTCAGCGGCCGCTGGTTGCGCTCGATGAGGTTGAGATAGGAGGGCGAAATGCCGAGTCCCTCGGCCATGGCCGTCTGCGTCAGGCCCTTCTGGGTGCGGATGCGGCGGATGCGCGGTCCGGCGAATATCTTCTGCTCGGCCATCGGGGTCCCGTGACAAGATATTTACAGGAATGACCCGTCGCGCGAGTCATGGCAGGCTTTTACAATTTTGACATTTTTACAACCAAGCTCTGTCAACGACAATACAGATTTTCTCCTATTTTTGGCCGTTAATTGCCAATTTTCTAGATTTTTTGCGCTGCAATGTAAATCAAGTCACATGCAAGAGCTTACAGACACTCTTGTTGCAACGACGTGAATTCCTTGCGGAGCCAGAATAATGACCGATTTTTACAATCTCGTCCCCTCGGCCGTCGAAGGCCGCTTCGACGGCATCGAGCGTCCCTATGCGCCGGAGGACGTCGTCCGGCTGCGCGGCTCCGTGCAGGTGCGGCAGACCCTGGCCGAGAACGGCGCCAACCGGTTGTGGACGCTGATCCACCAGGAAGATTTCGTCAACGCGCTGGGCGCCGTCACCGGCAACCAGGCCATGCAGCAGGTGCGCGCCGGGTTGAAGGCGATCTACCTGTCCGGATGGCAGGTGGCGGCGGACGCCAACACCGCCTCGGCCATGTACCCCGACCAGTCGCTCTATCCGGCCAACGCGGCGCCGGAACTGGTCAAGCGCATCAACCGTACCTTGCAGCGCGCCGACCAGATCGAGGTTTCGGAAGGCAAGGGCCTGTCGGTCGAGACATGGTTCGCGCCGATCGTCGCCGACGCGGAAGCCGGTTTCGGCGGGCCGCTCAACGTCTTCGAGATCATGAAGGCCTTCATCGAGGCGGGCGCTGCGGGCGTCCATTTCGAGGACCAGCTGGCGTCGGAAAAGAAGTGCGGCCATCTCGGCGGCAAGGTGCTGATCCCGACCGCCGCGCATATCCGCAACCTGACGGCGGCGCGGCTCGCGGCCGACGTGATGGGAACGCCGACGCTGATCGTGGCGCGCACCGATGCGGAAGCGGCCAAGCTCCTGACCTCCGACATCGACGAGCGCGACCAGCCCTTCGTCGACCACGAGGCGGGCCGCACGGCGGAAGGCTTCTACCAGGTGAGGAATGGCATCGATGCCTGCATCGCGCGCGCCATCGCCTATGCGCCTTATGCGGACCTGATCTGGATGGAAACGTCGAAGCCCGACCTCGGGCAGGCGAGAAAGTTCGCCGAGGCGGTGCGCAAGGCGCATCCGGGCAAGATGCTGGCCTATAATTGTTCGCCTTCCTTCAACTGGAAGAAGAACCTCGACGACGCCACCATCGCCAAATTCCAGCGTGAACTGGGGGCGATGGGCTACAAGTTCCAGTTCATCACGCTGGCTGGTTTCCACCAGCTCAACCACGGCATGTTCGAGCTGGCGCGAGGCTACAAGGACCGGCAGATGGCGGCCTATTCGCAGCTTCAGGAAGCCGAATTCGCCTCGGAAGCCGACGGCTATACCGCGACCAAGCACCAGCGCGAGGTCGGCACCGGCTATTTCGACGCGGTGTCGATGGCGATCACCGGCGGACGGTCGTCCACCACCGCCATGCATGGGTCGACCGAGCACGCGCAGTTCCGGCCCGCGGCCGAATGAGCCCATAGCAACACAGACAAGGAACGCCCGCACGGCGGCATCAAGGAGAACGATCATGGCATCCATCGCACGCGTCAAGGAACGGGCGGAAGAACAGTCTTCCGCCATGAGCAGCGACCAGCAGGCGACGATCCGCATGTTGGCGAACGACCTGCACAGGCTCAACCAGTCGGTCATGAAGGCCGTCGAGGCGGGCGTCTCGGTGGAACTCGTGCGTTCGGCCCGTCACCACGGCGGCGGCGGCAACTGGGGCGATCTTCTGATCCCGGTCATCGTGACGCAGCAACCGCACGGCTAGAGCAATTCCAGCAAAAGTGTGCAGCGGTTTTGCGTCCGGAATTGCGAAAAACAAGAGAGTGAGCATTGAAGGCGATTCTGTTTTCGCCGGAAATGCTCTAGAATGATCGACCCGATCGCCAGCCACTTGCGCGTATTGCGCGCAGGTGGCTTTCATTTTGGTGCGTTTGTGAAAACCTGAGGCAACGTTCGGAATTAGCTTTGCTTTTTTTCGCGAAAAGTAATTTTACTTCCCGAAAATGATGCTTGACACCACGTCGCAGCCGCTTAATTCTTCTCGCCGTTTCAACCTTCAATTGAAATCAAGCGAGCCAGCGTCTTGTCCGTACCAGCGTCGAACAGCAAGCAGAGTACTCCGGACAACGACAACGACGGAACCTTCTCGATAGACTTTTCCCGCGTGCTGGTGGTCGGGAAATCCCCGGTGAACCGCATCGTCGTCTCCAAGATCGTGGAGCGCTGCGGCCTCAAGCCGATTTCAGAATCGCCCGAGACGGCAGCCAGGGCGCTACAGGTTTTCCGCCCGGGAACGATCGTGCTGGACGGCGGCCCCGGCAACAAGGACTGCGACTGCCTTTTCGACGGCATCGCCGCCGCCCGCCAGGCCGCCGGGTCCGCCAAGCCGGCCGTCGTCCTGCTTTCCAATACGACCGGCGCGGCAGGAAGTCTCGACCTGCCCGGCATCGTCGATGTCGTCGTCGCCAAGCCCATCACACCTGAACAGCTGCAGCCGGTCATCGACAGGCTGATCGCGCAGGGACTGACGTAGCCGACCGCAATTTCCGTCTGGCGCTCGATACCCGGCAAGTTGGGAGCCGCTCCAGGAGGGAAGGAACGCTGCCGACAGGAGCGCCGCGCCGGTCAGCCGAGAGCCGCCACGAGAGCGGGAAGTTCGCCGAGGTCGCCGATCTCGTGGAAGCGCCGGGCGGACCGGGGCGGTTCGACATGCTCCAGCACCCAGGTCAGGTCGTGCGGGACATAGACGCCCCAGCCACCGGCCTCGATGGCCGGGACGATGTCGGATTTCAGTGAGTTGCCGACCATCATGCTGCGTTCGGGTCCGTCTCCGTGACGGCTGAAGATGCGCTCGTAAGTTCCCGCGCTCTTGTCGCTGACGATCTCGACGGCATCGAAATAATCGGCCAGCCCCGACTGCGCCAGCTTGCGCTCCTGGTCGAACAGATCGCCCTTGGTGATGAGAACCAGCCGGTAGTCCGAAGCAAGGCGATCCAGCGCCTCGTGCGCGTGCGGCAGGATCTCGATCGGATGCGCCAGCATCTCGCGGCCGGCTGCCAGGATTTCCGAAATGACGCCTCCCGGCGCCCGCCCCTCGGTGACGTCGAGTGCTGTCTCGACCATCGAGAGGACGAAACCTTTTATGCCGAAACCGTAGAGGCCGAGATTGCGCCTTTCGGCGTCCAGCAGGCGGGCCTTCACGTCGCCTTCGGGAGCATGATCCGCGAGGAGATCGGCCAGCCTCTGCTCGGTCAGGCGGAAGAACTGCTCGTTCTGCCACAGCGTGTCGTCGGCGTCGAAGCCGATCGTGGTCAATGGGGCGGTAGGCGAGGAACTGGTCATCCCAAATGTCCGAAGTGGCGTCAGCGGTGTCGGCCGAGCGGCGAACCTATACCCTGCCCGGCGGTTTTCAACCGGTTCCTCCGCCCGGGTCCCCTTCCCATCGCGCGGTCGGCGTGGCTATACTCGTCAATCTTCAATCCAACTGGTGAATGATGCCGCCTGCCAAAAAGGAAGTTCGTCCGAGACGCGCCCGCACGCCCGCTTTCGTCAAAGCCCAGAGAGGCGTGAAGAACTGGAAGGAAGCCAGCGCCTGGCTGGAGTGGCGGGGAATCGAAGACATCGAGTGCATCACGCCCGACCAGGCCGGCGTCGCCCGCGGCAAGATGATGCCGTCGAAGAAATTCACCTCCAATACGTCGCTCGCCCTGCCCTCCGCCGTCTTCATGACGACGATCTCCGGCGGCTACCCCGAGGACGGCAACGGCTTCCACTACCCGGAGGACGACGGCGATCTCAAGCTCATGCCGGATCTGTCGACGCTGACGGTGGTGCCGTGGGAAGAGGACCCGACCGCGGCCGTCATCTGCGATCTCGTCCATCAGGACGGACGCTCCGTGGAATTCACGCCGCGCAACGTGCTGCGGCGTGTTCTGGGCGCTTATGACAAGCTCGGGCTGAAGCCGGTCGTCGCGCCGGAGATCGAGTTCTACCTGGTGCGCAAGAACCCCGATCCCGATTATCCGCTGACTCCGCCGGTTGGCCGCTCCGGCCGCGCCATCGGCGGCGGCGCCGGCTATTCGATCGCCGGCGTCAACGAGTTCGACGAGCTGATCGACGACATCTACCATTTCTCCGAACAGCAGGGCCTGGAGATCGATACGCTGATCCACGAGGAAGGCGCCGGGCAGCTCGAGATCAATCTGAGGCACGGCGACCCGGTCGAGCTCGCAGACCAGGTGTTCATGTTCAAGCGCACCATCCGCGAGGCGGCGCTGAAGCACGACACCTACGCGACCTTCATGGCCAAGCCGATCCAGGGCCAGCCAGGTTCGGCCATGCACATCCATCAGTCGATCATCGACAAGAAGACCGGCAGGAACATCTTCTCTGCGGAAGACGGCTCGGAGACCGACGCCTTCTTCCACTTCATCGGCGGCATGCAGAAGCATGTGCCGAACGCGCTGGTGATGCTGGCGCCCTACGTCAACTCCTATCGCCGGCTGACGCAGGCGGCCTCCGCGCCGGTCAACACCAAATGGGGTTACGACAACCGCACCACGGCCTTCCGCGTGCCGCGCTCCGATCCGGCGGCGCGGCGCGTGGAGAACCGCATTCCCTCCTCGGACGCCAATCCCTATCTGGCGCTGGCGGGATCGCTGGCCTGTGGCCTGATCGGCATCACCAGGAAGATCGCTGCCGAACCGCCGGTGCTGACCACGGCGAACGAAGACGAGATCGACCTGCCGCGCGGCCTGCTCGAAGCGGTGGACCTGTTCGAATCCGACGACGAGCTTGCGACCGTGCTGGGGAAATCCTTCTCGGCCACCTACGCCGCCATCAAGCGCGCCGAGTTCGAGACGTTCATGGAAGTGATCAGCCCGTGGGAGCGGGAGTATCTGTTGTTGAACGTTTAGGGCAGTAGGGCAGTAGGGCAGTAGGGCAGTAGGGCAGTAGGGCAGTAGGAAAATGCCGGCGCGGATCGAATCCTACAAGGACATGATTGTCTGGCAGCAAGCGATGGACCTAGTGGTTGCTGTTTATGCGATCACCAGACAATGGCCCAAGGAGGAGCTTTATGGACTTATCTCACAAGCTCGCCGTTCCGCTACATCTGTACCCGCCAACATTGCCGAAGGCTTTGCGCGCGAAAACAGAGGATCCTATCAACAGTTTCTTCGCATTGCTCAGGGATCGCTGAAAGAGCTCGAAACTCATCTCTTGATTGCGCAGCGCATCGGCATTGCCCATCATGACAGCATCAGTTCTTTGCTGGATCAAGCCGAGAGCGTAGGCAAATTGCTCCGCCTCTTGATCCGAAAGCTTTCAGGAACCTCAGCATGAATATATTGCCCTATTGCCTTACTGCCTTATTCCCCTCAACATGAGTTACCAATCCCCCATCTCCCCCGGCCGTTCCTGGTACGAGGATACTGCCGGACCGAGGCCCGAATACCCGTCGCTGGACGGCGACCGGACCTGCGACGTGGTCATCATCGGCGGCGGCTTCACCGGTCTTTCGGCCGCGACGCATCTTGCCAAGGCCGGCGTCGATGTCGTGCTGATCGAAGCACATCGGTTCGGCGACGGCGCCTCGGGGCGCAATGGCGGCCAGCTCGGGTCGGGCCAGCGCGCCGGTCCCGAGGAGATGGAGAAGGAATACGGCTTCACGCGCGCCAAGGCGCTGTTCGATCTCGCCGAGGAGGCGAAGGCGCATCTTCTGGAATTCGCCTCGACCAACGGCATCGAGATCGACTTCCGCCCCGGCCACATGAACGTCACCCACAAGAAGCGCGAACTGTCGGATTTCGTCGACTACGCGGATGCCGCCGAGCGCTTCGGCTATCCGCATATCAGGATCATGGACCGCGCCGAAACCGCGCAGAAGGTCGGTTCGGATCACTATGTCGGCGGCGTCTACGACAGCGGCACGGGCCATATCCACCCGCTGAAACTGGTGGTCGGAACGGCGCGCGTCGCCAGGGAGGCGGGTGCGCAGCTTTTCGAAAACACCAGGGCGACCGCCATCACGACGAACGGCGGCAAAGTCGTCGTGACCACGCCAACGGGAACGGTCACCGCACAGAAGGGATTCGTCGCGCTCAACGCCTATGGCGGCGATCTGGAGCCGACGAGCGCGGCGCACATCATGCCGATCGGCTCCTTCATCGGCGCCACGGTCGATCTCGGCGCGGACAGTCCCGTGCTTTCCGGCGGCGAGTCCGTTTCGGATTCAAGGTTCGTGGTGCGCTACTTCCGGCGCGTGAAGAGCGGGGAGCTTCTGTTCGGCGGCCGGGAAATATACGCGGTCAACGATCCGAAGGACATCCACATCCATATCCGCCGCCAGATCAGCGAGATCTATCCGCATCTGAAAGATGTCGAGATCACCCACGGCTGGGGCGGTTATGTCGGCATCACACTGCCGCGCAAGCCGTTCGTACGGGAGGTCATGCCAAATGTCATCTCGGCCGGCGGCTATTCGGGCCACGGCGTGATGCTGTCCAATTTCGTCGGCAAGCTCTACGCCGAAACCGTAGCGGGCAACCGCGACCGGCTGAAGCTGATCGAAGACCTGAAGATACCGCCCTTCCCCGGCGGGCGGCGATGGCGCGCGCCGCTCCTGTTCCTGGCGCTCAACTGGTATGCATTGCGGGACCGCCTCTGACGCGAGCACGCTGGAAGCGGCGATTTTCGATACAGTGCGCAAGCGGCGCCGGCATCTTGCCCGCATGGCGTAGTGATGCCACAATCGCCGGTAAGATGACCCATTCGCGGACAGGAAGGCGTTACGCGCTCTTCCTGGCCGGTATTGGTTCGGGACCGGCGCACATCCCGCTCAACAACAGAACGTCGGCCTTTCGGAGGTGGCAGGAGTGAAGGGGCCTTTCGGCATCAGTGGACCGAAGCGTCGACGCGTTTCGATGCAGCTCGGCTATGACGTCCGGCCCTCCCTGTGGCAGGCCATCAAGTCCAATTCCCATCTGGTGATCGCCGCGGTCGGCACCGTCGCGCTTGTCGGCGTGGCCGGCTCGGCTCTGTGGCTGGCGATGCCGGACGGCGACAGGCGAGCTTTCGCGCAGGTGGAAAAACCTGCGTCGGCCGCGAACGCCGAACAGCCGGCAAGCGGGAATGAAACGGCCACGACGGCGCCGGTCGCAGATGGCGTCGCCAGCGCGGCCGCCCCTGCTCTTTCTGCCCAGGATCCGCGCTGGAAAGCGCCGGGCTCGAAACGGACCGCCGAAAACAAGGCCATCCAGGAAATCCAGAAGGAAGCCGGCACGCCGCTGATCCCCACTCCGGAGCAGGCAGCCACCGTCGCCGCCTATCAGGCTGCGATGGATGCACCGGCCACGGGAAAGAACAAGGCGCACACCGGAACCGACAAGGCGGAGACGGCCGCCATTCCCACGCCGAAGCCGGCCATGCCCGAAGCCGGCGACGCTGCCGACGGCAATACCGGCGATAGCGACCATGCCGGCGAAAACGGCCACATCCTGCGGGCCGTCACCATGCGCTCCGGCCCGAAGAAGGGCGCTTCCGCCATCACCACCATCCCTGCCAAGGCAGCCGTTCAGGTGATGTCCTGCAAGTCGTGGTGCGAGGTCGAATACAAGGGCCAGCGCGGCTGGATCTACAAAAGCTTTCTCAAGCGCGGCTGAGCGCTTTCCGCCTCCAGCAAGAGATTTTCTGCTTCGATCCGCTTCGTTATTTCAACGGACAGCCGGCAAGACCGCTCAGATGCAGCGCCCTCCGTCCACCTCCAGCGCGACACCCGTGATGAAGGCCGCCTCGTCCGAAGCCAGCCAGAGCGCGGCGTTGGCGATGTCGAGCGGCGTCGACAGCCGGCCTAGCGGAATCGAGGCATGGAACTTCGCGCGCATCTCCGGCGTGTCCTCGCCCATGAACCGCGCCAGCATGCCGGTTTCTCCCGCAACCGGGCAGAGGCAGTTCACCCGGATGTTCTTCGGCGCGAGTTCCACCGCCATCGATTTCGTGGCGGTGATCGCCCAGCCCTTGGAGGCGTTGTACCAGGTGAGGCCCGGCCGCGGCCTGAGGCCGGCGGTCGAGGCGGTCGTCAGGATCACGCCGCCGCCCTGCTTTTCCATGACCGGCACCACGGCCAGCGCCGCGTGATAGATCGCCTTCATGTTGACGGCGGTGATGAGGTCGAACGTCTCTTCGTCCACCTCGAGCATGTCGCCGTTACGATGGGTGAAACCGGCATTGTTGACCATGATGTCGATGCGGCCGAAGGCCTTCAGCGCGGCGTCCTTCATCTCCTCGAGCGCGGAGCGCTGCGAAACGTCGGACCGCGTCCAGATCGCGCCGTTGCCGATTTCGCCGGCCACGCGCTCGGCGCCCTTGGCGTTGAGATCGGCCACGACGACCTGGGCGCCCTCCTCGGCGAACCGCCGCGCCATGCCTTCGCCGAAGCCCGATGCGCCGCCGGTGACGACGGCAACCTTGTCCTTGAGACGACCCATCAACCGTTCCCTGATTGTTGCTGTTCGCGATGGACAGCATTTTCCAAAGCGTGGAGATGATCCCGTACCGTATTCCACAGAATGGTTGCGAGGATATCTTCGTAGTCGTGCCGGGAGATATTGCCCGCGCCCGCGATCGGTCGCCACGGAACGTCTGGGTGGCGTGCCTTCACGTCGTCCGGCAGACGACGAACCGCTTCCGATACGATTTCAAGACAGCGCGTCACCGCATAGAGCGTACGATCGTCGGTCGCGAACGCTTCATAGGACATGCCTTCGATGAACCGTCGTGCGAGTGTGATGTTGTGAGCTATGGCGTCAAGGACGCGCGCCGTGTCCCTAGAAGGCATAGACAAGATTGGTCAATGCTGCGGGCCTTATATACGGCTTCAATCCATCTCTGTTGACGACATCGACAGGCGTCTCGAAAAGCCCGGCGATATACTCTTTGATGTCGACATAATCGAACACGCTCAGATGTGCAGCGGGGTCGAGATCGATCAGTATGTCGATGTCGCTGTCCGGTCGCGCATCACCACGCGCCACTGACCCGAACAACGCAAGGTGGATCACGCCCTGCCTATGTAGTTCGTTCTCATGCTCCCGTAGTCTGGCTATGATTTCCTGACTATTCATACCGTTCAAGATAACGCCTGTGCTGCCATTGTTCAATGTGATCACGCTCTATCCGTGATTGAACACGATCGTCTTGGTCGCGGACATGTCGTAAAGCGCCTCGAAACCCTTCTCGCGGCCGTGGCCGGAGCGCTTGAAGCCGCCGAAGGGAAGCTCGATGCCGCCGCCGGCGCCATAGCCGTTGACGAAGACCTGGCCGGCGCGGACGCGCTTGGCCATGCGGTGCTGGCGCGCGCCGTCCTTCGTCCAGATGCCGGCGACCAGTCCGTAATCGGTGCCGTTGGCGATCCGCACCGCCTCTTCCTCGCCGTCGAAGCAAAACAGGGTGAGCACCGGTCCGAACACTTCTTCGCGGGCGATGGTCGCTGACGGGTCGACCGTGCCGAACAGCACCGGCGCGAAATAATAGCCGCCAGCCGGCACGTCCGGACGGATCGCTCCGCGCGCCAGTACCGGAATACCGGCCTTTTCAGCATCCGCGACCATGCCGGCGACACGCGCCTTCTGTCTCGGGTTGATCAGCGCGCCGAGGTCGAGGTCCGCGTCATGCGGACCGGCCACCAGCCTGGCGAAGCGCTCGGCGAGTGCCGACGCTACCGCTTCATAGACTGGACGCTCGACCAGCACGCGGCTGCCGGCCGAGCAGGTCTGGCCGCCGTTCTGGATGATGGCGTTGACGAGCACCGGCAGCGCCTTGTCGAGATCGGCGTCGGCGAAGACGATCTGCGGCGACTTGCCGCCGAGTTCCATGGTGACGCCGCGATTGTTGAGAGCCGCCGCCTGCTGGATGGCCGTACCGGTCGCCGGGGAACCGGTGAAGGTGACGTAGTCGACCAGCGGGTGGGCCGAAAGGGCGGCGCCCGCCTCGCCGCCATAGCCGGTGACAACATTGAACACACCGTCGGGAAAGCCGGCCTCCCGCGCCAGTTCGGCCATGCGGACGGCGGTCAGCGAAGCATCTTCCGCCGGCTTGATGACCAGCGTGTTGCCCATTGCAAGCGCGGCGCCCGCAACGCGGGCCAGAATCTGCAGCGGATAATTCCACGGAATGATGCCGCCAACCACGCCGTGCGGTTCGCGCAGCGTCAGCGCCGTGTATCCGTCGAGGAAAGGAAGCGTGTCCCCGTGAATCTTGTCGGCAGCGCCGCCGTAGAATTCGTAGTAGCGCAAGGTGGCGGCGACGTCCGCCTTGCCCTGGCGCGCCGGCTTGCCGGTATCGCGCGATTCCAGCGCGGCCAGTTCGTCGCCGTTTTTCTCGACCAGATGGCAAAGCCTGGTCAGCAGCCGCCCGCGCTCAACGGCCGGCATCCGGGGCCACGGCCCCGTTTCGAACGCGGCGGCGGCCGCGCGCACCGCCCGATCGACATCTTCCGCATCGGAAGCAGGAATCGAGGCGAAGACCAGGCCGTCCGACGGGCAGACGACATCGATCTCGGAGCCCGACGATGCGGCCACGCTTTTGCCGCCTATCACCTGCCGGACAATCCGGCGGCCGTCGGTTTCCGGCCGATCCATATCCATCCGACTTCTCCTTCGGCCTCATCATGTCATATATCTATGGTGTCATGCCGGCAGGAAAATATCGAACCTTGCCGCGCGCGCAGCTTGGTCCAGTTACCGAATACACACTGTGGCACCATGCCACTGGCAATTTTAAATCGATTAGAATATAGACGGCCGACGCTTCGGCCAGACCCTCAGGGACATGCCATGACGAGCCAGATCATCCCCGTCGACCCGTTCGACTTCATTATCTTCGGCGGCACCGGGGACCTCTCCGAGCGCAAGCTGCTGCCCGCGCTCTATTATCGCCAGCGCGACCATCAGTTCAGCGAGCCGACACGGATCATCGGGACGTCGCGCGCGAAATTGTCGGACGCCGAATTCCAAGCCTTCGCTCGCCAGGCGATCACCGACCACGTCAAGGCCAGCGATGTCGACGACAAGGAGTTGGAGACCTTTCTCGCCCGCCTGTCCTACGTTCCGGCCGATGCGACGAGCGGCGCCGGATTCGACAGACTGAAGAAGGCGGTCGGCGAAAGCGACCGCATCCGCGCCTTCTATCTGGCCGTCTCGCCGGCCCTGTTCGGCGATATTTCGCACCAGTTGCGCGAGCACAGGCTGATCACGCCCAATTCGCGCATCGTTGTGGAAAAGCCGATTGGCCGCGACCTCGATTCGGCCCGCGCGCTCAACGACCTTGTCGGCGACGATTTCGGCGAACACCAGATCTTCCGCATCGACCACTATCTGGGCAAGGAGACGGTGCAGAACCTGATGGCGCTGCGCTTCGCCAATATGCTCTACGAGCCGCTGTGGAACTCGGCCCATATCGATCACGTGCAGATCACCGTGGCCGAGACGGTGGGGCTGGAAGACCGCGTCACCTATTACGATAAGGCCGGCGCGCTGCGCGACATGGTGCAGAACCACATTCTCCAGCTGCTCTGCCTCGTCGCCATGGAAGCGCCGTCATCGATGGATGCGGACGCCGTGCGCGACGAGAAGCTCAAGGTGCTGCGGGCGCTGAAGCGCGTCAACGGTCACGAGGCGCCCAGGCAGACCGTTCGCGGACAGTACCGCGCCGGCGCTTCCGCCGGCGGGCCGGTCAAGGGTTATGTCGAGGAACTCGGCAAGGGATCGGACACCGAAACCTTCGTCGCCATCAAGGCCGAGATCGCCAACTGGCGCTGGGCCGGCGTGCCGTTCTATCTGCGCACAGGCAAGAGACTCGCCACCCGCGTCTCCGAAATCGTCATCGAGTTCAAGCAGATCCCGCATTCGATCTTCGGTGAAGGCACCGGCAACATCAGCCCCAATCAGTTGGTCATCCGCCTGCAGCCGGACGAAGGCGTCAAGCAGTTCCTGATGGTCAAGGATCCCGGCCCAGGCGGCATGCGGCTGAGGCAGATTCCGCTCGACATGAGCTTCGCGCAGACCTTCCAGGGCCGCGCGCCGGACGCCTACGAGCGGCTCGTCATGGATGTCGTGCGCGGCAACCAGACGCTGTTCATGCGCCGCGACGAGGTCGAGGCCGCCTGGAGCTGGATCGACCCGATCCTGAACGCCTGGGAACAAAACCGGCAGGACGTGCAGGGCTACACCGCCGGCACCTGGGGGCCGTCCTCCTCGATCGCGCTGATCGAGCGCGACGGCCGCACCTGGCACGAAAGCAATTGAACGCGATGGCCGCCACCTATCACTGGAACAGTTTTGCGGACGGCACGGCGCTGGCGTCGGCGCTGGCCGGCAAAGTGGCCGGGCTTCTGGCGCGAGCCGTTTCCGAACGGGGGGAAGCGCTATTCGCCGTGTCCGGCGGCGCGACGCCTGCGCTCTTCTTCGCGGCGCTGTCCGAAGCCGACATCGCCTGGGACAAGGTGACGGTGACGCTGGTCGACGAACGCTTCGTGCCGCCTTCCTCGCCGCGCTCGAACGCTGCGCTGGTGATGGCGAAACTGCTTCAGGGCAAGGCCGCGGCCGCGCGCTTCCTCCCGTTGTTCCGCAACGGCGAAGACCTCGACGAGGCGGCCGCCGACGGCGACCGGGCGATCGCCGCGCTGCCGCAGCCCTTCGATGTCGTCATCCTCGGCATGGGCGGCGACGGGCACACGGCCTCGTTCTTTCCCGATGCGGAAGAACTGCCCGCCCTGCTCGATCGGGAAAACAGCCTCGCGCTGATGCCGGTCCACGCCGACAGCGCCGGCGAGCCGCGGCTGACGCTGACGCTGCCGCGCATCGTCGCCGCCGGTTTCCTGGCCCTGCACATCGAAGGGGATGAAAAACGCGCCACCTTCGACAGGGCGATGGGCGGCGGGCCGCAACTGCCGATCCGCGCCGTGCTCGACGCCTCGCCCCGGCCCGTCGAGGTGTTCTGGGCGCCGTGATGTCGGCCGTTCGAGTTGAAAACCCCTCTCCGGCCCTTCGGGCCACCTCTCCCCAGAGGGGCGAGGAACCTAAGCTGGAGAGGCGCCGGCGTAGCGGCAGCAGTTCCTCCCCCTTTTGGGGGGAGGTGGCTCGGCGAAGCCGAGACGGAGAGGGGTTCTTGTTCGCAGATGCGACGTAGGAAACACCGATTATGACCGCCAGAGCCGATATCGAAGCCATCACCGACCGCATCCGCGAGCGTTCGAAGCCAACCCGCGAAGCCTATCTCGACCGCGTCGCCGAGGCCGCGGGCAAGACCGCCAACCGCGCGACGCTGTCCTGCGGCAACCTCGCGCACGGCTTTGCCGTCTGCTCGCCGGCCGAGAAGGCCGCGCTTGCCGGCGATCGTGTGGCGAACCTCGGCATCATCACGTCCTACAACGACATGCTGTCGGCGCATCAGCCCTTCGAGACCTTCCCGCAACTCATCAAGGCGGCGGCGCGCGATGCCGGCGGTATCGCTCAGGTGGCGGGCGGCGTGCCGGCCATGTGCGACGGCGTCACGCAGGGGATGCCGGGCATGGAACTGTCGCTGTTCTCGCGCGACGTGATCGCCATGGCGGCGGCGATCGGCCTGTCGCACAACATGTTCGACGCGGCGGTCTATCTCGGCGTCTGCGACAAGATCGTGCCCGGCCTGCTGATCGCGGCACTGACCTTCGGCCACCTGCCGGCCGTCTTCATTCCCGCCGGACCGATGACCAGCGGCATTCCGAACGACGAGAAGGCCAAGGTGCGGCAGCTCTACGCCGAGGGCAAGGTCGGGCGCGCCGAACTTCTGGAGGCCGAGTCCAAATCCTACCACGGACCGGGCACCTGCACCTTCTACGGCACGGCCAACTCCAACCAGATGCTGATGGAGATCATGGGCCTGCATATGCCCGGCGCCTCCTTCGTCAATCCGGGCACGCCGCTGCGCGACGCGCTGACACGCGAAGCCACGAAGCGCGCGCTCGCCATCACCGCGCTCGGCAACGCCTATACGCCTGTCGGGCGCATGATCGACGAGCGCTCGGTGGTCAACGGCGTGGTCGGGCTGCATGCCACCGGCGGCTCCACAAACCACACGATCCACCTGATCGCCATGGCCGCCGCCGCCGGCATCCGACTGACTTGGCAGGACATTTCGGATCTTTCCGACAGCGTGCCGCTGCTTGCCCGCGTCTATCCGAACGGGCTGGCGGACGTGAACCACTTCCATGCCGCCGGCGGCATGGGTTTTCTCATACGCGAACTGCTGGACGCCGGGTTGCTGCACGAGGATGTGCAGACCGTCTACGGCGAGGGACTGCGTCCCTATGCCGTCGAGGCCAAGCTCGGCGCGAACAGCGCGGTGGCGCGCGCGCCGGCACCGCGCGAGAGCGGCGACGAGAAGGTGCTGGCGCCTTATTCCAAGGCGTTCCAGCCTACCGGGGGGCTCAGGGTGCTGACCGGAAATCTCGGCCACGCCGTCGTCAAGACCTCCGCCGTAAAGCCCGAGCGGCGCGTCATCGAGGCGCCGGCAAAAGTGTTCGACAGCCAGCAGGCGCTCAACGACGCCTTCAAGGCGGGTGAGTTGACCGGCGATTTCGTCGCCGTCGTCCGCTTCCAGGGACCGAAGGCCAACGGCATGCCGGAACTGCACCGGCTGACCACGGTGCTCGGCGTGCTGCAGGATCGCGGCCAGCGCGTGGCGCTGGTCACGGACGGGCGCATGTCGGGTGCGTCCGGCAAGGTGCCGGCGGCGATCCACGTCACGCCGGAGGCGCTGGAGGACGGCCCCATCGCCCGCATTCGCGACGGCGACATGGTGAAGCTGGACGCCGACGCCGGAACGCTCGAGGTGCTGGTGGACGCGCGCGACTTCGCCATGCGCCACCCTGCCGACGCCGATCTGGCGGCGAACGAATTCGGCTTCGGCCGCGAGCTTTTCGCCGGCTTTCGCCGCATGGCCGGCCGTGCCGATCACGGCGCGGCGGCGTTTGGCGGTTGAAAGTAAGGTTCTGTTGCCTTACCTTCGAGGCAGGAGAAAGTGCCAATGCTTACGCTCACCGTTACCGCCAAGGGTCAGGTCACCCTGAACAAGGATGTGCTGCGGCATTTGAGGATCGGCCCGGGCGACAAGATCAATGTCGATCTGAAACCTAACGGCGAGGCTTCGATCGCCAAGCAGCCTGCCGCGTCGTGGGACGATATCGCGGGAATGCTCCACGATCCGGACGGCCCCACGCTGACCCTGGAAGAGATCAAGACCGTGATCGAGGAAGGCTGGGCAGACCCCCGGTGAAAGTCGCGCTCGACACCAACATCCTGCTGCCGCTTTTCCTCGGCGACCATCCCGCCCAACAGAAGGCCGCGCTCGCGGTGGTCAAAGAGGCCGAACTCGTAGCGATCCCGATCCACGCGATCTGTGAGTTTGTTTGGGTGCTGACGCGCGGCTACAAAAGGAGCCGCGCCGAGGCAGGCGCCGCCATCCGCGCTCTGCTCGGCATACCGAATGCCGTGGCCGACCAACCTGCCATTTCCGCCGGGCTGGCAACGCTCGAAGCCGGTGGCGATTTTGCCGATGGCGTCATCGCCCTGGAAGGGATAAGGCTTGGCGGCGACGCCTTCGTCACGTTCGATCAAGAGGCTGCGGAACTGCTACAGGCGCAGGGCGGGAATGTGCTCTTGCTTGTACCCTGATGATCCGCGCGGACGTCCCTATTTCACGCTCAACTCGTTGCGCTCGCCGGCCTTGATGGTGAAGGGCGTCTCGTTCTCCGGCTTGTCCGTGGTGAAGTTCGTGACAAGCACGTAGTCGCCCGCTGCGAGCGTCGTCTGCATCTTGTCGCCATAAGCATAGGTGACCTGCTTGCGCTCGCCCTGGATATTCTTCTTGGCCTCGAACACCTTAAACCCGTCCGCGCCGGGTGCATCGACGGCCAGCACGCCGGCATTCAGCGTGACGCTGACATCGCTCATTTCGCCGACCTTGACGCTGAAGGGCTGTTCGGCGGACGCCGCCTGCATCTCGACGGCCATGACATAGTCGCCTGGCGGCAGGTCGAACTGGCTGTCCGGTCCATAGGCGTATGTCACCTGGTCGCGCGTGCCGTCGATCTTCTTGGCGGCCTTGAAGACCTTCCATGAGAGATCGCTGGAATCGACTTTCTCGCCGCCCTGCATATAAAGGGCGTTGGCCTTCGCCTTCCCCACGCCGACGATGATGTCCTTGTCGACCACCTGGCCGGCGGCGAGTTGCAGCGTCTCGCTGACCTCGCCCGCGCCGAGCTTGGCCGTGACCTTGGTCTCGCCGGCGGGGACGACGAGCTTGGCCTCTCCATAGTTGGAAGCGGAGTTGCCGCCCTGATAGTCGACGATGATCTGGGCATCGCCGTCCACCTCCGCGCCGGGCGCCGGGCGCGCGTGCAGATAGAGTGCCGCCGCCTTGAGGTCGAGTACGGGTTCCGCCGTCTTGTCGATGGTAAGCGAGACCTTCGTCTCGGCCTTCGCAGAACCGGACGTGGCCACGACGATGTAGTTGCCTGCGGGCAGGTGGAACCGGACGTCGTTATAGCCGAAATCGACGTTCTTTCCCCTGGTGCCGTCGGCATCGTCCCTGAACACCTCGTACTGGACGTCGATACCGTCGGGCGCCTTGCCGCCTTCCGTCAACAGGGCCTTCGGAACGAGGTTATATTCGACTTCCGCGGCCTGCTTTGGGGCGGCCTTCGGCTCTGTCGCGGGCTGTGGTGCGGATGCGGGCGCCGGTTCGGGAGCCGCGACCGTTTCGGCCAGCGCCGCCTTCAGGGCGGACTCGTCGGAGGCCTGGATGTACTTGCCGCCGGTGTTCTCGGCCAGGCAGGCGACCTGTTTGCCCTCCTCCGCCGTCAGCCCGAAGCCGACGACGTCCGCGGTGAAATCGACGCCGGCGGCCTTCAGTTCCTTGCCGAGCGTGCAGGGATCGCCGCCGCAGGTCTCCAGTCCGTCGGTGATCAGGATGACCTTGGCCTTGTCCTCGGTGTATTTCAGCGCTTCCGCCGCCTGCTTCACGGCGGCCGTCAACGGCGTCTTGCCGAGGAACTTCAGATTGTCCGCGGCTGTCGTGATCTGGCCGGACGTGCCAGCCGCCGGCGGCACGATCAGTTCGATGTCGGAACAGCTTCCCTTCTCTCGATGGCCATAGGCCATGAAACCGATTTCCTCGTCGCCGGGAACGGACTGAAGCGCGGCGCGCAGCGATTCGCGCGCGATCTCGAGCTTGGGCTTGCCGTCGATCTGCGCCCACATCGAGCCCGAGGCGTCGAGGATGACGATGACGCGGTCTGCGGCTTGGGCGGCCGCTCCCACAAAGACAACGCCCACACAGGCAAACAGCAACGATGCGACGAGGCAGCGCAAGATACGCGTCATGGAGCTCTCCGGAATTCCCCAAATCGGTCGGCGCAAGCTAAAGCAAGCGCCGGCAGCAGGGAAGACGCGCGCCGGATCAAATGCGCTCAATAGGTCGTGCGGCGTTCCTCGGAGGGCGGGCGGCCGAACTGCAGACGGTAGCTCTGCGCGAAATAGGAATGCGAGGTGAAGCCGGTTGCGATCGCCACGTCGAGGATCGGCATGTTGGTCTGGCGCAGCAGTTCGCGGGCGCGCTCGAGCCTGAGGCGCATGTAGTAGCGCCCCGGCGTCACGCCGAGATGGCGCAGGAACAGGCGCTCGACCTGGCGCACCGACAGGCCGGCGGATTTCGCAAGCTGCACCGCCGACAGCGGCTCGTCGAGATGGTCGGCCATGAGTTCGACGATCTTGCGCAACTTCTCGGATTTGCCGGTGAGATCGCGCTCCGGCCCGACGCGCTGGCGGTCGCCGGCGGAGCGGATGCGCTCGTGCTGGAACTGGTTGGCGACGCCGTTGGCGAGGTTGGAACCGAAGTCGGTACGGATGATCTCCAGCATCAGGTCGATGGAGGTGGTGCCGCCCGCGCAGGTGTAGCGCTTGCGGTCGATCTCGAAGACGTTGCCGGTGCAGTCGATCTCGGGGAAGCGCTCCATGAAGCCGGCGCGGTTCTCCCAGTGGATGGTGCAGCGGTAGCCTTCCAGTTGGCCGGCCTCGGCCAGAAGATAGGAGCCGACCGACAGCGCTCCCATCGCGCCGCCGCGGCGTCCCCAGCTTCGCAACGCGGCAAGCACCTTCGATTTGCCGGGAAATTCGGTGGTGAGCCCGACCGCGACGAACAGGATGTCGACGGGCGGAATGTCGGCCACCGCATAGTCGATCTTGATCGGCAGGCCGTTGGAGGCCATCACCGCGTCGCCGTCGGCCGATACCGTGGTCCAGCCGTAATAGTCGTAGCCGAGGAGACGGTTGGCGGCGCGGAAGGCGTCGATCGCCGCCGCGAGGGAAAACATCGAGAACTTGTCGACCAGCAGGAACGCGAACTGCCGGCCGTCCTGCACGGGATCAGCCATGGTCGGCCGTTCTACAGGAACAGGCGGCATCGGCAAAGGAGGGGCCTTGCTGCTGGAGTGTCAGAAGAAAGGACGTTCGAGTCCCGCCGCCAGGAAGGCGGAGGTCACGGTGTTGGCCATCAGCATGGCGATCGTCATCGGACCGATGCCACCGGGCACCGGGGTGATCGCGCCGGCGACCTGTTCGGCTTCCGCATAGGCGACGTCGCCGACCAGCCGCGTCTTGCCCTCGCCCTTTTCCGGCGCGGGAATGCGGTTGATACCGACATCGATGACGGTGGCGCCGGGTTTCACCCAGCCGCCACGCACCATTTCGGGCCGACCGACGGCGGCGACAAGGATGTCGGCGGTGCGGGCCAGCGCCGGCAGGTCCCTGGTGCGGCTATGGGCGACGGTGACGGTACAGTTGGCGGCGAGCAGGAGGTTCGCCATCGGCTTGCCGACGATATTGGAGCGGCCGACGACGACGGCGTTCAGCCCCGAAAGGTCCCTGCCGCGCACGCGCTCGATCAGGAGCATCGAGCCTGCGGGCGTACAGGGCACGAAAGCGGTCGCAAGCTCGCCGGCGCCGAGTTTGCCGACATTGATGAAGTTGAAGCCGTCGACGTCCTTTTCGGGTGCGATCGCCTGGATGACGGCGCCGGCGTCGATCTGCGCCGGCAGCGGCAATTGCACGAGGATGCCGTGGATCGCCGGATCGGCATTCAGGTCCGACACCAGCTTGAGGAGGTCTGCCTGGCTGGCATCGGCCGGCAGCGTGTGCTGGAGCGAATGAAAACCGCATTCCTTGGCGGTGCGCGACTTCGAGGCGACATAGACCTGGCTGGCCGGGTCCTCGCCGACGATGACGACGGCAAGGCCAGGCTTTATTCCCCGGCCCGCCAATTCAGCGGTCAGGCCCTGAACCTTGCGCACGACATCGGCAGCGACGCTCTTTCCATCGATCACTTCGGCCATCGGACACCTTCATGGGCGATTCACACAGCGGCATTTTCACGAAAATCGCCTGACGCAATCCCGCAGGAGCGTCGTCCGATGCCGTAAACCCGAAATCGCGGGCCGCGATTACAGGAACCGGCGGCGCGGCCGGCTGTCGGCGAGGTCGCGCAGCGCTTCCCTGAACTCATGCAGGGAAGCGCGGATTTCGTCCAGCGCCTCCTGATCGATCGCAGGACGCTGCCACATGTCCGGCGTCGGCTGGGCGTACTGGACCGGATGAGCCGGACCGGCATGGGGATGGGCCGGGGCGGCATAGGGCCAGGGCAAAGGAGCGGCAGTAGCCGCGGGCCAGGCCTGCACGGGATAAGACGGCATAGGCTGCATGGTCGGATGCGGCGGATAGAAGGGCTGCGGGTAAAGCTGCGCTGCATAAGGGGCCGGCGCGTAGGAGGCAGCAGGCGGATAGGCAGGCTGCTGCCATTGCTGAGGCTGGAACCGGGGCTGGGGCCGAGGCTGCTGCGGATCCTGGGCATAAAGCTGGTCGGGATGGACCGGGTACATGTTCGTCTCCGTGGGTTCCATGATTGGGGTGGGCAGCGGCAAGGCCTCGTCCGGCAACGGCCATGCTTCGTCATCGTCTTGCGGTCCGCCGGGTTCGTCCCATTCCTCGGAACCGGCCACCGGCCGCGAATCGCGGCGCCAGCGCTTCTTCCGGCCGGATCCGGCTTCGAACAGGGTGCGCGCATCGCGTTCGGCCGGCGTTTGCGGGCCGCCGTGACGACCTCGGCCAGCGCCGAGCCCAAGTCCGGCGAACAGGCCAAGGGCGGCACCGGCCAGGGTTATCGTCAGGCGCGGCGGACCGCTCGGCTTTGTCGGAGGAGTGGCCCGCGATACGATCTCGGCACCTTGCCCCTTCGCATCGTCACCAGACACGGCGATGCTGCCGGTCATGGTCTGACGATCGACTTCCGCCGCGGCGCGCTCTTTCTGGATATCGCGCAAGGCCGCGATATCCTGCACGCTCAGTCCGGTCCTGGCGAGACGGGAAGCCAGCGCCTGCTCGGTCTCGACGGCCTCTTTCAACCTCGCCTGCTGGGCGGCGACGATGCGGCGAAGCTCGGCCGCCAGCCTGCTGCGAGCGCCCGCGAGTTGCGCCTCGATGGCGTGGCGTTCGGGATTGCGCGGCCCCAGGCGCGCCGCCGCCAGATCCGCCTGCCGCTTGATGTCGAGATATTGCGTGCGCAGCGCCTGCACGGCGCCGGTCTCGAACTCCGGCGGCAATCCACCGCCGAGCGAATCGACGTTCGTCGAACGAAGCTCGGAAACCTTGGCGCTCAGTGCTTCCGTATGGGCGCGCGCTTCCTTCAGGTCCGTGTCCAGATCGAGGATGCCGATGATGCGGGCCGGATCCTTCGCAAGATCGGGCCGATCGTTGGCGTTCGCGAAGTCGTCCAGATGGTCCCGGGCAGCGGCCGCGGCGGCGTCGCCTGTCTGCGTATCCGCGGCGGAACCGGTCACGGCGCCGGAGCGGTCCTTGTCATGGACCTGTACGAAGGCGTCGGCGACCGCATTGGCGATCAAGGCGGACTTCTCACCGTTGCCGGTCGTCGCGGTGACGGCGATGCCGCCGCCAGCGGCATGCGAGACGGACAGGGCAGCCAAGAGCCGGTCGACGGCGAGCGCCTGGCGATGGCCCTCGTCGGCGGCGCCGCCGCCATCGCGCACGAGCAGCGCGCGCAACATTCCTGTGATTCCGCCGGCCCCGCTTTCCCTGCCGTTGAATTCCGGATCGGAGGCAAGATTCAGCCCATCGACCACCCTGGTCAGCACGATGCCGGAGGTCAACAGGCGGAGCTGGCTTTCGACCGCGCCGCCGTTCAGGTCACTTGCCCCGAGGGTCAGGCCGGCCGTGGCCTGATAGCGCGCGGGCAGCGAGAAAGCGACCGCGCCCCCCATCAGCAGGCCGAGCGCAGTGCCGGCGGCAACCAGCCGCCAGCAGAGGCTTCGCCTGCGCGGCCGATCACCCGATGCGAACGGACCGTTCCAGTCTTCGTCTCTCCCGCTTTCGATCGTGAATGGAGGAGCCCGCCGGTCTCCGTCATCCTGCGGCCATTGCGGTTCTGGTAGGGAGAAAGGTTGGTTCACGTCCTCAATCGCCTCGCGCTGTGCCCGTGCGAGGCGATGTCTCAGGCGGACATCGAAGGGTTCTTCGGCCTCGATGCGGTCATTCGCCGGCATGAGCGATTGGTGATCCGGGCCGGAATGATCCTCGCTGCGCACGGCGCGGCCCAGTTCGAGCAGCGAATGCTCGCGCCTCCAATCCTCGCGCTCCGGGCTTCTGTTCATACTTTGCATCCAGGCGGCGAAGGGCGCGCCGCTTTCGTTACGACAAGCTAAACAGGCATGGGTAACAAAAGGTTAATTCAGGCTCCGATATCTACCCTTTAAAAGAGCAAAAGTCAGCTATTTCAATTTTCGATTGCATATCCCGGTCATCCGCCGCGCCAGGGCTTCCCCACGCCTGAACATGCCGCTAAGGAGGTCCAACGGAGGCTTTTCATGACGATCTCTCTTGTGCTCGCCGGCTGCGGCAATATGGGCTACGCCATGCTTTCGGGCTGGGTGAAGGCGGGCAAGCTCAGGCCCGCCGAAATATTCGTCGTCGAGCCGAATGCCGATCTCAGGGCACGCGCCGAAGCGCTCGGCTGCGCGGCCGGGACGAACGCCGAGGAGATACCTTCAGACGCCGTGCCGCGCCTGATCGTCATCGCGGTCAAGCCGCAGGTCATTCGCGACGTTCTGGCTGGTTACCGGCGCTTTGCCGATGGCCGCACGACCTTCGTGAGCATCGCCGCCGGCACGCCCGTCTCGACCTTCACGCAGGTGCTGGGCGACAAGGCGCCCGTCATGCGCTGCATGCCGAACACGCCGGCCGCCATCGGCAAGGGCATGATGGTGGTGTTTTCCACGCCGCTCGTTTCCGTCGAAACCCGCGCTTTCGTCAACGATCTCCTGTCGGCGAGCGGCGCGGTGGCAGGCATAGAGGACGAGAGCCTGATGGATGCGGTGACGGCCATCTCGGGCTCCGGTCCGGCCTATGTCTTCCATTTCATCGAATGCCTGACGGCAGCAGCCGAAAAGGCCGGGCTGCCATTGGAAACCGCGAAGCTCCTCGCCATGCAGACGGTGTTCGGCGCGGCGTCGCTGGCGGCCGAGAGCGGCGAGGAACCGGGTGTGCTGCGCCGGCAGGTGACCAGCCCGAACGGCACCACGGCGGCGGCGCTGGACGTGCTGATGGGCGAGGACAGGCTGAAGACGCTGGTGACGCAGGCCGTGGAAGCCGCCCGCCTGCGCTCGATCGAACTCGGCAAGTAGACCTTCACGGGATCGCCGGGCGGTTCCGGATGCGGCCTACAGAGGCCGTTCAGTCCTTGCGGAAGACGATGCGGCCGAGCCAGCCCGTCGCCATCGCGAGCGAGACGGAGAGGAAGCCGTAGAACAATCCGTGGTGCTGGGCGAGGCGAAAGACCGTCTGCTCGAAGCCCGATTTGCGGATTTCGAGCTGCGCCGAGCTTTCCTTGAGGAAAACGCCGTTCTTGAACAGGAAGGCGCGCGCCTTGTGGGTGCCGACGGGCACGTCGGGCGCCAGGCGGACCGTCGCGCGGAACAGGCTTTGGGAGAGGAACTGCACGCCGCCGGGATTTTCGCTGTAGAGGCCGGCCGCCGCCTTCCGCTCGCGCAGCGCCCGCGTGAACTCCGCGATCGTCACCGGAGGTTGGCCCGCTTCGGCCGGCTGCATGAAGATGTTGCCGCTTCCGAGCGACAGCCGCCGATAGCTTTCCGGCTGGGTGATGTCCTGCAGCGGACGGGTGGACGCCACGGAATAGGACACCGGCACATTGGTGAAAGTCTCGGATTCGAGATTGATCCACACGCCGAGCACGCGGTCCTTGCGGCGCACCACGACCGGACGTGCCGGCCCCTCGAGAACGACAACCACGTCGTAGCGTCCTTGCCGCGCGGTCTGCGGGTCGGCATCCTCCAGGGAACCGAAGATGGTGAGGTCGGCGCCTGAAAACCCGGCCGTGATCGAGATGTCGTCCTGCGACAGGCCGATCTGGATGCCTTCCTGGTGGGCGATCTGCGCCGCAGCGGGCGCCGTTGCGAGAAAGGCGAACAGGAGCGCCGCGAATGCCGTGCGGGCCGCCATCAGCCCTCTCCCAGGGCCGCGAGCGAATAGACGTTGTGCGGCGTGACGAACAGGTCGACGGCCAGGCGGAGCGCCACGGCCATGACAAGGAGCGCCAAAAGGGCGCGCAATTGCTCGCCGCGCAGCTTCTGGCCGGCCTTGGCGCCGTATTGCGCGCCGGCGACGCCGCCGATCATCAGGACGAAAGCCAGGACGACGTCCACCGTCTGGTTGGTGGCTGCATGCACCAGGGTCGTGTAAGCCGAGGTGAAGATGATCTGGAACAGCGAGGTGCCGATGACGACGTTGGTCGGCACGCGCAGCAGGTAGATCAACGCCGGAACCATGATGAAGCCGCCGCCGACGCCCATGATCGACGACAGGAAGCCGATGGCTGCGCCGAGGCCGAGCACCGGGATGACGGAGACGAACAGCTTGGAGGCCCGGAAGCGGACCTTGAGCGGCAGGCGGTGAATCCAGTTGTGCTGTCCGGGCTTCTTGAGCGTCGGGGCCGCACCCGAGCGCGACGCGCGCAGTGCGCCGACGCTTTCGACCAGCATGATGGAACCCACCGTGCCCAGCAGCACCACGTAGGAGAGCGAGATGACGAGATCGAGCTGACCCAGGCTGCGCAACAGCGCAAACACCCAGATGCCGAGCGACGAACCCACGATGCCTCCGGCCAGCAACGCCCCTCCGAGCTTGAAGTCGAGCGTGCCGCGCTTGAGATGCGAGAGCGCGCCCGAGAACGAAGACGCCACCACCTGGTTGGCGCCGGTCGCCACGGCGATCGCGGGGGGAATGTTGTAGAAGATCAGCAGCGGCGTGATGAGAAAGCCGCCGCCGACGCCGAACATGCCGGACAGAAAGCCGACTGCCGCGCCCATTGCCAGGAGGACAAGGACGTTGACTGACATTTCGGCGATCGGAAGATAGATGCCCACCCGCTTGTCTCGATCATTGGCTCGCGGCCCTGAAGCCGCAACGGGTATAGCACCCAAACCCTAACTCGACGTTGCAACGGCGCACGGCATGTCCCACGCCGCGCGGTCACTGCAAACATCTCAATCGCTTAGCAGGCAAAAATGTGGCCCGGCGTCGCAACAGCGACGCCGACAGGATCATTTGCGCGCCAGCAGCGCCTTGACCAGTTTCTCGTCGACGTCGCCGGTCGCGGTCATGCCGTTGTCGCTCTGGAAGGCCATGATGGCGGTCTTGGTCTTCGACCCCATGATCCCGTCCGCACCGCCGGCATCGTAGCCGTTCTTGTTGAGGATTCGCTGGATGTTCTGGACGGCCTTCTTCATGTCGATCGAAGCCGTGGTGGTCGGGACATCCCGCCAAGCGTCGGGAACATCGACCGTGTTCGCCGCCTGGTCGAGCGATTTGGGCTTCCACAGTTCGACGGTGCCGCGCGCCCGCTCGAGCTGTTCGGGCCGCATGGCGTTGGCGATCTCGTCGCGCTTGGTGGCGGCGTCCTTGTCGCCGCTCTTGGCGACGAGGGCGAACCATTTGTAGGATTCTTCGAGGTTCTGCTGCATGCCGACGCCCTTGGCGGCGAGAATGCCGAGATTGAACTGGCTGTCCTTGACGCCGAGGTCGGCGGCCGCCTGGAACCAGTGCGCGGCGGACTGGTTGTCGGTCACACCGTCCGCCGCCATGGCGAAAAGCACGGCAAGGTTGTGCATGGCGCTTGCGTTGCCCTGCTCGGCGGAGAGCTGATACCAGGTCTTCGCCTTCTGGATGTCGCGTTTGACGCCGATGCCCTTCTCATAAAAATTTCCGATGCGGTACTGGGCCACGGCGAGGCCGCCTTCGGCCGCCTTTTCGTACCACTTCGCCGCTTCGGCCATGTCTTCCTTGACGCCTTGGCCGTCCGCATAGCGCGAGCCGATCTCGAACAGCGCCTTGGCGTCCCCCTTGGCGGCGGCGTCGCGAAGCGCCTCCGGTCCGATGGCTGCCGGGATGTCCGCCGCCGCAACCGCCGGCTCGGGTGTTGCGGGCTGCGTGGAGGAAACCGCGCCTGTGCTGTCTTCGGCTTTGGCGGCACCGGCTCCGGCAGAAGCTTCGGCCTGCGAAGCCGATGCCGTGGTCTCGTCGGACGCAGGCGGCAGGGTTGCGGCCATCTTGGCCGTATCTCCATCACCTGTCTGCGTGGTGTCAGCCTGCGTCGTGTCGGCCTCTGTCGCGGACAACGCCGGCGCTTCGTTGGCGATCAAGTCGTCCTTGACCTTGCCGGACGGTTCCTCGCCCTCGACCACCCGCACGGATGCCGCCGGTTCCGTCGACACCGTATCGGACGAGCCGCTGACGCCGGTTGCCGTCATAGCACCATCGGCCGACGCCGTCTGTACCGGCTGCTGCCCGGCGATCGGGGCGGGCTGTTCGGCAGCGAGTTGTTTGGGCTCGGAGAAGAACGCCTTGCCGAGTTGCAGCCCGGCGAGCGCCAGCATGATGGCGGCGGCGGCCATCAGGATCGGCTTGCGCCGTGCCTTGATGAGATCGCCGATCCTGAGCGCCTTGACCGGCCCCTTGACGGAGGACTGCCGTTTCAGCGCGTCGGCTTCGGCTGCGGCCGCCTGCGCGGCGCGGCGCGCCGCGGCGATGAAATCGGACTTGGCGGCGTCGCCTTCCGCCGCCCGTGCCGGCTGGGCGCGCTCGTCGCGCACCCGCTTCATGATGGCGCTGAGGTCCGGCGCGCCCGACCCGGGTTCGAGCGGGCGATTGACCAGCTTGGGCTCAAGCGGCTCGTCAAGCCCGACCTCCGGCGCCTCCACGACCGGAGCGGCCGCCTGCGTTTCGACCCTGGGTTCCCTCTTGAGGGCGAATGCCCGGGCGATACCGCCCAGCATGGATTTGCGGCCGCCGGCAGGCTGTTCGGCAACGGCCTGCTCTCCCAAGGCAGCCCGCGCCGCCTCCGCCGCCGCCTCCGCCGGCGTGCGCGCGGCCGGTGCATCGACGGGCGCATCGACCTGCGGACCGGCCCTCCCCTCGCTCGGCCCTCTGGCGGGTTGCTCGCCGGCGACGGCGGCCAGCGGCATCGGCTCGTCCATCTGCAGGGCCGGCGCGTCCTGTACGGCGATCTTGTCCAGCGTCTCGGCAGGCGCGCCGCCTTCGAGCGAGCCCAGACGATCGACGATCTTCAGAAGCGTGTCGTGGATGGCCTCGAAGGTCTTGTTGTTGCGCTCGTCGGAGCGACGGGTCAGTTTCTCCAGCGTCTTGAGATCCTGCGCCAGACCCACGACGGCAGGCGTATCGGGGCTGGCCGAGCCGAGCGCGCGCACCGCGTTTTCCGCCGCCTCGCGCGCCGCTTCCAGAATGGTGTCGCGGCTACCGGCCACCGCCTGCTCGATGCGTGCGATGCGCGGCGCGATGTCCTCGAAATCAGGGAGAGGAGCGCCGGGCTTGCTCAGATGCGCGGACAGGCCGGCGACCTGCGCCTCGAGGGAGCGGATGAGATCCGGATCGATGCCGGCGACCTGGGCGGCCGAGGCATTGAGACGGCTCGATATGTCTTCCAGCCTGTTTTCCAGGCCGCGCATGGCGGCCTCTCCGCCGGCGGCGGGCTGGCGCGTCTCAAGGCTTTTGGCGAGCGCGGTGAAACGGGCGTCAATCGCATCCATGATGCCGGCCGTATCGATGCCGACGTCCTGACGGCGTTCGAGCCGGTCGGCCACCTCGTCCAGCCGGCGCTCCATATCCTGGAAAAGCACGTTGCCGTGCTCGATCGTCTCGCCCTGGCGGCGCTCGATCATCCCCGAGAGCACATCGAAGCGCTGCTCGATACCGCGGAAAATTGTGTCGGCGTCGAGCGACGCCGGCGCGTGCTCCACGCGCTCGGCAATCAGCGCCATTTGCTGGCCCAGCCGTTCGATGGCCTGCTCGGGCAGATGGGCACGGGCGGCGAGATCGTCGACGCGGCCGGACAGAAGATTGATGCGGTCCATCAGTTCGCCGCCCGACCGATCGGCGGCAACCTCCTCGATCTGCTGGGCGAGCGAAGCGATGCGCTGCTCGATGCGGCCGAAGGCCTCGGTATCGAGCGCATTCGACTGCGCCGCGACAGTCGATGCCACGATCGCCCGCGAGATCTCGTCGAGACGCTCATCGATCATGCCGTAGGTGTCGTTGCCGCGATCGCCCTGCTGGCTCGCGAAATGATCGACCGCGCCGGCAAGCGTGCGCACCTTTTCTTCCAGTGAGCGCAGCGACAGGGATTCCGGCAGGTTGTTCACGGCGCTGCCGATCTGGTCCAGCCGATCGAAAAGAGTCGACAGGTTCGGCCCGTCGGCACGCTTGCGCTGGTCGGCATCGATCCTGTCTTCGAACGCGTTCCAGCGGCTATAGAAATCGTCCCAGCGACGATCCGATCTCTGCACGGTTTCCTCGCGCGCCAGCGTGTCGAGGGCGGCCTTCATCTGTTCCAGGTCGAGCCTGAGCATGTTGATGGTGCGGTCGTCGCTGCGCTCCGCGAGGGTCTGGATGGCGCCGGACAGCCGCTCGAACTCAAGCCCGAGTTCCGCGCTGTCCTTGGCGGCGGGCGCGGCGCTGAAAGCGCGATGGATGTCGTGACGCAACGTCTCGAACTCGCGGTGCAATTCGCCCGACATCTGATCGCGCAATTCGTCGCGCAGGCTGCGCAGTTCCTCGGCGATTTTGCCCACGGCCACGACGCCGTCTTCCTGGCCACGCACCCTGTCGAGATCGCTGGCGATGGTCCGGTAGCTGTGCGGACGCGGTTGCGACCCTGTGTGGGCCGCTGAAGTGCCCTGCCCTGCGGGCTGCCGATAGGATGCGGTACCGTACGCCGCCGAGGCGCGCTGCTGCGGGGACGCACCGGGATAGGGCTGCGCGTAGGGATCGGCTTTTGCGTAGCGAGGTTCGGGCCGGCGCGGTTGGTCGCCGCCGTAGCCGACGCGCTCCTCGCGCGTGCGTTCCAGGCGCTGCTCCAAGCTCTCCAGCGACCGGTTGATCTGTTCCAGGCTCGTGTGCGGCCTGCGCTGCCTGCCGGCGTTCAATGTATCGAGATAGGACCGCTTGCTGTTCATCGAAACGCCCGTTTCCGAAATGGCTGGCCGACGGCCAGTCCTCCTCAAATCCCTGCCGGGAACGAAGGCGCCGGGCAACGAGCGGAAAGGAAGCAAATCCCTGCCTTGTTGCCAGTGCTTCGAGAAACCGTGAGCAATTCAGTACAGGATAAACACGGGAGACCGACGCACGCACAATTCGCCCAACGTGGTAAACAACGCGTTAACCGAATGTCAGGAACCGTTAATCTTCGTTCGGAAAGTCTGAACAGCCCTGCATCTGATGCACAGCCGCATTGCACGAAATCGGCTTGCTTTCGAATTCGTTAACGGCTATACGCTTACGTAAACGTAAGTGGCGTGCAAGGTGCGCCGCTTGCGATTTCCATGTCGAAACGCGATTGGAAGCCAACCCCCCACCGCTTCCACAAGGCGATGCCGGCGCCTGCCGCGACGCCTCTCCGGGGAAAGTCAAGAACCATGAACATGATGAGAGCCGGCATGCCGGCGGCCACCGCAAATGACGTGCCGAACGAGCCGGGCGAGGAACTGACCCGCATCGGCGAGATGGCGAAGCTTTTCGGCGTGACGCTGCGCACGCTGCGCTTCTATGAGGACAAGGGCCTGCTCAAGCCCATCCGTGACGGCGCCACCCGCCTCTATACGCATCGCGACAAGGCACGCCTCAAGCTGATCCTGCTCGGCCGCAAGGTTGGCTTCTCGCTGCGTGACGTGAAGCAGATCATGGACCTCTACGATCCTGCCGGCTCCAACATGCGCCAGCTCAAGGTGACGCTCGACAAGTCGGAAAAGCAACTCGCGCGCCTCGACAGGCAGCGCGCCCTGCTGGACGAGGCGATCGTCGATCTCCAGCAACTCGTGAGCGTGGTCCGCGACAAGCTGGCCGACGGCGGCGTCCAGAACGCGGCCGCGAACTGAGCGACGGCGACCGCGACCTGCCGGAAGGCATCGTCCGGCGCCGTTCCTATCCCCTTAATTGCAAGGCGCGACCCGTCCGGTCGCGCCTTTTTTATTCTCGCGGGAAATTCACCGGAAACGCTCAAATTGACGTTTACGCAAACGTCAATATTTGATATCCCAACCGCAGATCGATCCGGGACCCGGCATTGAAGGCCGACTCGGCGTTTCGTGCTGGAGGATATCGATGCCGACTTACCAAGCTCCCGTCAGGGACACGCTTTTCGTCCTCAACGAGGTTCTGGGCATCGAGCGGCACTCCAACCTTCCCGGTTTCGCCGACGCCACGCCCGACATGATCGAGGCGATCCTGGCCGAAGGCGCGCGGCTGGCCGAGGAAGTGATCCAGCCGACCAACCGCACCGGCGACACTGAAGGATGCACCCGCAACGACGACGGTTCTGTGACCACGCCCACCGGTTTCAAGGAGGCGTTTCGCCAGTATTGCGAGGGCGGATGGATGGGGCTGGCCGTGCCGGCCGAGCATGGCGGCCAGGGCCTGCCCTATGCGCTGCATAGCGCCGTCGGCGAATATATGGCGGCGGCCAACATGGCGCTCTTGATGTATCCCGGCCTTACCCAGGGCGCGATCGCGGCGATCCTCGCGCATGGCTCCGACGAACAGAAGGCGACGTGGCTGCCGAAGATGGTGGAAGGTGCATGGACCGGCACCATGAACCTGACCGAACCGCATTGCGGCACCGACCTCGGCCTCCTGCGCACCAAGGCCGTGCCGGCGGGCGACGGCATCTATAAAATCTCCGGCCAGAAGATCTTCATCTCGGCCGGCGAACATGACATGGCCGACAACATCGTCCATCTGGTGCTGGCGCGCATCGAGGGCGCGCCGGAAGGCACCAAGGGCATCTCGCTGTTCGTCGTGCCGAAATTCAAGCTCGACAAGGCCGGCAATCCCTCGATGCGCAACGCCGTCGCCTGCGGCTCCATCGAGGAGAAGATGGGCATCCACGGCAACGCCACCTGCGTCATGAATTACGACGAGGCGGAAGGCTATTTGCTGGGCACCGAGAACGGCGGCCTGAAGGCGATGTTCGTGATGATGAACGAGGCGCGCCTCGGCGTCGGCCTGCAGGGCCTGTCGCAGTCGGAAGTCGCCTGCCAGAACGCGGCGATCTATGCGCGCGAGCGCCTGCAGGGCCGCGCGCTGAGCGGCCCGAAGGAACCGGACAAAAAGGCCGATCCGATCATCGTCCATCCCGACGTGCGCCGCAATCTGATGACCATGCGGGCCTGGAACGAGGCCGGCCGCACCTTCATGCTGTGGACGGCGCTGAAATCCGACATCGCCCATCGTTCGCCCGACGAGAAGGACCGTCAGGCCGCCGACGACATGCTCGGCCTGATGACGCCGGTGCTCAAGGGCGTCATGACCGACAAGGGCTTCGACCATGCCGTCATGGCGCAGCAGGTGTTCGGCGGGCACGGCTACATCGAAGAGAACGGCATGAGCCAGTTCGTGCGCGATGCCCGCATCGCCATGATCTACGAGGGCGCCAACGGCATCCAGGCGCTCGACCTGGTCGGCCGCAAGCTGGCGATGAACGGCGGCCGCGCCATCCAGGCCTTCTTCAAGGAGGTCGGCGACTTCTGCGAGGAGAACCGCGCCGACGAGAAGATGGCGCCGTTCACCAAGGCGCTGAAGAAGGGCCTCAACGACCTGCAGGCCGCCACCATGTGGCTGATGCAGAACGCGATGGCGAAGCCCGACAATGCGGGCGCCGCCTCCAACGACTACATGCACCTGACCGGCCTCGTCGCACTTGGCTATATGTGGGGCCTGATGGCCAAGACCGCGCAGGCAGCCCTTGCCGCCGGTGCCGGCGACGACGCCTCCTTCTATGAGAACAAGCTGGTGACGGCGCGCTATTTCATGGAGCGCGTCATGCCCGAAAGCGCTGCCCACCTCGCCCGCATCTCGTCCGGCGCCGACACGATGATGGCGCTGCCGGCGGAGGCGTTCTAAGGTGGCGAACACCGACACTCCCCTCCCCCTTGAGAGAAATTCGGGAGCACTTCCATGACTGCCCCCGCCGAAATCCTCTCCCTGCCGAGGCCCACCTGGGTCACGGACGACGTCGCCATGCTCTACGACATGGCGCATCGCTTCATGGCGGACGAGATCGCGCCGCATTACGACGCTTACGAGAAGAACGAGATCGTCGATCGTTCCGCCTGGGAAAAGGCCGGCGCGGCGGGCCTGCTGTGCGCCTCCATGCCAGAAGAGTACGGCGGCGCGGGCGGCAGCTTTGCCCATGAAAGCGCCATCATCGACGCCGTCGCCCATGTCGGCGTCGACGGTTTCGGCATCGTGCTGCATAACGCCATCGTCGCGCCCTACATTCTCCACTACGGCTCGGAGGAGCAGAAGAAAAAGTGGCTGCCGCGGCTGGCGAGCGGCGAGTTGATCGGCGCCATCGCCATGACGGAGCCCGGCGCAGGCTCCGACCTCCAGGGCATCAAGACGCGCGCGGAAAAGGACGGCAACCAGTACCGCCTCAACGGCTCAAAAACCTTCATCACCAACGGCCAGAACGCCAACCTGGTCATCGTCGTCGCCAAGACCGATCCTGCGCAAGGCGCCAAGGGCACCTCGCTGATCGTGGTGGAGACGGACGAAGTGGAAGGTTTCGAACGCGGCCGCAACCTCGACAAGATCGGGCTGAAGGCCAACGACACCTCCGAACTGTTCTTCAACGATGTGCGCGTGCCGACCGCCAACCTGCTCGGCAGCGAGGAAGGTCAGGGCTTCGTGCAGCTCATGCAGCAGCTGCCGCAGGAGCGGCTCTTGATCGGCGGCCAGGCGGTGGCCATGGCCGAGCGGGCGCTGGCGGTGACGATCGACTATGTGAAGGAGCGGCAGGCGTTCGGCAGGCCGATCCTGGATTTCCAGAACACGCAGTTCAAACTGGCCGAACTCAAGACCGAAACCACCATCGGCCGCGTCTTCTACAATGACTGCGTGACGCGCCATCTCGACGGCGGCCTCGACCCGTCCACCGCTTCGATGGCGAAATACTGGCTGTCCGACCTGCAGGGAAAAGTCGTCGACGAATGCCTGCAACTTCACGGCGGCTATGGCTATATGAATGAATATCCGATCGCCCGCATGTATCGCGACGCCCGCGTGCAGCGCATCTACGGCGGCACCAACGAGATCATGAAGTTGCTGATCGCGCGCACGCTCTGACGCGATCAGCCACCCGAGGAGACAAAAATGGCCGAAGCTTATGTCTATGACGCCGTGCGCACACCGCGCGGCAGGGGCAAGAAGGACGGATCTCTGCACGAGGTGCCCGCCGTGCGGCTGGCGGCCAGGACGCTCGAAGCGTTGCGCGACCGCAACGACCTCGACACGGCAAATGTCGACGACATCATCTTCGGCTGCGTCGATCCGGTCGGCGAGGCCGGTTCGGTCATCCCGCGCGCGGCGGCCTTCGAGGCGGGCTACGACAACAAGGCGCCAGGCATGCAGATCTCGCGCTTTTGCGCGTCCGGTCTCGACGCCATCAATTTCGGCGCCGCCAAGATCGCACAGGGGGCGGACGACATCGTCATCGCCGGCGGCGTGGAATCGATGAGCCGGGTGGGCATGGGCGCGTCAGGCAGCGCCTGGGCGATGGACCCTTCGGTCGGCCTGCCGGGCTGGTTCGTGCCGCAGGGCATCTCGGCCGACCTGATCGCCACCAAATACGGATTCTCCCGCGACGATGTCGACGCCTATGCGGTGGAGAGCCAGAAGCGCGCGGCGCACGCCTGGGAGAAAGGCTGGTTCAGGAACTCGGTGATCCCGATCAAGGACCAGAACGGGCTGACCATCCTCGACCATGACGAGCACATGCGCCCGTCCACCGACATGCAGTCGCTGGCGGCCCTCAACCCGTCCTTCACCATGATGGGCGAGATGGGCGGCTTCGATGCTGTGGCGGTGCAGCGCTATCCGGAACTGGAAGAAGTCAACCACGTCCACCACGCTGGCAATTCCTCCGGCATTGTCGACGGCGCGGCCGCCGTGCTGCTCGGCTCGAAGAAGGGCGGCAAGGCGATGGGATTGAAGCCGCGCGCGCGCATCAAGGCTTTCGCCAATATCGGCTCGGAACCCGCGATCATGCTGACCGGCCCGGTCGACGTGACAGAAAAGCTGCTCAAGCGTGCCAAGATGAAGCTGTCCGACATCGACCTGTTCGAGCTCAACGAGGCCTTCGCCTCCGTGGTGCTGCGCTACATGCAGGCGTTCGACATTCCGCACGACAGGATCAACGTAAACGGCGGTGCGATCGCCATGGGCCATCCGCTCGGCGCCACCGGCGCCATGGTTTTCGGCACGGTGCTGGACGAACTGGAGCGGCGCGATTTGAACACCGCGCTGGTGACGCTGTGCATCGGCGCCGGCATGGGCACCGCGACGATCATCGAGCGTGTCTGAGACGATCCGAGGGAGACAGGACATGACCTACAAGAACTTCTCCGTCGAAACCGACGCAGACGGCATCGCGCTCGTCACCTGGGACATGCCGGATCGATCCATGAACGTCTTCACCGAGGCGGTGATGGACGAGCTGGACAAGATCATCGACCAGGTGGTGACTGACGCCGGCATCAAGGGAGCTGTCATCACTTCCGGCAAGGAGACCTTCTCGGGCGGCGCGGACCTGAACATGCTCAAAGGCCAGCTCGAGCGCTTCCATGCAGCGAGGGCGAAGGACCCGGAAGCCGCGACGAAAATGCTGTTCGAGGGCGCCGGCCGCATGACGTGGCTATGGCGCAAGCTGGAAACCTGCGGCAAGCCCTGGGTCTCGGCCATCAACGGCACCTGCATGGGCGGCGCGTTCGAACTGTCGCTGGCCTGCCATGCGCGCGTTGCCGCCGGCAGCGACGCCGTGAAGATGGCGCTGCCGGAGGTCAAGGTCGGCATCTTCCCCGGTGCCGGCGGCACCCAGCGCGTGCCGCGGCTCGCCGACACGCAGGCCGCGCTGCAGATGCTGACGTCGGGCCAGACACTGACGCCGCAAAAGGCCAAGTCGATGGGCCTCGTCACCGAGATCGCCCCGCCGAAGCAACTGGTCGAGGCAGCGAAGGCGCTCATCAAGAACGGCCTGTCGCCGGTCGCACCGTGGGACCAGAAGGGATTTCGGATACCCGGCGGACAGATCTACTCGGCCGCCGGCGCGAACCTGTGGCCGCCGGCCATCGCTATCCTGCGCCGCGAGACCTGGGGCAACTATCCCGCCGCCACGGCGATCCTGAAATGCGCCTATGAGGGCCTGCTGGTGCCGTTCGATACGGCGCTGCGCATCGAACAGCGCTACTTCACCGAAATCATGCAGTCGAAGGAAGCGGCGGCGATGATCCGCTCGCTGTTCATCTCGCTGCAGGAATTGAACAAGGGCGCGCGCCGGCCGGAGGGGGTGCCGCAGACGAAGTTCAAGAAGATCGGCGTTCTCGGCGCTGGCTTCATGGGCGCCGGCATCGCCTTTGTCACAGCCAGGGCCGGCATTCCCGTGGTGCTGCTCGACCGCGACGTGGCCTCGGCCGAAAAGGGCAAGGCGCACTCTGCCGGCCTGATGGACGAGCTTCTCAAGAAAGGCCGTGCCAAGCCGGAAGACAAGGAAAAGCTGTTGTCGCTGATCACACCGACGGCCGACTACGCGACCCTCGACGGCTGCGACCTCGTCATCGAGGCGGTGTTCGAGGATTCGGCGGTGAAGAAGGAGGCCACAGAGAAGGCCGAGGCAGTGCTGAAGAGCTCGGCCGTCTTCGCCTCCAACACCTCGACCATTCCGATCACCGCGCTGGCGAAGAACTCGGCGCGGCCGAAGAATTTCGTCGGCATCCACTTCTTCTCACCCGTCGACAAGATGATGCTGGTGGAAATCATTCTCGGCAAGAAGACGGGCGACAAGGCGCTGGCGCGCGCCATCGACTATGTGCGGGCGATCAAGAAGACGCCGATCGTCGTCAACGACACACGCGGCTTCTACGTCAATCGCTGCGTGCTGCGCTACATGTCGGAAGCCTACAAGATGCTGATCGAGGGCGTGCCGGCGGCGATGATCGAGAACGCCGCCAAGGCGGCCGGCATGCCGGTCGGCCCGCTGGCGCTGACCGACGAAACGGCCGTCGATCTCGCGCAGAAGATCATGCATCAGACCGTGCGCGACCTCGGCGAGAAGGCCGTCGATCCCGAGCAGATGAAACTCATCGACACGATGGTCGACAAGCATGACCGCAAGGGCCGCAAGAACGGCAAGGGCTTCTACGACTATCCGGCGAAGCCCGCCAAGAAGAAGCTGTGGCCGGGCCTGAAGGACCTCTACCCGCAGAAGAAGCCGGAAGACGTGGACTTCGAGGAACTGAAGCAGCGCCTGCTGGTCGTCATCGCGCTGGAAGCGGCGCGGGTGATGGAGGAGAAGATCGTCACCGATCCGCGCGAGGCCGACGTCGGCTCCATCCTCGCCTTCGGTTTCGCGCCCTACACCGGCGGCACGCTCTCCTATATCGACGGCATCGGCGCGAAGGAATTCGTGGCGACGGCCAAGCGGCTGCAGAAGAAATACGGCGCGGAGTTCAAGGCGCCGAAGCTGCTTCTCGACATGGCCGAGAAGGGCGAAACCTTCTACCAGCGCTTCAATCCGTACGCAAAGGGAGAGGACAGGAAGGCTGCCCAGGAGGTAGACAAGAGCGCCCGGCAGGCCTAGAACGAAAAGGCATTTTTTCCTGTTCAGGGAGAGCATGATGCTCTCACACGACCGCGTCTGGGCGGCCATAGATGCGCTTGCCGAGCGCTACGCACTGTCGGCCTCCGGACTGGCGAAGCGCGCCGGGCTGGATTCCACGGCGTTCAACAAGTCCAAACGCCAATCCGCCGACGGACGCCCCCGCTGGCCGTCGACCGAATCGCTGGCCAAGATCATGGAGGCGACCGGCGCGTCGCTGGAAGAATTCATGACTCTGGTGGAAGCGCGCGTCGCCGCAAAGCCGTCGAGCAGCTTGCAGGGGCAATTGCCGCTGCCGGCTTCGTCGGTGCCGCTGCTCGGTTTCGCGCAGGCGGGCGCCGGCGGCTTCTTCGAGGATGCCGGCTTTCCGCAGGGCCAGGGCCTCGACCGCGTGGACCTGCCGGTCGGCGCGCGCGAGGATGCCTATGCGCTGAAAGTCCAGGGCGATTCCATGCTGCCGCTCTACCGTGACGGCGACGTGCTGATCGTCGAGCCGGGCGCTGCCCTGCACAAGGGCGACCGGGTCGTCGTGCGGACGGGCGGCGGCGAAGTGATGGCCAAGGTGCTCGGACGCCGGACACCGGAAAGTGTGCGACTGGTCTCCCTCAATCCGGATCATCCGGAGCGCGAACTCGCCATGCGCGACATCGAATGGATGGCGCGCATCGTCTGGGCGAGCCAGTAGAAGATGCGGCCGACACAAATCCTGCTCGGCGTCGCGATGGTGGCCGCCGCCACCGCCCTCATCGCCATGGGCAGCGGGCGGTTCGCGGCCCCGACGGACAGCGCCGTCACGATCGACAATCCGGACATGAGCGACCTGCCTGACGAAAGCGCGGCGCAGACATCGCAAGGGAATGAGGGCACCCAAGCCGAACTTTCGCCGGTGCAGCAGGAACAGCCGGAAGCGCAGGCGCAGGACGCACCGTCCGCTCCTCTATCGCCATCGTACGATCCGGCCCGCACCATCGACCCGGAGACGATCGCACCACCGGACGTGGCGGCGCGCGAACTCGAGCGCGTGGCCCCGCGCAAGCCGCTGAGCACTCTTTCGCTGGCGCAGCCGCCGAAGCCCAAGCCGCCCGAGGAACTCAAGAACGAACCGCTCTACCAGCCGGTCGCCGTGGCGGCGGGGCTCATCGAGGCCAAGGGCAACACGATCGCGCTCTCCGGCGTCGAGGCGGTCAAGCCGGACGAGACCTGCTCCGACGCCGCCGGCAAGTCCTGGAACTGCGGAATGCGCGCGCGGACCGCCTTCCGCGCCTTCCTGCGCGGACGCGCGGTCACCTGTAGCGGTGCCAGGACGACGAAAGACGCGGCAGCGTCCGGCACAGACGCTCCGACAGCGACGGTAGCCGACTGCAAGGTCGCCAGGCAGGACGTCGGCCAATGGCTGGTCGAGAACGGCTGGGCGCGCGCAGCACAGGGCGGAGCCTACGCCGATGCAGGCGAAGTGGCGCGCAAGGCCGGCAAGGGCATCTTCGGCGCGGCGCCCGATCTGTCAGGCCTGCCGCCGCCACCTGCGGCGGTCGAGGACACGGCGCCGGAAGCGCCCTCCTCCATCCTCGACCTGTCCGGCACGGCGGCAACGCCGCCCGACGATCCGTCTATGCAGCAGCAAGTTTTCCCGCCAGCGCCCGCTCAATGAGCGCGCGGGTTTCGCCGATGCCGTAGAGGGCGGAGAAGGAGCCGAAGCGCGGGCCACGCTCCTGGCCGATCAGCACCTGGTAGATCATCTGGAAGAAAGCGACGGAAACGCCCGGCCCGCCTTCCGGCGAGCGCTTCGCGTGATCCTGATACCGCTCGACCTTGCGCGCGACGTTGAGCGCCGCGTTCTGGATCGCTTCGCCGTCGGCGTCGGCCGGGAGAGCGCCGAGCGCGTCCGACAGTGCCGTCAGCGCCTCGCGCTCCACCGCGTCGGCGGCGCGATAGACCTTGGATGGCTTCACGAAATCGTCGAAGTAGCGGATCGCGTAGCCCGTCAGCCGGTCCAGCTCGGGATGCGTCGCGGCGGTAACGCCCGGCGCGTAACGCGAGATGAAGCCCCACAGCACGTCCTTGTTCTGGGCGTTGGAGGCGCTGACGAGATTGAGCAGCAGCGCGAAGCTGACCGGCAGGTCGATCGCCGGTGGATTGCCGCTATGGATGTGCCAGACCGGATTGCCGAGTCGCTCCTTCCAGTCCTGACGCTGATAGGCGGAGAGGAAGGCATAGTACTCGTCGACCGCCTTGGGGATGACGTCGAAATAGAGCTTCTTGGCCTGGCGTGGGCGCTGGAACATGTAGAGCGCCAGGCTCTCGGTCGGCGCATAGGTCAGCCACTCGTCGATGGTCAGGCCGTTGCCCTTCGACTTGGAGATCTTCTGGCCGTTCTCGTCGAGGAACAGTTCGTAGACGAAATGCTCGGGCGCGCGGCCGCCGAGGATGACGCAGATGCGATCATAGATTACGGCATTGGTCTGATGGTCCTTGCCGAACATCTCGAAATCGACGCCGAGCGCTGCCCAGCGCATGCCGAAATCCGGCTTCCACTGCAGCTTCACAGCGCCGCCGGTGACGGGCAGCGTCGTCTCGGTGCCGTCCTCGTCGTCGAAGGTGACGGTGCCGGCCTTCGCGTCCACCGCCTTCATCGGCACATAGAGCACGCGGCCGCTCTTTGGCGAGATCGGCAGGAAGGGGCTGTAGGTCGCCTGGCGTTCCTCGCCCAGCGTCGGCAGCATCACCTTCATGATGGCGTCGTACTTTTCGACTGCACGCAGCAAGACCTCGTCGAAACGGCCGGACTTGTAGTAATCGGTGGCGCTGGCGAACTCGTAGTCGAAGCCGAACGCGTCGAGGAAGCGCCGCAGCATCGCGTTGTTGTGGTGACCGAAGCTCTCGTAATCGCCGCCGAAGGGGTTTGGCACGACGGTCAGCGGCATGTGAAGATAAGGCTCGAGCGCGGCCCGGTCCGGCACGTTGTCGGGAATCTTGCGCATGCCGTCCATGTCGTCGGAGAAGCAGAGCAGCCGGGTCTTCACCTTGTCTTCGGTCAGAATGCGGAAGGCGTGGCGCACCATGGTCGTACGCGCCACCTCGCCGAACGTGCCGATGTGCGGCAGGCCCGACGGACCGTAGCCGGTCTCGAACAGGACCGTTTCCGGCAAGCCGCTCTTCTCGTAGCGCTTGATGATCTTTTTCGCTTCCTCGAAAGGCCATGCCTTGCTTTCCGCGGCGGCGGCCAGAAGGTCGGGGGTGAGGTCGAGCGGTGCCAGTTGTGTCATGATGATCTTCCGAAATCCGCGGTTGCTCTAGGCCGCGTTGACAGAGGCGTCAACGATGGCGCGGCTTTTTCCTTGCGAGCGGCATTGGGCGCTCCTACGTTCGATGCGCTTTCAACGGAGAAATCGATGTCCCGACCGTCTGTCCACGAAGCCCTGATCTACCTGATGGTCATCACCTCGGCCTCCGACAGCGACATGACGGACGCGGAACTGTCCCGCATCGGCGAGGTCGTGCGCTCCTGGCCGGTTTTCGAGGATTTCGATGCCGAAAAACTCATAGGCGTGGCCCAGGATTGCCAGAAGCGGCTGCACGGACCGGGCGGGCTGGAGGCCGTGCTTGAGGCGGTGGCCGTCGCCCTTCCGGACAGGTTGGGTGATACCGCCTATGCCGCCGCCTTCGAGGTCGCGGCCGCGGACCTTGAAATGCGGCTGGAGGAGGTGCGCGTGCTGCAACTCATCCGCCGCGCGCTCGACCTGGACACGCTCGTCGTCGCGGCGATCGCGCAGGCGGCCAAGGCGAGGCTGCGCACGCTCAGCTGAGCGGCGTCTCCCGGCTCAGTAGAAGTCGACCGGGAAATAACGCAGATAGAGTTCGGCGAACGTACCCTTGATCGACAGTTGCTGCAGCGCATAGTCCAGTGCCGCCGCAAGGGCGGCGTCCTGCGGCTTGACGGCCACGGCCATGCCGCCGCCGACATATTCGGGGGCGAGATAGGGGCCGCCGACGAAGCGGCAGCATCCGGCCGCATCGGCGCTGTCCAGCCAGAAGGAAAGCCGCATGCCGTCGCCGAAGGCGGCGTCGATCTTGCCGTTCTTGAGGGCGTCCCGGAGCGCTTCCGGCTTGTCGTAGGCAACGGCCTCGACCCAACCGAATTCATCGCGCAGCATACGCTCATGCGCCGATCCGCGCAGCACGCCGACGCGCCTGCCTTGCAGCTTGTCGTAGAGCGGATCAGCCAGTGCCTTCGACTTCAGCGTGACGAAACGCGCCGGGAACTGGAGGTAAGGCCGGGAAAACACGTATTTCTGGCGGCTCGCGCCGGTGACGGCGATCCCCGCCAGGATCGCCTCCCCCTCCCCTTTTGCGAGCGCCGTTTCGAGATCGCTCCAGGGCAGAGCCTGGATTTCGCATCTGTCGGCCAAGGCAAGTTCGGCACAGATGGCGCGGGCGAGATCGACATGAAAGCCGGACAGATGGCCTTGCCCGTCGAGGAAGTTGAAAGGCGGAAAATCGGTCGTCGTCAGGAAACGCAGCCGCGGCAGCGCGGACAGGTCCGGTTTCGGCAGCGGTTCCTTGGAGTCCCAGAAGATCGGCGCCTGTGGCGCTGCCGCAAGCGCGAAGGTCGGCATGAACAGCGCCAGCACGATCGCCAGCAGTCCACCGAACCGGACCCCGGCCCGGCGGTTTGTCGATCTTGGCCTTTCGTCCAAGAGACGGCGGGGCGCGACTCTTTTGACTTTGAATAAGCGGATTTGCGGATAAGCTCGATCGGGACGAAGGTCTGACACGCGTGCGACTATCATTGACCTGTCAGGCAACCGGCTGAGCTTTTTCATGGAGGTTTTGAGCGTCGTCTGCGCCATTCCTAACATCAGACGATCCGACGACATAGAATAAAAGAGGGACTTGACGCCGGCAGCCGAAACTAGGCCGGCGCAGCGCCTGGGCAGGCGCTTCGGGGGGACAAGAATGGACATGTCAGGACGTCTCCATGGGAATGGAGAGCTGCCTGTCGACGACCTGGAAAATTCGATCGGCGAAGCCGATCTCGACTATGGCACGCGCCTGTCGGAGATCTTCTTTCCGGTGCTCGCAGAATGGCGGTCGGTCCTTGCGCGCCTGTCCATTCCTCCCGAAGACGCCTTTCAGGCAGCCGCGCTCGCCAAATCGAACAATGCCGACTTCGCGTCCACCCTTCTGGCTTTCGGCGTGCGCGAGCACGAACTGGTTCTCGCGCTGGCCGCCGACCTTGGCCTGTCCGCGGCGCATCGGATCGATCCGACACGGCTGGTTATCAGCGACGACCATGCCGGGATGCTGTTGCGCAATCCGGCATGGCATGTCCCGGTGAAGCTGCTCGAGACCGACGGCGGCGTCTCGTTCCTGATCACCCAGCAACGCATTCGGCTCGATCTCGTGCGCGCCCGCCTCAGGGCGAGCCCCGGTCTGGCGGCCCGGCTGAAGATCGTCGGTTCGTCGCATTTGCGCGCCGCCATCATCGAGAAGACGAAACCCGCCTTGTCGCGGGCGGCCGTGAGCGATCTTTTCGACAGGTTCCCGCAGATGTCGGCCCGTTTCGTCGCCAATGCCTGGCAGGGCACGATCCTGGGCATGGCGCTCGCCATCCTGCCTGTCGGACTTCTGCTTGCCCCAACCGCAGTGATGGCGATCCTGCATGGATTGGCCACCTTCTTCTTTTTTGCCTGCATCAGCCTGCGCTTCGCAGCCATCGCGTCCCTGAATCCAGCGGGTAAGCAGGCTGCCGTTGAAACACCGCCGGAGGAGGCGCCGTTGTTTTCGGTTCTCGTCGCGCTCTATCGGGAAGCGGAGATGGTGCCGAACCTGCTGGCCGCGCTGGACCGGCTCGTCTGGCCGAGGCATCGCCTGGAAATCAAGCTGGTCTGCGAGGCGGACGACGCGCCGACGCTGGCCGCGATCCGGGCGCATGACCTTCCACGCCACGTCGAGGTGGTCGAAGTGCCGCCCGACCTGCCGAGAACCAAGCCGAAGGCGCTGGCCTATGCTCTGCAACTGACGGGCGGCGCGTTCCTGACGCTCTATGATGCAGAAGACGAACCGCACCCGCTGCAGCTGGTCGAGGCATGGCGGCGTTTCAGCCGGAGCGGGCCGGAGCTCGCCGTGGTGCAGGCGCCGCTGGAGATATCCAACCGCAAGGATGGCGCCATCGCCAGGATGTTCGCCTTCGAATATGCCGGGTTGTTCCGAGGCTTGCTGCCCTGGCTGTCGAAACACAGGCTGATGCTGCCGCTCGGGGGCACCTCCAACCATTTTCGCCGCGCCGCTCTGGACCACGTCGGCGGCTGGGACCCCTACAACGTCACCGAGGACGCCGATCTCGGCATGCGGCTTGCGCGTTTCGGCTATCGCGCCGAGACGATCACCCTGCCGACCTTCGAGACGGCGCCGAACCGGATCCATGTCTGGCTGCCGCAGCGAACGCGCTGGTTCAAGGGCTGGGCGCAGACGTGGCTGGTGCATATGCGCGATCCGCTCGGGCTGGCGACCGACCTCGGTCCGGCATCCTTCATCGTCGCGCAGATCCTGTTCGCCGGCATGTTGGCGTCGGCCATGCTGCACCCGCTGCTGCTCGCGACCCTCCTTCTCCTCGCCCTGGAATTCCTGTCCGCGAAGCCGCTCACCACCTTCGGATCGGCGCTGCTCCTGTTCGACGTGGCCAACGTCGCCTGCGGCTACCTGTCCTTCCTGCTGCTCGGCTGGCAGACGCTCAAGCCCGGCGAGCGGATAGGCTTCTGGAAAGTGGTGCTGCTCACGCCGCCTTACTGGGTCCTCCTGTCGTTCGCGGGCTGGCGGGCGGTCTGGCAATTGTGGCGCCGGCCGCATCTGTGGGAAAAGACACCGCACGAGGCGCGACGCCGGTGGCCGCCGTCCGCCATGCGCCATGGCCCGTTGCTCACGCCGCCCTGCCGCGATCTCAATCGTCCAGCAGGTCCGGTCCGCCGATGATCTTGTCGTCTTCCTGGCCGATCACCTCCAGATCCCGCCCCTCATAGGGCAGGGAAAGCAGGACACGGCGTATGGCCGCCAGGCGGGCGCGGCGCTTGTCATTGGAGCGGATCACCGTCCAGGGCGCGGCGTCGCTGTGGGTGCGCTCCATCATCTCCTTGCGAGCGCGCGTATAGTCGTCCCACTTCGCCACGCCGGCGATGTCTATGGGCGAGAACTTCCAGCTCTTCAGCTTGCTGTGACGCCTGTCGTGGAAGCGGTCGAGCTGCATCTCCCGGCCGATGTTCAGCCAGAACTTGAAGAAGTGGATTCCGTCGTTGTGGATCATGCGCTCGAAGTGCGGAACCTCGGCGAGGAAGCGGGCATGCTGTTCGGGCGTGCAGAACCCCATGACCGGCTCGACGCCCGCCCGATTGTACCAGGAGCGGTCGAAAGTCACGAACTCGCCGCTGGTCGGGAAATGCGCGACGTAACGCTGGAAATACCACTGCCCCTGCTCCGTCTCCGTCGGCTTGGGCAGGGCGACGTTGCGGGCGGTGCGCGGGTTCATGTATTGCCGCATCACGAAGATCGTGCCGCCCTTGCCGGCGGCGTCGCGCCCCTCGAAAAGCGCGAGTACCCGCTCGCCGCTTTTCTGCATCCAAGCCTGCGCCTTGACGAGTTCCACCTGCAGCAGCGCAAGCGTCGCCTCGTATTCCTTGCGCTTCATCTTGTGGTCATAGGGATAGCCGCCCGAGGTCAGCTTGTTCTTCTCGACCCAGTCGGGAGCCTTCGGATCGTCGATATCGAACTCCCGCTCCTTGCCTCCCACCTTGATCTTGATGGTCTCGGTTTTCTGTGATCGAGCAGCCCGACTGGCCTTCTTCATGAAACTGAACCTTTTGGACACTACGGTTCATGCTATGGGGAGGTCCCGAAAGGGTCCAGCGGAAGTTGCGGGCAGGGTTACGGAGCGCCGGAGGATGTCGGTCCCAACAGAAGACGACAATCAGGACAACGCCATCGGCAGATTCTTTCGACGGCTGGGATTCAGCGGCGAGAGGATGGCCGATGGCGCTGCAGCCTCGTCCGCCGCCGGCAGCGAGGGGCTGAGGCATCTGTCCGGCGAGGCGCTGGCCGCCGCCGTGACCGATCCACTGATGATCTTCGACCGAGCCGGCGCGCTGGTGCACGCCAATACCGCCGCCCACGCGGCGTTCAATGGATTGCGCGACGGCATGTCGCTGCCGCTCCGGTTCCGGGCGCCGGAAATGCAGGAGATGTTCGATGCGCTGCTATCGGGCGCCGCCGCGTCCGCCACCACCGACTACGGCGAAAAGCTGCCCGTCGAGCGGGTTTTCCGGGTGACGGCCTCGGCAGTCGGCCAGGGCACCGACCTTTACGTGCTGATTTTCAAGGACCAGAGCGAGTCGCGCCGCATCGAACGGATGCGGGCCGATTTCATCGCCAACGCCAGCCATGAACTGCGCACGCCGCTGGCTTCCATAGCCGGCTTCATCGAAACGCTGCACGGTCCGGCGCGCAACGACGCGGCCGCGCGCGACCAGTTCCTGTCCATCATGCAGGACCAGACGAGGCGCATGGCGCGGCTGATCGACGACCTGCTTTCGCTGTCGCGCCTGGAAATGAAACCCTATCTCAGGCCCGGAACGCGCGTCGACCTCAACCGCACGCTGGACGCTGTGATCGACTCGCTGGCGCCGCTGGCCAGCGACAGCGGCGTCATCATCGAGCGCGATCTACCTACCGGCAACCTGATCGTGCCGGGCGATCGCGACGAACTGTTCCAGGTGTTCCAGAATCTCCTGGAGAACGCCTGCAAATACGGCCAGTCCGGCAAGCGCGTCGTCGTCTCGGCGAGCGAAGGCAGCGACGGTCCCGAGCCGACGATCGACGTCACGATCAGGGACTTCGGTCCGGGTATCGCGGAAGAGCATATCCCCCGCATCACCGAGCGCTTCTACCGGGTGGACGCCGAGACCAGCCGGGCGCAGAAGGGAACGGGACTGGGGCTTGCCATCGTCAAGCACATCCTGACCCGCCACAAGGCCTGGCTGTCGATCCGCTCGGAGCTGGGCAAGGGCGCGGCGTTCACCGTTCACTTGCCGGCAAACTAGATTTATCACTCGCGCCGGACTATCTGTGGCGTTGAGGACATTCGTCTTTCTGTCACGCAGGAAGCGTATCAACACGCATTCCGGCAAGACGAATCACCTGATCGGGAAGGCGAGGCCATGCAGTCGGTGCACACCGTCAGCGCCTATGACGGCGAACTGAACTATCTGGCGAAGCGGATCGCCGCGATGGGCGGCCATGCCGAGCGCATGGTCGAACAGGCGATCGCGGCGCTGATCAACGCCGATGCGGGACTGGCCCAGAAGGTGATCGAGGACGACCAGGTGCTGGACGACGCACAGCGCGAGATCGACGACAGGTCGATCGTCGTCATCGCGCGCCGCCAGCCGATGGCGACGGACCTGCGCGAGATCATCGGTACCATTCGTATCTCGGCCGACCTGGAGCGGGTCGGCGACCTGGCCAAGAACGTGGCCAAGCGGGTGGTGGCGGTGACGCAGGGCCAGCATCCGACCAGCCTGTTTCGCGGCATCGACGCGCTGGCCGGCCTTGCGCTCACACAACTCAAGGAAGTGCTCGACATCTACGCCTCGCGCGCGGTGGACCGGATCGCGTTCCTGCGCGACCGCGACGACCAGATCGACGCCATGTACACGTCGCTGTTCCGCGAACTGCTGACCTACATGATGGAGGACCCGCGCAACATCACGCCGTGCACGCATCTCCTGTTCTGCGCCAAGAATATCGAGCGCATCGGCGACCACGCCACCAACATCGCCGAGACGATCTATCACATCGCCACCGGCGAGCAGATGCCCGTGGACCGCCCCAAGGGCGACAAGACCGACAGGGTCGGCGCCCCTAGGGACACCACGGCGATCTGAAGACTTTCTAGGCGGAAGGAACCGGCCGACCGCTGGCCGGTTCTGGCCGTCGCCACGCGTTCACCGTCCTGGCCGTCCTGACATTCCCAAACGGATCGCCGCGCCCGCAAACGGAGCGGACCCTCGAACCGACATTCGCTTCAGGGCCGCATGGCCCGGCGGTCAGCGCGCGCGACGGCGCTCGGCGACCGGCTGGAAAGCGACGCGCGAATGATAGGTGCAGTAAGGACCGCCTTCCTTGGAATCGTTGCCGCAGAAGGAGAAGTCCTCCGCCAGCGGATCGCCGTTCGGCCATTTGCAGGTGCGCTCGGTCAACTCGACCAGCTTCAGCCGGCGCGAGATCGGCACGACCACGTCCTCGACGGGACGCAGATGCTGGCGCGCCACCGGCTCGGCGTCGAACTGAATCTGCAAGGCCGTGGCGCCAACCGTCGCGGTGACATGGCGATGCGCGGCAGCCGGCCGGCTCGCCGACTTCGACGCGGACGGGCTGGCCTTCTTCTTGTGCGCCGGCGCGGCCGTGGCGCGGCCCCGGCTCGACAGCTTCAGCCGGTGCACCTTGCCGATCACCGCGTTGCGGCTGACGCCGCCGAGCTGCGCGGCGATCTGGCTCGCAGACAGACCTTCCGACCACAGCTTGCGCAAGAGTTCGACGCGTTCATCAGTCCAGTTCATCAAACTGCACTCCCTTGAACCGTACGACGCCCGGAATCGTTCCACGCCCCGGCTCTCGCCGAGCGAACACCACATCTACCAGGGTGATTAGATCCGCCGCACGAAATCTAGCTATTTCCAGTTCACAGATACCGTATGCGTTGACTCGGTGACAAGAGTCCGAACGGCAACACGAATCTGTTTTTTCGGTTTTCCCCAACTTGCCTTTTCGCTGATGCGCAAGATGGGGCGTTGGAGCGGGCCGGGGCGTCAGGCGACGTTTTCGTTGACTTCACAGCCGAAAACCACCATAAGCCGCAAAAGGCCGCCGCGTTGGCGGCTTTTTGATTTTCCGGTTCCGGAGACGCATATAATGAGCGGTTCGGCGCTTTACGAGACCTTCGCCCGCGCACCCCTTGCCTTCGATCATGGAGAAGGCTCCTGGCTGGTCACGGACCGAGGCGAACGATATCTCGATTTCGCCGCCGGCATCGCCGTCAACTCGCTCGGCCACGGCCATCCGCATCTGGTCGAGGCGCTGACGGAGCAGGCGCGCAAGCTGTGGCATGTCTCGAACCTTTATGAGATTCCCGGCCAGAGCCGGCTTGGCGAGCGCCTGGTCGAGGCGACGTTCGCCGACAAGGTGTTCTTCACCAACTCCGGCGCGGAAGCGCTGGAATGCGCCATCAAGACGGCGCGCCGCTATCAGTATGCCAGCGGCCATCCCGAGCGCTATCGCATCATTACCTTCGAAGGCGCCTTCCACGGCCGCACGCTGGCGACGATCGCCGCCGGCGGCCAGCAGAAATACCTGGAAGGCTTCGGCCCGAAGGTGGACGGCTTTGACCAGGTCCCGTTCGATGACCTGCAGGCCGTCGAGAAGACGATCGGCCCGGAAACGGCGGCGATCCTGCTGGAGCCCGTGCAGGGCGAAGGCGGCATCCGCGATTTCCCCATGCAGTCGTTGAAGAAGCTGCGCCAGCTTTGCGACGAGCACGGCCTGCTGCTGATCTTCGACGAGGTGCAGTGCGGCATCGGCCGGACGGGCAGGCTGTTCGCCTATGAATGGTCCGGCATCGCGCCCGACATCATGGCGATCGCCAAGGGTATCGGCGGCGGCTTCCCGGTGGGCGCTTGCCTGGCCACCGAAGAAGCGGCGAAGGGCATGACTGCGGGCGTCCACGGCACCACCTTCGGCGGCAATCCGCTCGCCATGGCGGTGGGCAACGCGGTGCTCGACGTGGTGCTGGAGCCCGGCTTCCTCGATGAGGTGAAACACAAGGCACTGCTGTTCAAGCAGGGGCTGGCTGCGATCGCCGACGAATTCCCAGACGTCATCGAAGGCGTGCGCGGCTCGGGCCTGATGCTCGGCCTGAAATGCGCCATGCCCAACGGCAAAGTGAACGCTGCGCTGCGCGACCAGCATCTCCTGGCCGTGCCGGCCGGCGACAACGTGATCCGGCTGTTGCCGCCGCTCACCGTCACCGAGGACGATATCCGCCAAGGGCTGGAGCGCATCCGCGCCGGCGCCCGGCATCTCTCCGAAGCGGCGCAAGCCGCCGCACAGTGACGGAGACCCATCCATGACGCTCCGCCATTTCACCGATCTGTCCACCGTTGCGACCGGCGACCTCAGGGCCATGCTCGACGATGCCGCGGCGCGCAAGGCGCGCCTCAAGGCAGGCGAGCGCTCGCGGCCGCTCGACGGCAAGGTGCTTGCGATGATCTTCGACAAGCCGTCGACGCGCACGCGCGTGTCGTTCGACGTCGGCATGCGCCAGCTCGGCGGCGAGACGATCATGCTGACGGGCACCGAGATGCAGCTCGGCCGCTCCGAGACCATCGCCGACACGGCAAAAGTGCTGTCGCGCTATGTCGACGCCATCATGATCCGCACGACCTCGCACGACCGGTTGCTCGAGCTGACCGAGAACGCGACGATCCCCGTCATCAACGGGCTGACCGACGACACGCATCCGTGCCAGATCATGGCCGACATCATGACCTTCGAGGAGCATCGCGGCCCCGTCGCCGGGAAGACCTTCGCCTGGAGCGGCGACGGCAACAACGTGTTGCATTCCCTGCTGGAAGCCTCGGCGCGCTTCAGCTTCAACCTCAACGTCGCGGTGCCGGAAGGCAGCGAGCCGGGCGACAGATACGTCGAGTGGTCGCGCGGCAACGGCGGCCAGGTGCGCTTTACCCGCAGCGCCGAGGAGGCCGTGGACGAAGCGGACTGCGTCGTCACCGACACCTGGGTGTCGATGGGCGCCGAGCACCGGGCGCGCGGTCACAACATCTTCATGCCCTACCAGGTCAACGCCGCGCTGATGGCGAAGGCGAAGCCGGACGCGCTGTTCATGCACTGCCTGCCGGCGCATCGCGGCGATGAGGTGACCGACGAGGTGATCGACGGCCCGCATTCGGTGGTGTTCGACGAGGCGGAGAACCGGCTTCACGCCCAGAAGGCCGTCCTCGCCTGGTGCCTCGGAGCGTGACGGACGGCGCTTGAATGCCGCAGCGGTGGTGCCTATCTCCGGCCCATCACCGCAAACCAAGAATGCCCTGCGGCACGCTTTCCACCCGGAAGCGCGGCCGACGGCCGGAGATTTGTCATGCTGGAAGCTGTGCAGTTGACCGAACATAATCCCAAGCTCGGCGAATTCGACCATGCCGGCGACGACCATGTCGTCCCCTTCGAGGTCGGTCCGCTCGACGTGCGCGGCCGCGCCGTCCAACTCGGCCCGGCGCTGGAGGCGATCCTGTCGCGCCACGCCTATCCGGAGCCGGTTGCCCGGCTGCTGGCGGAAGCGTGCGTGGTCACGGTCCTGTTGGGGACGTCCCTGAAGTTCGAGGGCAAGTTCATCCTGCAGACCCGCACCGACGGGCCGGTCGACATGCTGGCGGTGGACTTCTCCACGCCGAACGCGCTGCGCGCCTATGCGCGCTTCGACGCCGAACGGCTCGACGCGCTGACGGCCGGCGGTCCGCTGACTGACCAGGCCCTACTGGGCGCGGGCGTGCTGGCGCTGACCATCGACCAAGGCGTGCACATGCAGCGCTACCAGGGCATCGTCCAGCTCGACGGTATCGGACTGGAGGAGGCCGCGCGCATCTATTTCCGCCAGTCGGAGCAGATCCCGACCGACCTCAGGCTCGCCGTGGCCCGCCAGGTGCTACCTGGCGGACGCAGCCAGTGGCGCGCCGGCGGCGTGCTCGCGCAGTTTCTGCCAGAAGCACCGGAGCGCATGCGCGTGCCGGACCTTCCCGGCGGCGACGGCGATCCGGCCGAGACGATCAACGACCCGGTCGACAATGCCTGGCAGGAGGCGCTGGCGCTGATGGAGACAATCGAGCCGGCGGAACTGGTCGATCCGACCGTCGGCTCGGAACGGCTGCTGTTCAGGCTGTTCCACGAACAGGGCGTGCGCGTGTTCGACGCCGTGGCGGTGGACGACCAGTGCTCGTGCTCGCGCGAGAGGATCCACGGCGTGCTCAGCGGCTTCACGGCCGAGGAGATCCGCGACAGCACCGAGGACGGCAAGATCACCGTCGCCTGCGAGTTCTGCTCGACGAGCTATGAATTCGACCCGGCCGAATTCAGCGGCAATTGAGCGGCCGCCTTCTGCCTGTTCGCGGCGGGCAGCCGCGTATGGCGATGTACCCCTACCCTAACCCTCCCCTCAAGGGGGAGGGAAATTTTGCGTCGGCTCTACAATGAGTCGACGTTTGCATTTCGGGCGGAACGGCGATGTCGGCATCTCTCTCCCCCTTGTGGGGAGGGGACAGGGGTGGGGGTGCGCGACCGTCAAAATTCGATATGCGATTGCCCTGCCTGAGGGGCGGGAAGAAAGTCAGTTCACGGTTCTCATCGTGCCCGGCAGGTCGAGCGAGAAGGCCGGAATGGCGACGTCGAACAGTTCGTCTTCCGTGTTGCGCATCGTATAGTGCCCGACCATGACGCCTGACGGCGTCGAGAGCGGACAGCCGGAGGTGTATTGATAGCTGTCGCCCGGATCGAGTTCCGGCTGCTCTCCGACGACGCCCGGACCCTGCACCTCCTCCACGCGCCCCGCCTCGTCGGTGATGCGCCAGTAGCGCGACAGAAGCTGCACCCATTCGTCCGAGCGGTTGGCGATGGTCACGCGATAGGCCCAGACATAACGGTTCTCGTCAGGGTCGGAGCGCTCCGGCATGTAGAACGGCTCGACTTCGACTACGATGTTTCGGGTCGCGGCGCGATACATGAGCCCTCCTTGCCGGCAACATCCATGACTGCGATAATGCCGCCTCGGGCGAGGCCGGCAGCCGCCGGATGCTTACGCCCTGTCCAGCGCCTGGACGATGTCGTCGATCAGGTCGCCCGTATCCTCCAGGCCGACCGAAAGCCTGACCGTGCCCGGCCCGATGCCGAGTTCGGCTCTCGCCTCGTCGGTCAGGTTCTTGTGCGTGGTCGTGGCCGGATGGGTGATCAGGCTCTTGGCGTCGCCCAGATTGTTGGACATCAGCACGATCTCCAGCGCGTTCTGGAAGGCGAAGGCAGACCTCTTGCCCCCCTCGATATCGAAGCAGATCAGCGTCGAGCCGCCGCTCATCTGTTTCCTCACGATCTCTGCCTGCGGATGATCGGCGCGGCCGGGATAAATCACTCGCGCGACCCTGGAATGATCGGCCAGCACGTCGGCGATGCGGCCGGCCGACTCCGTCTGCTGGCGAATCCGCAGCGGCAGCGTCTCCAGCCCTTTCAGCAGAACCCAGGCGTTGAACGGCGACATGGACGGACCGGTGTGGCGGAAATAGTCGTGCAGGTTCTCCTCGATCCACTTCTTGTCCGACAGGATGACGCCGCCGAGGCAACGCCCCTGCCCGTCTATGTGCTTGGTGGCGGAATAGACGACGACATGGGCGCCCAGTTCCAGCGGCTTCTGGAAGAGCGGCGTGGCGAAGACATTGTCGACCACCAGCCGCGCGCCGGCCGCGTTGGCGAGCCTGGCGACGGCGGCGACATCGACCACTTCGAGCGTCGGGTTGGTCGGGCTTTCGAGAAAGAACAGCTTCGTCTCGGGCCGCACCGCCTTTTCCCAGTTGGCGATGTCGCGGCCATCGACGATGGTGCAGGCGATGCCATATTTCGGGGCGAGCGTCTCGACCACCCAGCGACACGACCCGAACAGGGCGCGCGCGGCCACGATATGATCCCCGGCCTTGAGCCCGCACAGCACCGCTGCCGTCACCGCGGCCATGCCCGACGCCGTGGCGCGGGCATCCTCCGCGCCCTCCAGCGCGCACATGCGCTTCTCGAACATATCGACGGTCGGGTTGGAATAGCGCGAATAGATGAAGCCCGGCTCCTCGCCCTTGAAGCGGGCCTCCGCCTGCTCGGCGCTGGCGTAGTGATAGCCCTGCGTCAGGAACATCGCCTCCGACATCTCGCCGAAGCCTGACCGCAGCGTGCCTTCATGCACGAGTTGGGTGGCCGGCTTCCAGTTGCGCTTCTTTTCCGTCATCGTCCTTCACCACAAAGTTGGGCACCGCAAAAACCGATACGGGCACAAAAAAACCGGCCGCGAAAGCCGCAACCGGTGCCATGGGTCTCTGCCTGGCGGTCCTTTAGCGACTTGTTTAACGTGGCTGCAAGCCGACCGGCCAAATCACCACGGGATAAAGGTCCTTTAGACCTGCGCCCGGCTTGCGTCAATCGACGGCTCGGTTAAGAGCTTTGTGCCAGACTGCCAATGGAGCGACAGGTGCGGCAGACAGGCATCCTTCCCGACCAGGACATCGCAGCATTGTTTTCATCCGGCGCGCTCAAGGCCGCGCGGCCGCTCGATGCCGACCAGATCCAGCCAGCCAGCCTCGACCTGCGCCTCGGTGGCAGGGCCTACCGGGTGCGGGCGTCCTTCCTGCCGGGACCGGAAAGCACCGTCGAGGCCAAGCTCGACCGGCTGAAGCTGCACGAGATCGACCTGACCGAAGGCGCGGTGCTGGAGACGGGCTGCGTCTACATCGTGCCGCTGATGGAGCGGCTCGCGCTGCCGGCCGCCATATCGGCGTCGGCCAATCCGAAAAGCTCGACCGGCCGGCTCGACATCTTCACCCGCGTCATGACCGACCGCGGGCACGAATTCGACAAGATCGCCGCCGGCTATCACGGCCCGCTCTATCTCGAAGTCAGCCCGCGCACCTTCCCGATCGTGGTGCGGGCCGGATCGCGGCTGTCGCAGATACGCTTCCGCACCGGCCATGCCGTGCTTTCCGAAGACGAGGTGCTGGCGCTGCATCGCGCCGAGACGCTGGTGGCGACCGAACCGCCGGATATCTCGGGCGGCGGCATCGCGCTTTCCATCGACCTCGCCGGCGACGCCAACGGACTGGTCGGCTATCGCGGCAAGCACCACACCGGGCTGGTCGACGTCGACAGGCGCGCCGCGCACGACGTCGCCGATTTCTGGGAGCCCCTTTATCGGGACAAGGCGCGCGAACTGGTGCTCGATCCGGACGAATTCTATATCCTGGTCAGCCGCGAGGCGGTGCACGTGCCGCCGCTGCAGGCGGCGGAGATGACGCCGTTCGATCCGCTGGTCGGCGAATTCCGCGTTCACTATGCCGGCTTCTTCGACCCTGGCTTCGGCCATTCGGCAGCCGGCGGAACCGGCAGCCGCGCGGTGCTGGAAGTGCGCAGCCACGAGGTGCCCTTCATCCTGGAACACGGCCAGATCGTCGGCCGCCTCGTCTACGAGCACATGCTGAAGCGCCCGGACGCGCTTTACGGCAACGATCTCGGCTCGAACTACCAGGCGCAGGGCCTGAAGCTGTCGAAACATTTTCGCCCGGCGGGCGGCTGACGCAGCGAGGAGACCCCACGCCGCCGTCATCCCGGAAATCGAACGAAGCGAAGCGGAGTGCGGTTATCCGGGACCCATGCCTGAACGCTGCGGCCGCGCGAGGGGCGCCGGTTCTGCACCGTCGGCGTGGCATCACCATTCCGGAATGGATCCCGGCTCTCGCCTCACGACCTGCGGCCGCTCGGCAGCGGCCGGGATGACGAGCGTGGAGTCCCTCCTTGAGCGATATCCCTACAATACCCTGACCGTCACCGCCTCCGGCGCCTCGATCTCCAGCGGATTGCGCAGCGGCAGGCCGAAGTCGCCGGCCTCGATCTCGAACACGTCGCCGGCCTCGGCCCTGACACCGTCGGCGAAGGACAGCGTCGCGGTGCCGAACATGTGCACATGGACGTCGCCGGCCTGTCGGAACACGGGATATTTGAAGTGATGCCGCTCCAGGTTGGCGATCGAATGCGACATGTTCTGCTCGCCCGACAGGAACGGCTTTTCCCACAGCGTCTTGCCGCCGCGCAGGATGCGTGAGGTGCCGCGGATGTCGGCCGGCAGGTCGCCGACGAGGATTTCCGGGCCGAAGGATGCGTTGCGCAGCTTGGAATGGGCGAGCCACAGATAGTTCACCCGCTCCGTCACATGGTCGGAGAATTCGTTCGACAGGGTGAAGCCGACGCGGAAGGGCTGGCGGTCGTCGCCGATGACGTAGATGCCGGCGATTTCCGGTTCCTCGCCCGCGTCCTCGGCGAATGCCGGCGACATCAGCGGCGCGCCGGGTGCCACCGCCATGATGCCGTTGCCCTTGTAGAACCATTCCGGCTGGACGCCTTCCCTGCCCTCGGCCGGCTTGCCGCCCTCCAGGCCCATGCGGAACATCTTCATGGAATCGGTGAGTTGCTCGTCGGCGGCATCCAGCTTCTTGTGCATGGAATCGCGCGTGGCGGCGGAGCCCAGATGCGTCAGCCCCGTGCCGGTGAGATGCAGATGCGCGGGATCGGGGTGGTTGATCGGCGATATAAGGCGGTCCTTCCTGTAGGCCGCCTCCAAGTCGACGGCCTCGCCGAAGCCCTTACGCTCGATCAAAGCCTCCAGCCCGACGCCGGTGCGCGCCGCCTCCATGGCAAGCGAGTAGACGCTGCGGGCGCCGTTGACGACGCGCGCCTTGCCGCCGTTGCGGGCGACGACGCGGATGATGTCGGCGTCGTCCAGCATCTGTGAGATGAGCATGATGACTTCTCCCTTTGTCCGTGCCCGCCCACGCGAGGCAACCCGGCCTCACGGCACGGCCTGCCCACCCCCAATGGTTTCGAGACGATTTCCCGCAGGGCTTCGCCCTGCGACTCAGATCAGGCCTTGTTCTTGTTGTAGACGTCGAAGATGACGGCGCCGAGCAGCACCAGGCCCTTGACGACCTGCTGCCAGTCGACATTGACGCCCATGATCGACATGCCGTTGTTCATGACGCCCATGATGAAGCCGCCGACCACCGTGGCGATGACCTGGCCGACGCCGCCCATAGCGGAGGCGCCGCCGATGAAGACGGCAGCGATGACGTCGAGCTCGCTGCCGAGGCCGGCCGCCGGCACCGCCTGGCCGAGGCGCGCGGCGATGATCAGCCCGCCGAGCGCCGACAGCACGCCCATGTTGATGAAGACGTAGAGGGTCAGCCGCTCGATCTTGATGCCGGAAAGCTGCGCCGCCTTGGCATTGCCGCCGAGCGCGTAGACGCGGCGACCGATGACCATGCGTTTCGTGACGAAGACGAACAGGCCGATCAGCACGCCCATCACGACGAGAACGATCGGCAGGCCCTTGTAGACCGCGAACTGGTAGACGAGGAACAGGGTGAGCAGGCTGATCACAATCGTCTTGACGACGAACAGAAAGAACGGCTCGGCCTCGTAGCCGTGACGCTCGCGCGTGCGGCGCGCCGAAAGGCCGAACCAGGCATAGGCGGCCACGCCGACCAGGCCGAGAAGAACGGACGTCATCTGGAGCTGGACGCCGCTGCCGAAGATGGTCTTGCCGGCGGCGTTGACCGTGGGCGGCACCAGCGTCCACACGCCCAGCACCTCAGGGATGAAGCCGGAGCTCAGTTCCTTGAAGTCGACGGGCAGCGGGCCGACCGACAGGCCGCCGCCCAGCATGGCCTGACACAGGCCGCGGAAGATCAGCATGCCGGCGAGCGTGACGATGAAGCTCGGTATTCGATGATAGGCGATCCAGTAGCCCTGGGCGGCGCCGACGGCCGCGCCGACGACGAGGCAGAAGAGCGACGCAACCAGCGGATTGCTCAGGATGCCGAGATGCCACGTCACCATCATGTTGGCGGCCAGCGCCCCGATGAAGCCGGCGACGGAGCCGACCGACAGGTCGATATGGCCCGCCACGATCACCAGAAGCATGCCCAGCGCCATGACGATGATGAAGGAGTTCTGCTGCACCAGGTTCGACAGGTTCAGCGGCTTGAACAGGGTGCCGTCCGTCGTGAACTGGAAGAACAGCATGATGATGATGAGCGCCAGCACGAGGCCGTATTCGCGCAGGTTCGTCACCAGCGCCGAGACGGCGACGCGCTGTTGCCGGGTTTCCTGGGCGACGCCGGTCTGCGGCGAGGGAGAGCTGTCGACGCTCATGATGCCTTTTCTCCGCGAATGATGGCGCGCATGATCTTCTCCTGGCTGGCATCCGAAGCCGCCATTTCGCCGACCATGCGCCCCTCGTTCATGACATAGATGCGATCGGAGATGCCGAGCAGTTCCGGCATTTCCGACGAGATGACGATGATCGCCTTGCCCTCGGCGGCGAGGCGGGCGATGATCGTGTAGATTTCATACTTGGCGCCGACGTCGATGCCGCGTGTCGGCTCGTCGAGGATCAGAACCTCGGGATTGGCGAACAGCCATTTCGACAGGACCACCTTCTGCTGGTTGCCGCCAGACAGGTTGCCGGTCACCTGATAGACGCTCGAGGCGCGGATGTTGGTCGCCTTGCGGTAGTCGTTGGCGACGTCCAGTTCGCGCAGGTCGTTGATGACGCCGCGCCGCGATGACACCCCACCCATATTGGCGAGCGAGATGTTGTGCTTGATGTGGTCGATGAGGTTGAGGCCGTAGGTCTTGCGGTCCTCGGTGACGTAGGCGACGCCCTGATCGACGGCGCGGCCGACGCTGGACAGGTTGACCGGCTTGCCGTTGAGAAGAACCTCGCCGGTGATGTTGCGGCCATAGGAGCGCCCGAACAGGCTCATGGCGAACTCGGTGCGGCCGGCGCCCATCAGCCCGGCGATGCCGACGACCTCGCCCTTGCGCACGTTGAGGTCGATGCCCTTGATGACCTGACGCTCGGAATGCAGCGGATGATAGACGGACCAGTTCTTCACCTCGAAGACGACGTCGCCGATCTTCGGATCGCGCGGCGGGTAGCGGTCCTCCAGCGAGCGGCCGACCATCGAGGTGATGATGCGGTCCTCGCTCATGTCGCCGCGCGCCATCGTCTCGATGGTCTGGCCGTCGCGGATGACGGTGACGCGGTCGGCGACTCGGCTGATTTCGTTCAGCTTGTGCGAGATCAGGATCGAGGTCATGCCTTGCTTCTTGAATTCGACCAGCAGGTCGAGCAGCGCCTGGCTGTCCTTCTCGGACAGGCTGGCGGTGGGCTCGTCGAGGATCAGCAGTTGCACTTCCTTCGACAGCGCCTTGGCGATCTCGACGAGCTGCTGCTTGCCGACGCCGATATTGGTGATGAGCGTGTTCGGGTCTTCGCTGAGACCGACCTTGTGCAGCAATTCGCTGGTGCGCCTGCGGTTGGCGTTCCAGTCGATGACGCCGTGGCTGGCGTGCTCGTTGCCGAGGAATATGTTCTCGGTGATCGAGAGCATCGGCACCAGCGCCAGTTCCTGGTGGATGATGACGATGCCCTTGCGCTCGCTGTCGTGGATGCCGGCGAAGCGGCATTCCTCGCCGCGGTAGACGATCTTGCCGTCGTAGCTTCCATAGGGATAGACGCCCGACAAGACTTTCATCAGCGTCGACTTGCCGGCGCCGTTCTCGCCGACGATGGCGTGGATCTCGCCCTCTTCGACATTCAGGTTGACGTTCGACAGCGCCTTCACGCCGGGGAACGTCTTGGTGATGTCGCGCATCTCCAGAATGGTCGAGGCCATTGGGAACACAGCTCCTGGGAACCCGGAAGATACCGGGACCGCCCGTCAACGAAAAGGGGGGCCCGCCAGGCGCGGCCCCCTCTGACCGGTCGCGATTACTTCAGGTCTTCGGCCTTGATGTAGCCGGAGTCGACGACGAGCTTCTGGTAGTTCGACTTGTCGACCTCATGCGGGGTCAGCAGGATCGAGGGGACGACCTTGACGTCGTTGTTGTAAGTCTTCTCGTCCAGGCCTTCCGGCTTCTTGCCCGACAGCACCGTATCCACCAGGTCGACGGTGGCCTTGGCGAGATCGCGCGTGTCCTTGAAGACGGTCGAATACTGCTCGCCGGCGATGATCGCCTTGACCGAGGCGGTCTCGGCGTCCTGGCCGGTCACGATCGGCCAGGGCTGGGCGTCAGTGCCGTAGCCGACGGCGCGCAGCGAGGCGATGATGCCGCGCGACAGGCCGTCATAGGGCGACAGGACGCCGTCGACACGGGTGCCGTCGGAGTAGTTGGCCGACAGCAGGTTATCCATGCGCGCCTGGGCAGTGGCGGCCAACCAGCGCAGCGTGCCGACCTTGTCCATGCCCATCTGGCCCGACTTGATCTTGATCGAACCGTCATCGATCATCGGCTGCAGGACCGACATGGCGCCGTTGTAGAAGAAGAAGGCATTGTTGTCGTCGGGCGAACCGCCGAACAGCTCGACGTTCCAGGGCTTCTTGTCGGGGAAACGCTCCTTGAGGCCCTTCACCAGCGAGTTGGCCTGGATGACGCCGACGCCGAAATTATCGAAGGTGGTGTAGTAGTCGACGTTCGGGGTCTTCTTGATGAGGCGATCATAGGCGACGACGACGACGCCGGCGTCGTTCGCCTTCTGCAGCGCGTCACCTAGCGTGGTGCCGTCGATCGAGGCAATGATGAGCGCCTTCGGACCCTTGGTGATCTCGTTCTCGAGCTGGCTGAGCTGGTTGGGGATGTCGTCCTGGGCGTACTGCAGGTCGACGGTGTAGCCCTTCTCCTCGAGCTGCTTCTTGACGGCGTCGCCGTCATTGATCCAGCGCTGCGAGGTCTTGGTCGGCATGAGCACGCCGACGAGGCCCTTGTCTTCCGCATGGGCGGCGGCGACCGTCATGGCCGCGATGCCGAGAGCCGCCGCAGCGACCAACGATTTGATGATCTTCACTTCACTCACTCCCTGGTTGATGGGCGCCGGGCCGCACGACCTGCGGCTGCACAATCGGGCAACCGCGCTTCAGGCGCGGCATGGACTGATTAAAATCGCTATCCTCCCAATCGGCCCCGGTCGTTTCGATCGGCGTGCGTTCTCGCATCGCCAACCGAAGAACCTGCGGGCGCGGACAAATTGTTGGTCTTCGACATAACAGTCAAATGCGATCTCGGATCATTGCTATATCGAAATTGATATGCGATGGCGAACGCGAGACCGGAGAGCACCTTATGCCCACACCACGCGACCGCAATGCGGGTACGCTGCTGCTGCGCAGCGGGCTCAATCTCAGGCACATGCGCATGATCGTGGCGCTCGACGAGAACGGCCGCGTCAGCGCGGCGGCCCAGGTGATGAACATTTCGCAACCGGCCGCCTCGCGCATGATCGCAGAGATGGAAGCGGCGCTGGACGTGCAATTGCTCGAGCGCCTGCCGCGCGGCGTGACCCTGACCCCCTTCGGCAAGGCGCTCGCCCGGCGCGCGCGCCTCATTCTCCTGGAGATGCGCGAGGCCGGCCGCGAGATCGCCGAGCTGAAGTCCGGGAAGGGTGGCTCGGTGTTCATCGGCGCCGTCACCGCGCCGGCCATCGAACTCGCCGTGCCGGCGATCCGCGAGATCCGCAGGCTCTATCCGCGCATCGAAATCACCATGCAGGTGGAAACCTCCAACGTGCTGGCGCGCGAGCTGATCGCGTCGCGGCACGACTTCATCATCGCCCGCATCCCCGATGACCTCAATCCGCGCCTGTTCGAAAGCCGCGTGATCGGCGTCGAGAAAGCCTGCCTCATCGTGCGCCGGGACCATCCCCTCACCACGAAGACCAGCCCGGTCAGGCTGGAGGAAACGACCGGCTACGACTGGGTGTTCCAGTCGGGAGGCTCGCCGCTGCGGCAGGCGATGGAAGCCAACTTCCTCAACCGCAACATCGCGCTGCCCGAGCGCATCCTCAACACGTCGTCGCTGCTGCTGACACTGGTCATGGTGGCGCAATCGGACGCGATCGCCCCGGTCTCGATCCAGGTGGCGCGCTTCATCCAGAGTCCCGACGGGCTCGCCGGTGCCATCGACGTGCTGCCGACCGAGTTCGACATCGAGGTGCGGCCCTACAGCCTGATCACGGCCAAGCAGCGGGTGCTCTCGCCCGCCGCCAAGATGCTTTACGATTTCATCCTGCGCGAAGTGGGATGACCGGCGCGAGGCGCTACGCGTGCTTCAGGATCGCCGAAAGGCGCGGCGTGAAGGCGCGGCCGATCGGTTCGGCCGCCGCGCCGATCGGCACCGACCAGGGGTCGACGATACCGAGCTGGAAGCGCGGCAGGCGGCGGCCCGCCCGGTCGGCCAGCGACGGCAGCAGCGGGTGCGTCGCGTCGACGAGACGCCGCGCCAGTGCCGGCACCGTGCCGGTGGTCAGGATCACCGTCTGCGGGTCGAGCACGTTCTCGATCAGCTGGATGCTCCAGCGCATATCCTCCGACGCCTCGGCGATCCATGCGTTGATCTTGGGATGACCTTGGCGGGTCAGGGCTTCCAGCCTGGCTGGCAGAGCGGAATCGGCGGGATCGAGACCCAGAGGGCCGTAGAGCGCAGCGAGCGAGGCCCGATGCTCCAGCGGGATGCGATCGCTGCCGCGCGGCGACAGCAGCGCCATGCCGATTTCGCCGGCATTGCCGTTGCTGCCGCTGTAGAGTTCGCCGTCGAGAATGAGGCCGGCGCCGATGCCGTAGCCGAGATACAGACAGACCGCGTGATCGAGGCCATGCGCCGCGCCGACCATGCGCTCGGCGATGGCGCAGGCGGCCGCGTCGTTCTGCAGGGAAACGCCGAGCCCGGTCCTGGCCGCCAGCGTCTCGGCAAGCGGAAATTTCTGCCAGCTCGCCATCATCCAGGCGTTGTCGTCCGCGCCGTCGAGGCCGAACGGGCCGGGCATCGCCACCCCCAGGCCAATCAGGCGCGTTGGCGAATGCGGCCGCGCCGAAGCAAGCTCCGCACGCACCCGCTCGACCAGCCCGAGGACAACCTCGATGCCGTGCGAGGGGCCGCCCTGCGGCAGCGGCGCCTCGGCGCGGGCCAGCATTTCGCCTGCGAGGTTGACCGCGATGGCACGGGTGACGTGGCGGTCGATCTGCAGGCCGATGGCGAAGGCGCCGTCGGCCACCAGCGCATAGGGCGTGGAAGGCTGGCCGCGCCCCTTGCGCACCACATCCTGCGCGGCGACCAGCCCGTCGCGCTGCAATTCCTCGACGATGTTGGAGACCGTCTGTTTGGTCAGGTGCGTGGCCCTGGCAAGGTCGGCGCGGGAGAGGCTACCGTTTAGCCGCAGCGCCTCGATCACCACGCGCCTGTTGTGGGCGCTCGCGGCTTCCTGGTTGGTGCCGCTTCGCGCGCGGATTGGTCGAATCTCGTCCACCGGGCTGCTCCCCCTCTTGACTCCAGTAGAAGCATGGAAAACTATTAAGTCAATCGACTTGACTTAATGAGGATATGGCCACAGCGGCAAGCGCCGGCGGCTGCGAGCAAAGGCAGGTTCGTAAATCGGCGTGTGACCACGCCGGGCAGAGGCAACGGTCCGCCGGGCGGCGGCCACAATGGGAGGAACTGGCATGTTGAAATCCATCGGCAAGACACTTCTCGGAGCGGTTTTCCTGGGCGCGCTGGCCGCGCCGCACGCGGCGTTCGCGGACACCAAGATCAACGCGCTGTTCATGGCGCAGGCCGCCTATAGCGAGGCCGACGTGCGTGCCATGACGGAGGCCTTCCAGAAGGCCAATCCCGACATCAGCGTCAACCTGGAATTCGTCCCCTATGAGGGCCTGCACGACAAGACGGTGCTGGCGCAGGGCTCCGGCGGCGGCTACGACGTCGTTCTCTTCGACGTCATCTGGCCGGCCGAATACGCCACCAATAACGTGCTGGTCGACGTTTCCGGCAAGATCACCGACGACATGAAGAAGGGCGTCCTTCCCGGTGCCTGGACGACGGTCCAGTACGACGGCAAATATTACGGCATGCCGTGGATCCTCGACACCAAATACCTGTTCTACAACAAGGAAATGCTCGAGAAGGCCGGCATCAAGGAGCCGCCGAAGACCTGGGAAGAGCTCAGCGCCGACGCCAAGATCATCAAGGACAAGGGCATCGTCAAGGAACCGATCGCCTGGAGCTGGGCGCAGGCGGAAGCCGCGATCTGCGATTATACCACGCTGGTGAGCGCCTATGGCGGCGACTTCATCAAGGACGGCAAGCCGGACTTCCAGAACGGCGGCGGGCTGGACGCGCTGAAATACATGGTCGACAGCTACAAGTCCGGCCTCACCAATCCGAACTCCAAGGAATTCCTGGAGGAGGACGTGCGCAAGGTGTTCGAGAACGGCGATGCCGCCTTCGCGCTGAACTGGACCTACATGTACAACATGGCCAACGACCCGAAGGACAGCAAGGTGGCCGGCAAGGTCGGCGTCGTACCGGCCCCGGGCGTCGAGGGCAAGAGCAAGGTGTCGGCCGTCAACGGCTCGATGGGTCTCGGCGTCACCACGGCCTCCAAGCATCCCGACGAAGCTTGGAAATACATCGTCTTCATGACCTCGCAGAAGGTGCAGAACCAGTACGCCAAGCTCAGCCTGCCGATCTGGGCGTCGTCCTATGAGGATCCGGCCGTGACCAAGGGCCAGGAGGAACTGATCGCGGCGGCGAAGCAAGGACTGGCGGCGATGTATCCGCGCCCGACCACGCCCAAGTACCAGGAGCTTTCGGCCGCGCTGCAGCAGGCGATCCAGGAATCGCTGCTCGGCCAGAAGTCGCCCGAAGACGCGCTCAAGGAAGCCGCCGAGAACAGCGGGCTGTAAAGCCGCATTGAGCACTTTTCTGCCGACGGCGTTACGCCGTCGGCAGGAGTTTTTCGATCTGTATTGGCCCCATCCAGCAAATGTCGGTGCATCTTGGTATGCCTTCATCTGTCGCCGCACCCCCACCCCTAACCCCTCCCCACAAGGGGGAGGGGGATTTTGCGGCAGCGCCACGACCCATCAAAGTTGGTGATCTTCGCCAAAACGGTGGTGTCGGCGTCTCCCTCCCCCTTGTGGGGGTCCGCAGGACGGGCGAGACGCGTGGCTCGCCGCGGGGGTGCGCGACAGCCGATATCTTGGCAACATTGATATATGGCAGCCTCGTTCCCTGGCGATCGCTGACGATATGGGCCAAGCCGGCGGGAGGTCGGCGTGGTTCTCAAATTCTTCCCTACCTATCCGCCTGCATCGACGCCCCATGACCAACACCTGGCTCACCACGCGCGCCTGGCTTTTGATGCTGCCGTTGCTCATCGTCATGGTGGCGGTCATCGGCTGGCCGCTCGCCGACACGGTCAGGCTCTCCTTCACCGACGCGCGGCTGGTCGGCACCAGCGGCCATTTCGTCGGCATCGACAACTACGCCAGGATGCTGGCGAGCTCCAATTTCCGCTCGACGCTGACGACCACGGCGCTGTTCGCGGTGATCTCGGTAGCCGCGGAGATGGTCCTGGGCGTCGCCGCCGCCCTGCTGCTCAACCAGAATTTCCACGGCCGGGCGATCGTGCGGGCGCTGATGATCCTGCCCTGGGCGCTGCCCACAGTGGTCAACGCGACGCTGTGGCGGCTGATCTACAATCCCGAATACGGCGCGCTGAACGCGGCGCTCACACAGCTCGGCCTCATCGACGGCTACCGGTCGTGGCTCGGCGAACCGGCAACCGCGCTCGCCGCCATCATCGTCGCCGACTGCTGGAAGAATTTCCCGCTGGTGGCGTTGATCGCCCTGGCCGCGCTGCAGGCCGTACCGCGCGAGATGAATGCGGCGGCACTGGTCGACGGCGCCGGACCGCTGGCGCGCTTCCGCTTCGTCATCCTTCCCTATCTCGCCGGGCCGCTGATGGTGGCGCTGGTGCTGCGCACCATCGAGGCCTTCAAGGTGTTCGACATCATCTGGGTGATGACGCGCGGCGGACCGGCCAATTCCACCCGCACGCTGTCGATCCTCGTCTATCAGGAGGCTTTCTCTTTCCAGCGGGCGGGGTCCGGTGCCTCGCTGGCGCTGATTGTCACGCTGCTGATCACCGTTCTGGCGGTCGCCTATGGCGTGATGATCCGCAAGGCGGCAGGGAGCGCGGCATAGGTATGGAGCGCAGAAGCCTCGCCTTTTCGATCTTCATCCATGCGGCGGCGCTGTTGCTCGCTCTGCTCATCCTGGCACCGCTCGCCTGGCTGTTCGTCATGAGCATCTCGCCGGCCGCTGACCTCGCCGCCAAGCCGCTCAAATGGTGGCCGCACGTCGCCGATTTCTCGCGTTACCGGACATTGCTCTCCACGGCGGAGAACAGTGCCGGCGCCGCCTTCATGGCCTCGCTCAGGAACAGCCTGGAAGTCGCCGGCATGGCCACGCTCGCCTCGCTGCTGGTGGCGATCCCGGCCGGCTGGGCGGTGTCGCGCACGCCGTCGGTCGGCTGGTCGCTCTCCATGGTCATCGCCACCTACATGCTGCCGCCGGTGGCGCTGGCGGTGCCGCTGTTCATGGGGCTCGCCCATTTCGGGCTGCTCAACAACGTGTTCGGGCTGGCGCTGGTCTATCTGACGCTGCTCGCGCCGTTCACGACCTGGCTGATGAAATCCGGCTTCGACGCCATTCCGCGCGAGATCGAGGCGGCGGCGATGATCGACGGCGCGGGCCTGATCCAGACCTGGCGCATCCTGACGCTGCCGCTGGCCGCGCCGGTGGTGGCGACCTCGGCGCTGTTCGCCATCCTGCTCGCCTGGGACGAATTCTTCTATGCGCTGCTCTTCACCTCCGACCAACGCGCCAAGACGCTCACCGTCGCCATCGCCGACCTCGCCGGCGGGCGCGTCTCCGATTACGGGCTGATCGCCACCGCCGGCGTGCTCGCCGCCCTGCCGCCCGTGCTGATCGGGCTGGTCATGCAGCGCGCGCTGATCTCTGGGCTGACCAGCGGCGGCGTCAAGGGATGACAACAGCAAACGTGAAACCGGGAATGACCATGCAGGCCCTCACACAGCGCCCCGAAGGGCTCGTCGCCATCGACCGGGAAATGGCGAGACAGAACGCCGATGCGCTCGCCTCCTTCAATGAGGCGACGCCGATGGCCGAGCGTCTCGCAGCCTCGTTGAAACGGACCGGCCGGCTGCTGCTTCTCGGCATGGGCGGCTCCCATGCGGTCGGACGGGCGGTCGAGCCGCTTTACAGAGCGCGCGGCATCGATGCGATCGCGGTGCCGCTGTCGGAGCAACTCGGTCAGCCGTTGCCGCTGGACGGGCGCACGATCATCGTCACCTCGCAATCGGGCGAAAGCGCGGAAGTGGTGCGCTGGTTCGGGGAAACGCGCGCGCGCGAAGACGTGTTCGGGCTGACGCTGGAGGCCGGCTCCTTCCTCGGCCGCGCCGCGCCTTGCCTGGTCGGTGCTGGCGGCACCGAGCGCGCCTTCGCCGCCACCCGCAGCCTGACCGTCACCTTCGCGCTGCATCTGGCGATCCTCCATGCGCTGGGCGAAGGCGCTGCGCCGGCCATCCATGCGCTGGAGACGGCGCAGGAGATCGACATCGCGCCGGCGCTGGCGGCCCTCGAGGGCGTCGCCACCGTGGTCACGTCGGGCCGTCGCCTGCAGGGCCTTGCCGAGACGATCGCGCTCGGGCTGACGGAACTGTCGCGTCTGCCCTGCTATGCGCTGGAAGGCGGGCAATTGCGGCACGGACCGATGGAGATGCTGGGGCCGAAGGTCGGCGTCGTCCTGTTTCGCGGTAACGATCCGACCGGTGATCTCGTCGCCGGGCTGGCCAGCGCGGTCGCGCAGACAGGGTCGCCGGTTGTCGTCTTCGACGCCTCCGGCGCCGACCCGGCACAGGGCGCCGTCACGCTCCGCTTCCAGCCCGCCTCCGGGCTTGCCGCGGTCTTCGCCATGCTGCCGGCCGCGCAGCGGCTCATGATCGCCTTCGCCGACAGCCGCGTCGACAATGCCGGCACGCCGGTGCGCTCCACCAAGATCACGCGGGACGAATGATGAAGCCGCTGGCCGTCATCGGCAACGTCAATGTGGACCTGATCGTCGGCCCGGTCGCTCCCTGGCCGGCCGCCGGCACCGAAATCTCGGTCGATCACGATGAGGTACGCGTCGGCGGACAGGCCGGCAACAGCGCGCTGACCTGGGAGGCGCTTGGGGTCGACTACGCGATCGCCGCCAATGTGGGCTCGGATGCGTTCGGCCAGTGGCTGCGGCGCAGCTTCGGCCGTCGCGCCGAGCGCTGGGCGGTGCGGCCGGAGCGCACGACGCTGTCGGTCGGCATCACCCACCCGGACGGCGAACGCACCTTCCTGACGACGCGCGGCCACCTGCCCCGCTTCAGCCTCGACGACGTGCTGGGGGCGCTCGACGGCGAACGGCTCTGCGGCGGCTACGTCCTGCTCGGCGGCTCGTTCCTGACCGACGACCTGACCGCCCGTTACGGCGATCTTTTCGACTGGGCCGACCGATGGAACATCACCATCGCGCTCGACACGGGCTGGCCGCCGGACGGCTGGACCGAGCGCAACCGCGCCCTGCTGCGCGGCTGGCTTTCCCGCTGCGGTTGTGCCCTACTCAACGAGGTGGAGGCTGCCGGCCTGAGCGGTCGCCGCGACCCTCTCGATGCGGCCCGCGACCTTCATGCCATGATGCGGCCGCAGGCCGTGCTGGTCGTCAAATGCGGAGCCGAAGGCGCTCTGGCGATCGGGCCGGACGGGAACGCCGCCCGCGCCGCCGCGCCGAGGGTCGAGGTGGTGGATACGATCGGCGCCGGCGATGTGTTCAATGCGGCCTTTCTCGCCGCGCTTGCCGATGGAACGCCGCTGGCGGGGTGCCTGGAGGCCGGAACGCAGATCGCCTCGCGCGCCGTCTCGACATCGCCGCGCAGCTACGGCTCGCTGCCGCAGGGAGCACATGATGAGCACGCTTGACATCCGCGACGTCCACAAAAGCTACGGCCGCACGGAGACGCTGAAGGGCATCGACATTTCGCTGGCGCATGGCGAATTTCTGGTGCTGCTCGGGCCGTCCGGCTGCGGCAAGTCCACGCTGCTCAACATCATCGCCGGGCTTGCCGAGCCGACGAGCGGCGACGTGCTGATCGACGGGCGGTCCGTCGTCGGCGTGCATCCGAAGAACCGCGACATCTCGATGGTGTTCCAGTCCTACGCGCTCTATCCGAACCTGACGGTGCGGCGGAACATCGGCTTCGGGCTGGAAATGCGCAAGGTTCCCGCCGCAGAGCGTGAAAAGGCGGTGCTGGAGGCCGCGAAGCTTCTCCAGATCGAGGCGCTGCTCGACCGCAAACCCGCGCAGCTTTCCGGCGGCCAGCGGCAGCGCGTGGCGATCGGACGGGCGCTGGTGCGCAAGCCACGGCTGTTCCTGTTCGACGAGCCGCTCTCCAACCTCGATGCGAAACTCCGGCTCGAAACACGCACCGAGCTCAAGCGCCTGCACCAGATGCTGAACACGACGATCGTCTATGTGACGCACGATCAGGTCGAGGCGATGACGCTGGCAACCCGCATCGCGGTGATGCGCGACGGCCGCATCGAGCAGCTCGGCACGCCGAAGGAAATCTACGACCGGCCGGCGACGCGCTACGTCGCGGGCTTCGTCGGCGCGCCACCGATGAACATGCTCGACGCCGTGGCGAAGGGCGGCCGGCTGGTGCTTGCGGATGCCGACACGTCGCTGCCGCTGCCGGTCGCGTTCCAGGCCTCGGTCGGCGACGGCCAGGCAGTCACGGTCGGCGTGCGGCCCGAAGCCCTGCATGTCGCCGGTTCAACCTCGGGGAGCACGCTCGGGACAACCGCCGAAGTCGTCGAACTGACCGGCCCAGAGATCGTCGCGACGCTGCGGCTCGGCGGCGCGGCCGGTCAAAGGATCGTGGCCTGCCTGCCGCCGCGCACATCGATCAGCGAAGGCGATCCGTGCAGGCTTGCCGTCGATCCGGACACGATCCACCTCTTCGATCCCGAAAGCGGGCGCTCATTGGAGCGCATCGAGGCCGGGCCGTAGCCACGCCACCGACTCGGCCTCACCATCCTTAAGGAGGTCACGGCCCCGAAACGCGGCAGGGCCATGCGGCGCGAAACCGCATGGCCCCTCTTTCGCCGCGGCTTTCAGGCCGACGATCGCCTACTGCTTGTGCATCTGGCGGTGATGCTGCTTTCCATGTCCGCCATGCTTGCCCTTGTGAGGGCCGGCGTGATGGGCGGCGCGCAGTTCCTTGCGATCGAGCTTGCCGTCATCGTTCCTGTCGAGCGCGGCAAACTCCTTTTCTTTCTGCTTCTGGATCTCGTCCAGGGTCACCTTGCCGTCGCCGTTGACGTCGAGGCGGCGTTCCATGCGATCGGCCTGCCGCTCGATCATGCGCTTCATGACGAAGTTTTCGATCTCTTCGCGTGAAAGCGTGCCGTCATTGTTGGAGTCGGCTGTCTTGAGCTTGTCCATGTCGGAAAACTTCTGCAGGTCGATCGGACCGCGATTTCCCTTTTTGCCGTCCTTGGACATGTCGGTCGTTTCCTGGTTCACGTCCGACTTCTGCTCGTCCTGAGCAAATGCGTATCCGACCGAAGCAATAGAGGCCATCACGATAATGGAGGCGGCGAGTTTCTTCATCTTCTACTCCAATTTTTCTATCAACGCCTTGGGTGACGCACGACCGATGATCGTGCCCGCCACATGAACGGCCCATGAATGCTTCGATTAAATATTTGTAATATTAGGGATTTCCGAAATCCCGGCCTGTGACCGCCGATCATTTCCGCCGTTCCCTGCGTTAAGCGATGAACAGACGGCGGTGCGGTGACAAACGTTCAGAAATGTTCAGTCCTCCTCAGAAAGGAGAGGATGGCCGATGCCTTGCCGCGGAAATCGAAACACGCCTGCTCCGTCAGCGGCCTGCGGGCGACGGTGGCCAGTTCGGCGACAAGAAATGAGATATCCTCGGCCACGGCGACACAACGCATATGGTCTCCCTGTTTCGGCAACAAGACCAGGACACTTCCCAGCTCACGATATTCGATCGCCGCCATGCGCTGAATGGCAAAATCGCCGTCGACGCGAATGTCGAACGCCACCGATCCGCCGGTCCTCTCCGCTGCGGAACCGATCCGGTCGGAGAATGGCGGCGGCAACTCGGCGGCATCGCCGAACGATTCCTCCAGAAGTGCCAGTTCAACATGCGCCGCAACCATTGGGCGAGATTGCGACGCCAGAGGATTCCCACAATATGCCAACGGCCGGAATCCACAGCAAAACGCTGGAGCGATCGGCTTCCGGCGTGCAGAAATGAGGAAACGATGGCAATCGCGGTGAGCGAACGCCGCAACTCGAACCGGCAAGACGCAGACGCCTCCGGGCTGCGCGGCGGCCCAGTCATCCGAAGAACCGTCAGGCCGGGAACTGGTGCTGCAGCCAGCCGATCACGGCCTTGACGTCCGCAAGCATGAAGGCCGCACTCGTCTCTTCCCGCTCCTTCACCCGTACTGACACGCTGCCCATCTCGTTGACCGCCTCGAAGCCGGTCTCGTCGGACGTCTCGTCTCCGAGGAAGACCGGCATGCGCCCGTGAAAGGGAGCCTGCGCCACGAACCGCCCGATCGCGCCGCCCTTGACGGCTAGCGTTGCCGACCAGAGATCGGTAGCCTTCGGGCAGCGTCTCGAGCGCTTTGGCGACGCTCTCCTCTGCGCGCGCGAGAAGATGTGGCGCGGCGCGCGTATGGACCGCGAGCACGGCGCTTGCGCTCGACACGGATTGACGATGAGCGCCTCCAGCAATTCCTTGGTCGCGCCCGCGAACGTGGAAAGCAGGGGCCCCTGCCCGTCTTCGCGCGCGCGAGGCGCAATCGCGCCGAACCGCCGGCAATTGCAACCGGCCGCTGCTTTGACCGGTGGCGAGACATGGGCGATAAGCTTAACAGCGGTTTGCCAGATACGGGTGGCGGTGAACGGACATGCGGCTGTTGCTTGTGGAGGACAACAGGGAACTCGCGGAGTGGCTTGCCCGCACCCTGCGCCAGGCCCAGTACACGGTCGACGTCGTCTTCGATGGCGAAGATGCGGAACACGCGCTGTCGCTTGACGAACACGCGCTTGTCATCCTCGACATTGCGTTGCCGAAGATGAGCGGCCTCGACGTCCTGAAACGTCTCAGGGCCGCGCGCAATCCCGTCCCGGTGATCGTGCTCACCGCTAATGCGAGCCTCGACAACCGTGTTCGCGGCCTGAACGAAGGGGCGGACGACTATCTTGCCAAGCCGTTCGAGATCGAGGAACTGGAAGCCAGGATCCGGGCGCAATTGCGGCGGGTGAACAACCGCAAGGAGCCTGTCAGCCGCTGCGGCGATCTCTATTTCGACAGCAACACGCGCCTTTTCCGCCTCGGCGACGCCGCCCTGCCGCTCAGCCCGCGCGAGCACGCCGTTCTGGAACAGCTTTTCCTGAAAGCCGGGCACACCGTCAGCAAGACGGCGCTGTCGGCGGCGATCTACGATTTCGACACCGACGTCGATCCGAGCGCGATCGAGATCCACGTCCATCGCCTCAGGAAGAAGCTCGAGGGCGCCGGGGTCCAGATCACCACGCTGCGCGGCCTCGGCTATCTCCTGCGCGCGCAGGGATGACGGCGATGGATAGAGGGCAGGCGCCTCGGGAAGCCGCGGAAGGGTGGCGCCCCCTCGCCCGCATTCCGCGCTTCAAAAGCCTGCGGCTCCATCTGTTGTCCTGGGTGGTCGTGCCGCTCGTCGGCCTGGCCGCGGTCAATCTGTGGACGAGCCGGCACAATGCGGTGGAGACGGCGAACCTGGTGACCGACCGGATGCTGCTCGGATCCGCACGGGCCATCGCCGAACAGGTGACGGCGTCCGGCGGCATCATCGATGCGACGGTTCCGCCGGCTGCCATCGAGATGTTCGACACCGGCGACCGCGACAGCGTCTACTACCGGGTCCAGACCTCGGGCGGCCGGCTTTTGTCGGGATATCCGGAATTGCCGGCCGTGCCGGGCACAACAGGCACGGAGAAGGCGTTTCGCGGGCAGAAGTTGCGGCTGCGCAGCTTTTCGCACCCGGTGGTTGGGGCAGGCGCGGATTCGCCTGTCCTGGTGACGGTCGGCGTGACGCTGGAAGGCCGCAACGCCATGGTGCGCCGCTTGTGGCTGTCCGCATTTGCGCAGCAGGCCGCGCTGGTCCTCATCGCCGGCTTCTTCGTCCTGATCGGCCTTCGCCGGGGACTGGAACCTCTCCTGCGGCTGCGCGACATCGTCCGGTCGCGTGGCAACGTCGAGCTGGAACCCGTCTCCGTGCCGGAGGCGCAAACCGAGATCCGGCCCCTGATCGAAGCCCTGAACGGCTATATGGACCGCGTTCGAGCCCAGATGGCGGCGCAGCGCCGTTTCGTCGCCAACGCGGCGCACCAGTTGCGAACGCCGCTCGCCCTGCTCGCCACCCAGACCGCCTATGCCCAGCGCGAGATGAGCGTGCAAAGCCGCGAGGAGGCGTTGACGGCCATTCAGGCAAGCACGCGGCGGCTGGCGCGTCTGGCCGAACAGCTTCTGACCCTGTCGCGCGCCGAGCCGGGAAGCCGCCGCCCGCGGTCCGACGAGATCGATCTGACCGACGCCTGCCGCGAGGTGCTGGAGCGCCTTGCCCCGGTCGCCGTGGATCGCGGTATCGACCTCGGTCTCGAGGCGGAGGGTCCCGTCCTGGTGACCGGCGACAGGACGATGCTGGGTGAAATGATCGTGAACCTGGTCGACAACGCGCTGCGCCACGGGCGGCCTAACGGCAACGTCACGGTCGAGGTCGCGGAGCGAGACGGCAGGGCGGCGCTCACCGTCGCCGACGACGGCCCCGGCATTCCCGAGGCCGAGCGGGAACATGTCTTCGAGCGCTTCTACCGCATGGCGCAGGACGGCGTGGAAGGCAGCGGCCTGGGCCTGGCCATCGTGCGCGAGGTGGTCGAAAACGCCTCCGGGCAGGTGACCTTGTCCGAGGGCGTTTCCGCTGGGCTCGTGGTCAGCGTCGTGCTGCCTCTGAGACGTGTCAGGAAGCGTTCTTCGTCGCCCGCCGCGCTCAGTGGTCCTGGCCGCTGAAGGGCTGCGGCCGCCACTTCACGAGGCGGTTCTCGACCTGCGTGATCACGAACTCCACGGCCAGGGCCATGACCGCCAGTATGATCATCGCGGCGAACACGCCGTTGGCGTTGAAGGCGCCCTGGGCGGTCGAGATGAGCAGGCCCATTCCCTGCCTGGCGCCGAGGAATTCCCCGACCACCGCACCGACGAGGGCGAAGCCGAAGCTGACGTGAAGGCTGGCCAGAATCCAGCTCAGGGCCGAGGGGATGATGACCGTGCGCGTGATCTGCATCGGCGAAGCCCCGAGGATCTGGGCATTGGCGATCATGGCGCGGTCGGCTTCCCTGACGCCCTGGAAAGCGTTACCGAAGACGACGAAGAAAACCATGACGAAGGCCAGCGCCACCTTGGACGGCATGCCCAGGCCAAGCGCGATGATGAACACCGATCCGAGCACGACGCGCGGCACCGAGTTGGCGATCTTGATGTAGATCGAGAAGACGTCGGCGAGCAGCCGGTTGCGGCCGAGGACGATGCCGGCCACGATGCCGGCCAGCGCGCCGATGAAGAAGCCGAGGAAGGTTTCCTCCAGCGTGACGAGGATCTGCTGCCACAGCGGCCCCTGCGAGGTGCCTTCGGTGATCCAGGCCCAGATCTGCCCGGCGATCCCGGAGGGACTGGAGAAGAAGAACGGATCGATCACGCCGGTGTCGGCGCCCAGTTCCCACAGGCCGAGGAAGACGGCGAGGAGCACGAGACGGAGCGTGACGACGAGCGTGTAGCGCTTGCGCGCGCGCGCCCTGGCGCTTCTTTCCGCCGAGGCGATCAGCGCCTCGCGGGATGTCGCGGTTTCTGTCAAGGACGTTGCGGACATGGGACCCTCCTCAGTGCCCGGTCTCGAGCGCGCGGCTCTGGCCGATCTGCACCTCTTCGCGCAGATCGTTCCAGATGACCCGTGCGATCTCGACGAATTGCGGATCGTAGCGGATGTCGGCCATGACGCGGGGGCGCCGCAGGTCGATCCGATAGACGCTCTTGACCGTGCCCGGGCCGGCGGTGAGCACGTAGACCTTGTCAGCGAGCGCGATCGCCTCTTCCAGATCGTGCGTGACGAAGACCACCGAGGCCTTGAGCTCCGACCAGAGGCCCAGCAGTTCATCCTGCATGAGTGTGCGCGTCTGTATGTCCAACGCGCTGAAAGGTTCGTCCATCAGCAGGATCTTCGGCTGGTTGATGAACGTCTGCGCCAGCGCGACACGCTTGCGCATGCCGCCCGAAAGCTGGTGCGGATAGTGCTGCTCGAAGCGTGCCAGACCGACGCGGCCGATCCATTCGCGCGCGCGGTCGTGAGCTTCTTTCCTGCCGACACCGCGATAGAGGGGGCCAGCCGCAACGTTTTCGATGACGTTGCGCCAGGGAAACAGCGCATCGGCCTGGAAGACGAAACCGATGTCGCGGCTGATGCCTGTGACGGGCTGGCCCATCACGCGAACCTCGCCGGTCGTCGGCCTCAGCAGGCTGGTCACGAGGTTGAGCGTGGTGGACTTGCCGCAGCCTGTCGGGCCGACGACGCAGGCGAATTCGCCGCGCGCGACCGTCATGGTGAAATCGCGGATCGCCGTCATGGTGTTGCCGTCCGGCGTGGTGAAACGCAGCGTGACGTCGTCTATGAGAATGGCCGCGTCATTTGCGGCGACATTCGGCGACACCTTTCGCGCCGCCGCGTTGTGCGTGTTCATTGGACTCTCCGTTGAAGGGCACGAGGCCGTCGCCGGACGGCATCGCCGGCCCGCGGCTGGATGGCGGGCTTCGAAGCCTCGGCAGCAGGATTTCAGGGGCAACAGGCCCGGCCGAGGCCGAGCCTGCGCGCTCCTGCTCTCAGTTCGAAGTGAGCTTCTTGTTCGCCGCGTCGACGAACTCGGTCGTGTAGGTCTTGGACAGATCGATCTCCTTGCCCTTGACGGTCTTGGAGAAGGTGGCCTGCACCTTGAGAACCGTTTCGGGGCCGCCCTCGGGCATGCGCCCGTCAGGCGTGAACATCGCCTTGCCGCCGGCCAGACCCTGCACGTAAAGGTCCTTATCGCCGGCGTAGTAGTCCTTCGGCATCTTCTCCGCGATCTCCTCGGCGGAGTGGGTGGCGATATAATGCATGGTCCTGACCATGGCGTTGGCGAGTTTCTGCGCCTCGTCCTTGTGATTCTCCAGCCAGCTCGACTGGACGTAGAAAGAGGCAGCCGGATAGAGGCCGCCCAGCGCCTGCTTGGTCAGTTCGGGGGTGCGCATGTCGACCAGCACCTTCGCTTCCCCGGTCTTGAGCAGGCGCGCGATGGTCGGCTCGGTCGTCATGCCGGCCTGGATCTGGTCCTGCTTGATGGCAGCGATGAAGGTGTTGCCGGCGCCGACCGGCAGCAGCGTGTAGTCGCCCGCCTTGAGGCCGGCGCGAACGGCGAGATACTGCGTCAGGAAGTCGGTCGAGGAGCCAAGGCCGGTGACGCCGAGCGTCTTGCCCTTGAAGTCGGCCGGCGACTTCATCTCGGGATGCTGCGCGGACACCAGTTCCACTTCGCCGGGCGCCTGGCTGAACTGGACGATCGATTCGATGTATTTGCCCTTCGACTGGAGATCGACGGTATGGTCGTAGAAGCCGACGACACCCTGCACGGCGCCGGCGAGAAGCTCGTTCTCGGCCTCGACGCCGGCCTTGGTGTTGAGAAGCTCGACGTCGAGCCCCTCATCCTTGAAATAGCCGAGTTGCTGGGTGAGCACTGCCGGCAGATAGATCTGCTTTTCCATGCCGCCGACGATGATCGTCAGCTTGTCCGCCGCCCTGGCGGCGGGAGCACCGATTGCGATTGCGAGAACCAGCGCGGAAAGCGCCGAACGGATTACGGGTCGGGTCACAGGTTTCCTCCACTTTTAAACGGCGCCTTTGGCGCGGCCGACGCGGCTGCACGCTGGCAACCCGACATCCTCCTGCCGGGAACCGCATCGTGACGATACGGCAGGCTAGCTTTCAACTCGCTTTCAGCCGACGGCGCTGCTTGCCGTTGATTTCGGTGAGCGCGGCCACGCAGTGCCTTGACAAAGCGACGGCTATGTTTGAAATTTTTTGCATGAGGCGATAAATTTTTCATATAAGAATAGTCCGGCCGGCGGCGGATCGAGGACGCCGCGGCGCTTGCGTCGATGCGCGGAACCGGCCGATCGCGCGATAGCGAAGGACGCTGGCGGTTGCCTGGGGTAAAAACCTCCCCACGGCCGCGCTTGGAGGGACGGGAGGAGACATGGCGGACACGATCATCATCGGGATAGACGCGGGAACATCGATCATCAAGTCCGTGGCGTTCGACGCCGGAGGCCGGCAGATCGCGTCCGTGGCGCTTCCCAACACATATGAAATCCTGCCCGGCGGTGGCGCGGAACAGGATCTCGGCCGCACATGGGCCGATACCGCCGCCTCGCTGCGCCAGCTCGCCGAAAAAGTTCCCGACCTCGCGCGGCGGACGGTCGCGGTGGCGGTAACCGGACAGGGCGACGGCACCTGGCTGATCGACGGCGAAGGAGAGCCTGTCGGCCCGGCATGGCTTTGGCTCGACGCTCGTGCGGCTCCCACGGTCGAGGAGATACGGGCATCGCCGGACGACCGGGCGCGCTTCGAGAAAACCGCGACCGGCCTTGCCGCCTGCCAGCAGGGCGCGCAACTCGCGCATATCGGCCGGCACATGCCGGAGCGCCTGAAGGGCGCCGCCACCGCCTTCCATTGCAAGGACTGGCTCTATTTCAAGTTGACCGGCAGCCGCGCCACCGATCCTTCCGAGGGCTGCTTTACTTTCGGGGATTTCCGCCGTCGCGCCTATGACGACGAGGTCGTCGGCCTGCTCGGGCTGGAGGGCATGCGTTCCCTGCTGCCGCCGATCGTCGACGGCACCAGGCAAAATGCCGGACTTTCACCGGAAGCCGCCGCTGCGACCGGGCTGAAAGCCGGCACGCCGGTGGCGCTCGGCTATATCGACGTCGTGTGCACGGCGCTGGGCGCGGGCCTGTTCGACCGCCGGGCGACGCCCGGATGCACCATCATAGGCTCCACGGGCATGAACATGCGGCTGGTCCTGTCCGCCGATCAGGTCGAGCTGAACGACGACGCCACCGGCTACACGATGTGCATGCCGGCGCCAGGCGTCTTTGCGCAGATGCAGTCCAGCCTGGCCGCCACGCTGAACATCGACTGGGTGCTGTCGCTGGCTTCCGACATTCTGCGGACGCAGGGGATCGAACGCGGCCACGACGACCTGATCGGACTGATCGACGGCTGGGTCACGGCGGCTTCGCCCGGCGCCCTGCTCTACCAGCCCTACATTTCCGAGGCCGGCGAACGCGGGCCTTTCGTCGACGGCAATGCGCGGGCCGGCTTCGTCGGCATCTCCCAGCAGCACGGCTTCGGCGATCTCGTCCGGTCGGTGCTCGAAGGCCTCGCCTTCGCGGTGCGCGACTGCTACGCGGCGATGGGTCCGCTGCCGCAGGAAATCCGCCTGACAGGCGGAGCGGCGAAAAGTCCGGCGCTTCGCGCCATGCTGGGCGCGGTTCTGGGCGCGCGCACGAGGACCAGCCGCAGGGTCGAAGCGGGCGCCGCGGGTGCGGCGATGATCGCCGCCGTCTCCACCGGACACTATGCCAGCATGGACGAATGCGCCGCCGAATGGGTCGATCCCATGCTCGGCGAGGTCGAGGATCCGGACACCGCCCTGGCGCAGCGATACGGCAAGGTCTTCGACGCCTATGTTGAGGCGCGCACGGCCCTGCGCCCGGTCTGGCGGTCGCTTGCCAGCGCGCGCAAATCCATCTGAACATCGGGATAGAAGCATGACGACAGCGCGAAGGATTGCGATCATCGGGGACCGGTTCATGCTGCCGGAGGTCTTTCGCACGGAGATCGACAAGGCATGCGGACCGGGACACGACATCCGCACGCGCGAGGACGCCTGGCCTGACGAGCCGATGGAGCATGGCTATTCGGTGGCCGGGATGGATGGGCTCAAGGAGTATTTCGGGACGGCCGACGACGTGGTGGACTTCGTTGGCGACGCGGAGATACTGGTGACGCATCTCGCGCCGCTTTCGGCGTCGATGATCGAGCGCCTGCCCGCGTTGAAGATGGTCGCCGTTTCGCGCGGCGGCCCCGTCAATGTCGACGTGGCCGCAGCGAAGAAAAAAGCTATCCGCCTTGTCAATGTACCGGGCCGCAACGCCAGCGCCGTGGCCGAATTCACCATCGGCGCCATCCTGGCCGAGACGCGCCTTATCCGGCTCGGCCACGAGGCGCTGCGCCGTGGCGATTGGCGCGGCGACCTCTACCGCGCCGACAGGACCGGCCGCGAACTGAACGAGATGACGGTCGGCGTCGTCGGCTATGGCGCGATCGGAACCCGCGTCGTGCGCCTGTTGAGGGCGTTCGGCTGCCGCATACTGGTTGCGGACCCCTATGTGCAACTGTCGGAAGAGGATCGGCAGGCCGGCGTTTCGCTGGTGCCGCTGGACCAACTGCTCGCCGAGGCCGATGTCGTCACCCTGCATCCGCGCGTCACCGAGGAAACCCGCCACATCATCGACGAGGCGGCGCTGGCGGCGATGAAGCCGGACGCGCTTCTGGTGAACACCGCCAGGGGACCGCTGGTCGACTACGACGCGCTCTATGCGGCGCTGTCGTCTGGCAGGCTCGGCGGCGCCATGCTCGATACCTTCGCCGTCGAGCCCGTTCCGACGGACTGGCCCCTGCTCAAGCTTCCCAACGTGACGCTGACCCCGCATGTGGCGGGCGCATCGGTCCGCACGGTGACGTTCGCGGCCGAAAAAAGCGCCGAGGAAGTGCGCCGCTATATCGCCGGCCTGCCGCCGGTGAATCCGTGCTGACCTTGCGGAGACCTACCATCTCCTGTGCATAGGCGCCGAGGCGGCGGGGAAACCCGGATGGCTTCCGCCGGACCTGAAATCTACGCCGAGACGGGCGCGATCAAATCCAGGCGAGAGAGTTCGCCCTCGACTTCGTCCCAGGTCGCGCATACGGTTCCGGCGCCGGCCGCACGCAGTTTTTCGGCATGGCCCGGATAGGTATGGCCGCCACCGATGAAGCCGATGGCCGCCATGCCGGCGGCGACCGCGCCCTGCACGCCGAAAGGCGAATCCTCGATGACGGCACAGTGCTTCGGGTCGGCACCCATCCGTTCCGCCGCGAACAGGAAAATATCCGGCGCCGGCTTTCCGCGCGCGACCATGGAAGAGGAAAATATGTTCTCGCCGAAATACGGCGCGAGCCCGGTGACCGACAGGCTGTGGTGGATCCGCTCCAGCGAGGAGGACGAGGCGACGCAGCGGGGATTGGGCAGCCGTTCGAGGAACGGCTTGAGGCCAGCCATCGGCTGCAGCCTTTCGGTGAAGAGCACCTTCACCTCGTCCCACAGGCCCGCGGTCTGATGCTCTTCGAGATGATGGCCGGTCGTGAGCCTGATGCGTTCCAGGATATCGGCCTGCTTCATGCCGACGCATTGCAGGACAGCCTGCGGGTCGAGTTCCATGCCGTGCTTCGAATAGACCCGCTGGTAGGCGAGCGCCGCCAGCGGTTCGCTGTCGACCAGCACGCCGTCGCAGTCGAATATGATCAGTCCGTCCGTCATGCTCTCTCCGTTTGCGGACCGATAATCACAGGTCCCGCAGCGCTTCAAGCAATTCGTCGTGAATAAGCCCGTTCGAGCCGATCTTCTGCGTGTCCTCGTCCACGGAGTCGGCGCCCGAAAGCGTGGTGACCTTTCCTCCCGCCGCCCGCAGCAGCGGCATGGCGGCGGCGTAGGACACGATGTCGGCCTTGATCGAGACCGCCGCGTCAAGCTGGCCGGCGGCGACGGTCGAATATTCGAAGGCGCCGGAGACGATCACCCGTACGCCGCGCGCGCCGATGCCGAGGCGTCGGATGATCTCGGCCGTGCGCGCCACCTCTTCGGCTGAGAAATGAGACGTCAGGACGACGGCAATCACCGCGTCGGCCAGCCTTGCCGTGGCCGAGACCTTCGCCGGCCTGCCGTTGACGGTGGCGATCCCGTCGCTGGTGTACCGCGCCTCGAATCCGGCGGCGGGCGCGACGGTCAGGCCGACCCTGGTCGCGCCCTGTTCCTGATAAGCCAGGGTGACGGAGAACCACGGCAGGCCGGACGCGTAGTTGATGGTGCCGTCGAGCGGGTCGACGATCCAGCGGCTTTCGCCCGGCGTTCCCGTCGTGCCGGCCTCCTCGGACAGGATGGACGCCTGCGGCGTCAGCGCGCGCAGGCCATCGATGACGATGCGCTCGGAGGCGAGATCGGCCGCGGTGACAATGTCCAGCCCTTCCTTGCGGGTGACATCGAGGCGCTGGTCGCGCATGGACATCAGCGTCGCCGCGGCCTTGCGGGCGATGGCATCGGCAGAGTCCAGAATTTCCTGATAGCTGCTCATTTCTCGTTCTTTCCGGGGTAGTCGACGTCGGTGACGAAATCGCGGGCGGGGCCGAAATCGCCGATCGGGGCGATGTGAGAGACGATTCCGGTTTGCGGCGACCAGGCATGCAGCGCGAAGGCCGGCGGCTCGAAGATGAAGCGGTTGGGCTCGCCCGGACGCAGGTCGAGGGCCACCTGGTGCGCAACGCCCGGCGCGACGAAACCGACCGTGCCGGCAAAGCGCGTGGTGATGGGTCGATGATAATGCCCGCAGGCCACACGCTCGATCTCGGCATGAGCCTTGACCATGTCGCGAAAGCCGTCGCCGACCGCGCACATCATGATGTCCATGCCGTGGACGCCGACCGGAAAGGGCGGATGGTGCATGAAAACGAAAGTCGGACGGCCGTCACCCTCGGCGAGCCGCTCGCCGAGCCAGGCCTCGCGCCGGGCGCAGATCGCCCCACCGTCCTCTCCGGACTGCACCGTGTCCAACCCGATCAGCCGGACCGGAAAGTCCTCGACCGTATAGTGCAGGAAGTCCGGCGACTGGCGCAGATAGGGAAATTTCGGCGCCATCACGTCGCGCATCGTCTCGCGCCGGTCGTGGTTGCCGGGGATGACGAAGACCGGCATGGGCAGCGCGGACAGCATGTCGGCGACCAGCGCGTACTCCTCCGGGCGGCCGCAATCAGCGAGGTCGCCGGTGACGAGCACGCAATCGGGCGCCGGATCGAGGGCCGCGACCGTCGCGATGGCGCGTCGGGTCATGGTGTTGGTCTCGAGGCCCTCATAGGCCATCTGACCGTCGGGTCGGATATGGAAATCGCTGATCTGGGCAATGAGCATCGGGGGCGTCCGGCTGGATGAACGAAAGGCTGACAAAAGAAGGGCGCCGCACCGGCGCCGCCCTGAGGAGGCGCGCCGGCCGCAATCGGGCCGGCGCGCATGGCATGGCGCCTTATTTCATGAGCGCCTGGGTTTCGGAAACGAGGCTGTCGAGACCGTCCTTGATCGACACGTCGCCGCTCATCACCTTGCTGATGATCTCGCGCTGCGTGCGCCAGATGCGGACCGTGTTGCCGGCCGAATAGCCGGGCCATGGACGCGACATCGCCATCTGCTTGGCCACGGTGGCGTAGTTCGGGTCCGCCTCGTAGAACGGGCCGAGATAGTCGGCGCCGGTGGCGGCCTTGTTGGTCGGCAGGTAGCCGCTCATCTTGACGACCTGCTCCTGCGCCTTGGGGCCGGTGACGAATTTGAGGAACTCCCAGGCAGCCTTCTGCTTGGCCGGGTCGGAGGCGGTGATCACCGCCGCGTTGCCGCCGGTCGGCAGGCCGCCCTTCTCCTTGTCGTCGACCGGGAAGACGGCGGTGCGCAGCTTGAAGCGGTCGCCGATCAGTTCGGTGTCCTGGCTGAGGCGGGCCGGCGTGTCGAAGAAGAGGCCGATCTGCCCGGCGATGAAAGCCTGGCGCGACTGGTCCCAGTCGATCAGCGGCATGCCGGCGTCGGTGACGAAGCTGCGGAAATATTCCAGCGCCTTCTTGCCGTGCTCGTCGCCGAACGCGACCTTGCCGTCCTTGGTCAGTTCGCCGCCGCCCTGCATCAGCATGGCGTCCCAGAGCCATTCGTCGGGCCAGTCATGGATGTTGTAGGCGAGACCGGCTATGCCGGGGCCGGTGGCCTTGATCTTCTTGGCGAGTTCCATGATGCCCGGCCAGTCGGTCGGCATGTTGTCGGGATCGCCGCCGGCCTTTTTGACCAGGTCGGCATTGTAGAACATGATCGGCATGGAGGCGTTGAAGGCCAGCCCGTAGAGCTTGCCGTCCACCCGGCCGAGGTCGAGAATGTTGTCGGCGTAGTTGGCGTCGCGCCATTCCTTCGGCTCGGCGTCCATCAGCGGACCGAGGTCCATGATCTGGTCGCGCGCCTTCAGCTTGCCGACCAGTTCGTGCAGGACGTGATAGCCCGAATAATAGACGTCGGGCAGGTTGTTGGTGATCGAGGCCCGCAGCATCGCCTGGTGGCCTTCGTCGTAGCTGGCGGCCGGCGCGCGGAACTGGATCTTGATGTCGGGATGTTCCTTCATGAATTCCGCGGCCAGCGGCTCATGGAACTTCGCGAAGGCCGGGAACGCGTAGTAGACATCGAGCGTCACGGGGGACTGGGCAAGCGCCGTCGACGCCGCTCCCAGCAATGCGGCCGAGGCCGCGATGATTTTTGACAGGAATTTCATTCAGGCTTTCCTCCGGTTGGTCATGCGATTTGCCCGATGGTCTTGAGGCGATGATGCCGCCTTGCCCCCGAAGGTATGGGGGACCGGCGCGACCGGGCTTCTAGCCGCGCCAGTTGTCAGTTTTATTTCACGCCGGTCATCGTGATGCCCTCGATGAAGCGGCGGCGTGCGAACAGGAACGCGAGCAGCAGAGGCGCGGTCAGGATCGTCGCGGCGGCCGTCAGCGCGCCGTAATTCGTGCCGGCCTCGGCGTCCGAGAAGAACATCATGCCGAGCGGCGGCGGCGCCAGGTTGACGTCGGATATGACGATCAGCGGCCAATAGAGATCGTTCCAGTGCGCGACGAAGGAGAACACCGCGAAGGCGGCGATCGCCGGCATGGCGCTGGGCGTAACGATGCGCCACACGATCTCGAATTCGCTCATCCCGTCGAGCCGCGCGGCGTGGATGATGTCGTCGGGAAAGGACCGGAAGAACTGCCTGAACAGGAAGATCGCGAAGACGGAGAGGAAGAACGGCACCATCATGGCGAAGTAGGTGTTGAGCAGGTCCATCTTCGCGAGAGCGATGTAGATGGGCAGCGCCGGCACCTGCTCGGGCACGCACAGGCCGAGCAGGACGAGCACGAAGAGCAGGTTGCGGCCCGGGAACTTCAGCTTGGCCAGCGCGTAGGCGCAGGGAATGGCGGTGAGAAGCTGGATGATCAGGATGCCGCCGCACACGATGATGCCGTTGAGCGCGAAGCGCAGCAGCGGCGCGCTGGTCAGCGCCATCGCATAGTTCTCGAAGCCGTAGAAATGCTTCGGCCATATCCTGAGCTGGGCGTTGAAGACCTCGTCCGGCGGCTTGATCGAGGTCACCAGCATCCACAGGAACGGCAGGAGAATGAACGCCGCGCCGGTGATCAGGATGGCATGGGTGATGAACAGCGAGGCGAAGCGCCGGCCGGCAGATCCCGCCGGCGTCTTCGGTGTGCCCGCGATCGCGGGAGCGGTGATGCTTGTGTCGGTCATCAGTAATGCACCCTGCGGTCCATGACGACGGTCTGGAGGATCGAGAAGACCAGAATGAAGATGAGGAAGATGAAGGTGAGCACCGACGCATAGGCCATGCGGAAGTACTGGAAGCCTTCGAGATAGACCTTGTAGAGCAGGACCTCGGTCGACCCCACCGGACCGCCGTGGGTCAGCACCGCCACCGTGTCGAAGACCTTGAAGGCGGTGATCGAACTGGTGACGATGACGAACATGGTCGTCGGGCCCAGCAGCGGCCATGTGATCGTCAGGAACCGATCGATCTCGCCGCCGCAGCCGTCGATTTCGGCAGCTTCGTAGAGATCCTTGGGAATGGTGGAGAGACCGGCCAGGAACAGGATCATGTTGAAGCCGACCAGTTGCCAGATGCCGATCACGGCGAGCGTCGGCAGCGCCAGCGAAGGATTGCTGAGGAAGGCGATTTCGCCGATGCCGAGCCAGCGCAGCACCGCGCTGACCGGGCCGAGGCTGGGGTGAAGCAGGAACTGCCACACCGTCGCCATGGCGATGAAGGTCGATGTCACCGGCAGGAAGTAGATGATCTCGTAGAGCGAGCGGGTGCGTTTGCGGCGGTGGACGAGGACGGCGACCAGCAGCGACAGGATCACCGAGCCCGGCAGCACGATCGCGACATAGAGGAGCGTATTCTTGAGCGCGCGGCGGAATTCCGGATCGGTCAGCGCGGCGGTGATGTTCTGCAGCCCGACATAGTGGAGGTCCACGTCGCCGAGCTCGTAGTCGGTGAAGCTGAGATAGGCGAGCACGCCAAGCGGCACCAGGATCGTCAGGACCAGCAAAAGCAGGGCGGGCAGCGCGAAGCCGCCGGCGACCAGCCTCTCGATGAAGGCCTGCCGTGCGCCTGGGCGGGCGATCGGAGCGGAGACGGCCGTCACGCTCATGATGCGCGTGCTCCTTCGGCAAGACGCAGCTTGCCCTTGGGGGCAGCGGCGGATGCGCCTTGGGATTGTGCGTCCACCCGGTTCCCGGCAGCGTCGAAGACATGGCATGCTGAGGGGTTGAACAGGAGTTCGGTGTTCTCGACCTCGGTGTCGGGCACGCCGGCGCCGATGCGCGACGTCACCGAAGTCCCGGGCAGCGACGGGACGTCGAAATGCAGGATCTTTTCCGAACCGAGATGCTCGCTGCGCCGCAGCGTCGCCGCAAGCGAGACCTGATCCGGCGATTGGCGGGCTGTCGTGCCGGGCAGGATCATTTCCGGTCGGACGCCGATCGTCGCTTTCTCCCCGGCCTGAAGGCCGGTGTCGATCGGCAGCGGCTTTCCGAGCAATTCCAATCGTCCTCCGGTTCCCACGATCGCCGGAATGAGGTTGATCGTCGGACTGCCGATGAACTGGGCGACCTGGATGTTGGCCGGCCTGTCGTAAAGCTCGTCGGGCGTGCCGAGCTGCAGGATGTCGCCGCCCTCCATCATGGCGACCCGGCTGGACATGGTCATCGCCTCGACCTGATCGTGAGTGACGTAGACGAATGTCGCGCCGAGCCTCTGGTGGAGTTCGGCCAGTTCGCTGCGCATGTGGACGCGCAGCTTGGCATCGAGGTTCGACAACGGCTCGTCCATCAGGAAGGCGGCGGGCTGGCGCACCATAGCCCGGCCGAGCGCGACACGCTGGCGCTGGCCGCCCGAGAGCTGCGCCGGCTTGCGCTCCAGCAGCGGCTCGATCTGGAGCTGGGACGCGATGGCCCTGACCTCCTTGCCGATCTCCTGCATGACCCTGCGGCGGCGGGGCGACAGCAGGCGGATGAGGGGCAGGCGTTCGTACAGGCTGAGCCCGGTCATCGTCAGGGGAAGGGCGATGTTGTTGAAGACGGACATGTGCGGGTAGAGGGCATAGCTCTGGAACACCATGGCAATGCGCCGCTCGTGCGGCCGCAAATGGTCGATGGGCGCGCCGTCGACGAGGATCGAACCCGAGCTCTGCGGCTCCAGACCGGCGATGATGCGGATGAGCGTCGATTTTCCGCAGCCGGACGGGCCAACGAGGGTCAGGAACTCGCCATCCTTGATGGAAAGGTTGATGTCCTTGAGAACCTTGTGGGCTCCGAACGACTTCGAGAGGTTCTTTATGTCTACTGCAGCCACTTGTGGTTGCTCCGTTTCGCGAACAATCGGGTCGAGGCGCTACCGCGGCGGGTAGACCTCATGCACGACATCATCGATGAAGAAGGGGGAAAGACCGGGAATCTCGCTGGGCCGCACCGTGTAGTCCGATCCGGAGAATTCATAGACGAGCGCGCCGAGACGGGCCTCTCCGGCCATGCCTTCGGGTTGCAGCGTCGCGCCGACCAGGAAGCCGGACGCCGGCCCCCACAGATACCTGACGCCGTCGATTTGGCGATCGTGCAGCTTGTGCAGGTGGCCGCTGGCCACGAACGCCACGTCATGGCGGCGCGCCATGTCGAGCAGGCGCGCGCGCGGCTCCGGCGTCGGCGCCCAGTAACCCACGTCGCCCTCGGTCGGCTCGCCGATGAAGAGCGGGCGGTGGGTGAACCAGCCGATCCGGCGCCCGGACGCTTCCTGCATGACGGTTTCCAGCCATGCGGCCTGCTCCGCTTCCGCCGCCTCGCCGCTTCCCACCAGCATGGAATCGAGGCCGATCAGGCGCCAGTTCTCGATGTCGCGGTACCACCAGTCCGGGCCGAAATGGCGGCGCCACCGGTCGAGCCGCTGCGCGTTTACCGGCTGGTGGAGATGCTTCGGCTCGCCCACGTCGTGATTGCCGGGAACCGCAAGGTAAGGGATGCCGATGCTGTCCATCATCTCGGCGCAATAGCGCATGTCTTCCTCGACATCGGCGCCATCCACGGTGACGTCGCCGGTGTGGACGATCAAATCCGCGCCACTGGCCTTCAGCCAATCGACGAGCGGCTGCCAGTTCGCATGGAAATGCCGCTTTCCAGGACTGAGATGGGTGTCGGATATCTGCACTATTCGCGTCATGGAACGTCGTGAACCTCTGCCGCTTCACGCGGCGCTGACATCGTCATTTGAAAACGCCGCACGGCGGCTGGCGCATTCTTTCTCCCGCATGTGAAGGCATGACGACGATGCACGGCGCTCCCGCCAAGGAGCCGCATGACGCCGCCGCCTCCGGGAGCGGCTCACTTCGTCGAAATAGCTTTGATCGGCATGTCGGACCTCCCAGTCACGTTTTCCGTCGATCGCCTCGATAGTCGGGGCGATCCCCAGGTCGGAAAACTTCCTCCAGCTTTCAATTGAAAAAAATTTCACATGTTGATAAAAATATCAAGGCAAAAAAGCAGGAATTCGGCGACCCCTTGCGGGACGGCGCCGTGAGGAGGCGGGATGGGTGCGCAAGCCGGGATGGTCGATCTGTTTGTGATCGGCGGTGGGATCAACGGTGCTGGTCTTGCGCGGGATGCTGCGGGGCGTGGGTTGTCGGTTGTGCTGGCCGAGAAGGGGGACCTGGCCGAAGGGACGTCGTCGCGCTCGGGCAAGCTGGTGCACGGGGGGCTGCGCTATCTCGAATATTACGAGTTCCGGCTGGTGCGCGAGGCGCTGATCGAGCGCGAGGTGCTGTTGAAGGCCGCACCCCACATCATCTGGCCGCTGCGCTTCGTGCTGCCGCACAGCCCTGAGGACCGGCCGGCCTGGCTGGTGCGGCTCGGCCTGTTCCTCTACGACCATCTGGGCGGGCGCAGGCGGCTGCCGGGCACGCGCACGCTGGACCTTCGGCGCGATCCGGAAGGGACGCCGCTGCTCGATCGCTATACGCGCGGCTTCGAATATTCCGACTGCTGGGTCGACGATGCGCGCCTGGTGGTGCTCAACGCGCTCGACGCCGCCGAACGGGGGGCGCAGGTGCTCACCCGCTCGCCCGTCGTTTCGGCCCGCCGCGAGGACGGCGCCTGGACGGTGACGACGACAAATGCGGCGACGGGAGAAACACGCACCTTCCGCGCCCGCTGCCTCGTCAACGCGGCCGGGCCGTGGGTCTCGGACGTCATCGGCCGCGTCGCGGGATCGCACTCGTCGCGCAAGGTGCGCCTGGTC